>Ga0184628_10001436_pt1 | contig 11778 bp, 10 predicted proteins | sample PLM4_5_b1_FD_133149 | JGI IMG/M metagenome (GOLD analysis project Ga0184628, IMG submission 133149) | Groundwater sediment microbial communities from an aquifer in East River, Colorado, USA - PLM4_5_b1 | ecosystem: Environmental > Terrestrial > Soil > Riparian zone | place: USA: East River...
ACTGAACCGACCCCCCGTGGCGCTGCCGGAGTCAGTGTCTACGTTGCGGTGGGGGAAAACCCGAGGAGGAGTGCGATGAACGCGATCAAGATGTTGAAGCAGCAGCACCGAGAGGTCGAGAAGATGTTCGAGGAGTTCGAAGCGGCCAAGTCGGCGGGCCCGCGCCGAAAGATCTTCGAGCAGATCGCCGATGCGCTGGCCGTGCACGCCGCGATCGAGGAGAGGCATTTCTACCCCGCGGTGAAGGAGGAGCAGACGGAGGACATCCTGCTCGAGTCGGTCGAGGAGCACCTCCAGATCAAGCGCGTCATCGCAGACCTGCTGGCGATGGACGCCGACGACGAGGAATTCGGGGCCAAGGTGAAGGTGTTGCAGGAGGAGGTCGACCATCACGTCGAAGAGGAGCAGGACGAGCTGTTCCCGAAGGTCGAAAAGCTGTTCGACGCGGAGACGCTGGAGGCGATCGGCGAGGCGATGCAGGACACCCAGGCCGAGCTGATCAACGCGGGCAGCCCGCGCGACACGGTCCTGAGCGAAACCGACGCCGCCGCCCCGATCTGACCGGCGTCCGCTCCGCCTAGCGGATGTGCCGCCGGCGCACCAGGTCCTCGTCGCTGACAGGGGCGGCGAGGCCCGCGACCGTGCCGTGCGGCGGCACGCGCATCAGCCAGCGCGCCATCAGCGGCCTCGGATCCCAGTAGATCTCCGCCATCTGGCTGGACGGACGGATTGAAAACGCGAAATGCAGGTGGGCGCGCGATGACGTCCCTTCCTCGCGCGTGCCGGTGTCGCCGACCAGCCCGATCACCTCGCCGGCCGCGACCCGGGCCCCGCGCCGGACACCGCGCGGGACCGCCGCGAGATGGTAGTAGTGCGTGAACACCATGCCGCCGAAGTGGGCGATGCGCACGTAGCCCCCGCCGTGGTCGTCGTTGCCGCCGCCCTGCGTGCGATCGACGACGCCGTCCAGCACGGCGTAGACGTGTTCGCCCCAGAGCTGGCCGCCCAGACGAACGCCGCAGGCAGCCGACGTGCGGCAGATCCCGTCTGGATTGAACCGCCGGTCATCCGCCACCGGCGCGCGGCGCTCGGGCCCGGGAAGCGGATGGGTCCAGCTCACCCGGCCGAACGCGAACGTCCAGTCGTCGTCCGTCGGCGGCCACGCGGGCCCGTAGAACGTCAGCCCGGCGCCCGGCGCGGATTGTTCTTTCAAGTCGGTCTCCGGCCACGCGTACGAGATCGAGTGCCGCTGGGGCGCACGGTGCCGCTTCATCACCAAGGCGCCCGCGAGAGCGAGCGCGACGACGGATGCGCCCGCGGCGGCCCACCGCCGCCGGACCGTGCGTACCCGCAGCTGCTTCTCCACGGTCTCCTCCAGGCACACCTCGGAGCAGTGCGCCTGCCGCCGCCCGCCGCTCGCGAGCACCAGCCCGCTGTCGGCCTCCAGCCTGTCGCCGCAGACCACGCAGCGCGTGGCCTGCCTGGTCGCGCTGGCCGCCATCACTCGTCCCCCGACGATTCGTCGACCGACGGCCCTAGTGAAGAATCTTCGTCGCCACTGGACGGCGCCGACGCCGTGTCCGCGGCCGCAGAGCCGCCGCGCTTCTTGTGCGTGGCGGCGGCAAGCCTTCGCTTGCGGCCCGAGAGGAGCGGCATCGACCCCAGCGGCACCCCGGGGTCGGAGACCGTCGTGACCAGGCCCGCTTCGCTGCCCTCGAGCGGAACACGCAGCGGCCACAGCGCCACCAGCGGCTCCGGATCGAAATACTTCTCAGGCCGGTCCGGCGACAGCCGTATGGAAATCGAAAAATGCAGGTGGGGGGCGGAGTCCTTCACGCCCGTGTCGCCCAGCAGGCCGACGACGTCCCCGCCCTTCACGACGACGCCCCGCTCGATCCCGCGCGGGATCGCCGCCACGTGGAAATATTGCGTGAACACCGTGCCGCCCCGGTGCGAGATGCGCACGAACTGGCCACCGTGCTGCTCGTTGGGGCCGCGCCGAACGAAGTCGACCACGCCGTCGTGGACCGCGCGGATGTGTTCGCCCCAGATCTCGCCGCCGAGGTCGACGCCGCAGTGGCCGTTACGGCATTCGACCGCGCGGTTGCCCGGGCGCACGGCGCCGAACACGCGCGAGTCGCGGATGGGCATGCGGCGCACCGGCCCCGCCAGCGGATGGATCCAGGCGTCGCGGCCCAGCGCGGCCAGCAGGCTGGTATCCGACGGAGGCCACTCGGGACCGAACCAGCCCGCCGGCAACGACCCCGCGGCCGCATCGGCGGCGGCGGCGGGCGCGCGAGCGGGCGGCGCGGGCGGCGGGTGCCACCCCTGGTGCGGGGCCAGGCACGCGCCCGCGACCGCGACGCCGATGATGGCGACCTTCATCCCGCGGCGCCGCGCCTTCCATCGCCGCTTGCGCTGCGCCGTCAGCGCCGTCTGCAGGCACGTCTCGGAGCAGAAGCTAACGAGGGCGGCACCCTCCCCGTGGAGGATGTAACGCCCGCCAACCGACGTGCCGCACGAACCGCAAACGTCGGCGCGATCGATCGTTTCGAGAGATTCGATCATTTCGCACGCGTCTCTGGTGAGCGGAGAAGCATACCGCAATCGAAGACTCCGGGGTTCCCCTGACTGACACCCCGACTCAGGAGTCACCACTATGAAAGCGGCATGCTGCAGCAACCTCGACCGTCCCAGGCCTCCGTATTGATCGTGGAAGACGACAGCGATGTGGCGCTTTCGATTAGCGAAGTCGTCAGCTCGCTCGGCTACCGCACCATCATGGCGCGCAACGGGCGCGAGGCGATGTGTGCGCTGGATGACGATCCACCGGACGTCATGCTGGTCGACATGCTGATGCCCCTCATGAGCGGCTCCGAGTTCCTGGGCCTGGTCAGACGATCCTCGAAGTGGTCACGCATCCCGCGCGTCATCATCACCGGCACCAACGATCCGATGATCAGCATCCGCGAGGACGCGCCCGTGCTGTTCAAGCCGGTCGACTACGTCTCGCTGGCGCAGGTCGTCCAGGCCTACTGCGAGCACGGCCAGCAGATGTGAGGACGGCCGCCCGGCCGACCCCGACGCTTCCGTAGCGCGATCATCCTTTCATCCTTCTTGGGGTCGTGCATCGGGCGCCGGCGGCGGCCGCCGCGCCGCCGCGCTTCGCGCCGGAACCGCCTGGGCGGTGGGACGGACCTTCGCGCCGAACTGATTGGCGTAGACGCGGGTGAACTCCGCGCCGAGCAGCACGATCTGGGCGGAGTAGTAGATCCAGACCAGCAGCACCGCCAGCGATCCGGCGGCGCCGAACGCCGAGCCGACGCTCGCCCGACCGATATAGAGGCCGATGAGGTACTTGCCGATCATGAACAGGATGGCCGTCGCGACGGCGCCGACCCAGACGTCGCGCCAGGCGACCTTCGCGTCGGGCAGGATCTTGTAGATCAACGCAAACAGCGTCGAGATCACCGCGAGCGCGACGACCGCATCGATGAACCAGCCCAGCACGGCGATGTCGCCGATCGCGGCGCGCATCCAGCCGCTGAAGGCGGCGAGCACGGCGCTGACGACCAGTGACACGAGGAGCAGGAAGCCGAGCGACAGGATCATCGCCACCGACAGCAGGCGGGTACGCACCACGCCCCAGACGCCCCGGTTCGGCTTCGGCTCGACCTTCCAGACCGTGTTGAGCGCATCCTGCAGCTCGATCACGACGCCGGTGGCGCCCACGAGCAGGATCACGACGCCGACGATCGTGCCGAGCACCCCACCCTTGGTTTCGCTCGCCTTCGCGACGGCCGATTGAATCAGGCGAGAGGCGTCGGCGCCGAACAGTCCCGACAGCTCCGCGAACATGCGCCCCTCCGCCGCTTCGCGCCCGAAGGCGAGACCGGCGATGGAAACCACCAGTAGCAACAGCGGCGCCAGCGAAAACACCGTGTAATACGACAGCGCGGCGCCGAGCCGTCCGCTCTTGTCGTTGCTCCATTCGGAGAATGTCTGTCTGGTCATCGACCAGGCCGTCTTGATCCCGCGCATGCTTTTCTCCCGGTCGTTGAAGCTAGGCACGGGGTCGCGACGCGGGAGGTGGACTGAACCGTGCGCCGACGCTGTGCTTGCTCGACGGCCGGACGTGCTCAGTTTTTCGTGGGAGGCCCAGATGCGTCGACGCAACCTCATCAAGAAGTTCCTGTTCTTCAAGCTGCTCCGGAGAATTCCGGGGTTCCCGGTGATCCCGGCCGCGCCGCTCGCGCTGCTCATCAGCGCGTTCATCAATTCGCTGCGGGCGCTCAGGCGTGTGAGGCGTGTCGAGAACCGGCTCGCCAGCACCGCCTCGTGAACGGCTGAGCCGTCGCGGCCGTTACGGAGGGGCCGACGCCTTGACGAAACCGTGGCGATAGCCGACGTCGCCGTCGGGCGTTCGCACCGGGCAGACCGACAGCAGGACGCGGCTCTGGGCGTCCGACCGGAACGGCTCGCCGCGCGCGGCGATCACCACGCCCGCGAGATCGACTTTGCTGTCCTTGGCGTCCACGGCGACCTCGCCGCCGATCTCGCCGCCCGTCACGATCAGCGTCGACGTCTCGGCGGTGATCCCGGCCGTGAAGGTCGAGCGGATGATGCTGGCGGAACTGCGTCGGATCACCAGGCTGGTCGTGCGCACCTGGTCGAGCGTGACGCGGGTGCAGTCTTCGATCTCGATGGTGTCGTAGACGCCGGTCATGTGCAGGTCCGACTGGCCCTTGCAGACGCCCTTGCCCTGCGTGGCCGTCGCCACCGCTTGCGTGCGGACCGTCCCGGTGGCGGCGAGGTGGCGCTCGATCTCCGGCACCAGCTTCGTCGGCGCCTGCGCCATCACCTGGTGACCGATGCCCGGGAACACGACCAGCTGCGCGTCCGGGAGCCGATCGGCCAGCATCAGCCCCGTACGCAGCGGCGCGATCATGTCGTCGGCGCCCCACACGACCAGCGTCGGCGTCCGGACGCGCGCGATCACCGGCCCGTAGTCCTGCAGGATCAGCCCGAGCGCCGCGATCCGCTCGGGCTTGCCGCCCAGGAGCCGCTGTCGCAACGGCGCGAACTCCAGCACGATGTCGGGCGCGGGATCGAGGAGCCGCGTCGTGTCGGACAGCAACTGGGCGGCCTCGCCCAGGAAGTCGGCGACGCGCGGGAGCACGACGCTGGCTGGTTCGGTCACCCGCCGCATGTGGTGCGCGAACCAGGCGTCGCGATGCAGGATGCCCGCCGCGTCGACGACGACGAGCCGGCGCACCTGCTCCGGGTACATGGCCGCGTGAAATATGGTGATCGCGCCGCCCATGGAATGGCCGACGACGTCGACCGGTCCCGGGCCGTAGGCCGCGATCACGCGCGACAGCACCGCCGCGTAATTGGAGGGCGAGTACTTGAGGTTCGCCTGCCCGGAGCGGCCGAACCCCGGCAGATCGAACAGCACGACCCGGCGGACGGTCGACAGCTGCGTGAGCACCGGATACCAGTCGCGCACGCCGTTGGTGCCGAGGCCGTGAACCAGCACCAGCGGCCGCTCTGAGGCGCGCTCCGGTCCCGCCATGGCCACGTAGATCTTCCCGTACTCCTTGTCGGCGAACCAGACGGCGCGCGCGTTCGGCAGCGCCGCGATCTCGCGATCGAGCGCCGCGCGCGGATCATTCCGGGGCGGGGGAATGTCGACGAACACGGGCGGGGCGAGGGCCGCGGGCGCGTCCGGCGATCGCACCGAGCGCGGCTTTCCGGCGCACCCGACGAGCGCAACGGCCAGAACCGCCCAGGAAATCCCGCGCAAAGCCCGGCGATGTTAGCAGACGCGGCGTCGTGCGCTTACCTGCGCGTCCAGACTTCGGTCGTCTTGCCGGCTGGGTTGCCGCCGACGGCGGTGGCGAAGTCGTTCTCGACGGTCAGCGTGTTGAAGTCCGGCGAAAACGTCCCCTTCGAGGTGCCGAACGGCTTGCCCTTCATCGTGACGACCGTCAGCGAGTGGAGCTTGTCGACGAGGCTGATCGCCATCATCTCGCCCGAGTCCTTCCCGTTCAGCAGCACGGGCGCGGCCTTGCCGTCCAGCGCCGACACGACGGACATGATCACGCCGTCCATGCCCTGCCCCTTGAACGTCCAGACGAGCTTGGCCTTGCCCTTGCCCCAGGCCTCGATCGTCAACGTCATGGTGGGCTGGCCCGGTTTGTTGGCCTTCTTGACCCAGGTCCCGACCGGCGAATCCGCCGCTGCCGCGGGCGGCCCGCCCACAAGCAGCGCCGCGCAGAAAAACAGCCCCACCGAAAACGTCAGCAAACGCCCCATCACGCGCCTCCCTGTTACGAATTAGGGAGCAGCCTCGGCCTGTCTCAGGGTGCTGTCAAGGCGCGCGCCGGCGCGCGCCCGGACTACCAGGTGACCGCGTCGAGGTAGGCGGTGAACGCGCCGCTGGTCTTGAACTCGACGCCCACCTGGCTGCCGATCGCGCCCGCCGGCACCGTGATGGTGACGATGTTCCACGAACCCTTGAGCATGCTGGTGGTGGGGTTCGTGACCTTCCACTCGTTGCCGCCCTGCTTCTTCACGAACGGGTTCATCTCCGTCAGCTTGCTGGTCGCCGACAGGTAAATGTAGAAGCTGACCTTCGTGCCCGCGGCCAGCGCCAGGCCGGTCGGGCCCTGAATGCGCAGGGTGCTCGCGCCGCTGCCGTAGGTCGCCTTCAGCGACTTGCTGCCCGTCTGGCCGCCGGCCTCGCTGACCGACGACACGACCAGCTGGCTGTTGGTCGACGTCCAGCCGTTGACGCCCGACTCGAAGTCGTAGCGGACGGTGCGCCCGTCGGCGGTCACGCCCGGCACCACCTGCCCGGAGGCGTTGTACGCCTTGTTCCCCCGCCACACCGTGACCGGATGGTTCCAGGCCGTGTGCGAGCCGGTGCCCATCACGCACTGCTTGTAACCGTCCGCCACCGTGTCCGTCTTGGAGTCGGACGGGACGCAGGAGTTCTGCTTGCAGTACTTGCTGCTGTAGAGATTCTTGTACGGCGCGCCCGTCTGGTTCGATCCGATGCGGCCCGCGACCACATCCTTGTCGAAGCCGGTGCCGTCGCAGTAATACGCGTCCACCTTGCCGACGTTGTTCGTCAAGAAGATGTCGCCGAAGAACGTGCCCTCCTGGTTCGGGAACGTGGGGCTCTGCCCCCAGCCCATCGCGGCGTTGCCCGACACGATCCAGATCGGAACGTGGATGCCCGCCGTGTTGACGTGCGCGAGCATGCAGCCCGACACGTACTCCCGGCACAGCGTGTCGCATGCGCCGTTCTTCCACGCCGGCGCCAGGCCGATCTCGCCCTCGAACACGTGGGTGGCGCCGTACTGGTCCTGCTTCACCAGCGTGTCGCCGTCGGCGAGCGCGCAGCGCACCAGGTATTCGACCGTCTCCCGGCCACTGTCGGTGGTCATGAGGCCGTTCACGCCCGACAGACCGTTCACGCCGGACAGCCCGTTGTCGACGGACAGGCCGTTCACGCCTGACAGGCCGTTCACGCCGGACAGGCCATTCACGCCGGACAGGCCGTTGATTCCCGACAGGCCGTTGATCCCAGACAGGCCGTTGTGCGTGACCAGCGCCGAGTCGTCAGTCGCCTGGTCATCGTCCAGCTCGGCGCAGCCCATCAGGCCCAGCGCGATGGCAAGACCGGCCTGAAGAGCCATAGCGGACGGACGAGAAGACAGCATTCGTTAGTTAGAAGCAGTAACTAAGCCAACTATTCCTACATGTAACTAGCTACTCTATAAGGACTTACAGACACGGCCATCAGCAGGCGCGTTGTAACAAAGACAACAAACCGCTGTAGCGGGACCAACAGCCCCCCCGCGACCGACGCTCGTGCGCCTCGTCGAGGTGCATTTCGGTTGTTGAATTTCGCGACCTTACGACCCCGAGCAAGGGAAATCCTTACAACTGGCCTTGCCGTGGCCGCGAACGATTCCTAGATGTGGCGGACGATATATGAGTTCCGCCGACGTGCTGGCCGACGGGGGCGAAATGGGCGCTCTCATGCGCTCGATCGACTGGTCGAAGACGCCGCTTGGTCCGGTCGCGGGCTGGTCGCAGGCGCTGCGGACGATGGTCGGCCTGCTGCTCCGCAACCGATTCCCGCTGCTGCTCTGGTGGGGGCCCCGGGTCGTGCAGCTCTACAACGACGCGTACCGGCCGATCCCCGGCACCAAGCACCCGAAGGCCATGGGCCAGCCGGCCGCGGACTGCTGGGGCGAGATCTGGCACGTCATCGGGCCGATGATCGAGGCGCCGTTTCGCGGCGAGCCGGCCACCTGGAGCGACGACCTCGATCTCCTGATCGACCGCCAGGGATTCCTCGAGGAGTGCCACTTCAAGGTCTCCTACAGCCCGGTCCCCGACGAGACCGCGCAGCCAACTGGCATCGGCGGCGTGCTCGCGACGGTGGCCGAGACGACGGAGGTCGTGTTCGGCGAGCGCCAGCTGCGCACGCTGCGCGAGCTGGGCGAGAGCGCGGCCGCCGCGCAGACGCCCGAGCAGGCGTGTGCGAAAGCGGCGGCGACGCTGGGCGACAACCCGCGCGACGTGCCGTTCGCCGTCTTCTATCTGCTGGATGACGCTGGCCGCACCGCGCACCTGGCTGGCTCTTGCGGCCTGACCCAGAGCGGCGACGTCGCGCCTCCGACGGTGGCGCTGGACGCGCCGGCGAAATGGCCGCTCGCGCGCGTCGCCGAGCAGCGTCGCGTCGAGCTCTGCGCCGGCCTGCGCGAGCAGTTCGCGGCGCTTCCCTGCGGCGCCTGGACAGAGCAGCCGCACACGGCGATCGCGTTGCCGCTGGCGTCTCCCGATCAGCCGCGGGCATACGGCGTGATGATCGCCGCCCTCAGCCCCCACCGCGCCCTGGACGACGGCTACCGCGGCTTCTTCGAGCTGGCCGCCGGGCAGATCGTGACCGCGATCCGCAACGCGACCGCGTACCAGGAAGCGCGGCGGCGCGCCGAGGCGCTGGCCGAGATCGACCGCGCCAAGACGGAGTTCTTCAGCAACGTCAGCCACGAGTTCCGCACGCCGCTGACGCTGATGCTGGGGCCGACCGAAGACGCGCTTCGCGAGGGCGGCGTGTTGTCCGGCCAGGCGCTGGACACCGTTCACCGCAACGAGCTTCGCCTGCTGAAGCTGGTCAACAACCTGCTCGACTTCGCGCGCATCGAAGCCAACCGCGCGCAGGCTTCGTACCAGGCGACGGATCTGACCGCGCTGACCAGGGATCTGGCCAGCGGCTTCCGCGGCGCGATCGAGAGCGCAGGCATCGAGCTGCTCGTCGCGTGCAGGTCCCTGGGCGAGCCCGTGTTCGTCGACCGCGACATGTGGGAGCGCATCGTCCTCAACCTGCTGTCGAACGCGTTCAAGTTCACGTTCGACGGATCGATCGTGGTGACGCTGGGTCAGCGCGGCGAACGTGTCGAGCTCACGGTCGCGGATACCGGCACGGGAATCCCCGAACAGGAGGTGCCGCGCCTGTTCGAACGCTTCCACCGCGTGCGGGGCGCGCGCGCGCGCACGCACGAAGGGTCGGGCATCGGCCTGGCGCTGGTTCACGAGCTGGTGCGGCTGCACGGCGGGACCGTGTCAGTGAGCTCGCGCCTCGGCCAGGGCACGACGTTCACGGTTTCGATCCCGCGGGGCAGCGCCCACCTGCCCGCCGAGCGCGTCGGCGGCGCGCCGGCGTCGATGTCGATGTCGATGGGGGCGGCGCCTTACGTCGAGGAGGCGCTACGCTGGCTGCCCGACGGCGAGCGCGGGGTGGTGGAGCGGCCGGCGGCGACGGCGGCGAAGGCCGGCCAGAACACGGAGCCGCCCGCGCGCATCCTGCTGGCCGACGACAACGCCGACATGCGCGACTACGTCCGGCGAATCCTCGAGCGGCGCTGGCGCGTCGACGCGGTTCCTGACGGTCAGGCGGCGCTGGCCGCGGCGGAGCGTGACCCGCCCGATCTGATCCTGACCGACGTGATGATGCCCGGGCTGGACGGCTTCGAGCTGGTGCGGCGTGTGCGGCGGAACGGCGCCCTGGCGTCCGTTCCGATCGTCATGCTGTCGGCGCGCGCCGGCGACGAGGCGCGGGTCGACGGTCTGGATGCGGGGGCGGACGACTACCTGGTCAAGCCGTTCTCCGCGCGCGAGCTCACCGCGCGTGTCGAGACGCAGCTCAAGATGGGGCGGCAGCGGCGAAACGCCGAAGAGGCGCGCGCCACCGCCGAGGAGGCGACGCGCGCCAAGGACGAATTCCTCGCCATGCTCGGTCACGAGCTGCGTAACCCGCTGGCGCCGATCCTGACGACCTTGCAGGTCATGCAGCTCCGGGGCAGCAACGTCTTCGAGAAGGAACGCGCGCTCATCGACCGGCAGGTGCGGCACGTCGTGCGTCTGGTCGACGATCTGCTGGAGGTGTCGCGCATCGCGCGCGGCAAGATTTCACTCGACCGTTCGATCGTCGACCTGGGGGAGGTGATCGGGCACGCGATCGAGCTGGCGAGCCCGCTGCTCGAGCAGCGCATGCACCACCTGACCATCGACGTCGACACCGGGTTGACCGTCGACGGCGACAAGATGCGGCTCGCGCAGGTGTTTGCGAACCTGCTGACCAACGCAGCCAAATACACGGCGTCCGGCGGTTCGATCGCCGTCAGCGCCAAGCGGTCGCCATCGGATGGTCGGGTGCGTGTCGCGGTGAAGGACAGCGGGATGGGCATACGTGCCGACATGTTGCCGGTCGTGTTCGACCTGTTCGTGCAGGGGAGGCAGGGTCTGGACCGTTCGGAAGGCGGCCTCGGGCTGGGACTCAGCATCGTCAAGTCGCTGGTCACGCTTCACGACGGGACCGTCGAGGCACACAGCAACGGCGTCGGGAAGGGAAGCGAGTTCGTGGTGTCGCTGCCCGCGGCGGCGACGACATCCGCCGCCGCTTCCCGCGCGATCGCGGTGGAGGCGGAACGGCAGCAGGGACTGCCGGGCCGGCGCGTGCTGGTCGTCGACGACAACGAAGACGCCGCCGAGGCGCTGGCGGAGGCGCTGGTCGACCTGGGGCACGCCGTCGAGGTCGCGCACGACGGGCCGCAGGCGCTCGCCAAGCTCGAGACCTTCTCTCCTGACGTCGCGTTGCTCGACATCGGGCTGCCGCTGATGGACGGCTACGAGCTGGCGCGCCGCATCCGCCATGAGCCGCGGCTGTCCGGGATCCGGCTGGTGTCGATCACCGGCTACGGCCAGCACAGCGACCGGTTGCGCGCCCAGGAGGCGGGCTTCGACGTCCACCTGGTCAAGCCGGTCGACCTGCTGGTGATCGGGCGCGTGATCGCCGACGAGCCGAATTAGTCGATCACCGCGCTATGCTGGTGGCCGTGAAGGCCGCCGCGTTGTGGTCGATCCTGCTGGCGGCGGCCGCCGGGCCGCCGCCGCCGGCGGCGCCCAAGCAGGGAATCGTCGCGAAGCAGTGGCAGGCGCAGCGGAAGCCCAGCGCGGGTCCGGCGCTGTCGATCGGCACGACCAGCTGCGGCTGCCTGCAGGGCGCGGCCACGCTGCCCGCGAGCGGGCCCGGCTACGAGGTGAAATGCCTCGGGCGCAACCGCCGCTTCGGTCACCCGAACCTGATCGCGTATCTGCAGCGGCTGGGGGCGGGCGCGCGGAAGGCAAAGCTCGGACTGGTCGTCGTCGGCGATCTGTCGCAGCCGCGCGGCGGCCCGACGCCCAGCGGACACCGCAGCC
>Ga0184628_10001437_pt1 | contig 11776 bp, 12 predicted proteins | sample PLM4_5_b1_FD_133149 | JGI IMG/M metagenome (GOLD analysis project Ga0184628, IMG submission 133149) | Groundwater sediment microbial communities from an aquifer in East River, Colorado, USA - PLM4_5_b1 | ecosystem: Environmental > Terrestrial > Soil > Riparian zone | place: USA: East River...
CTTCACGAAACCTTTGCGCGAGGGCCAGGGCATCGTTGACGGTGCCGAGCAGGTGTTGCCCGATGCTGCCGAGAGCGGTGCCTTGCGGTTGCGGGGTCGCCATGCCGCGAACTCCTGTCTGCGCGAGTGGCCCAGCATACGAAACTGTGGCCGGAAATGCCGGGAATTAGTGCGCAGTTGCGGATCGGCTCGCTTAGACTCCCGCCCATGCAGCCCAACTTCATCGCAATTTTGGTCGACGACCTGCGCTACGACGAGTTCGGTGCCGGCGGCCATCCTTACAAACTGAAGAACCTGGCGCGCAGCGCAAGCCACGCGGCCATTCGGGCATCATTGCGGCGGGAAATGCGCCGGCTGGTGGCGGACGCCGCCGGCATCTAGCGAGGGAGGCAGACTTGGAATCTATCGACCGACCCACCATCCAGCGCTCGGCCACGGACATCATCGCGGAGGTGAAGCTGCAATCGCCGCAGGCTGCGGCGGAAGAACTGGCGCACTTCGGCGGCGCCGAGGTCGCCGCCGTGCTGATCCGGCTGAGCGCGGGGTTCGCCCAGGAGATCCTCTCCGCGCTGCCGGCGGAAACGCGCGAGCGCGCGCTGGCCGCGGCGCCGCCGGAGTTCGCGCGCCAGTGGCAACGCAACGGGCTCTACGCGGAAGGCACCATCGGCCGCATGATGGAGCCGGTGTACGCGGAGTTCCCGCCGCAGGCGACGGTCGGCCAGGCGATCGGGGCGCTGGGCGAGCTGGTGAAGTCCGCCTTCATCACCTACATCTACGTGGTGGACGACGACGAGCGCCTGCTGGGCATCGCCACCATGCGTGATCTGCTGTTCAACGATCACGCCACCGCGCTGCGCGACGTCATGCTCACGGAAGTGTTCTCGCTGCACGCGCCGACCGTGCTCGTGGACGCGATGAAGCAGGTGCTCGACCGCCACTACCCGGTGTACCCGGTGGTGGACGCGGAGAACCGGCTGCGCGGCCTGGTGCGCGGCCAGAGCATGTTCGAGGCGCGTGCCTTCGACCTCGCGGCGCAGCCCGGCAGCATGGTGGGCGTCGAGAAGGAGGAGCGCCTCGGCACCACGTGGCAGCGGAGCCTGTCCATGCGCCACCCGTGGCTGCAGTTGAACCTGCTCACCGCTTTCCTCGCCGCGGCCGTGGTCGGCTTCTTCCAGGACACGGTGGACCGGCTGGTGATCCTGGCGCTGTTCCTGCCGGTGCTCGCCGGGCAGTCAGGCAACACCGGCTGCCAGGCGCTCGCGGTGACGCTGCGCGGCATGACCATCGGCGAACTGAAGCCCGGCACCGAGCGCGCGTTGATTACCAAGGAAGCGGGCTTGGGCCTGGTGAACGGTGCGGGCGTCGGCGTGTGCGCGGCGATCGGCATGTACATCACCGCCAGCAGCCAGCATTCTCCCCATGCGCTGATGCTGTCGTTCGTCGTGTTCATGGCGATGATCGGTTCGTGCATCGCGAGCGGACTGTCGGGCGCCATGGTGCCCCTCACGCTCAAGCGCCTGGGCTTCGACCCGGCCACCGCCTCGAGCATCTTCCTCACCACCGCCACCGACGTGGTGAGCATGGGCATGCTGCTCGGCCTGGCGGCGGTCCTGGTCAGGTAAGAAATGGGGTCTGTCCCTATTTTTTCCTTTGGACTACCATGTAACGAGAGGTCCGGCCACGGGAGGTCGACATGCAAGTCAAGGAGATCCTGCGGGTCAAGGGCAACCGGCTGCTCACCATCGAGCCGGCGGGCCGCGCGGTGGACGCGGTGCGGACCATGTCGGAGCAGAACCTCGGCTCACTGGTGGTGCTCGACCAGGGGCGCATGATGGGGATGCTCACCTTCCGCGAGATCCTGCAGTCGATTGCGCAACGCAGCGGCGCGATCGGCGACGTGCGGGTGGGCGACATCATGGTGCGCGATCCGGTGACCGCCGCCCCGGACATGGAAGTGAACGACTTGCGCCGCACCATGCTCGACTCGGGCGCGCGCTACCTGCCCGTGCTGCAGGACGGCAAGCTGATCGGTGTAATCTCGTTTAGGGACGTCGCCAAGGCAGTGCTCGAAGAGCAGGATTTCGAGAACAAGATGCTCAAGGGATACATCAAGAATTGGCCCGCGTAGGAAATTCCTCCTAGGCGGGGCGGCGCTTGCCGCCGCCGGGGCCGGCATCGCCGCCTGGCGCCTGTGGCCCGAGCAGGGGGTGTGGAATCCCTGCCTCGCGCGCCTGCCGCGCCGCCTCGCCGAGCACGCATTGGTGAGGAGCGCCTGGGAAGGCATCGATCCCGCGCAGGCCTGGGACGCGCACGCGCACCTGGTCGGCACGGGCGATTCCGGCGGTGGTGTGGTGGTCAATTCGCGCATGCACAGCCTGCTCAACCCGGGCGAGTATGCGCGGCGCCTGTTCTTCCTCAACGCGGGCTGCGCGCACGACGCGCCCGGCAGTGTCGACCGCGCCTACATCGAGCGCATGCGCAACCTGATGGACGGTTTGCGGCCGGGGGCCAAGCTCCTGCTGTTTGCTTTCGACCGCACGCACGGCGCGGGCGGCGAGGTGCTGTGGGAGCGCACGGGCTTCTACGTGCCGGATGCCTATGCGCGCGACACCGCGCGCGCGCACCCGCGGATCTTTGAATGGGTCGCCTCGGTGCATCCGTATCGCGCCGACTGCGCGCAGGCGCTGGAGCACGCCAAGCGCGAGGGGGCGCGCGCTGTGAAGTGGCTGCCCTCGGCGATGGGCATCGACCCTGGCTCGCCGCTGTGCGACCGTTTCTATTCCGCCGCAGCGCAGCTCAGGCTGCCGCTGATCTCGCACGCCGGCCTGGAGCGCGCGGTGATGGGAACCGACATCCAGGACTACGGCAATCCCCTGCGCCTGCGCCGCGCGCTGGACGCCGGCGTGCGCGTGGTGGTGGCGCATTGCGCCTCGATGGGCCGGGACCGCGACCTGGACAGGGGCGCGGACGGCCCGTTGGTGGACAGCTTCGAGCTGTTCGCGCGCCTGATGGACGAGCCGCGCTACGCGGGGCTCCTCTACGGCGACATCTCGGCGCTGACGCAGGTGAACCGCGCCGCCGGCACGCTTGCGCGCGTGCTGGAGCGCGAGGACTGGCACGCGCGGCTGCTCAACGGCTCCGACTACCCGCTGCCCGGCCTGATGCCGATCTTCTCGGTGGATTTCATCGTCTCGCTCGGGCTGCTCGAGGCCGCGGCGGCGCCGGTGCTGACCGAGATCCGCGCGCACAACCCGCTGCTGTTCGATTTCGTGCTCAAGCGCAGCCTGCGCCTCGAAGGCAGGGCGCTGTCGAAAAGCGTGTTCCAGACGCGGCGCTTCTTCGAGGGCGGCGTGTAGAATCTTCGGCATGTCCGGCAACACTTTCGGCACGCTGTATTGCGTCACCTCCTTTGGCGAATCGCACGGGCCCGCCTACGGCGGCGTGGTGGACGGTTGTCCGCCGGGACTCGAGTTGTCGGCAGCGGACCTGCAGCAGGAGCTCGACCGGCGCAAGCCCGGCAGCTCGCGCCACGTCACGCAGCGGCGCGAGACCGACACGGTGGAGATCCTTTCGGGGGTGTACGAGGGCAAGACCACCGGCACGCCCATCGGCTTCCTCATCAGGAACGAGGACCAGCGCTCCAAGGACTACTCGGCGATCGCGCAGAAATTCCGGCCCGGGCACGCCGACTACACCTATTGGCAGAAATACGGCGTGCGCGATGCGCGCGGCGGCGGGCGCGCGTCGGCGCGCGAGACGGTGGTGCGCGTGGCCGCAGGCGCCATCGCGAAGAAGTGGCTTGCCGGGCGCTACGGCGTGCAGGTGCGCGGCTATTTGGCGCAGCTCGGGCCGCGCAGGATCCCGTTCCAGGATTGGGCCGCCGTGAACGCCAACCCGTTCTTCGCGCCGAATGCGGACGTGGTCGCCGAGCTGGAGAAATTCATGGACCAGTTGCGCGACAGCGGCGACTCCTGCGGCGCGCGCGTCAATGTAGTGGCGCAGGGGGTGCCGGTCGGCTGGGGTGAGCCGGTGTACGGGCGCCTGGACGCCGACATCGCCGCGGCGATGATGTCGATCAACGCCGTGAAGGGCGTGGAGATCGGCGCGGGTTTCGCGGCCATCGAGCAAAAGGGCAGCGAGCACGGCGACGAGATGACGCCGAAGGGTTTCCTCTCCAACAACAATGGCGGCATCCTCGGCGGCATCTCGAGCGGCCAGGACGTCACGGTGTCGATCGCGCTCAAGCCCACTTCCAGCATCCGCCTGCCAAGGCGCACCATCGACGTGGCGGGCGCGGCGACCACTGTCGAAACCACCGGCCGTCACGATCCCTGCGTCGGCATCCGCGCCACGCCGATCGCCGAGGCGATGCTCGCCTGCGTGCTGATGGACCATGCGCTGCGCCATCGCGCGCAGTGCGGCGACGTCACGCCGCCGACCCGTCCGCTATAGAAATGCAGGTGGGAATCCATTAAAGTATCCCTCCACCCCACGCAAGTGAGGCAATAACATGAGCAACAAGGGGCAGCTGCTACAAGACCCGTTCCTGAACACCCTGCGCAAGGAACACGTGCCAGTGTCGATCTACCTGGTGAACGGCATCAAGCTGCAGGGGCAGATCGAATCCTTCGACCAATACGTGGTGCTGCTGCGCAATTCGGTGACGCAGATGGTCTACAAGCACGCCATCTCCACGGTCGTGCCCTCGCGCGCCGTCAGCCTCGGCGTGGAACCAGAAAAGGACGCTTGATCCCCGCGGCGCTGCCCGACAACCAGGCGGCGGTGCTGGTCAGCCTGGATTTCGGCGACTCAACTCCCGAGGACGCCGCCGGCGAGTTGACACGGCTCGCCGAGAGCGCCGGCATCAAGCGGCACGTCGAGGTGCGCGGCCGGCGCCAGCGGCCGGATGCCAAGTTCTACGCCGGCAGCGGCAAGGTGGCCGAGATCGGGCAGGCTGCCGCTGCGCTCAACGCCGGCTGGGTGATCTTCAATCACAACCTGTCGCCTGCGCAGGAGCGCAATCTCGAGACCGAGTTGCAATGCCGGGTGCTCGACCGCACCGAGCTGATCCTGGAGATCTTTTCACAGCGCGCGCAGACCAGCGAAGGCAAGCTGCAGGTGGAGCTGGCGCAGCTGGAGCATCTGTCGACGCGCCTGGTGCGCGGCTGGACCCACCTCGAACGCCAGCGAGGCGGCCTGGGCAAGACCGGGGGGCCCGGCGAGAAGCAGATCGAGTTGGACCGCCGCTACATCTCCAAGCGCGTGCGCGTGCTGCGCGACAAGCTCGACACCCTGCGCAAGCAGCGCGGCGTGCAGCGCCGCGCGCGTGTGCGGCGCGACGTGCTGTCGCTGTCGCTGGTGGGATACACCAACGCGGGCAAGTCCACGCTGTTCAACGCGCTCACCCATGCCAGGGCCTACGAGGCGGACCAGCTGTTCGCCACCCTCGATACCACCACGCGGCGCATCTGGCTGCCTGAGACGGGCGCGGTAGTGGTCTCCGACACGGTCGGCTTCATCCGCGACCTGCCGCACGGCCTGGTGGCCGCGTTCCGCGCCACGCTGGAGGAGACGGTGCGCGCCGACCTGCTGCTGCACTTGGTGGACAGCGCCTCCTCCGTGCGCGAGCAGCAGGCGGCGGAAGTGGACAAGGTGCTGGCCGAAATCGGCGCCAGCGACATCCCGCAGATCCTGGTGTGGAACAAGGCCGACCTCTCGGGCCTCGAGCCGGGCGTCGAGCGCGACGAGTATGGTAGGATTCGGCGCGTATTTGTGAGCGCGCGCACCGGCGCCGGCCTCGCCGAACTGCGGGGCGCGATCGCCGAGGCCGCGAAGACGCGGCCGGCCCGCACCCCTACTCCCGAACTGATCTCTCTGTAGTCGAGCAACCATGTCGCTGAACGACCCGAACTGGGGACGCCAGGGCGGAAACCGCGGCCCCGGCGGCAACCAGGGCCCGCCCGACCTTGATGAGTTGTGGCGCAGCTTCAACCGCCGCCTGAGCGACCTGTTCGGCCGCAGGGGCGGGGGCGGCGATCGTCCGCCGCCGTCGCAGCCTTCGCGCCGCATGCTGGGCGGCGGGGCCGGCGTGCTCATCGCGCTGGTGCTGGGCGTGTGGCTGGCGAGCGGCTTCTACATCGTCGACGCGGCTTCGCGCGGCGTGGTGCTCTCCTTCGGCCGCTACGCCGAGGAGACCAACCCCGGCCTGCGCTGGCGGCTGCCCTACCCGATCCAGTCGCACGAGATCGTGAACCTGGCGTCGCTGCGCACGCTGGAGGTGGGCTACCGCAACAGCGTGAAGACCAAGGTGCTGAAAGAATCGCTGATGCTCACCGACGACGAGAACATCGTCGACCTGCAGTTCGCGGTGCAGTACATCGTGCGCGACGCCAGGGACTTCCTCTTCAACACCAAGCGGCCCGACGAGACGGCGATGCAGGCGGCGGAGAGCGCGATGCGCGAGATCATCGGCAAGAGCAGGATGGACGCCATCCTGTACGAATCGCGCGAGGCGATCCAGATCAGCGGCCAGCAGTTGATGCAGCAGATCCTCGACCGCTACAAGACCGGCATCACGGTGAGCCGCATCACCATCCAGAGCGCGCAGCCGCCCGAGCAGGTGCAGGCCGCCTTCGACGACGCAGTGAAGGCCGGGCAGGACCGCGAGCGGCAGAAAAACGAAGGCCAGGCCTACGCGCGGGACGTGATCCCGAAGGCGAGCGGCACCGCCTCGCGCCTGACGCAGGAAGCCGAAGGCTACAAGCAGCGCGTCATCGCCAACGCCGAGGGCGAGGCTTCGCGTTTCCGCCAGGTGCTGGCCGAGTACGCCAAGGCGCCCGCCATCACGCGCGAGCGCATCTACATCGAGACCATGCAGCAGGTCCTGTCGTCGACCTCGAAGGTCATCGTCGACACCAAGGGCAGTGGCAACCTGCTGTACCTGCCCCTGGACAAGCTGATGCAGCAGGGCGGGGCGGCCGCCATGTCGGAGGCGCAGCAGTCGCAGCGCGCGGCGCCCGAGCCGGCGGCGCCGGCCGACGCCGGCCCGCGCTCGCGCGACACGCTGCGCGGACGCGAGCGGGGGGAGCGCTGACATGAGAGCGCTTGGCCCAGTCGCCGCCGTCCTCATCGCGCTCCTGCTGGTCGCCTCGAGCGCGCTGTTCACCGTCGACCAGCGGCAGAACGCCATCGTCTTCCAGCTCGGCGAAGTGAAAGAGGTCATCGTCAAGCCGGGCCTGCACTTCAAGTGGCCGCTGATCCAGAACGTGCGCCTGTTCGACATGCGCATCCTCACCTTCGACGACGCCGAGCCGCTGCGCTTCATCACCTCGGAGAAGAAACCGGTGCTGGTGGATTCCTTCGTCAAGTGGCGCATCGTGGACGTCAAGCAGTACTACGTCTCGGTGCAGGGCGACGAGCTGCGCGCCGCCACGCGCCTCAAGCAGACCATCTCCGGCGGACTGCAGAACGAGTTCAACAAGCGCACGGTGCACGAGGTGGTCTCCGGCGAGCGCGACAAGATCATGGAGGAAGTGCGCGAGAAGGCGGACTCCGAGCTGCGCCGCGACCTCGGCGTCGAGCTGGTGGACGTGCGCCTGAAGCGCGTCGACCTGCCGCAGGAAGTGAGCGAGTCGGTCTACCGGCGCATGGAAGCGGAGAGGAAGCGCATCGCCAACGACCTGCGCTCCACCGGCGGGGCCGAGGCCGAGGCCATCCGCGCCGATGCCGACCGGCAGCGCGAGGTGATCCTCGCCAACGCCTACCGCGACGCGCAGAAGACCAAGGGCGAGGGCGACGCCAAGTCGGCGTCCACCTACGCCCGGGCATTTTCCGAAAACGCCGAGTTCTACGCCTTCTACCGCAGCATGGAGGCCTACCGCTCGACCTTCCGCGGCAAGAACGACCTGATGGTGCTCGAGCCGAGTTCGGACTTCTTCCGCTACCTGAAGGATCCCTCCGGCAGATCCGGCGGGAAGAAATGATGGGCCATGCTGACCACGTTCCTCATGGCGCTCGCCCTCATGCTGATCATCGAGGGGGTACTCCCCTTCCTCGCGCCTAGCCTCTGGCGCGACACCTTCCGGCGCATCACGCAGATGTCCGACGGGCAGATCCGCTTTTTCGGCCTGACCTCGATGCTGATCGGCCTGTTGCTGCTTTTCCTGGCGCGCTGATGCGCTGGCTCCTGCCCGAGTATATCGAGGACATCCTTCCCGCCGAGGCGGCGCGCATCGAGCGGCTGCGCCGCGCGATCCTCGACCTGTTCGCGGGCGCGGGCTACGAGCTGGTGATGCCGCCGCTGCTCGAGTACATGGATTCGCTGCTGACGGGGACGGGGCACGATCTCGACGTGCGCACTTTCAAGGTGGTGGACCAGATCTCCGGCCGCATGATGGGCCTGCGGGCCGACATCACGCCGCAGGTGGCGCGCATCGACGCGCACCTGCTCAACCGCAAGGGGGTGACCCGGCTTTGCTATTGCGGCAGCGTGCTGCACACGCGGCCCGCCGGGCCGGCGGCGACGCGCGAGCCGATCCAGATCGGCGCCGAAGTCTTCGGCCACGCCGGCGTGGAAAGCGACCTGGAGGTGCAGCGGCTCCTGTGCCGCGCGCTGGGGCTGGCGCGCGTGAAGCAGGCGCGCATGGACATCGGCCACGTGGCGGTGTTCCGCTCCATCGTGCGCGCGGCGAAGGCCCGCGCCGGGCTCGAGGCGGAGCTGTTCGCAGCGCTGCAGCGCAAGGACAAGCCGGCGTTGCGCCAGCTGGCGCGCGGGGTGGACGCGCGCACGCGCGAGGCGCTGCTGCTGCTGCCCGAGCTCTATGGCGGCGCCGAGGTGCTCTCGCTCGCGCAAAGGAAGCTGCCGAAGCTGCCCGAGCTCACCCGGGCATTGGCCACGCTGCGCGCGCTGGCCAAGGCTTCGCCGATCCCGGCAAGCTTCGACCTCGCCGAACTGCGCGGCTACCACTACCACTCGGGCGTGGTGTTCGACGCCTACTGCGAGGGTGTCACGGGCGCGGTCGCCCGCGGCGGGCGCTACGACGAGGTCGGCAAGGCGTTTGGCCGCGCCCGGCCGGCGACCGGGTTTTCCATCGACTTGAGGAGCCTGGCCGCCGCGGCCGGCAGCAGCGGAAAGCGCAAGTGAAGAAGGCCGCGCGCAACGTCGTCGTCATCGGCACGCAGTGGGGCGACGAGGGCAAGGGCAAGATCGTCGACTGGCTCACCGACCACGCGCAGGGCGTGGTGCGCTTCCAGGGCGGCCACAACGCCGGCCACACGCTCGTGATCGGCGCGAAGAAGACCGTGCTGCACCTGATCCCCTCGGGCATCCTGCGCGGCAACGTGGACTGCTACATCGGCAACGGCGTGGTGGTGTCGCCGCAGGCGCTGGTGGAGGAGATGGACGAGCTGGTTGCGGCGGGCGTGCGCGGCGTCGAGGCACGGCTGCTCATTTCGGAGGCCTGCCCGCTGGTCCTGCCCTACCACGCTGCGCTGGACCGGGCGCGCGAGCACTCGAAGGGCACGCAGAAAATCGGTACCACCGGCCGTGGCATCGGCCCAGCCTACGAGGACAAGGTGGCGCGCCGCGCGATCCGCCTGCAGGACCTGCTCAAACCGGAGCGCTTTGCCGAGAAATTGAAGGAACTGCTCGAATACCATAACTTCGTGCTGAAGAACTGGCATCACCAGCCGGAAATCGACTTCCGCAAGACGCTCGATGAAACCCTGGCGCTTGCGCCGCGCCTGGCACCGCTGGTCGCCGATGTGCCGCGCGCGCTGTACCACGCGAACCGGGCGGGGAAGAACCTGCTGTTCGAAGGGGCGCAGGGCGCGCTGCTGGACATCGACCATGGCTCCTATCCGTTCGTCACCTCGTCAAACTGCGTCGCCGGGGCGGCGGCCGCTGGCGCGGGCATCGGGCCGATGCATCTGCACTACGTGCTCGGCATCACCAAGGCTTACAGCACGCGCGTCGGCGAAGGCCCGTTTCCGACCGAGCTGTCGGACGACGTCGGCGAGCGCCTGCGCCAGCGCGGCCAGGAATTCGGCGCCACCACCGGGCGCCCGCGGCGCACCGGCTGGTTCGACGCCGCGGCGCTCAAGCGCTCGATACAGCTGAACGGCGTCTCCGGGCTGTGCATCACCAAGCTCGACGTGCTCGATGGCGTCGAAGCGGTGAAGATCTGCGTCGGCTACCGCATCGAGGGCCAGGTCTCGGAAATCCTGCCGGTCGGCGCGGAGGAACTGGAGCGCTGCGAGCCGGTCTACGAAGAACTGCCCGGCTGGAAGGAGAGCACGGTCGGCATCAATTCGCACGCGGCGCTGCCGACGGCGGCACGCGACTATCTCAAGCGCATCGAGATGCTGGCGGGCGTGCCGATCGACCTGATTTCAACCGGCCCGGAGCGCGACGAGACCATCGTGCTGCGCCATCCGTTTGGTTGAGCCTGGTGCCGAGGAAGGGATTCGAACCCCCACAGTGTTGCCACCGCTAGGACCTGAACCTAGTGCGTCTACCAATTCCGCCACCTCGGCAGGGGAGGCGAATTCTAGTGTCTGAGGAAATGCGTGTCAAAAAAACGCCGCACTGAAACGCGCCCCCGGCGCAGCGAACCGCGGCCCGGCCGCAGCGCAACGCCGCCCCCCGCATTCGGCAAGTTCACCGGCCGGGTGGAAGGCCATCCCGACGGCCACGGTTTCCTGGTTCCCGACGGCGGCGCGGCGCGCGTGTTCCTCTCCGCCGCCGAGATGCGCCAGGTGCTGCACGGCGACCGCGCTGTGGTGCGCGTGACCGGCATCGATCATCGCGAGCGCCCGGCGGGAGAGATTCTCGAGGTGCTCGAACGCGTCAACCGGCGCATCGTCGGCCGCCTGCACAGCGAGCACGGCGTGTTGTTCCTGGTGCCGGAGGATAGGCGCATCGCGCAGGACATCCTCGTGCCTCCGGCGGACGCCGGGCGCGCCAAGGCCGGACAGGTCGTGACCGTCGAGCTGGTGGCGCAGCCCTCCAAGCATGCGCAGCCGATCGGCCGCGTCGCCGAGGTGCTGGGCAACTATGCCGACCCCGGCATGGAAATCGAGATCGCGCTGCGCAAGTTCGACCTGCCGCACGCGTTCTCCAGGAACGCCGAAGCGCAGGCGCGCGCTTATCCCGAGACGGTGCGAGAGGAGGACACCAAGGGCCGGCGCGACCTGCGCGAGTTCAACTTCGTCACCATCGACGGCGAGACGGCGAAGGACTTTGACGACGCGGTTTACGCCGTGCGGGAAGGCAAGGGATTCCGCCTGTGGGTGGCGATCGCCGACGTCAGCCACTACGTGCGCGACGGCGATGCGCTGGACCAGGATGCGCGCGCGCGCGGCACCTCGGTGTACTTCCCGCGCCGCGTGCTGCCGATGCTGCCGGAAAAGCTCTCCAACGGCCTGTGCTCGCTCAACCCGGAAGTCGACCGGCTGGCGATGGTGTGCGAAATGGCGATCACCCCGGCGGGCACGGTGGCGCGCTACGAGTTCTACCCGGCGGTGTTCCGCTCGCACGCGCGCCTGACCTACACCGAGGTGTGGGCCAAGCTCTCCGCGGGCAAGGCGCCGGCGCACCTGGCCACGCTGTACGAACTGTTCAAGGCGCTGTACGCGGCGCGCGGCCAGCGCGGCGCGATCGATTTCGAGACCGTGGAAACGAGGATGGAGTTCGACGCGCTGGGCAAGATCAAGCGCATCTATCCCGAGGCACGCAACGACGCGCACCGCGTGATCGAGGAGTGCATGCTCGCGGCCA
>Ga0184628_10001438_pt1 | contig 11760 bp, 10 predicted proteins | sample PLM4_5_b1_FD_133149 | JGI IMG/M metagenome (GOLD analysis project Ga0184628, IMG submission 133149) | Groundwater sediment microbial communities from an aquifer in East River, Colorado, USA - PLM4_5_b1 | ecosystem: Environmental > Terrestrial > Soil > Riparian zone | place: USA: East River...
CGATGCCGCCAGCCGCTGCCCCGCCGACGACACCATTTCAGGCCCGGCTCGTCCGTTTTGATGGCCAGGTAATCGAGGCGAACCTCAACGCGGCACCCCTCAATTTTCAGGGGCACCCCGCCATTTGCGTCGCCGCGCGGCGAAGCGCCGGAAAAGAAGCCACATTGCCGGAGGCCCAACACCGCGAAAGCCTCCGGGCGGCAATTCTGGAAACCGCCATGGACGCAATCCTCTCCATGGATGACCGGGGGAACGTGCAGGAATGGAATCCGGCAGCGGAACAGATGTTTGGATACCCGCGGTCCGAAGCGCTGGGGAAGGAACTGGCGCAGTTAATTTCGCCGCCTTACCTGCGTGTGTTTCATCGCCAGGCGCTGCACCGATACCTCTCAACAGGCGAGGGGCGAATCCTCGGAAACAGGGTCGAACTCACTGCCTGTCGCCGCGATGGCGCCGAGTTTCCCGTCGAGGTTTCCGTGGTGCAGGTGCGCGGGAGCCAACCGCCATTCTTCACAGGGTTCATCCGGGACATTACCGACCGCAAGCTGGCGGAGGCTGAACGACAGCGGAATGAAGCGCTGAGAGGCGCCATTCTGGAAACTGCCCTGGACGCGATCCTTTTCATCGACCACGGGGGCCTGGTCCAGGAATGGAACCCCGCGGCAGAACGCATTTTCGGCTATCGGCGTTCCGAGGCCCTTGGGCGCCCCTTGGATGAGTTAATCATACCCCCCGGATTGCGGGAAGTTTACAAAGATGGCCTCGCAAACTATCTCATGACCGGGGTAGGCAGCCTGATAAATCGTCCGATTGAATTGACCCTCATGCGAGTCAGCGGCGAGGAATTCCGAGCGGAGTTGGCGATCACACGCGTCGCCAAGGAGGGGTCCCTAGGCTGCACCGCCCTCATTCGCGACATTACCAGGCGCAGGAAGTCCGAAGCAGCACTCCGCCAAAGCGAGGAACGCTTTCGCTCCCTCATCGAGAATGTCAAGGACTATGCAATTTACATGCTCGATGCCGAAGGGCGCGTCGCGACCTGGACCCTCGGTGCGGAGCAAGTCGAAGGTTATCAGGCCGCGGAAATCATAGGCCAGCCCTTCTCCGCCTTCTTCACCCCTGAGGACTTCAGGCAGGGAATTCCCGACCGCATACTCAAAGAGGCCGAAACTTCGGGCCGGGCCGTCAGTGAGGGCTGGCGCCTCCGCAAAAACGGCACCCGCTTTTGGAGCCACGGCATACTCACCGCCATACGCGATGAGTCGGGCGCCCTCCAGGGCTTTTCCAAGGTGGGCCACGACATCACCGAACGCAAACAGGCCGAGGAAACCATTAATAACCTCAACGAGGAATTGGAACGCCGGGTCCTCGAACGCACCGCCCAGCTCGAGGCCGCCAACCAGGAGTTGGAAGCTTTCAGCTACTCCGTATCCCACGACTTGCGAACCCCCCTGCGCCACATTGCCGGCTACATCGCCATTCTCCATGCCGAAGTCTCCGCCAAGCTGCCCGAACGCATTCGGCAGCACATGCGGACAATTTCCGACGCGGCCAAACACATGGGTGACCTCATTGACGCCCTCCTCGAATTCTCCCGCATGGGCCGCTCCGAAATGCACGAGGAAATCGTGGACCTCTCCCAGCTTGTTGAAAAAGCCCGCCAGCAGCTCCATCGCGACCTCGAGGGCCGATCGATCGACTGGCAGATCGGTGAGTTGCCCGAAGTCCGCGGTGATCCCTTTATGCTCCGGCTCGTCGTCCTGAACCTGGTTTCAAACGCCCTCAAATACACCCGTCCGCGCAAGAAGCCGCGCATTGAAATCGCCTCCGAAACTTCCGGCAACGAAGTCATTGTCCACGTCCGGGATAACGGCGTGGGCTTTGACATGAAATATGCCGAAAAACTTTTTGGCGTTTTTCAGCGCCTGCACCGCTCCGAGGAATTCGAGGGCACCGGCATCGGCCTGGCCAATGTCCGGCGCATCATTCACCGCCACGGCGGACGCACCTGGGCTGAAGCCAAACTCGACGCCGGCGCCACCTTCTATTTTTCCCTTCCCCTAGCGCCCCCGGCGAAAGGTCCTCCATGACGCGCGCCAACTGGATCCTCCTCGTCGACGACAACGTCTGCGACGCCTGCCTCACCAGTCGGGCTTTAACCGCGGACGAGTTTCCCTCCAACGTCGTTGAGGCCAGAAGCGGACAGGACGCCCTGGACTGCCTCTTCCACCGTGGCCCATTCGCCTCCCGACAGGCTGGCTGCCCTGACCTGGTATTGCTGGATTTGAAAATGCCCCTGGTGGACGGCCTGGAAGTTCTCCGCCAAATCCGGGCCGACCCCCAATTGCGCAATATCCCGGTCGTCATGTTCACCTCCTCGCGGGAGGAAACCGACATTGCCAAGTGCTATCAATCGGGAGCCAACGCATTCGTCGTCAAACCGGTGGACTTCCACCGCTTCACCGCTGCAGTCAATGCCATCAAGACCTTCTGGCTTCAGTTTAACGAACCTCCAATTCAAACCTCCACCCCTAAATCGTCCAGCCCCCTCTTCAGCCCAAAACCCAAAACCCTCAGCCAACCCTCAACAGGACCGCTCCATCAAGCATCAACTATCAACCCGCAACCAAATCAAAGCTGCAATCCATGGCTGCTTTCCACAATTCCCTTGCTGATCGCGTAGCGCGTCAGCCCGGCGATGTCGTGAATGTTCAACTTGTTCATCACCTGCTGCCGGTGCTTCTCCACCGTTTTGATGCTGATGCACAACTCCGAGGCGATCCCTTTGTTCGGTTTGCCCTCCGCGATAAGTTGCAGCACCTCGGCCTCCCGGGCCGTCAGCTGGTCTGCGCGCTTTTGAACCGGCGCGCCCCGCAAAAACGCCTCCCGGCAGTGCTCCAGCAGCCGCTTTGAAATCGCCGGGCTGAAAAACGCGTTCCCCTTGTTCGTTTCCCGGATCGCCTTGATCAAGTCGCTCGCCGCCGTTTGTTTCAACAGGTAGCCCGCCGCCCCGGCCTCCGTCGACCGCTGGACGTATTCATCGTCGCTGTAGGACGACAGGATCAAAACCTTTGTCGCCGGCACGTCCTTCGCGATTTGCCGCGTGGCCTCCAGCCCATTGAGCTGCGGCATCGCAATGTCCATCACCACCACGTCCGGCGTCAGCTTTGTCGCCATTTGCACCGCCTGCCTCCCCGTTTCCGCTTCCCCCACAATCGCGAAATCCTCCTCCCCCTCCAGCAGCACACGCAGCCCCTGCCGCACCACCGTATGGTCTTCTGCCAGCAATACTTTAATCTGTTTCATAAATGCATATGGGTGAATGTTACTGACGGCAAACTACTGCCTGCAGCCTATCGGAACCCCGCCACAACGCGAACGGCCCGGGGCGCCCTGAGCCGAGACCTGCTCACGGCACCGTCCCCGGTAGCGCACCACCAGGACGAGCGCATCGTCGGTGCCCTTGAAATGGCCGGCCATGATCTGGTCCGCAAGTTGTTGCGGTGACAGGGCCTGATCGAGGTCATCGGCAAAGGAAGGTCGAATCCCGTCAGTGGCGAAAATCAGGAGGTCTCCAGCGGAAACGGTCAAGACACTGGCAACCAGCGCGGGCAGGAGGTGTCCCACGATTCCATTCCGCAGCAGAACAGTTTCGCGCGAATGGCTCGCACTGGTATCGGCTCGCAGCAGGAGAGCTTCCACATTACCCACGCCCAGACAGGTAACCGTGCTGTCCAGCGCGTTTAGGGATGCAAGAGTCATCACCACGCCGCGAGTTCGGGCCAGTATGGTGTGACAGCGGTTAACGAGCGCGATCACAGGAAATTGGGGATTCCGGCTCAACTCGGTGACGGCGGCTTGTGCGGCTTCAGTAGCCTCGGCGCCGTGGCCCAGGCCGTCGACAACCGCCACCAGGGCCCCGTGCTCGAAAGGCCGGATGGCGTGCATATCACCGGACACGGTTTCCCCGGCAAGGGGCAAGGACGCCACTCCCCACTCAAGCAACTTTTGATGTTCGAGCGTGGCCGATTGCATTTTTACCGAATCCATTTCTTCATCACCACCGTTGTCCCTTTCCCCACTACGGAGCGAATGTCAAATTCATCCATCAACCACTTCGTTCCGGGGAGCCCGACGCCCAGTCCCCTGCGGGTCGAGTAGCCGTATTGCATGGCCTGGTTCAGATCCGGTATGCCCGGTCCTTCGTCGCGCGCCACGATCAGGAGGCCCCGCTTGGAGTCTTCCACCAAGGGTTCCATGACGATCTCGCCCTCCTTCGCATGGTCGAGAATATTGCGGGCGACCTCCGAGATGCCGGTGGCGATGACGGTCAAGTCCACTCCAGTAAATCCCAGCTTCATCGCCAGAGTTCGGGCTTTCTGGCGTGCGGTTACAATGTCGGCGGCGGAATTAATAGGCACCTGCGTGTCGTTTGGCATGCTTCACCGCCCCTTTGGTAATGCGATCAAGGTAAGCCAATCCCTCCTCAAGATCAAGTGCCGTGCCGACCTCTTCTAAAGTCAATCCCAACTGAACCATGGCGAATGCCACATCGGGCTGAATCCCCACGATTACCGTCTCGGCACCGCGCAATCGGAGCATGTGCGCAACGGCTCGCAACATGCGGGTGGCAAAAGAATCGATGACATCCAATACAGTGACATCAATAATAACACCGCGCGAGCGGAATTGCCCGACGCGTTCAGCCAGATCGTCCTTTAACTGCTTAAGATCCTCATCGGACAAAGCGGACTGAACACTGGCGATCAGATACCCTCCCTGCTTGAGAATTGGGACATGCATTTGGGGTTCAAGATTTTATCTCCTGGATCGGGGTCTCGCTTGTTAGCATGACTTTGTAGCCCAACAATCGCTCCGCCTCCTCGATGCCACCCTGAAGATCGCCCACGGCGTTCATCTTGCTAAGATCCACGCCGATCGTGACCAAAGTCTGGGCTATTTCAGATGATAACCCGGTAATGATCACGCTGGCCCCCATGAGCCGGGAGGCTTCCACGGTTTGAACCAGGTGATTGGCCACGGTTGAGTCGACGGTCGGGACGCCCGTAATGTCGACCACCACGACTTTCGCGCGATTCTGCCGGATGCCCCTCAACAATTGCTCGGTCAACTGGCGGGCTCGCTGGGAGTCGATAGCACCAATGATCGGTAAAATAAGCAATCGCTCGCGCACCTGCAGCACCGGTGTGGAAAGCTCCCGAATGGCTTCCTGTTGCTGACGGATAATGCGCTCGCGCTCCTGGACAAAGCTCACTGCGACCGTGTTGGCGATACGGTTGGCGGCCGGTTCATAGGCGTCGAGCACCTGATTGAGCAAGTTGAAATCCGCGAGGTACTTCTTGAACAGCGAACGGGCCAGCACATCGCGCAGCAACAGCACGATTCCAACCACTTCGTGCGTCTCGACCCCTCTCGGAATGATCCGCTCTGACAGGTTGCGCGCGTAAGCTTGCAAGGCCTCCACGCTGCCCGTTTCCAAGACCTCCACGTAATTGTCATAAACGGATGTGGCTTCCGTGAAGATCTCGTCCTTGCTCATCGCGGTTAGCAGCTGAGCCTCGGTAATTCGCGCGGCCCATTCCTCGCGCAGCTGAGTGCGGTTTTGTCGCAGGTGGGCCACCAACTCGCGCAACAGCGCCGCACTGCTAGACTCTGCTGCGGAACGATTTGCAGGAGTGGCTGCCGTAAGGCGGGTTGCGGTCAGTGAATTTCGGTTCATTGGAGGATGGTTTTTCCCGGTTCTTTGTGTTCTTTCCACACATATGCCTTTCGCCCTTGCGTTATCATCGTTGGCTTCACACCTAATGTGGAGTGGACCGCGTAAACTCCTAGTAGGTGATCACCCTATTCCGGTGTCGGTACTTTTTGGCGAAGCTTGCTGAGATACTTGGGGTCTTCACCCACTGTTCACATGGCTGTCCCGCGTTAGTGTACAGTTGTGCAAAAGATCTCGGTGCTTAAAGGAACAGTTAAACCAGGTTTGCGGACCACGTTGGCGCAAAGCTAAAGCGAATTTTGCGCGCCAAAATAATATGAACTTGAAGAGGTCACACGAATTGCGGGTTGAGATACGTTCTGCGGCAGACATAGTGACGGCACGCCAACGGGGACGGACCATGGCGATGGAACTGGGATTTGGCGGTTCAGACGTGACCGTGATTGCCACCGCCATCTCTGAAGTGGCGCGGAACATCGTCAGTCACTCCGCCCGGGGTGAGGTTACCCTTTTTGAAACCCACCGGGGAAAGAAGCGTGGCATTTGCCTCATAGCCTGCGATGACGGCCCCAGGAAGAGTGCCTTAGCCAGGCCGGCTGTGCGAGACCCTTGGCCGCACCATTACCCGGCGGACATTGGTTACGCTACAGACCTTGTCGTCGACAATTGGCCAATGGACGACCTTAAGGTTCGGTCGCATGCAGGCAGGGGCACGGTCGTCAGGATGAGAAAGTGGTTGGAGGAGGATGCCTTGTTTCCAATTTCCACCAGCCATCCGGGTCCCAGCACGTCATAGCCGGTGCCATCAACCATCAAAAGCTGCCACCCCGATAGAATTTCGCGCCGTCAGCGCTCATCGTTTCTTTGAATTCAAAAAAGCCGGTGCTTGAGTTGGTGAACAATCGATGAGTCCACTGAACAAGGTCGGTCGAGGATTGGATGAAGTAATTTCCCGGCCCAGGGCCAAACAACGTGAAGCCAAAGTTGCCGGACCCATCCGTTGACTCGTCCCAAAGGATTGTTTCCCCAAGGCGGCCACCGCGGTAAAAGCGCTGGCCCGGGCCTACCGGATCCACCACGGTGAACTGCCCCTCGAGGGAATTCGTGACCAGGAAATACCTCCATTCTCTCAGGTTGGTCGAACTTTGGACGAAGTAGTTTCCCGGTCCCTCGCCGAGGACTGTGAACCTAACCTGACCCCCAATCGTGGACGTCAAATTAGTGAGAACGACGACGGGATCCGGGACGAAACGACCCACATGCTCGACGCTAAGCTGGTAGAAGGCAACCCTGGCTCCCTCCGCCGACGGGCCTGAATTGTCCTGGCAGTAGCAGCCGGCTTTGAAAAAGAATGCCTGATTTGCCCAGGCCGGATCGGCCTGAAACACATTTACCGTCCGATTGCTTCCGTTGACGTTTATTGAGAGAAGACCGTCCTCGAGGCGTATTTGATTGCTTATCAGGTTGCTCGGCCCGATATTACCAAACAAGTATGCCGTTTCCGCGGGCGCATTTGGCCTGTTCTTCACCAGCGCTTCAACCCACTCGGTATTAAACTGGAGCTTTACCAGCGGCAGTGCGTTCCCAGTGAAGGTGTGAATTTGCCCGATGATCACCATCTTGCTGGAAGGAATGCGCGTGACCCGGCATTGGGCAGTCAAAACGTTCGTGCCATAGCCCGACCAGTTTTGATTCTCGTTATCCGGATCCAGCAGTTCCCGCAACTCGGAGCGCGGGTAAACTCCTTCACTACTCGTGCCGCCGGTGACCGGGGTCCAAAAAGTCATTGCCCCGTCTGAGCTCGTATAGAAGAACACTGCATTCGTGAATCCGGCATCGAGTTCCTCAGCCGGGACTTCGGTTGCGTTCGCGTCCGGCATCGTTAGTTTCCAGTGACTCAAATCGAAATTTCCGCCAGGAGGCAGTTGCGCATCGAGCGGCTGGGCGGCACAGACACAGTGGCAAATTCCACTTGCCACAAGGACGAGACAACCCGCCAACCGCCCGCGTTCCCGAGGCCGGCGGCAGGTGTGCTTCAGCGCGTTTCCGCCGGAAGCGCATTTTAGGGGTGCGCCGGCGCCGAAAATACTTTTTAGAGATGGAATCAAGAGTTGCACATTTTTAGCTCCGCAGATCACTCCGTTAGTTGTTTTACCCGATATAACCGCGTCCGGCCGGCCAGCCATGGCTCTTCCCAGGTCTCAGTGGCGCCCGTCGCAGTGATGGGCGCACCGATGTCCGTCCAGGCTGCGAGGTTGGTCGAGATCTGGACCCGGTAAACTGAGCCGGCGACGGAGCGCCAGCGCAGCGCAACAGTCGACCGCTGGATCAGACTTAATTCAAGCTTCAGGGGTTGCGACCAACTCGGGCCGACATCAGCAGAGGTTAGCGGTCGGCGGGTCGGCCCCGAACCGTTGACCTGGTCACTGCCCACATCCTTGGCGAGCGGCCGCAGCCGCCCTCGAATATCGTCCGTCACAAAACTAAAGCTGCCCTTAGCGCCGCCGATCGCAGGGCTGGCTGGCAGCGGCGCCCATAGTCCATCGGCTACCTGGCCCATCATTGGGTCGGCCAGCAGGATTCCCGGGACCAAACCGATTCCCAGCGCCGTTCCGAACATGATGTTTCCCTCCCAAACCAAATTCACCGGAGTTATCCGCTGATCTACGAGTTTCCGCTTCATGGTGAAAACGATATTGTTTGCGATTTTGCAGTCCACCGGCGGCATCGTGGTGGTGCGATTGGTGCCTGACTCCGAAAAGGTCGCCTCCAACCCCACCAACAGGCTGTTGGAGCAGTTGATCAGAGAGTTAAAGGCAATCACGGCATTCCTGACCTGGAAATAGCCGTTGAGGGGCGAATTCTCCAGGCCTTGCATCAGCACCACTGCGGAATATCCCGCACCGCCTGCCAGATTCTGAAAGTAGTTATTCATGATCACATGGTCCTCACCATTGATTCGCACCCCCCCGGAAGCGGGTTTGTCTTTTCCGAGGAAATAATTGCTCTCGACCCGGCAGCCATCGCCGTGGCGGAGAGTCAGGGTGCCCGCACATTCCTCGAAGGTATTATAGCGATACACATTCTCGCATGACTTGTTGGAGATGATTTCAATCTCGCCGTCGCACCCGTTGAAATAGTTGTATTCGACGATTGTACGCGAGAGATTAAAAGCAGTGTCCGATTCGCCCACGCGGATGATCTCTCCGCCGTTGCCACCCACGAGCGGCCTGGGTCCGAAATGATTGTGGTCGATCAGGTGGTAGTTTGGCGTCGCGGCATCGGCGCCGCCGGCTGGCGGCAACCGCACGACCATAAGGGTGCCCGGATTTTGCTTGCCTTTGAAATAACAGTGGTCCACACGGTTGCTGAAGCCGTATAGAGACACCCATTTTGTTTCGACCCCCGGGACCGGCGGGTTAAAGTCGAAAATCGCGCACTCGGTGACGCGGCAACTAACCGCCAGCGTCGCGAAACCTGCCTGGAACTCGATAACGTCGAGCGCTTGCGGAAAACCGTTGGTGAAGACCAGCCCCTGCACCACAAGATGACTTCCCCCAAGGTGGAGCCGCGACGCACCCGTCAGGTAGACCCGGCCACTCGTCTGTGCCCGCAGCGTAATCGGGTCGGAATCCGAGCCTTCGCCGATGAATACCAGGTCAGCGTTGGCCCAGACGCCATTGGCCAGCGTGATGGTGTCCCCCGGCTGCGCCAGGGGAACGGCGACATTGAACTGAATGAGGTTAGTGACGAAGAAATCTGCGGCCCCCAGGTTTCCAACCAAGAACATGGCGAGGACGGAGATACGAAACTGAGAAATGTTTCTGCTTTTGCTCATAACCGCATTGCCTCATTCAAAACGCTTTGCCAAACGGCGAACTTCACGGCCGCCCGCCGGTTTGCGAGTCTGGCGACGAGCGGTTCGAGCCCGGGATCGAAGAATGCGGCAAGGCGCAGCACACGCAGCGCGTCCCGGGGTTCGAAATTCGCGCCAATACTGAACTTCGACTCTCCGGCGGCCGCGCGTTGGGAGTCGAAGGGAACACTTGAATTGACCCATTCGGCATGGGTGGCGGAGCCATCACAGAACGGAACGAGGAAGTTGACTGCCTGGCGAAGCGACGCGCCACCCGAAGCCTGGTAGTCGTAGCAATTGCTGCCGGTTTGGTGTGCCGCGACAGCGAGTGTCAGGAGCGGTTCGAGCGTGTAACAGTGGTAGTGCAGCGCGTCGCGCTCGTGAAAATCAAGGCTGGCCCCGTCCGGCCGCAGGTTGTCCGCGATTTGCTGCTTGAATCCGTTCATTGCCCGTTCGATCAAGGCGCGGTCCTCTAACAGGAAGCCCACCAGCCCGACAATTTTCAGGCGGTGACTGTTCCAATTGTTGCTCGCCGTCACCGAACCCACCCGCACTGAACTCAGCTGTTGAGCTGCGATCGCACGCAGCCATTTCTCAACCAGATGTTTGTCTTCGGCGGAGAACATGCCGGAAGTCAGACCATAGGCGACGAAGAGTGGCTCCAGCTTTGTTTCGTCGATGGGCGAACCTGAAGGCTCGTAGGTCCGCGCCCAACCGAGGACTATTCTCCTGGCGGCATCGCCGCAAGCTGTGTTACTTGCCACCACATATGCGAATCCCAACGCCTCCACCTTTTTCATGTCCTCGAGGGCCGATCGACTTTCAACTTTGGCGGGATCCGCTGCAAGTCTGCCAGCCGTGGCGATTTGCCGGCTGGGCTGGGGTGGTTCGCCGAGCGCCGACTCAGCCAGGGACTGTATGCGCTTGAAAAGCTTTGCGGCATCCGCATCGGTTTGCACCAGGTGGATCAGCTTTGCCCGCTGGGTCGTGGTGAGGGACGTCGCAAATTCCGCCCGGGCGCTCCCCAGGACGGACACCGCGACCAGCACGGATAACCACCGGGCATTTGTTAATCTCCAAACAGCCCGGGTGCCTATGGTGATTGTGCGCGCGCCGGTTCTCATTCTGAGCGGTATTTGCCCTGGTATGCTTCCGGGTTCGGCCCGCTCCGGGATTGCAGCACGGCGGCTTCCGCTGCCCGTCGGCGGCCCTCCAACACCTCGGCATCCAGCGCTCCCATCTCTGCGTGGGCCTGCTGAAAGGAAAGGGGATTTCCGAGGATTGCCGGTGCGTAGTTCGCTGATTTGTTCCTAAGATCCGTATCCTCTCGCACGCGAAACATTCGCGGCCCCATAGAAGGAAGGAACAGGGTGGTCAACCGTTCTCCCGCGGCCGCCCGGACCGGTTCTTCAGAGACAACTTTGTAGGTGCCCGCACGCTTGCCAACTCTCAGGTCAACCACCGTGCTCATCACGTCGAATCCGTCGCGAATTTCGACGTTGGTCGCGCGCGTCCCGATCAGGATGCTTCGTTCAACAACGCCCTGCCCTGACAGCGTGGCATTGATGAGCACCGAGTTGCTGACTTCCACCCCAGCGGCAACCACGGAGTTGACAATCAGATTTCCCCGCTCATCCCGCTGTGCGGCGAGGCCGGCAATGGCTCGGGCAATATCGCCGTCCGGGCCGGGCCGATTTAGCGCCATATAGAAGTCATAAATCTCGGAATGCTGGCCGATGTCACCCCAATATTGGTCGCCGAAATCCATCGCCACCATCTTGAGGCGGCGCCCTTCCCGACCCTCGAGATTGCGGATCACGCGGCGCAACCGAAGCATCAAATCGGGAAAGCGACTGTTCAGTTTGTTCACCTCGGGGCACTTGGCCGTGGATCTTTCCCACTCCGCCGCTCGCTGTGCAGGGTCCTCCAAAGCAGCCACGGTAATGGCAGTAAAAAACTCAGGATCGAGCGCCGGCCGGTCCTCGCGGCGGGCGTTCGAATCGTTGACCTCGCCCTCGAACTCCTCGAGCAAACAATCCAGCAGGCCTTGCGAAACGGCGATGGAACCAAGATTGATGCCGCCCCAAAGCTTTCCCTGACGGCGTTGGAGCAAGCACGAACTAACGAGAAGTTCAATCTCCTCAAGCGGGCGGCGAGGGATAAATGC
>Ga0184628_10001439_pt1 | contig 11760 bp, 9 predicted proteins | sample PLM4_5_b1_FD_133149 | JGI IMG/M metagenome (GOLD analysis project Ga0184628, IMG submission 133149) | Groundwater sediment microbial communities from an aquifer in East River, Colorado, USA - PLM4_5_b1 | ecosystem: Environmental > Terrestrial > Soil > Riparian zone | place: USA: East River...
CGGAGCACTCTATGTGAAGTGGTGCGCAGCCACCGCTGTGCGCGGACGGCACAAGCTGCTCGTTCGGGACTGGGGATCCGGGCCCAGACCGGTCTCGACTCGCCGTCAGTAGCGGGTGCCTGCTGGACTTCGGTGCCTGAAAGCCCGGACGAAAGAAATGCCTCCCACACCTGCAGGGGCCGCGTATCATCACCTGCGCTTGAGGGAACAGGGAGCCAGCGTGCCAACTCGAAGAAATTGGCTTTCAAGGGGCATCGGCGTGGCGGTTCTGCTGTGCACGGCGATCTTCACGCACGCTCGTGCATCGACGCAGACGACCGCGCAGCCATCCATCGCATTCGACCGCGACATCCGACCGATCCTGGAAGGGAAATGCGTGTCGTGCCACGGCGGCGCGCTCCAGCTTTCGAAGCTCGATCTCCGCACGCGCGAGACGGCGTTGTCGGGTGGCGCGCGTGGTGCGGCACTCGTGCCGGGGAGCGCCGAGCGCAGCCGTTTGTACAGGATGGTCGCGGGCCTCGAACTGCCGGCGATGCCGATGCAAGGGACGCCGCTCGACCAGTCGCAGCTGACTCTGCTGAAAACGTGGATCGACGAGGGTGCTGGATGGGACGTGGCGGTCGCGACTCCCTCCGCAACCGGGAATTCGGCGGTGGTCGCAGGCGTCGAACGTCGACCCCTTACGCCGGAGGAACGCGCCTACTGGGCATTCAAGCTTCCCGAGCAGGCTCCGGTTCCGCAGGTCGCTCGCAAGGAGCTCACACACCCGATCGATCGATTCCTCGAGAAAGCGAGGGCCGAGCACAACCTGACGGCGGCGCCGCGCGCCGATCGGCTGACCCTCGTCCGTCGTGCGTATCTCGATCTGCTCGGCCTGCCGCCGTCCCCCGCGGAAGTCGCCGCCTTCATCGCGGACGACAAGCCGGGCGCCTGGGAGCGGCTGATCGACAAGCTGCTCGCCTCGCCGCACTACGGCGAACGGTACGGGCGGCACTGGCTCGATGTGGCGCGGTATGCGGACTCGGCGGGCTTCGAGTACGACATGCATCGGCCGAACGCGTGGCGCTATCGCGACTACGTGATCCGCTCGTTCAACGCCGACAAGCCCTACGACGTCTTCCTGACCGAACAGATCGCCGGCGACGAGATGGATGGCAAGACCGAGGACAGCCTGATTGCCACCGGTTTTCTGCGGGCCGGCCCCCGGGTGCTGTTCCGGGAAAAGGACAATCCCGAGCGCCGCTTCGATTACCTGGACGAGATTCTCGGCACGATTGGCAAGGGCACGCTGGGACTCACCATCAACTGCGCGCGCTGCCACGACCACAAGTTTGACCCGATCCGCCAGCGCGACTACTACGCGCTCGAGGCGTCGCTCTTCGGGTACGTGGAAACGGAAGTACCTCTGGCGCCGCCGGCTGAAGCGGCGGCCTATCTCGCACAGAACGAGGCGATCAACACCAGGCGCGACGAGCTGGGAAAGCAGATCGCCGCCATCGAGAAGCCGCATCGCGATCGGTTGGAGCTCGAGCAGATCAAGAAGAACTTCTCCGAGGCGATTTACCGGGCGGCGGCAAAACCCGAAGCGGAACGGACTCCCGGCGAGAAACTGCTCGCCGTTCAGGTCTACGAAGCGGTCGGTGTTTCGGGAGCGCAGATCGACCGGGCGCTGACGCCGGTTGAGCTCGCCGGCAAGCAGGAACTGTCAGCACAGATCGCGGCGCTCGAGAAAGATCGGCCCCGCCCGCTCCCGATGGCGGAGATCGCGACCGACGGTGATTACCGGTTCTCACCCCTGGGCGAAGGCGACAACGTCGTCAGCTGTCCGAAGTGCCGCATTCCGCCGCCATTCCCGGGCAGTTATCTCCACAAGGGTTCCGGCCGCTACGAAGTCCCGCCCTCGTATTTCCTGATTCGTGGTGACGTCGAGAGCCACGGTCCGGAGATGCAGCCGGGCTTCATCGAGGTGATCACATACGGCACCCCTCCGAGCGTGATGCCGCGTCCCGACGGCCGCACCTCTGGCCGCCGCCTGGCGCTGGCCCGATGGATCGGTTCGCCGCAGAACCCGCTGACCGCGCGCGTGATCGTCAATCGTCTCTGGCAGAAGCACTTCGGTCGTGGAATCGTCGCCACGCTCGAGAACTTCGGGAAGATGGGCGGAGCGCCGTCGCATCCCGAGCTACTGGACTGGATGGCCGTCGAATTCATGAAGCGCGGCTGGAGCATCAAGCAGATCAACAAGCTGATGATGATGTCCGACGCGTACCAGATGGCCTCGAGCTTCGAGCGCGCCGCCAACGCCGCGAACGATCCGGACAATCGTGACCTCTGGCGATTCCGCCCGCAGCGGCTCGAGGCCGAGATCGTGCGGGACAGCATGCTGGCGGTTGGCGGGAACCTCAATCGCGCCATCGGTGGAGAGCCGATCTTCCCGTTCATCCCGAAAGACATCCTGGCCGGTCAGTTCCGCGGGAAGTGGGAGACCACTCCAGAAGGGCCGGCGTCGTGGCGGCGCGGCGTATACGTCTACCGGCGCCGGTCGCTTCCGTACCCCATGTTCGACACCTTCGACCATCCGGACATGAACGTCACGGCGGGCGCGAGAAACGTCTCGACCGTACCGACGCAGGCGTTGACGCTCCTGAACAATCCGTTCGTGTTATCGCAAGCCGAGCGGCTGGCCGATCGCGTGAGGCGCGAGACGACCGATCCGCTGGAACAGGTCGATCGCGCCTACCGCATCGCGCTTGCCAGGCCGCCGGCAAAGGCCGAAATGGCCGTTGCCACGGATTTGATTCGCAAGCAGTCGCTCACGGCGTTTACGCACGTGCTGCTCAATCTCGACGAGTTCGTCTACATGAGGTGAGCGCCTGCGGCCCGCGCGAGGAGAGCGAGTCTTCGAGCGCCGCAGCGCGAGGAATGAGTAATGTCGCACCGATGCAATCGGAACTTCTGGGACCGTCGGGAATTCCTGTTTCGATCGGGCGGCGGCATCAGCGGTTTGGCCCTGGCGTACCTGCTCGATCGTGATGGGCTGTTGGCGAACCCCGCCGCCGCTGACACCTGTTCGGCACCGGCGTCCGGCGTCAATCCGTACGCACCCAGGGCGTCGCATTTCAAGCCGCGCGCGACCGCTGTCATCTCGTTGTTCATGGGCGGCGGCTGGAGCCAGGTCGACACCTTCGATCCCAAGCCGGCCCTGACGAAATTCGCCGGGGAGCCGATCGACGGCCGGGTCAAGGGCGATGTGATTGTCCGGCAGGGGTTTCCCGGGCCGTTGATGCCGAGCCCGTTCGCCTTCAAGAAGCACGGCCAGAGCGGTATCGAGATCGCGGAGATTTTCCCTTCGCTCAGCCAGCGCGTCGATGAAATCGCATTTCTACGGTCGGTCTACGGCCGGTCGAACGACCACGTCCAGGGAACCTACGAGATGCAGACGGGGCAGATCAACCTCGGTTTTCCGAGCGTCGGATCGTGGGTCACCTACGGCCTCGGCTCGGTCGCATCGAGCCTGCCGGCGTTCGTCGTCATGACCGATGCGCGCGGGGGCCCGCTGGGTGGACCAAACGATTGGAGCGCCGGCTTCATGCCCGCCGCCTATCAGGGGACGCTCTTCCGCTCCACTGGCGATCCGATCGTCGATCTCAAGCCGCCCTCCACGCTGACCGCGGAGGATCAGCGGATGCGGCTCGATGCGCTCGCCAGGCTGAACGAGCTCGACATGCAGAAATTCCCCAACAACAGCGAGCTGGCCGCGCGCATCTCTTCCTACGAGCTCGCGTATCGGATGCAGGGGTGCGCGCCGAGCGCCGTCGATGTCGCCAGCGAGTCGGAGCCGACGAAGAAACTCTACGGCCTCGACAACAAGGTCACCGAGCCATTCGGCCGGCAGTGTCTCATGGCGCGTCGGCTCGTCGAGCGTGGCGTTCGGTTCGTGCAAATCTTCGCCGGCGGCGTCGGCAATCAGAACGTCGATACGTGGGACGCGCACGCCGATATCAAGTCGAATCACACGCAGCACGCCGCCGAGACGGATCTGCCGGCGGCGGGCCTGCTGACGGATCTGAAGGCCCGCGGACTGCTCGATTCAACCCTGGTGATCATGCACTCCGAATTCGGTCGGATGCCGATCTCGCAGCGCGGCGTCGGACGCGATCACAACCCGGGCGCACAGACGGTGCTGATGGCCGGCGCCGGCATCAAGGGTGGCCAGGTGATCGGCGCAAGCGACGAGTTCGGCTACAAGGCGGAAGAGCAGCCCATCTCGTACCACGACCTGCACGCGACGATGCTGCATCTGCTCGGGCTGGACCATCGGAAGCTCACGTACCGGTTCAATGGCCGCGACATGCGTCTGACGGACGTCTACGGCACGCTGATCCCGCAGATCACGGCGTAATCAGGAGAGGACGATGCCGAGTCGCAGGGCCTTCCTCGGGCACGTCGCGAGCGCGACGGCGGGCATGTTGCTCGGCACGCGACGAGCCGTGGACGCCGCATACGGAGCGCAGGCGGCCGCGCCGCGGCGGCGCGTCTCGATTGGCGGCCGCCCGATCACGGTCGTCGACATTCACGCGCATACGTTTGTCCCGGAAGTCTGGGAAGTGGTCAAAGACACGCCGCTTGCCGCAACGGTCAAAGGCAATCTCACCGGAGCGATCGCGCTCGGCCCGGGCACTCCGGCGCGCCTGCAGTACATGGACAAGGAGGGGATCGATATCCAGGCGATCAATGTCAACGCCTGGGGCTATTCAGCGGAGCGCGAGCTCGCCCGCGATCTCATCGCCGTGCAGAACGAACGAATCGCAGCGGCGGTGGCCAGGAATCCCGATCGATTCGTGGGCATGGCCACGCTGGCGCTGAAGCACCCCGACATGGCCGCCGACCAGCTCGATCAGGCGGTCAGAAAGCTTGGATTGCGGGGCGCCGCCATCGGCGGCAGCGTCGAGGGACAGGAGCTCTCCGACCGCAGATTCGATCCGTTCTGGGCGAAAGCCGAAGAACTGGGTGTGATGGTGTTCATGCACCCTCAGCAGGCTCAAGGCACGACTCAGAATCCGCGCCTGCAAGGGAAGGGCGGCCTGGGCAACACCATCGGCAATCCGCTGGAGACGACGGTCTTTCTCTCGCACCTGATTTTCGAAGGGACGCTGGATCGGTTCCCGGGCCTGAAGATTTGCAGCGCGCATGCCGGCGGCTATCTGCCTTCCTACACCGGTCGATCGGACGCGCTCTGCGGACGCGGCGGCGGCGCCGATTGCAAGGCCCTCAAGAGAAAGCCCAGCGAGTACTTCAGGAATCAGCTGTACATCGACACGATGGTGTTCCGCGAGGAGGGCCTGCGCCACCTCGTGGCGGAGGTCGGTGCCGACCACATCTTCTACGGAACGGACTATCCGTTTGACTGGCCGGTTGGCGTCGACTTCGTCCTCAATGCCACGTCGATTAGCAACGCGGACAAGGAAACAATCCTGGGCGGCAATCTGATGAAGCTGCTCCGCATCAACAAGAACTGAGGAACTGAGGAACTCGCTTTCAGTTCCTCAGTTCCTGAGCTTCAGACGTTAGCGGGTCGTCGGCCAGACCGTGCCCTGGTACTCCTGTGTCACCGGGGCCAGGCCTTTGTAGACGAACTTCTGCAGCCGTTTGCCCTCGTAGGTCTCGGTCGTGTAGATGTTGCCCTGCGAGTCGACGGCGATGCTGTGCACGCCGAACCACTGGCCCGGATAGCGGCCGCCGTCGCCGAAGCTGGTCAGATACCGCATCCCGTTGCGCTCGACGATGTGGATCCGGTTGTTCTGTCCGTCGGCGACGTAGATAAACCGCTGCTGCGGGTCCTTCGAGAAGGCGATATCCCAGACCGAGCCCGCGGCCTTGGTGTTCTTGGCGAGGAAGACCTCGCTGACGAACGACCCATCCGGTTTGAAGACCTGAATGCGATCGTTGACGCGGTCGCAGACGTAGAGCAGGCCGTCATTCGACAGATCCGCGCAGTGCACGGGGTTGCGGAACTGCTTGGCGGGCGGCGCCGCGGGGTCGTAGGGCCCGAGCGGTGTGTCGTCCGGCTTGGCGCCGTACGCGCCCCAGTAGCGCTTCATCTTCCCAGACGCCGCGTCGAGCACCGCGACGCGGTGGTTCAGGTAGCCGTCGGCGATGTAGGCCTCGTTGGTCTTCGCGTCGACGGTGATCTTTGCCACGCGGCCGAAGTTGTCGGGGTCGTTGCTGCCGGCGGTGAACGTGGGGTTCCCCTGGGCGTTCTTGCCGCTCGCCCGGACGTTCGGCTTGCCGTACTGCGCCACGAACTTGCCGTCGCTGGTGAACTTCACGATGTGCGAGTCGCCCGGACCGTTGCCGCCGATCCAGACGTTGCCCGTGTGATCGACGAAGACGCCGTGGTTCGACGCCGGCCAGTCGAAGCCCTGGCCGGGCCCGCCCCACGACTGGGCAAGTTTGCCGGACTTGTCGAAGACGAGCACCGGCGGCGCCGCCTGGCAGCACTCAGCAATCTTGAGCTCCAGGCCGCGTTCGTCGTTATTGAGGTTGGCCGCGCCGCGGTGGACGAGCCAGACGTTGTCCTGCGCGTCGACGGTCACGCCGATCGTGTTGCCGAGCAGCCAATGATTCAGCATCGGCTTCGGCCAGAACGGATCGACCTCGAAGCGCGGCGCCTGCGGTTTTCCTTGCGCTGCCGCCATCGCGGCGCGCCCCAGGAAGCCCTGCGCGACGAGTAGTGCGCCGAGCACGGCGAGAAATGCAGTTCCGATCAGTACCTGACGTTTCATTCAGCCTCCAGTCTCAAGGATCAACGCAGAGATCGCTGAGACCGCAGAGTCGAACTCAAGACTTCCGTTCTTCTGCGTGCTCTGCGTGCTCTGCGTTGTAACGCTATTGCTGCCCGGTCGGACGCGTCTCGCTTTGTGGGAGCGCGAACGCCAGGTATTCACCCGTGTAGTTGCCGCCGCTGACCGCCACCACGATGTATTGCCGCCCGTCCACCGAGTACGTCATCGGCGACCCGCTTTGCGGCGCCGGCATCAGCAGTTCACCGACTTGCTGGCCGGTCTTCTTGTCGTACGCACGGAGCATAGCACCCCGCGGCCGGTTGCCCGGGTTGGTGACCTGTGGATCGCCCATCACGACGACCGCCTTGGTGACCATCAGGCCGACGCCGGACGTGCCGGGCTGGCCGGTCTTGCCGATGTTCAAGCCCTTGAGCGCCGGGTGATTGCGGATGTTGTCGGGCGTGTCGCCGTGCGGCACCTGCCAGACGATCTCACCGCGATCGAGGTTGACCGCGGTGAGCACGCCGTACGGCGGCTTCACGATCGACAGTCCCTGGACGTTGAGGCCCTGAGCCGCTTGCGCGGCGAGTTTGGCCGGCGCGGCGGGCGCCGCCGGTTTCGCCGCGGCGCCTTCGGTCCCGGGAAGGTCGTCGCGCGTACGGCGGCCGGAGTCGGCGGAGCAGCAGTCACCAGGGCCGAAGACTTCGCGGAACGGCTGGCCGCCGAGGCCGGAGACGTACCGGATGTCCGTGAACCCTTTCGGCGGCTCGACGAGCGTGCGCGACGAGATCGGCACGTTCCCGGCCTGCGCGAACACCGTATGCGTTTCCGGATCGTAGGCCGAGCCGGGCCAGTTGGTCGCCGTCCCGGGTCCGATCGCGCCGAGCAGCGGGCCGTTGGCGTTGCCGAGAATCGGCGGGTTGAACGGCGACGGTGCGTACTTATAGAGCTTCAGGATATCCAGCGCCTGCTGCCGCAGCTCCGGCGTGAAATCGATCACGTCCTCCGGCACCCGCATGTAATTGCGCGCGTAGGCCGGCGGCTTGGTCGGGTGCGGCTGCGTCGGCGAGGTCTTCTCGCCGGGGACCTCGGACTGGGGAACCGGCTTCTCGTCGATCGGCCAGACCGGCTCGCCGGTGGCGCGGTCGAGCACGTACAGCCATCCGAGCTTGCTCGGCTGGGCGACGACCTTGCGCGGCTTGCCGTTGATCGTCACGTCGGCGAGCAGCGATGCGCAGCAGTTGTCGAAGTTCCAGATGGGATGGTGCACGAGCTGGTAGTGCCACTTGCGCTGGCCGGTCTTCAGGTCGACGGCAACGAGCGTTTCGGCGAAGAGGTTGTTGCCCGGGCGGTGTCCGCCGTAGAAATCGGAGGTCGGCGTTTCGATTGGCAGGTAGGCGAGCCCGAGCTCTTCGTCGACGCTGATCTGCGTCCACACGCCGGTGTTGCCGTTGTAGGACCAGGAATTCTCTTCCCAGGTCTCGTTGCCGAACTCGCCCGTCCGCGGGATCGTGTTGAAGCGCCAGAGCTGTTTGCCGGTGCGCACGTCGAAGGCGCGAACGAGGCCCTTGGTGTTGTTGTGCGTGTTGACGGTCATCCCTTCGCGGAACGCCGCGCCGACGATGACGGTGTTGCCGGCGACGGTCGGCGTGGAGTGGATGCCGATTTCGCCGCTTTCGAGATCGATCTGCTGGTCGGCGCCTTTGATCGCGCCGGTCTTCAGATCCACGATCCCCTGGTTGCCGAATGACGCGATCGGCTGACCCGTCTTGGCGTTCAAGGCGACGAGGCGGTAGCCGGTGGTGTTATAGAGGATCCGCTCGTCGCCGCGGCCGTCCGTCCAGTAGGCGACGCCGCGTCCCGACAGCTGGCGCGGCGAGAGGCCGGCGCGCTTGCCCTCGGGCAGTCGGTGCGACCAGATCAGCTCGCCGGTCCTGGCGTCGAGCGCGATCACGGACCGCCGTGTGCCGGCGGTCGTGTAGAGCACGCCCTTCACCATCAGCGGCGTGCCCTCGAGCTTGAATTCAGGGAACGGCCCGAAGTTGTCGGTCTTGAACCGCCAGGCGATCTCGAGCTTGCTGAAGTTCGCGCCGTTGATCTGGTCCAGCGGCGAATACCGGCTGCCGGTGAGATCGGCGGTGTAGTGGGGCCACTCGCCGTTCTTGGTGCTCGGCTGCCCGCTGGCCGCCGCCGTCTGCCCGGCCACGCGGGCCGTCGTCCGGTCAATTGTCGTGATCGCCAGGGCCAGCGCGCCGGCGAACGAAACCCACAGCATCAGCGACCGATAGCCTGTGATTCTCATCCGGACACCCCCAGGTGCGGAGGATTCTACTCTCAAATCCGTTAAAGCCGAGCGCCGAGACGGACGAAAACCATACCGTGGCAAAGCGCGGGCATCATTCGGTCTACGTGGTCTACCTGCGGAACCCGAAGGGGGACGGGAAGGCCGGCTACTACGTGGGGATGACCGGACTATCGCCGGCGCAGCGGTTCGAGAACCACCGGACCGGCGTCAAGGCTGCGCGGATCGTGAAGAAATTCGGCGCCCGCCTCGTGCCCAGGCTCTACGCCCACCTGAACCCGATGACGTATGCCAAGGCGAAGGAGATGGAGGGGTTCCTCGCCGACAGCCTCCGCAAGCGAGGATACGTGGTGTACGGCGGGCATTAGGCCTTACCCGAGGGGCGAAGCCCCTCGGACTCCCCGACAGACCCTCTCGCGCGCTCGCTCGCCGCGCGTTTGTCGGCTTCGTCATGGCCTTTGTGCTGTTCCGGCAGATGCTGGTCGCGCCGGGGGTGCTCCTGCCGCGGCCGCCCGTCCTCGTTATGCTCGGCCATTCGTTCCCTCAACAACCAGTGCGCCATGATCGGCACTCCTGCTGTGACAGATGCAGGATGTATGCGAGCGACGAACGCCGAACGAGAGCCGAAAATCCGGCGAACGCCGAACGGCTGAGTAGTCATTACCGGCGGGCATTTTGCACTTTCTCATGGGTACGGGAGGAACACATGAGATTTGGTGTTTACGCCTGCGGTGCGGCGCTCGTCACGCTTGTGCTCGCGGGATGCGACCGTGCCCCGCGAACCGATACGGCATCGGCAACGAGCGACACGTCGATCGACCGGCGGCAGCCTGATCCGCTCATCACCGGGCGCATTCAGGCGAAGTACTTTGCCTCGCCCGACGTCAAGGCGCACCGAATCGACGTCGACACGAAGAACGGGATCGTCACGTTGGAAGGGACGGTCGATACCGAAGGGCAGCGCGAGGCCGCAGCCGCGCTTGCCCGCGGCGTGGACGGAGTGACGCGCGTCGAGAACAACCTGCTCGTCCGGGCTGCGGCCCATACCGCCGCCGACACGCCCCGGCATCATTCGCCGGACGCCTCGCTGCCGGCGCGCCAGGGCCATACGCCAGCCTGGGTCACGGCGAAGATCCAGTCGCAGTACTACCTGAATCCAGAGTTGAAGCCGTGGCGCATCGACGTCGACACCTCGTCGTCGAGCGCGGTCACGCTGAGCGGGACGGTCGATTCCGATTCGGACCGCACCGAGGCGGTGCGTATCGCGCGCGCCACCGAGGGCGTGACTGGCGTCAACAACAACCTACGCGTCGAACCGCAGGGCGTGGCGACGACCGGCGCGATAAAAGATACCGCCGCGGTGAAGAACGACGCGCGCGAGATCCAAGCCGATGCCCGCAGCGCGGCGCGAACGGCGGCCGTGGCCGTCGACGACAGCTGGATCACCATGAAGATTCAGTCCAAGTTCTTCGTCGACGATGACGTGCGCGCCCGCGCCATCGACGTTGACACGAAGGACGGCATGGTCACCCTGAAGGGGTCGGTCGAGAGTGAAGGCGAGCGGCACCAGGCCCTGTCGATCGCGCGATCGACCGACGGCGTTAGGATGGTGCACGACAACCTGGTCGTTAATTCGCGGCGCGCATCCAGTCCGCGGCCGGGCGGCAACAGGGTTGACGACGCGTGGATCACCATGAAGATCCAGTCGAAATACTTCATCCACGACGAGATCAAGTCGCGCAAGGTCGACGTCGACACGAAGAACGGCGTGGTCACGCTGAAGGGCTCGGTTCCCTCCGACGTCGCGAAGGGTGCGGCCGCGGTGATCGCGCAGGATACTGACGGCGTGTCGAAGGTCGTCAATCAGCTTAAGATCGAGCCGGCCAACTGATGAGAGGCGACCCCGTCGGGTCGCCCTCCAAACCTGCATGCGTCTAATCAATCGAACCGCTGTCTCCGTCGTCGGCGCGGCACCCTACCTGGAGTGGACTCGGGCGCGCGATGCGGAATTCGTCCCTGCCAAAGGGCTGAGCGTCTCGGTGCCGCGCGCAAAGCCTTTCGGATCCGTCTATCTCCTGCCGGAAGGCATTGAGGAAGAGGATCTGCTCGAGTGGGTCGAGGACAACTTCGCCGCAATTTTCGAATCGCAGCTCGCGGCGTGGACCGAGGACGAGTCGGCGTGGCCGGGTTCCCGCGACCTGAAGACCTTCCGGCAATGGTTCAGGGTCGACCTCCACGGTACCGTCGTCGATATCGCCGACGACGACATCGAAGGTGAAGAGTTATAGAAGCTGGAGGGGTTGCACGGACTCCGGCGGATCGTCGTCGAACATCAAGGGCGCCTGGCCCCAGGAACGCAGGCGGTAGCGGCGCAGGACAGCGGCGCCCATCATCAGAATTCCCACCACGATCAGCAGGCGCGACGGGTGGAACTGGCCGAGCGCCGTGAGGCCGGCGCCGATCGTCGTGAAGAAGTTGTACGCCGTCAGGGCGATCAGGAAGGTCAGCGCGACGTTGCGTTTGCCGGGAATGTAGCTGCACGTGAAGGGAATGCGGCGCCAGGTGCGGATGACGAGTTCCACCAGGATGATGCCGGCCAGATATGCGATGGGGAGTCCGACGAGGGCACCCGCACCGAGCAGCGCCCACTGGAGTGGCAGCACGCAGACGAGC
>Ga0184628_10001440_pt1 | contig 11737 bp, 10 predicted proteins | sample PLM4_5_b1_FD_133149 | JGI IMG/M metagenome (GOLD analysis project Ga0184628, IMG submission 133149) | Groundwater sediment microbial communities from an aquifer in East River, Colorado, USA - PLM4_5_b1 | ecosystem: Environmental > Terrestrial > Soil > Riparian zone | place: USA: East River...
GCTCAAGGCTGCGGCAAGAAAGAACAACGTCATTCTGGGACTGTTCCTGTTTGGCACCGCGCGCGTGGGCGAGTTTCTGGAAAAGGGATTCCCGCTGATCAGCCTTGGAAACGAACTACACCACATGCTGACGCAGGTTACGGCATACGTTAAGGATGTGGAGGCTGTGTCGAAGACAAAGGGCGGCACGCCCTGGGTACACCGCGACTCGTCCCTGATTTAAAGCATGAACGTCGTCGAAAAGATATCCCGCCTACGGATTGAAACCGCGTTCGAAGTCCTGGTGAAAGCCAGGGCTCTCGAAGCGCAGGGTAAAAGCATCATCCACCTGGAAATTGGCGAGCCGGATTTCCCAACGCCCCGGCACATCGTCGAAGCCGGCATGCGCGCGCTCGACGAGGGCTGGACGAAGTACGGTCCTACACCGGGAATACCGGAATTCCGCGACATGATCGCCGCACACGTATCCCGCACCCGCGGGATCAAGGTTGACGGCGCGAATGTCTGCGTCGTTCCAGGCGGAAAGCCGATCATGTTCTTCACCATGATCGCCCTGCTCAATGAAGGCGATGAAGTGATCTATCCGGATCCGAGTTTCCCCATCTACGAATCGATGATTCGGTTTCTCGGGGCGAAGCCGGTTCCCATCCCCCTTGTGGAAAACCGGGGCTTTTCGTTCGATCTCAACGTTTTCCGGGAAAAGCTCTCGGATAAGACGAAATTAATTATCCTGAATTCGCCGGCTAATCCAGCCGGAAGCGTGATTCCAAAGGAAGATCTCAAGGCGATTGCCGACATGATTCGCGACAAGGACGTCATGGTCCTCAGCGACGAAATCTATTCGCGGATTTTCTACGATGTCGAGCCGACTTCCATTACAAGTTTCCCTGGCATGGTGGAAAAGACCATCATCCTCGACGGATTCTCAAAAACCTATTCCATGACGGGCTGGCGTCTGGGATTTGGCGTCATGCCGCTGTGGCTGGCGGATGCCGTGAACATCCTCACCGTCAATTCCAACTCCTGCACGGCCAGCTTTACGCAGCGTGCCGGTATGGCAGCGCTGTCCGGGCCTCAGGACGCAGTGACGGCAATGGTGGCGGAGTTTAAAAAGCGCCGCGACGCCATTGTGAAGGGGCTGAATGAAATTCCCGGGTTTCGGTGTCAGCTGCCGTCCGGAGCGTTTTACGCATTTCCCAATGCGTCGGGAACGGGAATTCCCTCGAAGGAACTGGCCGATATTCTGCTCTATGAAGCCGGAGTGGCCTGCCTCAACGGCGCCGGATTTGGGAAGTACGGCGAAGGGTATATTCGATTCAGTTATGCCAATTCGCTGGAGAATATTCTCGAAGCAGTGGAGCGAATCAAGAAGATCTCCGGCCGATGGGCTAAGAAGTAGACTGCGGGCCGCCCGGTTGGTAAACCGGGAAAACGAAAAATTCGAAAGTGCACGATTCCGAAATTTCCAATCCGAAATTTAAAGTTTAAGATCCGAGGGGCCAAGGCCCCGCCTCCGCCGTTGTCTGAACCGTCGGCTTTGAAATTTTAAATTTCGGATTGGAAATTTCAGAATCGTGCACTTTCGAATTTTCCGTTTTCCCGCCTTCTTCCCCTACAGTGCAGGATTCTTCAGTCTATACAGCACCTGGCGGCGGAGGCGGTGTCCTTCCGGTAGTCTCGGGTGATTGAAATCATCGGCCGGATTGTGCGTCATCCCAAGCCGTTCCATCAGCCGCCGCGAACTCTCGTTTTCCGGGGCCGTGAATGAAACCAACGCGTCGAGCCTCAGTCGCTTGAAGGCGTAATCGATCACGCCCCGCGATCCTTCCGTTGCCAGACCCTTTCGCCAGTACGGTTCGTCGATGCGCCAGCCGATTTCCACCGCAGGTGTGAAGTGAGCCTGAAAGGTCGTCGTATGAAGGCCGATGAACCCGATGAATGCGCCGGTTTCCTTGAATTCGGCGGCAAAGAGGCCAAAGCCGTAAGTTTCAATATCGGACTCGGCGCGATCGATGAATTGATCGCTTTCCTCCCGTGTGAGGCAGCCTGCAAAAAATTCCATAACGCGGGGATTGGCATTCATTTTCGCGAATGGTTCGCGATCGGAATCCTTCCAGCGTCGGAGCAGAAGTCGTTCGGTTTCCAACATGGATTGGATTGTACATTCTCGTATACTGTTCCGCACCGGAGGAATCATGAACACCGAAGATTGCATTCTGTTCAGTGGCGCGGCGAATGGGGCCGAGTCCGCTTTCGGCGCGGCGGCGGAGCGTCACGGTATCGACGAAGTCAATTTCACGTTTGAGGGACACAGCGATAACCGCACGCGGGGGATTCGAGTGCTGACCCACGCGGAGCTGCAGCAGGGAGACGTGAGCCTGAGTTATGTGAGCCGCCTGATGAACCGGACATTTACAGACAGTCCCACTTTCCGAAAGATTCTGCAGAGCATCTGGCATCAGATCAACAACGGCCAGGAAGTGTATGTTGTCGGTCATATTTTGAAAGACGGAACCGTAAAAGGCGGAACCGGCTGGGGCGCCGAGTTCGCGAAGCTGTGCAACAAGCCGCTGTTTGTTTTCGATCAGGAGGCGGATGGATGGTTCCGCTGGACCGGTGAGACCTGGGAAGCGAATGGCGGTCCCACGATTACCCATCAGAAAATTGCCGGAACCGGAACGCGCGTCATCCATCCGAATGGTGTTCGCGCGGTCAACGATCTGTTTGATCGATCGTTTGGCCGCTAGATCATGAACAACGAGTACTGGCTGAAGCGCTGGACTGAGAACCGAATCGGATTTCACAAGACGGTCGTGAATCCCTTCCTCGAACAATTTCTCCCACAGGTTTCCAAAACTCCCGGACGCACGCTGGTTCCGTTGTGCGGAAAAAGCACAGACCTTGTATGGCTGGTGGCTCAGGGGCACCAGGTCGTTGGCGTGGACGTGTCCGAACTCGCTGCGAGAGCCTTTGCATCGGAGCAGGGTATTGCAATGACCGTGGCGAACGAACCGCCGTTTGCGGTATTTCGCGGTGAGTTCGTTGTGTACTACGTCGGGGACTTCTTCAATCTCAAGCCGGAGATAATCGGACGTTTTGACCTGATCTACGATCGTGCTGCACTGATTGCGCTGCCGCAAAACAAGCGTCCGGAGTATGCGCAGCACCTGAAAGCCTTACTTGCAGGTGGCGGGCGCATGTTGCTGATTTCACTAGAATATGATCCGAAGAAAATGGAAGGCCCGCCATTCGCAGTGACCGAGTCCGAGCTCCGCTCGCTCTTCAAGGAACTGACCGTGGTGAAGCTCCATGAGTACGACTGCATCAATGAGGAGTCCCGCTTCAAGGAGCGTGGCCTGGACTGGATGAAAGAAGTCGTCTATCGCATCGACGGCTGATGTGGAGTGGATGGGAAGGGGAAAGAAATCATGGGTCTGCACCCCTCACCCGCCGCCCATCTAGTGATGGGCGTCACCCTCTCCCTTCGGGAGAGGTAATACGTCAGCCCCCACATTAACGCCATTCGTGTTTGGGGTACTTACGCTTCAACTCCGATTTGATCTTTGGGTAGTGTTCCTTCCAGAAATTGGCGAGATCCTGAGTCACCTGCACCGGACGCATGCTCGGTGCAAGGATGTGCACGCTGAGCGGAACACGTCCCATTCCAATCCGCGGCGTCTGCGTCACACCAAAGAGTTCCTGAATTCTTAAAGAGATGAACGGCGGTGAAGCGGCATCATAGGTGACCTTGGGCGTTCTGCCGTTCGACAGCGTGATCCGCTCCGGCGCATTCTTGTCGAGCAAGCTTCGCTGTTCCGTCGACAACCACGATTTCACAGAGGGGCGCACATCGAGATCCTTCAGATCCTTGTAACTTGCAGACCCCAGGCAGAACTGTTCCAGGATATTCCGCCGATCGTCGTCGTGAATCGGCGGCAGCAGCAGTTCCGGACACCACTGCGCGAGCAGATTCAGTCGGACGATCCACTGCGTGACGCCGTGATCCCAACTGGGAAGTTGCAGCCGCCCCGCCATGATTTCTTCCGCGAGCAAACCCGCTGCCGCATCCGCGGGTGGCGGTTCGATCCGCTTTTCTGAGATGGCCAGGTCGCGGAAGCGTGTGACCGCCGCGGCATGAACGCGTCGAGTGGCGGAGTCAAACTCGACCTGAACGTCCGACCGCATATCGTTCGGAAACAATTCCTGCAGCCATTCGATGGGAATCGCGGTGGCAAGGGACAGGATCGTATTGACGTCGCCCTGCCTGCCGCCGATCTCGCGGACTTCTGCGGCCACCAGCAGGGAACTGTTTCGGGCCACACTCTCCTTCGCCAGCGTTCCCCGGCGCCCATGCACGAGCGCGCATCGCAGCGTGCCCTCGTCCACACGCCGCGCAACGCGATCGCTGAATCCGATCAGGATGCACTTTCGAAGTGCGTCGGCGTTTCGAGTTTTTTGAACAGGGAGACCCTGGTCTTTGGCGATGCGCAGGAACTGTTGCAGCAACGGTCCAACCTGCCGCGCGGTCACCGCATGAATGCCGTGCTGACGGAGAGCGTCCATCCGAAACTGATTCGCTTCCGCAAAATTCCAGGCGCGAATGAGAAGGTCGAAGTCCGAGCTGCCTTCGTCGACGATATCGCCAAACAGATCCTCGCGCGACGATTCCACAGACTGGTCCGGCCGTCGCTGGATCAGATCTCGACCCTGAGTCAGGGCCGACACAAGACACGCTTCGTAGACGCACCCAAACTCCTGAGCGGCAATCAGCATACGCGCGTAGCGGGGATGAACGGGAAAAGCGAGCATGCGCTCCCCGAGTGGAGTAATGGATGTCAGAGTTCCCGTCGGTTGCAGCGCGCCGAGATCCAGCAGCAGTTCCTCGGCGTGAGACAGAGCCGACTCTCCGGGCGACTCCAGCCAGCGAAACTGACGGAGGTCGGAAACTCCTGCCGCCTTGAGCGTGAGTACCACTTCGGAGAGATCGAGCCGCTTGATCTCCGGTAGCTCCTGCGCCGGGCGTTCATCGTGCTCAGCCTGGGACCACAGCCGCATGCACCGGCCGGGCGCCGTGCGTCCGGCTCTTCCCGTTCGCTGATCGGCGCTGGATCGACTGATCTTCTCCACGAGCAATGTGTTGATTCCGCGGTTCGGATCGTAGCGGGGAATTCGAGCGAGGCCACTGTCGATAACGAGGCCGACTCCATCGATCGTGATCGAAGTTTCTGCGACGTTGGTGGCGACGACGACCTTGGGTTGATCGTATCTCGCGACAGCGGCGTCCTGATCGCGTGGTGTCAGCTCTCCATGTAGGGGCAGCAGGACATAGCCCTTCGATGCCTTCGTCTGACGAATGGCTTCGATTGTCCGGCTGATTTCATATCCTCCCGGCATGAACACCAGGACATCCTTCGCGCCGTCATCCGGGAAAAAGCGAGAAAATGCTTCTGCCGCAAGTTCCCATACCGGTGGGGAATTGCTGCCCAGTCGCTTCGGAAGGTACTCGACGCTGACGGGAAACGTTCGCCCGGACGAACTCAGCACCGTGCATGGTTGAAGGTACTGTTTCAGCGTCCCCGCATCGAGCGTCGCCGACATTACGATAAGGATCAGGTCCGGTCGATGCTGCTCCTGGATGTCGAGCGCGCGGGCCAGCGTGATGTCCCCATACAGATGCCGTTCGTGGAACTCATCAAAGACGATGGCCTGAATTCCTCGCAGCGAAGGTTCCTGGATGAGCTGCCGCAGCAGGATTCCTTCTGTTTCGAATTTGATGCGAGTCGCCGAACTTGTCTCGTTTTCAAATCGAACCTGGTAGCCGACTTCCCGTCCCAGTTCCACGCCGCGCTCGTGTGCGACCCGTGAAGCAAGCAATCGCGCCGCAATCCTTCGCGGTTGAAGAATGACCATCTGGCCATCGCCCAGCAGTCCGTGGTCCAGCAGCATCTGCGGAACCTGTGTCGATTTTCCCGATCCCGTCGGAGCCTGCAGTATCAGTCGCCGATTGGTTCCCGAAAGCGCCGCAACAATCTCGTTCTCGATTTCATAGATTGGTAACCGGCTCACCGTCTCCTGCATACGCATGGATAGCAGAGAATTCCGGTGACGTAGAGTTATTTCCTTTCGTGAGCGCGCCTGGCAGTAGGACACGGGGCTGGAAATTGTACCAAAAGGGTTTCTGTGGACCGGAGTGGTGTATATACGATATGAATATACAATTCAGATGGGACGAGGTGAAGCGTCGTCGATAAATCTCGAATCGCGGATTGGACCTGTCGACGCACTGGCGGTATTTGAAGGCCAGACGGTCACCTTACCGAAACAGGAACGGAAATTTACATCATTTCATTCCGGCGAGCGACAAGGAGGGAAACAGAGTATCTGTATGAAAACACCTAACAAGGCTCGAAAGAAGGCTCAACCTGCAAGGGCTACGCGAATCCGCCTGACTCCGGAACATCCGGAGATGGACCCAAAACACATCGTTCGCGCCATCGTTCGCAATGGAATGCAACCCGTTGCTCCCAAAACGGCGATTTCGCTTCGAATCGATGCGGATGTCCTGGAATGGTTCAAGAAGCAGGGCAGTGGGTACCAGACGCGCATGAGCGCGATATTGAAAGCTTTTAAGGAAGCTTCCATTGGATAGGCGAACGTGATTCTGACACATGCTCAGGTAATGAAAGCGGGGGAAATTCTTTGCGGCCGGAGTATGTCTGGGAGGAGCTCTGCAGTGCATAAAAGGATACGAGACACGGTCTCTTGGGTTGCTAAATGCGTGCTTCCAAAGTTTGGTGTGCCTCCAGCGGAGATCGTCTATTATCGCGACGGCATTTTGAGTGTTCCCGTAATGTTCTCCATTTTCCTGGCCAGCAAACCGATCTTCATTTCGATCGAAGGTGGGACCATGCGGGCTGCCGATATTGGTGATGCTGTAGTTTGGTTTTGTATTGCCGTTCTGATCAGCCTCCTATCAATCAATTGGAATACAGTCATAGCGGCGGCCTTTGCCCTTCTGATAGTCAGAGGCATCATCGGCTTCGTTTTGTCTGGAGGTGACCGACAAGTCGTGGCGGCGATGCTCGTTTACCTGAGCTTGTCGCTATCTTTTGCCAAGCTGAGGACGTATAACGAGTTCGGTTGAGGAATCCTGGTGACGTAGACTTATTTCCGGTCGCGAGAGTTCAACTACGATCGGGTCCTCTGCCAACAGCACTGTGTCTGATTCGGTTTGACCTTCGGTTTAGGGCGGGTTTTCGCTCCAGTGAAATCTCGAGTGGCCTGGTCTTCGTTCTGCCGGACGAAAGCGGAATTGGCCAAGGTGCACCCCGTTGAGGTGCATTCGCGGATGAATCCATTGCGCGGATGAATTATCTCTACGTCACCGGAATTATTGCCGATCCTTCCTCTTTTTGCTTATCCTCGGACAACCTTTCGCTAGGAGTTGCCAATGCTTGGATCGAGTGTGTTGGAAGTCGCTATTGGCGTGGTATTTGTCTACCTGCTTCTCAGTCTCATTTGTACCGCCCTCAATGAAGGCATTTCTTCGGTGATTAACAAGCGCGGGAAGAACCTGTACGAAGGTGTGAAGAACCTGCTGAATGATCCCGAGTTCTCCGGACTGGCCCAGCAGGTGTATCACCACGGTCTGGTGGACGGCCTTTCGCAGAACGGGTCGGACCCCAAGGTCAAGACGCGATTGCCGTCGTACATGCACTCCAGCAACTTCTCGCTGGCGCTTCTCGATATCCTCGGTTCGCGCGGCGCAATCGTCAGTGCAGGCGGGAATTCCAAAGACGACTTCGATGCGGCGGTCAGAGTGAAGGCGGCCCATGAGGCATCACTGGCTTCGGCCAAACAGCCCGGGAACCTGGAGATGATCAACAAAGCCGCTGCGACGCTGGAACAGGCGCTTGCGATTGGCCGGACTCTGGCGGCGAAGGCCCCGGATGCGCTGGGAAATATTCAGTCGGGAGTCAATTCTCTGCCGGATGGACATTCGAAGGAAGCCATGTTGGTGCTCATTGATAAAACCCGAAGGGAAGTCAAAAGCCTGGAGCATCAGGCCGAAGCGTTCCGGATGAACCTCGAAGGCTGGTACAACAACTCCATGGATCGCGTCGGAGGCTGGTACAAACGGTGGACTCAGAAAGTTCTCCTGGTGCTCGCCTTCCTTGTTGTGTTTGCCACCAACGCGGACACGCTGATGCTGGTGCAGCACCTTACTTCCGATGCGGCTGCCCGGGCGGCCCTGGTTAATGCTGCGCAGGAAGCTGCAAAACTTCCGCCACCGGAGGGCGGAGCCCCCGACGCTCGCGTCAACGTTGTTCTCGATCGCGCCAGGGACTTGAATCTGCCGCTGGGATGGACGCTGGTTCAGAACGATCCCCGCCACATTCCCCTGGAGCACGGCGCATGGGACTTCACTGGATGGCTGTTCTTCAAGTTGCTCGGGCTGATGGTGTCCGCTTTCGCGGTTTCGCTCGGGGCGCCATTCTGGTTTGACCTGTTGAGTAAGTTTGTCAATATTCGCAGTGCCGGGGTCCCTCCAGAGAAGCCCAAAAAACTGGAACCGCAGGCTGTTTAGTCCCGGGTCCGCTTACTTTGGCTGCAACTCCCCGTCTGTACTGAGTATGCCTGGAGGTGCAGTCATGCTTACTCCCAATAGAATGTGCAGCTTGCTGTTGGTCCTGATTCTGGCCGGCTCATCGATTGGCGCAGCCCGAACCCGGTCGGAGGAGATCCGGCATCAGATCCTGATGAGTCCCTATTACGGCGTTTTTGACTGGATCGAGGTGGAGCAGCCAACCCGAGTTTCCGTGGTATTGCGTGGAAAAGTGCGCGAACCGTACGCCAAATCCGAGATCGAACATCGAATACGCAGGATCGAAGGTATCTCGACAGTCGTGAATGAGATCAAAGTCCTGCCGCTGTCACCGAGCGACGACAGGATCCGCATCGCAACGTATCGCGCCATCTTCCGATATGACGGCCCCCTGTTTCGATATTCACTTCCCGTCAATCCATCGATCCATATCGTCGTGGACAATGGCCGCGTCACCTTGAAGGGCGTGGTTGCGGATCGCGGGGACCGGCAGCTGGCTTACTTTGCGGCTCGCAATGTCTCCGGCGTATTTGAGGTGAACAACGACCTGAAGATAGAAAAAAACTAATACTTCACCCCTCACCCGGCCCGGAATCTATTTGAGTTGCGAACCCCGGCGAAGGGAATCGTTGCCGAATTTGGTGCGGATCGCATCGACGGTTCGGTCGAGCGTGTCGTTGTTTGCGGGTTCGGCAAACAGCCCAGGCTGTGACGGTTCCTGACCCGAACGGGTGAGGTCGGTGGATCCCACGCCGAGCAGTCGGACCTTTCGATCGAGAGGGAACTGCTCAAAAAGCATCCGTGCGGCGTGCACGATTTCATCATCACTGTGAGTGGGCCGTTCGAGAGTGGTCTGCTTCGTGTGCGTTTCAAATCCTTCGTAGCGAAGTTTCACCGTGATGCATCGCGCCCGGAAATCTTCGTGGCGAAGCCGTCGTCCAACCGACTCGGACAGCTTTCGAATGGTTCGAAGCATCAGCTCGCGATCCGAAGTGTCCTCTTCAAACGTCGTCTCGTTGCTGATGGAGCGGGCTTCCCAGTTGGGGACAACATGCCGACTGTCACGACCGTAAGCCAGTTCATTCAACTGTTCGCCCTGCGGTTTTGCACGCAGGTCTCCAATAGTCCGAATCCCTAATTGAAGGAACTTCTCTTCCGTTTTGGGACCGACTCCCCACAACCTTGAGATTGGCAGATCCCGCAGAAACTCCTCCACCTCGTCCTGCTTCACGATCACCAGTCCATCGGGCTTCTTCAAATCCGAAGCGATTTTTGCGACAAACTTGTTCGGTGCAACACCCACCGAGGCGCACAACCCCGTTGCTTCACGGATCTGCTTCTTGATGGCTCGAGCGATCTGTTCGGGAGCGCCAAAGAGGGCCGTGGATCCGGAGACGTCGAGAAACGCCTCATCAATGCTTAATGGTTCGACGAGGTTCGTGAAGCGATGCAGCACCTCCATCACCTGTTTCGAGACCTCGATGTATCGCTCCATCCGGACCGGGACAAATGCCCCCTGAGGGCACAGCTTCCAGGCCTGACTGATCGGAAGGGCGGAACGCACACCGAATTTTCGAGCCTCGTACGAGCATGCCGACACCACGCCCCGCCCCCGGCCCTCTTTGGGATCGGCGCCAACTATGACGGGCCGTCCCATCAATTTGGGGTCGTCGAGCTGCTCGACCGACGCATAAAATGCATCCATGTCGACGTGGAGGATAATTCGGTCCGATTTCAGGCCCGTCATTCTGTTTGGGACACTACCCCAAGTGGACCCAATCTGTCACGGGTCCCAAGGAAGCTGTACACGTCCGCCAGGACACTCTTTCAAAACTGATAATTTAGCGCTTTCTTTGAGGAAGACACATTTGTGTTGAAACTTCGACGTATCGAGATGGTTGGGTTTAAATCGTTCTCGGAAAAGGGACAGATCGCGGTTAACGATACTGGCGTTACCGCTATCGTCGGTCCGAACGGGTGCGGTAAAAGCAATGTCTCCGACGCGATTGCCTGGGTTCTGGGCGAGCAAAGCGCAAAATCCCTCCGCGGCGAGAAGATGGAAGATGTCATCTTCAATGGCAGCCGCAACCGCGCGCCCATGGGTCTGGCGGAAGTCACCATTACATTGACGGATACGAACCCGGCCTATGTCGCTGCGAATGCGAACGGAAATGGAAATGGAAACGGCGCCAATGGCAATGGCAGTTCGAGCCACGCCGCTGCGGAATCGGGTCCCGTCCCGGTTCCCGGACCACGCGACATCGTCGTGCAGCGGCGACTCTATAGAAATGGTGAAAGCCTCTATTTGATCGATGGCAAGCCCTGCCGCCTTCGGGACGTTCACGACATGTTTCTCGGTACCGGCCTGGGCCCCAACAGTTACGCCATCATCGAACAGGGCCGCGTCGGTCAGTTGCTGAGTTCGAAGCCCATGGATCGCCGTGCTCTTATTGAAGAAGCGGCAGGCGTTACGAAATTCAAAGCAAAGCGAAAGCTGGCGGAATCGCGACTTGAGGCGGCGCGCTTGAATCTTTCACGCGTGAACGACATCCTGGCGGAAGTGGACCGCCAGCGGAATTCGCTGAAGCGCCAGGCCGGCAAGGCGCGACGTTATATCGAGCTTCGCGACCGTATGCGCGAGGTTCTGTCGGCCGTCTTCTCCACTCGCGCCGACATGCTGATTCGTCAGCAGGAAACCTGCGAGGAGGCGCTCGCGTCGATCGGCGATGAGGGCAGGCGTCTGGAAACCGAGATTGAACGCCTGAATGCCTTCGTTCATCAGCACCGTTCCGAAGTGGAATCTCATGAGAACTTGCTCACAGCCACTCGCGCCCGTCACGCCGAGGCGGAGCTCGAATACGGGAAAGCGGTTGGACGCATTGAGCGTCTCGAAGATCAGATCCGCTCCCTTGAAGAACGAAAGAACGCACTTGCCGAAGAAGGGACTCGTATCGGCGAAGAACTCACCCGCAACCTGGGTGAACAGAACGTTCGTGTCGCAAGTCTTGGAGAACTCGAGCAGACGCGAGTCGGCATCGTGGAATCGCTGGAACTGGTGAAATCGGAGATTGCCCGGCTGACCGCTGAACGGCAGACCGAGGAAAAATCCATCGAGGGACTCCGGCGACAGCA
>Ga0184628_10001441_pt1 | contig 11734 bp, 11 predicted proteins | sample PLM4_5_b1_FD_133149 | JGI IMG/M metagenome (GOLD analysis project Ga0184628, IMG submission 133149) | Groundwater sediment microbial communities from an aquifer in East River, Colorado, USA - PLM4_5_b1 | ecosystem: Environmental > Terrestrial > Soil > Riparian zone | place: USA: East River...
CGAGCCGCCGAGATAATACGGAATACGAAGCGTCTCGAAAGCATTTACAACCAGCAGGTTCGCTTGGATTTGCTCGCCATCCATCAGTCCTTGGGGGACGGACCATAGGCTTTTGCAGCCAGTTCCGACCCGAGATGGATATCAGCAAAACGGCGGCGAAGGTTTGCCTCACTCATGCCAGGGTGACGGCTTCGCAATCCTGCCAGGCAAAGTTGGCGCGCAGTCGAGCTCATCCGATCAGCGAGTTGAAGGCGCCGCCATGGAGGGGTCTGCCGCAGCAGTTCAATCAGCACCCGCTCGGCTTCGGGGCTCGTATCGGGTGACTGTGTTCTCATCACGTTTCAATCCTAGCACCCGGCCATCCGAGTGTCGAGAAACCGCACGCTTACCGCACAGGCTCACCGACAAGGCGAATCAACACCACACCATCCGCCTCAGTGGACAGGGGATCTTGCCTGGGACGAAGCAGACCGGCGGAAGCCTCAAGTTGAACCAAGCCTCAAACGCGGCTTTACAATCCGAATAGGGAGGAGTAAAGCTGGCCTGGATGAAACCAGAAGACTCATCAACGGCGCCGAGCCGTTTGGATAGCACCCCGGAATGGGTTGATCTCCAGACTTTTATGATCACTTAGCCTGAACCTGGAGAACTCACGTGCGTTTAAGAGTCGAGTCTACGTTGAGGTGCGCGGCAGGATTCGTGGTCGTGGGTCTGGGGATCCTTGCCATGGGTGCGACAAATGGTTCTCCGGCCACCTTCGAGTTTTTGGATCCTCCGAGCGTGCCCGCTTGGGGTTTGCCCGCAGAAGCCGCCGATGCAGGCACTGAAGCCCCCGGTCCAGAACACCTGAAAGGATGGGCGCGCGGCAACACGAACGATGCTTCGAAACTTCCTCGGATTCGCATCATCGCTCAGGACGAATTCCTTCGGGACCATGGGCCATTGTCAGCTGTCGTCAGCAACAGTATCAGCAGCGTTGTGGTGACCTGGGCCGACACTAATTACTTTCAAACACGCACACAGGTGGTGAGCACTTTGCAAGGTCTCCTGAGTGCCTCATCGAGGTGCCAGACTTTTACGCACAACCCTTTTACAACCGGTGTTGGGCGACCAAGCATCGTAGCGACTGTCGCGCATCGCGAAGGGCGACCAGGTCAGCTCTTGATGTATGGCAATCCACCAGGCCGGGATGCCTTTGCATACCGCAACCAGGCTGGCAAGTGGTGGATGGGATACTGGGAATCGCAAATTAAGGAGAAGTCGACGGATTCGGGCGACAGGCCACTCTGAGCGGCAACCCCGCTAGCGGTTGTCTATATATAGCAATGGCACAATTGAATGTGCTGTCCTTTTTTGTTTTGCAGCGGCGCGGTAACACCAGCTTTCGCAAACCCCGCGCATTTGTCAGGCGGAGTGTACACCTGCGAGCCGGGACATCGCGCCGCGCCGCTGCAGAACAAAAAAGGGATTGTTGTGGTAGGTTTTGTTTCTATATACGGGACACCCCTAACGGGGTTCCGGGTCCCCATCGACCATCGACCATCGACCATCGACCATCAACCATCAGCCGCTTCGATACGCCGTGCGCTGTCGCGTTGTCGAATACGCCCTCTCAATCTCAGACGCTTCCGCAATGCTCCGCGGACACTACCTTACCGCTCAGGTCTCTCCGGACCCGCAGAATTCACAAAGACCAGTTCGGCCGAGTGGGGACCCTGCCGAACCAGTACTGCTGGGCCAGCCAACAACAGTAACTCATCGTCGGTAAGCTCCCGCAGTTCGTTCGCCGCCTCGGCGGTGGTGCTCACTACGTTGCGAGTTGGGGAGGAGGCTACCAATCGACCCGGTGCCAACGCCCTGCTTCGAACTATGGCGCTTTCCGACAGCGGTTGAGTGCGGACCAGCAAGTAGGGCTTTCGTGGCTCCACAGATTTGGAGCCTGGCGGGAGATTCCGCAAAACCCCAAACGCGAGAATCGCGAGCGCAACCAGGCCGAGCCCGGCTTTTCGAACCTGCCGAAAACGGCGTCGCCGCCGAGCCAGCCGCAGAGTCTGGTGGAGCAAAGCTTCGCGGAAACCCGGCGCAGTCTCCTCGCCCAGCACATCGTTCAGCAGTTTTTCCTGGTCCTGAGAGTCATTCATCTTTCAATCCTATCAGCATGGCCGACTTAAGCTTGCGCCGAACGCGCAGCAGCTTCGATTCGACGGCTTTCTCCGTAGTCCCCAACGCCGCCGCGATGTCGCGGATCGACCTGCTCTCGCAGTACTTCCATTCGAGCAGCTGGCGCTCCTCGGCAGGCAATGCCGCCAGGTTTCCCTCCAGCAGGCTGAGCAGTTTTGCATCCGCCTCTGCCGGCGCCGTCGCGGATTGCTGCACTTCCGCATGGCGCGTGAACCGGTCGAGAAAAGCCAGGTAGCGCCATCGTTTACGGCGCTGGTCGCTGAGGGAACTACGGGCCAGCACGGTGAGCCAGCCCCAGAAGATCCTGTCGTCCGGGAAGACTTTGACATGGCGAACGACGCGCAACAGCGCGGATTGCAGGGCCTCGCGAGTGGCGTCCTCATCTCCGCCGGTGACCACCAGCAGGTAGCGCCACAATCTATCAAAGTAGGCTTCATAGAAAACCCGGTAGGCAGCCTCGTCACCCGCAGCCATACGGCGGGTCAAATCGGCAACATTGAGTCCTGCCCCGGGGAGAGCTTCCGCAGCCTGTGTCTGGATACTCAAGAAATCAGATGGAACCTCCAATTCACTCCGCCGGAGGCCCGCTGCTGCTTACTTTTCCTCTGGCGCAGACGGCTTCTCCGCCGGTTTAGGTGCAGGTGCCGGCTTGGACGGAGGAGCGGCCGCTTTGGGTTCATCCAGGGCCTTGAGGACCGCATCAATTGTTTCCAGGGCGCTGGGCTCACCTACGGCGATCAACAATTTCGTATCTTTGTGGAAGTTGATAACCGCGCGAGCCGGTTCGCCGAGCATTTTCCAGCCGGTTTCAATGGCCGTGGTGATGTCGTCCACCGTCAGGTGCCGCTCCAGGTAGGGGGCCAGCGAATAGAAACGGCAGACCTTCGTCGTCTTTGGGACGGACGCCCCATCAGGCAGCGGGGGGCGGTCCACCTTGAAATACCAGATAGTATCGTCGGACAACTTTCCCGAGCCGCTTTTGAAACCGCAACTGCTTTGATACTGCTGGTAGGAATTATACCCCCCAAAGGCACCCCCGCCGGTAGAATACACGATCGTTTTTGAGGTCGCCAGCTGGAGAGCCGAAAACAACTGCGAGGCATCGACGTTCTTCATTTTAAGCGCCGGCAATAGAGTGTCAACGTGCTCGTCGGGGATGATAGCATTCAGGGGCTTGGCGAGGGACTTCTGGATGGCCGCGACGAGGTCCTGGGGCCTGCCGCCAGGAAAATCCAGGTCGAACTTCGTCAATTCGGCTGAAGCAGGAGCAGGCGAGTTGAGAGACACTGTTGCGACACCCTGAGGTGGTTGCTGACCCGACATACTGGTAATTGCTAACGTGATCAGCCCGGTGGCAAGGAAAGGTGCGATTTTCATAGAATTTTTCATCAGTCGTTTTCTTCACCCAGAGATACGATGCTCTCCTCAAAATCCTTCGCAAGAAAGAAGTGCCGCCACGTGCACTACCCCCAGCGCCTATGCATGAAAACCAAGAAACCGTTGAAACGGTTGGGAAATGGTCGAGTGCGCACCAGACGCCCCGATGAATCGGGGTGTTAATGAGAGGGAGGCCTTTCATGCATTGAGTGATCCCATGCGTAAGGCGCTGTTCATTTTTGCTGGCGTGCTCCTTCTGGCGGTCGTTGGAGCGATGTTTGCTCTTCAGACCGCAGGCGCAATCACCGCTCCGGATGTGAACGTGACCTTTCCTGGCCTGACTAAGGTGGGATACTTCCAGGCAGAGATTCCGCGACTGGCTTTTGAATCAAACCTGGCGAAGGTATCTGCCGCGCAAATGGATCCCGGATCGAAGCGGGACATATATCTTTGGCGGTCAGTGGGAGGATGTGGCATCGCGTTTTAATCGCATCCAAACGCCGCCCTGAACGGTTGGCCAGGTGACGTGTCCGGGCACCCAGGAAATTGGCTCAAATTGTATTTGACAAATACTTTAGGTTGAGTAATTATAATGTTCAAGACCTGGCAGATCGTTCCCAGGCCGCATTCTTCACCCTTAACATGAAAGGACCGTATGAACTCTCCAATGATGCCGTTATTCTGCAAACGAATCGCGCTGCCGTTGGCGGCGGCAGTTACCCTAATGGTGGTCGCTACAAGCGACGCCAGCACCTATACCAGCGCGGTGTTGGCGGATAATCCAGTGGGCTATTGGCGATTCGAAGAACAGAGCGGCACTGTAGCAGTCGACAACAGCGCGTCCGGGCTGTATCCCGGCACCTACACCGGCACTCCGACGTTTGGGCTGCCGGGTATCGACATAAACTCCGTTCGGCTGCCCGGACCAGGCACCCCCTCGCCGGTCACGGTCGGGTATTATCCGGAACTCAATCCTGCAGGCTCCTTTTCATTCGAAATTTGGGTGCGCCCGCAAAGCAACGACGCCGCGGACTGGCGCTGCCCGATTGGCAACTTCGGCGGTTGGGGCAGTCCCTCTGGTTGGTATGTTTACCAAAGCCCAGGAGCCGGCAGCACTTTCACGTTTGTCCTGCAACCGGCCAACGCTTTCATTGGGAATTTCAGTTATGAACTGCTGAAGTGGTACCATATCGTTGGCACCTATGACGGAACGACCGCGAAATTCTACGTGAATGGGGTGCTGAGAGGCTCCCAAGCCATCGCATACGGGGTGGGCTATATCGCGAACCCCGCCATCTCGCTCAATATTGGCGCACGGGGCGGCGCAGATTACGGCTGGTGGGATGGGAACCTGGATGAAGTGGCCATCTACACGAACGCCCTCACCGAGTTACAGGTGCAGACGCATTTTCAGGTGGGCACCAACTCGTTCTACGCCCCGCCCCTGGCCCCGACGTTCGCGCAAGAGCCGGTTTCTGCCACGAATTACTCGGGCACAGTGGTCCAATTCAGCGCCAAAGCGGACGGCAATCCTGCACCCACTTATCAATGGTATCGGGGGAACTCGGCGATCCCAAACGCGACGAACGCCAGCTATTCTTTCACCTGCGCCTTGGCGGACGATAACGCGACTTACAAAATCACGGCCGTAAACGGTGTCAATCCCCCCGCGACCAGCTCGGTGGTGACTCTGACGGTGATAACCAACCTGGAGATTTATGTGCAACCCACCGCCATCATCCGCACCGAGGGGACGCAGAGCAAGGCCGCATTTGTCACGCTCGCGAACGGAGCGCAACCACTCTCCTATCAATGGTATCGGGGGGCGGCGCAGATTCCCGGCGCCACCAAAAGCACGCTTTGGCTGTCAGGCCTTAGTGTGGTGGCTGATAGTGGTTCGACGTTTTACTGCAAAGTCACCAGTCCGTACGGAACCACGGATAGCGCCACTGCTGACCTGACCGTCCAACCGCGTGCGGTCAGCGTTCCCATCACCAAATACGCGAAGGTCGTCATGGCGGATGACCCGGTCGGGTATTGGCGGCTGGATGAGTCCGATGGCAGCACAACCGCAACGGATGCGGTTGGCAGCTTCGATGGCACTTATTCGCCCGCTTCGGGCATCATTACCTACAGCGTGCCGACGGGAATCCCGCACGAAACAAACACCGCGGTCAACCTCACAAACTCGCCGACGTCCACGGCAGCGGGGGCGACCATACGAATCCCGTACGCCCTGGAACTCAACCCTTTTGGTCCGTTCACGGCGGAATGCTGGCTTCAACCAACCCGGCAAGCCATTGATGGCAATGACTATCGCACTCCAATTTCTTCGCAACGCGGTGGAGATGGTCCAATCGGGTGGCACGTCTACCTGCAACCCAATGATCAATTTGCCTGGGTTCTCTGGGGTGGCCATTGGGGAAACTGGTGGGTCAACGCGGCGATGTCTCCCGTTGTTGCCAATAATTGGTATCACCTGGTCCTGACGTATGACGGCGCCACGTTTACCATCTACGTGAACGGCGTCGCGAGTGGTTCAGCGGCAATCCCCGGCTTCGTTCAAGTCGGCAACCGACCTGCGGGTGATAATCCGGGACCCTACCCCTATACCTACGACGGCACTGGCGAATTCGTTCTCGGATGGCGCGCTGATGCTGACTGGAAGTTGTTTCCTGGTGGGATTGACGATGTGGCCATTTACAACAAGGCGTTGACCGCCAGCCAGGTCAAGAATCACTACTTGAACACGGTGAAACTCACGATCTCGAAGCCCGCCAGCGACATCGTGCTCTCCTGGCCGTTTGGGACCCTCCAAGCCTCACCCGCTGTCAGCGGCACTTACACAAACGTCCCCGGCGCAACCTCTCCCTATACGAACGCGCCGGGTGCACCAATGCTGTTCTACCGCGTCCAGACTCAGCCGTGATCTGACCTCGACTGATAAGCTCTAACCTGGCGGGTTCAGTGGACGCGCCGACCGCGCCGCAGTTTGCAACTGTGGCCTTGTGGCGGCGCGCCACTGCAAGTCCTGCCTCTCCGGCAAAGGAGGCTCGACAAGCTGGCAGTGATGACCCACTCTCAGCGCGTCACCAACACGACACGACTTGATTATGGAACAACCGCCACCGATCGAGAATGCAATCCATGAGGCTCATCCCACATCCGAACCGATGTCGCTGGCGGCGCGGCTGGGCAATATCTTTGCCGCTCCGGGGGAAGTATTCGAAGCCATCAAGGGCCGCCCATCGAGCCCGGCAAATTGGCTGGTGCCAGCCATACTCTACAGTCTGCTGGGGGTAATCGGGTTCTGGCTGGCCTTCTCGCAGCCTGCCATCCAGCAGCAGATCCACGAGATGACCGCCAAGACCATGGACAAGCAATTCGCGAAAATGAAACTGCCCCCCGAAAAGGCAGAAGAAGCCCGGGCCCAGGCGGAGAAATTCGGCGGGATGATAATGCGGATTAGCACGTACGGGGGCGTGGTGATAGAGGGTTTCGCTTCGCCTTTCCTTTGGGGACTGTTCATTTTCCTCGTTGGCTCCAAAGCTTTTAAGGCGCCGATCGGCTACATGAAAGCGGTCGAGGTTGCCGGCCTGTCGAAGATGATCGACGTGCTCGGCGTGTTGATCGGGAAACTCCTGGCTATCGTGACCAGCAATTTCATGGCGACCCCCAGCCTGGTCCTGCTGATCAAGGAATTCGACCCCCAGAACCCGCTGCACGTGGCCGCAGTCGCGGCTGACGTGATGGTGCTCTGGATGCTGGCCGTCCGGGCCATCGGGCTGAGCAAGCTGGCAAATGTTTCGTTCGCGAAAGCAGCGGCGTGGGTGTTTGGAATCTGGCTGACTTACTCAGGTCTGACGATCGGTGCCAGCCTCGCGGCACAGTCGTTCGCCGGGAAATGACAATGAGGTCACGCCCTGGCGGGTGGATACCGAATGCTACCTCGCGGCTTCCGAAGGCTTGGCTTGGGGGCCGGGGGAGGCGGGGGGGACCATTGGCCGGCGACGCAGTTTGTTCTGGAAATACAGCCGCCAGACCATCATGAAGGCTTCGCGGATGATGTGCCCGGACATTTTGGAATGCCCCTGGAAGCGGTCGGTGAAAATGATCGGCACTTCCACCACCTTCATGCCCTGGCGCCAGAGCCGGTGCGTCATCTCGATCTGGAAGCTGTAGCCGTTGGAGCGGATGACATCCAGGTTGATCGCCTCGAGGGCGCGGCGCCGGAAACATTTGTAGCCGCCGGTGGGGTCTGTGAACGGCATGCCGGTGACGATCTTGACGTATTTCGCGGCGCCCTTGCTCAGCATGAGGCGGCTCAAAGGCCAGTTGATGATCCGGATGCCATTCAGGTAACGCGACCCCAGCACGAGGTCGGCGTCCTTGGCGGCTTCCAGGAACATGGGGATGTCGTCGGGATTATGGGAGAAATCGCCGTCCAACTCGAAGACAAACTCGTAGCCCTGCTCGAGAGCCCATTTGAAGCCAGCTACGTAAGCGCGCCCCAACCCGGCTTTTTCCTTTCCGTGAATAACGTGAATCTGAGGGTGTTGCCGGGCGAGATCATCCGCGATCTGGCCGGTGCCATCGGGGGAATTATCATCCACCACGAGCAGGTCCACCGGGACGGGCAACGACAAAAGCCTCCTGGCGAGCGGCGGCAGGTTTTCCCGCTCGTTAAAAGTCGGCACGACGACCAGTGTGTTATTCATGCGTCACAAAAGGCGCTTCTATTTTATTAAATAGGCGAATAGTGATGGTTCCACAAGCTGAGAATTCTCCCGAACGAGGCCAAGGCGACGTGTTGCGCATAGCAGTTCACCAGACCTCGACCGGCCCTTTGGGCACCGGGATTTGCGATTTGGGCTCGGCATCCCGGGGCTGCATGAAAGACGCGACCATGGGCGGTGGACGAAACCGGGGTTTCAACTCTCCCGTTTCATCGAGAAACTGCGCCCGCCAGGCACGGTAACGGTCGAGTATCTCCAGGAACTCCCCGCGGCTCGCCACCAGGACGACGCGCTTGTTGAATTCATTGGCGGGTCCGAATCGTTTGGAGTACCACGGCGCCACTTTCCGGAACATGCGGCAGCCGTGAATTTCGCCAAACACTTCGATCATCAGGTCCAGGTGGCGCGACATCACCCGCACACGCTCTTCGAATGTCGGCTCGGGCAAAAGGGCGCCGGTTTGCAGGTAATGCAGCGTGTGCTGGAAGATCCACGGATTATAGAAGGCGCCGCGCCCGACGCTGATCCCGGCGCAGCCGGTCTGATCAATCATCGCACTGGCGGCTTCCGGCGAAATGACGTCCCCGTTCCCGATCACCGGAATCCCCCGCACCGCCCGCACCACTGCGCGGATGCCCGCCAGGTTGACCGCCCCGGCAAACCCCTGGGCGCGGGTGCGGCCATGGACAAAGATTGCGGCCACGCCCACGTCTTCCAGGGCGCGGGCCAGGTCCGGCGCGGTGATGTTCTCGTCGTCCCAACCCAGCCGCATCTTGGCAGTGACCGGAACCTTGACCGCATCAACCATGGTCTTGACCAGGTGGGCGGTCTTGTCCAATTCGGTCATCATCGCCGAGCCGCCGCCGATCCGCACCACTTTGCGCACCGGGCAGCCCATGTTGATATCCACCGACGCCACTCCCAGCGATTCCAGGTAAACCGCGGCATCGCGCATCTCGCCCGGAACAGCGCCGAAGAGCTGCACGGCGAGCGGCCGGTCGGCAGGCGCGGACTCGATCAGCTTGAGGGCCTTGGCTTTCTTCTCAATCAAGGACCGGGCGTTAACCAGGTCAGTCGTCGCGAGGCCAAGGCCGCCCAATTCGCGCAGGACGAGCCGGAATGGCAGGTTGGTGTAACCGGCCAGCGGCGAGAGGAACAAATTGGACGTCAATGTCAGCGCGCCAAAACGCATGTTGCCACTATACCGCATTCCGCGATTGGCGGGAAGGGATTCGAGTTTGCGTTTGCCAGGAATCGCCGGGCGGCTTATAAGCGTGGAATATGGGAATTTGGAAGCTGCCCTTTCTAAAACTGGCCCCGGCAATCCTGGCGTGTTCGGCGCTCGGCATGTTGACCGGCAGTTGTGCGATCTCGTCCGCCGACACCAACGCGCCCTCCACGTTCCGTGTCATGAGCTACAATATTCACCACGGCGAAGGACTCGACGGCAAGGTGGACCTCGATCGCATTGCAGCGTTGATCAAGAAGGAAGGCGCCGACATTGTAGCCCTGCAGGAAGTCGACAAAGGAGTGGAGCGCACTAAACGCCGGGATTTGCCGGCCGAGCTGGCAGGTCTCACGGGCATGACGTGCATCTTCAGCAATAATTACGGTTTCCAGGGCGGCGAATACGGCAATGCCGTGCTGACGCGCTTCGCGGTCAAGAGCTGGACGAACACGCACTACAAAATGCTGCGGCCGGGCGAACAGCGCGGCATTCTGCAACTGAGACTCGACGTGCGCGGCCGCGAGGTGATTTTCATGAGCACGCACATCGACCACCGTCCGGATGATTCGGAAAGAGTGCTGAATACCGAGACGATGGGCCAACTCGTCACCAATTACTCTGGAACCCCCATCCTCCTTTGCGGCGATTTCAATGATGTGCCAGGGAGCCGCACCTACGAGAAACTGGCTGCGCTATTTGTCGATTCATGGAAAGTGGCAGGAACGGGGCCTGGTTTGACGATTCCCGCTGAAAGACCCAACAAACGCATCGACTACATCTGGATTTCCCGGGACAGCACGATCCTCCCCCTGAAGATGTGGGTGCCGGAATCCCAGGCCTCGGACCACCTGCCGATCGTGGCGGAGTTAGAGTTCCGCCGTTGAAGTAAGGCAAAATCAAGGTATTATACCTTGTTTGAGGGAGTCGCGTCCCGGCCTCCGAATACCTGGCGGCGAGCGGCGTCTAACCCTTAATCGAATGAAAAGACTGTTATTCAGCCTGGTGGTGGTCAGCTCGGTTTTAACCGCCCGCGCTCAGGGGCTTCCTCCCGAGTCGTTCGGCGGGGCGCTCTGGGGTGCCATGCTTGGTGGAATCCTGGGAAGCGATTGTCACCACGGATTCTCCGGGACGGGTGCGGCGATCGGCGCTGGAGTTGGCTTCATTGCCGGCACCATTGCGGGTGAGGCCCGGCGGAAATCAGGCGAGCCGCATCCGGCCCACGCCGCGGTGAGTGTTTCCGCGGGGTATCCTGCCAGCGGGTCTGCGCACGTTTATTACGCTCCCAACGCTTACTGTTCCCCCGGTTACTATTACCGGCCTGCCAGCCCGACCGTTGCGGTGAGCGCCAAAGTGGTGGCAACCGGACATTCCGAGAAGGCCGCCCATGTCGAAAGCCATCCGACGACCGTCCAACCAACACAAGCCTCGAGCGCTCAGCCTCGGCCAGACCAGGCGCCACCGGCAGCCGAATCTCCTGCCACTCCGTCAAAACCCGCTGAGGTCGCAGCCCGACAAATCCCGGACGCACCGCGCGTGCCCGACGCGCCCACGTTCTGATGTCGGCACGAATCCTGCGGTTTCCGGCTGAATTGCGGTTTTAATCCATTTCGTTTAATCTCTGCACAGATTATGAAACTTATGCTCAAGAAAACGTTGAACCTGGCTTTCATCGCGGTAGCTGCAGGTCTGGTAGCCGGTTGCGCCAGCAGCGGCGGCGGAGTCAAGAATCCCTCGGGCGTGCCCGTCACCCGGATGAACCCGGACGAACAAGGTTTTGTCGCGGGCACCGGTGTCGAGTCTCAGGACCTGGTGGCCGTGACCGACAAGATGGCGCGGAGCATCCTGGCGATTCCCGAGATCGCCTCGGCGCCCAAAGCGCCGATTGTGGTGCTGGACCCGGTGCAAAACAACACCCGGTTCCCGATCAACAAGGACATTTTCCTCACCCGCATCCGCACGGAATTGAACTCCAAAACACGCGGGAAAGTGCAGTTCCTGGCCCGCGACCGCATGGCGGCGCTGGAAAAGGAGCGCAACCTGAAACGCGAAGGAGCCATCACCTCCACGACCGACCCGAAACTGCAGGAGTTCAAAGGCGCGGATTATTTCCTGACCGGGGAACTGCAGGGCATGTCCACACGAACCAAAGCCGGCACCAGCGATTACGTCCTCTACGCATTTCAACTGATCGATGCCCGCACGAGCGCAATCG
>Ga0184628_10001442_pt1 | contig 11733 bp, 20 predicted proteins | sample PLM4_5_b1_FD_133149 | JGI IMG/M metagenome (GOLD analysis project Ga0184628, IMG submission 133149) | Groundwater sediment microbial communities from an aquifer in East River, Colorado, USA - PLM4_5_b1 | ecosystem: Environmental > Terrestrial > Soil > Riparian zone | place: USA: East River...
CCAAAGTTATTCGACCACTCTGGACTCTCACCTGTGATGAGATAGTAGGCTTGGCTCAATGCTTCTTCGGCTGCATCGCGTTCATCGATAGTCTGCAAATGTGCGCGCTCTACCCGCTCCGCGTTCTGCGCGAGGCCGAGGGCGAATGCGGCTTGCAATTCCTGCGTGATACACAGGTCTGGATTGTCCCGGCGATCATTGCACTTGGCGATGCGTACCAGTGCTTCGGCGATCTGCTGGGGCGTCAGCCTATCCATCTCGCGGCTCCTTGACCTGCGCGAGCGCGGCGCGCTTACGGAATTCGTAAATATCATTTTGCAGCCCCTTGAAGTGATCGCTATACGAGTCGCATGCTGCAGTGTTATCCGATAATTCGGATGATGCGGCGAACGTATTCGCGGCTTCCAAGAATTGCTCTGCGCCCTTGGCTAGATACTCGGCAAACTCAATCGCTTTGCGAGCAGTAGCCAATTCTGCCGCGAGGCGGTCGCGGTCGGCGAACATGCTCTCGCCATGAGAGAATAGTTGCTCGTTGGCTTTTCGCAGTTCCTCGTTCTCCGCCCGCGCCGCCGCGAGTTCTCGCTCGTATCCGTTGAGCAGATCGTGCAATGCTTTCACATCATCCGCCGGCAATGGAGTCGATAAACGTAGCAGCCGCCCGATGCGCGGCGTATCGCTCATTGGAAAATTCCTATGATTGCGAACCATATCAACATCGACAGTCCGAGTCCGGACAGGACGCCGATGACTGCGTCCATGCCGTCTCCTGTGCGGATGCGCGCGCGCTGCGCATCGATCATGCTGCGTAGTGTTCTCATGATGCGCTCGCATTCATTTCCGCGCTCGCGTCTTTCGTTTTACGACTACGCTTCACGGACGACGGAGCCTTCGCAGCGTTCGGCATCGGGAACGGATTGCGATCCGTCGCGGCGTATAGCTTCGTGATCGGGCGATCGTGAACGAACGCGTCGAGCGCAGCCTTGCATCGATCGAAAACTTCCGCGCGTGATATGAGACTCGACTGCGACTTGTGCGCCATGCAGTAGTCGCGGAAACGAATCGCGGCGATCTCGTGCGGACCGTCGACGATGCCGTTCGACAGAACTTCCATGAAGCGGAACACCTTCAACTCGCTGCAACTGTAGAGCGCAATCGCGCAGACCGCGAGGGCGGACGCAGAGAATCCTGTCTTGTTCGGCGCGCGAGACACGATGCGATCGATGACATCCTTGTGCTGTTCATACACGTCGAGCAATTCTTGGAAGCTGCGATACCCGGAGTATGACGGACCATCCACGATCACACGCGCGACGCTCGCGTGACGTGACGTGATCTGCTCTCCGAGGAAGTGAGCGATGTCGTTCACTGTGCGCGTGATGCCCAAATCCATCGCTGCTATCTGCTCTCGCGTGCAGTCGCGAGCGACGAGCATGACTTGCGCTTTCCCAGACTCGACGATCGCTTTCAGTCGATGCTGTCCGTTGCCGAGCTTGCCCTGCTCGTCGAAGCAGATGGCGATCGGGATCATCTGCCAGCTTCCGCCTCGCATGTCACGAGCATACTGCTCGACCTTTCCTCTGCGAACATTTCGATTCGCGTCGTTCTGCTCTAGCCAGCGCTCCGCTATCTGCGGGGTGATCGTCTCGGGGTTCAACTTCATGTTGCCGAATCGCATACTCATGATCGCTGCGTCTCCTTTGTTTGCATCGATGATTGTGGGATGTTGCGCGATCGTTTTAACAGCTTGCGCTTTTTTGCGCAATAGACTAAAGTGCAAATGCGCAGAATTTTTTATGCGCTCACAAGTACCCAAGTCTCGAAAGGACGAATCATGACAATCGCATCAATGCAACTATCCGCAGAGCAATCTACGCTTGCGCGTCTCGCGCTTCTATTCAGTGTCGACAAGTTCCGCAAGACTGTCGAGCTTGCGCGTCGCGTCCGATGGAACGAAGGCGAACGACAAGCGGAGCAGCGCATGCGTGACTTGCAGCGCATCGCGGCATCGCTTCCTGCAATCGCGTCGCCGACGGATCACAAAGTAATTGTCGACACAATCGACATTATCATCGACGAGCACAATCGGCAATTGCAAACGATCATGCAGCGCGGCGACATGCAAGCGACGGGTCTATTCGAGCATCGCTTGCGGGAGCTTTACGCGCTGCTTGAGCGCTTGCAGGGGGCGGGGCAAGCATAACTAGCGTCGAGCGCTGCGACGCGCTCTGCGATCGTCCTGTGCAGTCGCAGGACGATCGCTCTCATAAGCGACACGAATTGCGCACATAAGCGCAATCGGGTGACAATAAAGGAAACGCGATCATGACAAACGGAGTCACGCATCATGTCGAAGCGGAAAGTATTAGAGCGCGGGGAGATCAGCCCGAACTGTCTGCCCGAAGTCTTGGCGTTGATCGATCGAGCGGAGCGCGCATCAGTGTCGATGCTCTATGTATGTCGGAAGGCGGGCGTGCATCATGGAGTGTTCGCACGCTGGCGCAGAGCGGAAGCAGCGCCGACGATCACGACGCTCAACAAATTGAAAGACACGCTAACGGAACTCGAAGCAGAGAACGCAACTCAAGCGGCGTGATTCTTCGCCCGAAGCAAGCGGCGCTCGTCGAAGATATTCGCGCAGCGTTCCGCGACATCGATCGACTCTTGCTTGTGAGTCCGACAGGATCGGGCAAGACGGTTATGTTCGCCTACATCACGTCGCGAGCGAACGCGATGCAGCGAAAGGTACTGATCGCTGCGCATCGCGTCGAACTGATCGATCAGATTTCGCGCGCGCTGCGCACGTTCGACGTGCCGCACGGAGTCATCGCGCCCGGATTCGAGCGCACGAATCACAACGTCCAAGTCGCCAGCATATTCACGCTCGCGCGTCGACTGCACACGATCGAGGAACCCGACTTGATCATCCTCGACGAGGCGCATCACGCAATCGCGAACACATGGAGCAGACTGCTCGAACAGTTTCAAGACTCGCGCGTGCTCGGCGTCACCGCGACGCCCGAGCGCATGGACGGTCGTGGATTGGGCGCGAGCGTCGGCGGACACTTCGATAAGTTGATCGTCGGTCCTGACGTCGCGGAACTTATTGCGGACGGGCATCTTGCGAAGCCGAAGATTTATGCGTCGCCTCGACATTTGAATTTTGAGGACGTGCGCGTGCGCGGTGGCGACTTCGCTAACGATCAACTGCAAACGATCCTCACGCGACCTGAGATCGTCGGCGACACAGTCGAGCATTACAACAGACTGATCCCCGGCAAGCGCTGCATCGCGTTCTGCGTGAGCGTCGCGCACGCTGAGGCAGTGCAGTCTAACTTTGCATTCCACGGCATCGCATCGGAGTCGATCGACGGCACGATGTCGAGCGAGGAGCGCGGCTCGAAGATCAGACGCTTCTCGCGCGGCGACATCAAGGTGCTGACGTCGTGCGACTTGATCAGCGAGGGCTTCGATGTGCCCGCGCTAGATGCCGTGATGCTCCTGCGCCCGACGCGTTCGCTCTCGATCTATCTGCAACAAGTCGGTCGCTGTCTGCGTCCGTCCGAGGGAAAAGAGTTCGCATACATTCTAGATCACGTCGGCAACGTCGCGCGCCACGGACTGCCGCACGAGCCGCGCGATTGGACGCTTGACGGACGCGAGCGCGGACAGCGATCGACTGAGCTAACGACTGTGACGTGTCCGTCCTGCTATGCAGTATGGCCCGCGAACACGTCGACATGCGAAGACTGTGAGCACTCGTTCGACCTCGCTCGTGAAGCTGCGCGCAGTCAAGGTGACGGAAGCAACGCGCGACAACTCGCGCAGACGGACGGATCGCTACAGGAACTTACGCCGGAAATGATCGAGGCGCGCAGAGTGCAGCGTCAACTGGAACTGCGTCAGGCGCGCACGCGCGAGGAACTCGAAGCGCTCGCAGCGCAGCGCGGCTATCGGCGCGGATGGGTCGATCACGTTCTGAACTCTCGCAATCGCGCAGCGTCGCGCGATGCGCCGCCGCCCGCCGCGCAAGCACCAAGATTCCCGCAAGATTAGCTTGCGCTTATTCGAGCAATGCAATACTGTATCGATGCAGCACACATGAACGATATGACAACAGCATAGGAGAACGCATGATTAAAAAACTTGCACGAACACCGCAAGCGCAAGCGGAGCAAGACGAACGCGACGCGCTGCTGCTCGCATGGCAGCGCGTGATCGCAGACGACATCATCCGCGAAGGCTTCATCAGCATCCGCACAAATCTCATTCACTATGGCGCGGCGCTTCGGCAACTCGACGAGCAGCATGCGAACGCACGCAAGACGAGGAGCAAGCGATGAAAACGAACAAGCTGCGCTTGCGAGAGGAACAAGCGATGCGCAAAGCGGAATTGTCTTCCGTCGTGAAAGTGGTCACGCAACTCGCTGCCGACCTAATGCACAAGGAAGAAATTACGCAGTCACGATTCGACACTATCGGCGGCGTGCTGAATACATTTCGACAGAGTCTCGATGCGCTGCGCGCTGAAATGAAAACGCTGATCGCGGCGGACAACCTTCTTGCCGACACGATCATCGATCGTCGCAAGCGCAGCAAGCGGAAGGACAAGTGATGCTCACTCTCGGCGCTGCACTCGGATTCTGTCTCATCGTCTGGCCGCCGCGCAATCTATTCGGTTGGCAGTTCGTCGGCGGTCTGCTCATCGTCGTCGCTGCACTACACACAGGAGCATTCAACTAATGCCGACACTCGCAACAAATCCGCACGTCATGCCAGCGTCCGACTATCACGCGATCGAAGCATTGAGCGCGAGCGGCATCAAGCAACTGCTCCGCTCGCCGCTGCACTACAGGACATGGCGCGACACGCCGAAGCAACCGACCGACGCGATGAAGTTCGGCACCGTGTTTCACGCCGCTCTCTTGGAGCCGCACACGCTCGACTCGGTGTGCGTCGCGCTGCCCGAAGAAGTTCCGGACGGACGCACCACGGTCGGCAAGGAATTCAGGAAGCAGTTCGCGGCGCAGTCCGTTGGACGCATCGTGATCACGCACGCGCAGCGGGTGTCAATCGACGCGATGGTCGACAGCGTCGCGCAGCATGACACCGCATACGGACTGCTCAGTGGTCCGCTACTGGTCGAGCCGACGCTACTGTGGCAGGAACCGATCATCCATGATTCGCTGTCACGCTTCCCTGCCAAGGCGCGTCTCGACGCGCTGGCGAAGGACTTCGCTTTCATACTCGACGTCAAGACCACGGTAGACGCCAGCAAGGAATCTTTCGCACGTACGATCTGGAACTATCGATACGACATTCAAGCGGCGTGGTATCTCGACGCCGTGACGACGACGCTCGACGTGATGCCGCACTCGTATCTGTGGCTGGCGATCGAGAGCGAGCCGCCGTATGCGTGCGCGCTCTATCGCGCGGATCGATCAATACTCGATCGCGCTGCTCACGACATACGCAAGGCGACTGCACAGTACGTCGCGTGCATCGACAGCGGAACGTGGCGAGGATACAGTGAAGGCATTGAGCCGATCACACTTCCGCGCTATGCGCAGATCGTGAAGGATTACTAATCAACCGCAGCACAATCGAAAGGAAACGCAATCATGAGTGAGTCAGCAACCGCAACAGGAACAAGCACCGCGCTCGCGACGCAGACGCGCAAGCATGCAATCGCGACGACGTCCGTGTTCTCCTCGATCGAGTCGTTCACCGACGCGCAGCGCATGTGTCAGGCGCTCGCCGCGTCGAACTTCGTGCCGAAGGAATATCAGAATCACGTCGCGAATTGTTTGATCGCTCTCGACATGAGTCTGCGCATGCAACTGTCGCCTATGGTCGTGATGCAGAACCTCAACATCATTCACGGTCGACCGTCGTGGTCGTCGACGTTCATCATCAGCGCGATCAACGCGAGCGGCTTGTTCTCTCCGTTGCGATTCGAGTTCAACGGCAAGGAAGGCGGCGACGAGTGGTCCTGCTACGCGGTCGCGCGTGATCTGGCGAGCGGCGACACGCTGCGCGGACCGTCCTGCTCGATCAAGATGGCGAAGGATGAAGGCTGGTACGATCGCAAGAATCGCGACGGACAAGTCATCAGCAAGTGGCGCACGATGCCGCAACTCATGCTGACGTACCGCGCCGCCGCGTTCTTCGGGCGCATCTACGCTGCGCACATATTGTCGGGCATGTCGACAACTGAGGAAGCGGAAGACATCGGCACGCGTCTCGTCGAAGGCGAGCGCGTCGATAGTCCTGCGCCAGCGCAGACGTCGGAAGAAACGGCGAAGGCTGATCTGATCAGTCGCGCTCGTGCTCCGCGCAAGACGGCAGCGCCGAAGGAAGAACCGGCAGCGCCGTCGTCCGGACCGACGACGATCGAGCACGGAGCGCAGACGCAGGACAAGGCGATCGACACGTCGACGCCGTCGCGCGATCCGCTACCGCAGCAAGGCAAGATGATCGATATGCCGCCAGCACAGGAGAAGCAGCGACCGAGCGATGCAGTCACGCTCGACGAGGAACTGCGCAGCGCACAGGACTCGTTCATCTAAACGCGAACGTCGCACGCGCTCGCAATCGAGCGCGTGCGCCATCGACATCATGAGCGAACTAACCCCTCGACAATATGCTGATCGCATTATCGCGTGCGAGTCGATCGACGATCGCCGCGCGATACTCGCGAGCGCACCCGAGGGGTGGCGAGACTTGATCCGAGCGACAATCAATTCTCGACATCGTCTCTTATTGCATTGGAAGGAAGCGATCGAGTCCGGACGCTGCGCACGCGAGCGCGTTCCGGACAAAGTCTTACTAGGATTCAACGAGTTCCGTATTCGCGTGGACTGGAAAAAAGCCTTATAAATCCATAGGTTAGAACGACTTAAAAAAAGATGGCGAAAGCGCTTGCGCTTAAAAGCGAATCTCGCTAGCATTCGTTCTGTCGTATGCAGTAAGTGTGCATATCAAGATCAACTAGACGAGACAAAGGAAACGCGATCATGTTGTGGACTGAAGTCACTTTCGGAGTCGAGATCGAATGCATCAGCCCGATCGGGCGTCAGCAACTTGCGAACGCGCTGATGAGCGCAGGAATCGACGCGCAGGACGCAGGATATACGCATCGCACAACGTCCTATTGGAAGCTCGTCACGGACGGATCGATTCAAGCGTCGCGCGAATGCCCGAACGGAATCGAAGTCGTGTCGCCGATCCTGAAAGGAACGGACGGACTAGAACAACTCCGCAAAGTCATGAACGCGCTTGTCGCGTCCGGATGCAAAGTCAACGCGAGTTGCGGATTGCATGTGCATTGCGGAGCGGGCGGCGCGTCAGTTCAACAACTCAAAAATGTCGCGATGATGTTTCTCCGTCACGAGCGCAGCTTCGATGCGATTCTTCCGCGTTCGCGTCGTGCGAACAACTGTCGTTGGGCAGCGTCGCCGCTGCACATTCTCGGACTGCAAAGCGCAACTGAAATTTCCGAGCGCGTCGCCGAGCGGATTCAAGCGGCGCGCACGACACGCGAAATCGGATCGATCATGAACTCGGGCGACTCGCGTTACAACAAGATCAACTTCCAATCGCTTGCGACACACGGCACTGTCGAGTTTCGTCAGCACAGCGCGACGATCGACGCTGACAAGAGCGCGAACTGGGTGAGGCTCCTCACTGGATTCTTCGCGACAGCGATGTCAGTGCGCGTCGTGAACAATCGCAGCTTCGCGACGTTCGCTGATCTGCTCCGCAAGACTGATCGCAGCGGAGCAGCATACTTGACGGAGCGCGCGCGCGTCTTCGCGGAAGCGCAACAACGCATCGCCGCGTAAGCGGATAGCACGGACAGGAGCGCATTAGCATGTACGCGGAAAACGAAAACAGCAACGTCTATCAGTTCGAGCGCCCTGCGCGCGTCGCGATCGAGTGCATCGACGGACGCACGTATGTCGGAGCGACGCTGCGCGAAGCAGTGCAGCGTATGCGTTCCGATGCGTGGGGCTGCCCGAGCAGGACATTCGACGGATACGTCAAGCAGTGCGCGCGTCGCGCGTTCATGTGGGCAAAGCGTCCTGTGCGTGTCGACACTGTCGAGAATTTCACGCAAGACTTGGAAGCGTCCGGACTGATCACAATCCGCACGCTGTCAGTAAAAAACTAGATCACGATCGACAAGGAAACGCAATCATGACAAACGAGAAAAAACGCTATCCGCTGCTCATGCTGTCATACGGGGCGAACGTCGGAGCGCGCGCTATGAAGCATCGCGCCCCGACTGCGGAGTTCGTCGGAACTGCCGTGCTCCGCTCGCATCGTCTCGTGTTTCGCGGAGTTGCGGACGTCATAGCGGATAAGCGATTCGACACGCACGTCGCAGTATGGAACATCCAAGCTCAAGACGAGATTAATCTCGATCGCTTCGAGGGCTTCCCGAATCTGTATATCAAGCGCTACGCTGACATCCGCGTCGACGGACGCATGCGCAAAGCGATGTACTATGTCATGCGCTCGCGCGAATACTTCGCGCTTCCCGCGCAGTCATACGAGCAATGCTTGCGCGAAGGATACGCGGAGCGCGGAATGCCGATCAAGCAGATAGACATCGCCGTCGCGCATGCGCGCAAGCATCAGTCCGTGTTCCGTAGTCGCTCGTCATGGGACAGAAAAGACTCGCTGAACGCAGCGAACGAACGCGCGAAGGAAGCAGCGCGACTCGATCATGACGAGCTTGATCCGCTCGACTACGAGATGACGATGGCGCTCGCGCGTCGCTCGCTTCCGTCGTCGCGCCCGACTGTTCCTGCTCCGCGCGTCGCGCGTCCGTGGCCGTACAGCAAGACGGGCGTCGGCGGATACGACAGCGAATACTTGCAGCGCGAACTGTTCAAGCATGCGGAGCCGGTGAACATCCGCCCCGTTTCGTCAATCTCCCCACGTTCCAACAAAGGAAAATAGATCATGGCCGCTCGACACGTATCAGACGCACGCTATAGCGGAGCGACGCTGCGCGAACTTCCGATGCATCCGCTGTCGCTCATGTTCCCCTCGATGAACGCAGCGGAGCAGCGCGCGCTTCAAGAGTCAGTCGCAGCGCACGGCGTTCGCGAACCCGTCTTGATCTGGAATGATCACGGCGTCATCGACGGACGTCATCGCACGCTCGCGGCAATCGCCGTCGACTGTAATCTCCCCGTGCAAGTGTGGGAGTTCGACAGCGAAGACGAAGCGCGAGCGCTCGTGCTCGCTCGCAACGTCACGCGTCGACACTTGAATGAGTCGCAGCTTGCGATCATCGCAGCGCGCATGACGCGCGCGGGAGGCGGACGGAGGTCGCGCGCTGACAGCGGGGTGACACGAGAGCAAGCAGCGTCAATAGTCGGCGTCTCCGTGTCTCTCGTGAGCAATGCGCAGCGCGTGATACTCGACGAGGATCAGACGCTATACGAGCGCGTCTGGGCTGGATCGCTGTCGCTCGCGCTCGCGATCCGCGCGATCCGTGATCGTGAGCGTCCGCCGCGCGTCGAGCGCGCTCCGAGTATCGCTCCGATGCCAGCGTACATTCGACCCGTCGGCGAGAGCGTGATCGAGACGCACGCGACTGAACTACTCGCGCTGTCGCAGGATGATCCGAGCGCATGGGTCCGCTCGCTGATGCAGGAGCAGGGCGCGGTGCAGGCGCGCGACGTCGTCATGCGTCTCGACGAGTTCATCCGCGCGTCGCTCTCGATCATGGATGAGGAAGTCGTGCCCGCTCCTGTCTCAGCACAGTCGATCGGCGACGAAGCGGACGCGCAAGCAGCGGAGCGCGTCGACGTCGTGCAGGACTCGCACGGGCGCAATCGCTCGCAGATTCGTCGCACGCCGCCGATCGCTGATATTCCGGAAGTCGGCGCTGAGAACTATGCGCGCGCGCCGCAGATTCCAGTGACAACGCAGGACGTCGTGCGCGTGATCGACGCGCGATTGCGCCCGCGTCCGCGCGCACGTCGCACGCGCACGACGGAAGCATTCTAATCTATCGACAGCAACAACAACTAGGGGAACGACATGACGGCACAAGCGGAAATGCTAACGACTGAACGAGCGCAGCGCGATCAGCGCGAGCGCGTGGCGAAGTTGCCGCAGTGGGCGCAGGACTTGATCACGAAGCTCGCGCGCGAACGCGCCGAGGCGATTGCGTCCCTGAACGAGTACATCGACGCGCAGAGCGACAGCAAGATTTATTACGACGACATGCTGTCGACTGGCGAGAAGCAAGGACCGTCGACGAAGCGCGTCTACGTGCAGACGGAGCGACTATCGATCGTCAACGCTGGCGTGCAACTCGACGTCAACGCATACGACAGGGACGGCATCCGCTTGCAATGGTACGGCGTCGATCGCCACATTCAGGATGTCGCGCTCATTCCGTCGTCGTTCTGCTCCGCGTATCTCAAGACGAAGGATCACATGCTATGAGCACGAGCGGCAATATCGTGCGCCTACTGCGGACGCTGGCATGCATTGATCGGCGTTCGTTCGATGGTATCGGAGCGCTCATCGGATCATCGCGCGCGACGATCAAGCGAGACTTGTCGACGCTGCGCGCGCTCGGCTGCGTGATCACATACGATCGCGTCTGCAACTATTATCGCGTCGAGTCGTCGAGCGTCATCGACATCGCGGCGCTTCGCCGTCATCTGATCAACCTCTAAGGAGCGCGCAGCATGAACAAGGAACTGATGAGCATCACCGACATGGATCACACGACGAACATGCCGAGCGTGTACGCCGAGGAACTCACGCGCTGCATGTCGCTCGACGATCTGCGCGTGTTAGCCGTGCGCTGGCACGGACTCGCGTCCGACATCACGCCGATCATCGAGAAGATGAGCGACGCAGACTTCGTCGACTTTCAACTCGGCATGTTGATCGAGCGCAACGGAGGTTTCGCCGGCCCCGAATTCGCGGAGCGCTATGGAACGCTGCTTATGCCGGACATTCTCGTCGTCTGCGCTGGCATGGCGCATCAGAACAACGTGCCTTGGGGCGTGGCGTTCGGCGTCTGCGTGCGGAAAGGAATCATCAGCATCACCGACGGCGTCGCGAAGCTGCAAGGAAAAGTGCAGCGCTTCGCGGTTCCGGACGACGTCGAGATAAGCAAGAATGACGTCGTCATATTCGACAGGGACGGAGAGCATGGCAGCAACAAGCTACACTGACACGACAGGACTGCGCACGCTGCACTCGATCGAGGAGCAGCGCTGCGTCTACTGTGAGAACGAGGCGTCGTTCTGCGATCAGCCGCCGCGCGCGCATCTTGTCATCATCTGCAATCGCTGTTCCGGCGTGATGCAGTTCAGCGAAGACTTGATCATGCGCGGAGTTCGACGTCAGGACGTGACGACTCGCGTGATAGATACTTTGAATCGGATCAAACTTTGTCCGCTGCCGCTGCGCTTCAAGGCGTAACATGCGCGGATGCCCGCCGAACGTACGCTGCTCGCTGAGATTCTTCTGCGCTGTGCGCGCGGCGGCGTGCGCCTGTTCCGCATCAACGCAGGCAAGGCATGGCAGGGAAAGGTCATCGAGCACACGCGCGACAGGATTACACTTCAGCATCCGCGCGTGTTCCACGGTGCGCCGGAAGGTTTTCCCGATCTGATCGGTATGCGCAGCATCGTGATCACTCAAGACATGGTCGGACAGCGCGTGGCGATATTTGTCGCCATCGAAGCTAAAACA
>Ga0184628_10001443_pt1 | contig 11720 bp, 14 predicted proteins | sample PLM4_5_b1_FD_133149 | JGI IMG/M metagenome (GOLD analysis project Ga0184628, IMG submission 133149) | Groundwater sediment microbial communities from an aquifer in East River, Colorado, USA - PLM4_5_b1 | ecosystem: Environmental > Terrestrial > Soil > Riparian zone | place: USA: East River...
CCGGGGATGTTGGCGATCTGCCGCTCGGCGTTGCTCAGGTGTTCGCGTTCGGTGCCGCCGGATCCGGATGATCGGTCGAGCTTGAATTCGTGCTCGGCGAAGGCGAGGAGGTCTTCGACGAGCGCCGCATAAAATTTCGCTCGTTACCTACGAACACCCAGCTTTGCCGGTGCAGCCAACCGAGCGCGGGGGCGCTGAACAACTCAAGCGCGGTGGCCTTGCTGAAGTCCATGTCGGGCAGCGGCTGGCCGTCGAAGTCGAGCAGATACCAGCCTGTCGCCAATGCCGCCAGACGCTCGGCCTGCAGCCTGGTGTTGTCGGTGTTCTCCAGGTCGGCGCGCTGCTCGGCGCGGCTGCGTTGCCGAAAGCCCTTGCGCACCTGCTCGCGCTGCTGGTCCTGTTCGAACTTGCGTCCGGCCTCGCTGTCCCACGGCAGGAAATCGATATAGGCCTCGTTGCCATCTTTATCGATCAACGGATCGACCTCGCCGGGCGCGATGATGGTCATGCGTGATGGCTTGTCGGTAACAACTCCGAGCTCGCTGAATTTTGACATGCAGCATCCTTCTGGCGGATAGGGCCGGGCGCCGCCAGACGCCCGGCCCCGGATGCATCCGTCGCCGGCTCGCTCGGGGAGAGAGGCTAACCCGAGATCACCGGCAACCATTGGCCCGCCTGGCGGTGCGGGATTTCGCTTTAAGCGATGACGGCGGTGTCGGTGATGCGCAGCGTCGTTGCGTCTCCGGTCGAGGCCTTCAAGGCGGTGAACGGCACGGTGATGGTTTGTCCCGCTTCGCCGCTGGTATCGACGCTCGCGCCGCCGAGCTTGATGCGCGGCAAGAAGAACGAGATCGCATCGGTCGCGGCGCTGCTGCCTGTCGTGAGATAGATCAACAAGCTGATCTCGTCCTCATCGATGAACGAGTTGATGAGCTCCATGTTCTCGAAGAACGCCGTGATCTGCCCCGTTACCAGCGAACGGCCGAGGAAGATCTCCGGAACGAGATCGGAGCCGATCACCGGCGTGCCTTCCGGGTTCATTTCCAATTGGATATTGGCGCCGGTGACAACCGCCCGCGTGATCCCGTTGACCTGCAGCAATCCGTTGACCGCCGCCACCAGCCCAGTGGTCGTTTCCGCCGCGGGCGAGGTGAAGAACGGCGCGGCACCCGCTTCGAACGCGATGCCGTCGCGGCCCATGACGGTAAATTCCACGGTGCCGATGCCGGTCGGTGGCAACTGGATGTTGAAGCCGCCCACCCGGCATTCAGTGAACACCTGAGCAACGTCGATGTCGGCGTTCCATATCTCAAACGCGAACTTGCGTGACACATGCCCCGATGCCGGGATGATCAAGGTGCCGCCGGTGCCCGCCATCGAGAACGTGGTATCCGCCGCCATCGTCGTCGGCGCCGGATAGACGTGGATGGTGCGGTTGGACGCGCCGCTGAACGAGCTGATGGTGAAATTCTTGCCGTTGTTGGTGACCTCGGACGCGCCGGTCAGTCGGATGACGTCGCCGACCCGCAGGCCCGAGGCAACCGGATCGCCGCCGCCGGCAATCAAGGTCGAGGTCGTATGATCCGCCGCAATGCTGGTGAGCTCGGTGTTGCTCACCGACGTCGGCGTGATGTCCCAGGTGCCACGCATAGCCGCTTCGAACAACATCTCGTAGGTGCCGGGCGAAAGCTCGCCAGAGATGCCGCCGGTGACCCTGCGGACGCCGTGCCGGAAATCACTTAGCTGCCGGTGGCTGTTAATTTCAGCCGACTGATACGTGTCCTTCGACAGCGTCAGCGACGACGACACCCGGCGCAGGATCTGCCCGCCGGTTGCGCCCGGTTCGACGGTCGGATCGGGACCGGCTCCCGGCGTGATGTTGCCCGATGCATATGGCTTGACGGTAATGCGTGCAGATACGCCTTCCGCGAGCGGCATGGCGATGCTCCTTTGTTGAGAGGTTCGGAAAGCGCCTGCCCTCGGCGCAAGATGCGAAACAAGACCGCGCGGGCTACGCGGAAATCAAATCAACCGACTCGCCAAACGCGGACGCCGTTTTTCAATTTACGTTGGCTGAGTTTGAAGCCGGTGCGTTGCTGCGCCTTCCAGCGCATGACGTTGATGTCCCAGTGGCAGCGATTGGGAAACCACAGGCTGTCGCCTACTTTCATTTCGCTCCACGGGTACAATTGGCGGTTCACCCGAGGTAGTTGGATGTCACGCTCGATCTTGGGGATCGGGTAACGCTGCCGCATTCATCGGGCGTCGAGGTAGTTGGTCGGGACGCAGACCCAGGCTGTGCCGTCCCATTTTGCCGTGATGCATTGATTGCTTGGTGGCGAGGGTGGCAGGGTCCATGCTGGGCCTTGCGGACCGGGTACGCCTTGCGGCCCTGGGTCGCCTTTTGGGCCTTGCGGTCCAGCCATCCCGGCGGCGACGGTGGCGCAGACCCATCCGGCGGCGGAGAATTGCAGGCTGCGGTTTGCGCCTTGGCAGTAGGGTGGCGTTTGCTGGGCGTTGGCCGCCGGCACGGCAACAGCGATGAGCAGCAACATGCTGATACATGATGTCTTAATCGCCATGCGCCTACCCCACAGTATCGAACGTGACGTCGATCTCCACGATCGCGCACTGGTAGTTGTTGAGCTCGTTCCTCTGCAGACCGGGCGCCGCGATCGATGCGCCGTCGCCCGCAGGCGTTATGTCGGCGCTGCGGCAGAAGATGTCGTCGTCGCGATACGAGCGCAGCCTTGCCGCGATGGTTTCAGCATGGAGCATGGCGCGGCGCCCGCCACCGCGGGACGGCACGAAGACGAACACGGTGACGCCGGCGAGGTTGCGGTAGAGGTTGCGGCCGACGCCGCCGCCGAACGCGATCGGGCCGGGCCGCGAGCCGAGGTTGTCGAACACCACATAGGCGAAGTCCGCCGGCACGTCCGGCAGCGGGCCGCTGTCCTCGCCGTGCCAGCGCAACGGCACGGTGATGCCGCTATCCACCGCATCGAGCCTGGCGCGTACCGCATCGTAAGCTTCTGTAGCTGATGCCATCAGCCGCCGACCGTTATCTCGTAGGCCATCAGCACGCCTTGGACGCGCCGCGAACTGTCGTCGACCGCCTTGACCTGCAACTCGCGCCCACGCACCAGGATCTTGCAGTTCTGCGTTGCGGCGAGCGTCACGCCGGTGCTCTCAACGTCCTCGGCCAGCATGATCAGCTTGCGGTCGCCCTGTACGATCGCGCCGACCAGTTGATCGGGATTGAACTCGACCACGCGGGCGCGCACGGTCTTGTCGTCGTAGGTTTCCGACGTGCCCATGTAGGTGCGGATGACGACGTCCTCGCCGACCGTCGAGATCGCGTCGAGATATTCCGCCTTGATCTCGGCCGGCGTCATACGCGGACCCGCTTGAATGGGTTGAGCATCGTCGCGACGTCAGGCGGCAGCAGCGAGCTCTCGCCGCCAGCCCGGTTGCCCGAGTAGTAGTCGCGCGTAATGACGCCGGGGATCTCGACCGAGCGCAGCATCGGGTCGCGGTCGCGCGACGACAGCAGCGACCGGCAATAGGCAACCGCGGCGGCCTCGAGCGCCGGCGGCAGTGTCCGGCCGGGATCGCCCGGCATGACCCAACCGCCGGAATAGGTAACGGTCATCGCGGTATAGAACCGCCATGGCGTTGCCATGCCGGCGCCGTCGATCCACAGCACCAGGCCGTTAACCGGATCAACCACCCATTCGCCGTCGACCAGTGCGCCGTTGGTGTCGGAACTGATCGCCGTGATTTCGACCACGGGGGTCCGCTCCAGCAGGATCGAGCTTGAGCCGTTGTAGTAATTGCCGTGCGATGGGCGGAACGTCTCGATCACGCTTTCCAGCGCGAGGTGGTAGCCGAGCTCGGCCTCGATCCGCGATGAGGCCTCGTCGATCGCGGTGCCGATTTCGGCGTCGTTGCCGGTGATGCCGAGGTCGGACTGGATGCGCGCAACGGTGGTCAGCCGTTCGTTGGTTGCGGGCGTTACGACGGTGATGATCGAGCGCATCTAGAACCCGCCGCCGCGTTCGCCGCGTTCGCCCTTGGCGCCGATCGGGCCGCGCTCGCCGGGCTTGCCGTCCTTGCCATCACGTCCGCGCTTGACCGAGAGCCGCCAATGGCTGTCGACGCTGTCGGGCCTGGTGTCGGTGTCCTGCTGCGCGATCCAGATCGAACCGCCGTGGCTCACAGCATCGCCGCACTCATAATTGACATCGCCCTTCCACACGCCGCAGTCGATCGGTACCGCAGTCTTGATCTCATGGATGCGGCCCGCCAGCATGACATGCAGCGTTCGGCCACCGTCCGATGAGGTAACCGTTGCGGCCTTGAGACAAACCGCGACCGCTTGGTCGATGTATTCCTTGAACAGTTCGATGTCGGCGGCGTTCTTGCCGGCCGGTCCCGGTGGTCCTTGCGGCCCCGGCTGACGCGCCAGCGCCCGGACCTCGGCGAGGCATCGCTGGCCGAGCGCCAGACAGACGCCGATGGCGTCAACCAGAGTTTGCGGTTTGTCTGTCATGTGCCCTCGGTGACGAAAGCGCCAAGCGGTTCAAACGTCCGCTCCATGAACGCGGTAAATAAAACTGGCGGCGCCCCGGCCGACGGCCAGACCTGGACGGTGCCGAGATAAACCTTGGCGACCAGCGCACTGCCGACATAGAGCTTGTCCGCCGTGTTCAGCAGCATCTACCCGACGACCACGTAGAGCGTGTTGGGGTCTTTGACGGCGAGCGCGGTATAGGCGGCCTGCGTCATCTGCACGAAGGCTGGCGACCAGTCCTTGCTTTTTCTGGAATACGCGATGCCATCGTTTGGCGCTTCACCGACCGGCGAATTAACGCCCGCACTCTCGCGCGAGATGATCACCCGCGCAGCGGTCAACGGGCTGGCGCCGGCTTTCCATGTCACCGGCAGCGTCACGTAGGTTGAGTTGTCGACGAACGCGCCGGTCAGTTCGTACAATTGCCATTTGGTCGGCAGGTCTTTGTCTTGCAGATAGAACGTGTCGCCGATGTGAACCCTCTGTAGAAAGTAGTTCTTCAAGTTGATCGCGTTGACGTCGTTGGTGATGTAGTTGAGATAAATCGCGGTCGCCAGGTTCTGCGTCACGTTGTTGAAGCGAACGCCACCCGCGGCCGGTGGCGGCGTGGTCGTCGCGTTGAACATATAGTTCTGCACCGCGCCATAGAGCGAGCCATCGATGCCATCGGCACCAGCCGGCCCGGTCGGCCCGCTGTTGCCTTGTATGCCTTGCGGCCCGGTGGCGCCGGTGGCGCCGGTCGCGCCCTGAATTCCCTGCGGCCCTTCCGGCCCGGTCGGTCCAGTCGGCCCCGTCGGTCCCGCCGGCCCCTGCGGACCCGGCGGCCCCTGCGTGCCGTCGCCGCCGCCTTCGCCACCAGTGCCGCCGCCCGGCACGATGACGACGCCGCCCACCTTGACCTCGGACCAACCGCCGTCCTTGCGACCGTAAATCTTGCCGTCCTGCGGCCCCTCGGTCACCACAGGCTTTTTCAGGTTGCGCAGCCGGCCGCGACTGTCGAGCGTCAGGTCCTCGCTGCCGCCGATCGTGTCGGGGCCGGACCAGACCGCCACCTGATCGGCGCGGCCCTTGCCGTCGATCGTCTTGCGGCCGATGCGAAACTGTTCGTTCATTTCTTGGCGGGTGTAACGCGGCCGGGCGACAGAACGCTGCCGTCGCTCAGCGTCAGCATCAACTCGCCATCGCGGTTGATCGCGGCTGCCGTCACTCCGACGCCATCGCGGCCAGGCGGCCCGGCATCGCCCTTGATGCCGATGCCCGGTTCGCCACGCTCGCCCGGCAATCCTTTTTCGCCTTGCAGCCCGATCACATTGCCGAGCCGCTCGCCGCTGCCGTCCGAATATGAGATCGCCAGTGAGCCGTCGCGAGTGATCACGGCGCCTGTAACATTCCGCAACGATGCTGCCGGCGCGACCGCAACCGGCGCGACATCGATATATTCCGGCATCGGTTGCGCCATCGCCTCGAGCACGCTTTTGAGCCGCTCGGCCAGATCGGGCGGTACCGGAGCCGCCTCGACCGCCTTGATGCGCTCATGCATCGCGCGCAACGGCTTGTCGATCACGTCGAGCACCGCGTCGACCATCTTGCCAACGTCAAGCATAGCTGAACCTTTCAGCGGACTTGCGATGCAGGTCTTCGATGAAGGCGACGGCGTCGTCGCCATCGTCGGCGGGCGCGGCATCGTCGTTCGCCGGCGGCGGCGGCGCATTACCGGCGGCGGTCGCGAACGGATCATCCTGCGCGTCGCGCTTGGCGAGCGCCGCGACGCTGTAATTCTGCTGCTGCAGATAGGCGTCGGTGCCGCCTTCCTCCAGCTTCGGCAGGTTCAACCGCTTGCGTGCTTCGTCCAGCTTCTTGATGCCGGCGCCGACCGCTTCCGCTTCGCTCTTCACCAGGCTTGCGGTGTCCATCCGCAGCAGGTTGTCGAGGTCGAATTCGGTGCCGTAGCTGCGGCCGGGAACGGTCGTCAGCCCCATGCCCTCGTCGAGGCAGAGCTCGATCGACTCGAAATATTTCTGCAGGCACTGCGAATAATATTGCTGGTTCAGCGCCTCGATATTGTTGTAGCTCGGCGGATCGCCGATGCCGACCATGTGCGCCGGCACCGAGAACGCCGAGCAGACCATCTTGCCCGACAGCCCGAGTTGCTCGACCAGTTGCGCGTCCTTGGCGGCCTGCGCCATCGGCTGGAATTTCACATTGGCGGAAAACACCGCGACCTTGCCGGAATTCTCGCCGGTGTAGTTCGCCGCCCATTCCTCCTTGATCCGGTCGGCGTCTTCCTTCCGCATCGAGCCTGGACCTTCCGGCGTGATGATGCCGCCGGGCCGGCCGCCGTTGCGAAACAGCTTGATCGACTGCCGCTGGATATCGAGGCCTTGGGTTGCGGCCAGTGCCGCTGGCGCCATCGGCGGCAGGCCACAGAGCGGATGAAACCGCACCGTGGTCATGTCATGGATCATCTCGCTCGCCGGCACCGTGACGTTGTCGCGCACGCCCGCGAGGTTGTCGGCATGGAGCTCGTAATAGATTGCGCCGTCCGGGGCGACCAAGACCTTGATGCGAGTCGGATCGAGTACGTAGAGCCCGGTGACGACGCGGCGCTCGTCCCGCTGCTTTAAGACATAGGCATTGCCGTTGATCAGTTTCGACGTCATCCAGCTTTCGATGAATTGCACACGGGTCTGGTAGCTATTCGGTTTTTCCAGCACTGGGCTGAACGCGGGCGATTTGGTTTCCGCCCAGATGCCATCCGCGGTTTCCTCGACCAGGCGCAGTCGGCACTTGGCGATGTCGCTGGCGATCAAGGTGATGCAGGCATAGACCGCGTGATACGCAACCAACGTATCGGCGCGCTCCTCCATATTGCGCTGCCACGCGCCGGTGAACGGCTCGCGCACGATCGGCCACCAGCCGCCGCCCGATGACGACGACCATTGCTGCAGACCCGGCGCCGCCTTGGCGCGCGAGATATCGAAGCCGAGCAGACGCACCTAGTCCTCGGCCTTCATGTCTTTGCGCTTGTAGTTGCGCCGCTCGCCTTGCGTCTCGGCGTCAGGCTTCTTGGTTCGGCCCAGTTGCGCCTCGGGCAGATCGATATTCAATTCCGGCGGCTCGGGCTCCGGCTCGCCGCGGTCGGGTTCTTTCGCCATCGGCTTGACGGCATGGGTCAACAGATCGATGTCCTTTTCCTCGACGACAAATGTCTCGCCCATCTTGACGTTGCGGCCGTTGTAATAGAACCGCTCAAGCGCAACCAGTTTCGGCATCGAGGCCTCCTTCGAATAAAAGCAAAACGGCCCCGGATTGCTCCGGGGCCGCTGTCTTGCGTTAGGCGTACTTCGCGCCCGAGATGTATTGCACGGCCTGCGCACGGCGCTTGAGCCAGTTGCAATATCTTTCGGCACGTACCAGGGCCAAGTTGTGCTGGAAGGCACTGATCGTAATCGTGGTCGCCAGGGCCGGGTTGTCCGGCGCCCCGTCCATCTGCACCGACGCCTCGCGCGAGATGTCGATCGAGACGTTGCCATCGTCGGCAAGGAAGATCTCGTCCGGCTTGAGGAAGATGATGTTGTCGCCGTTGGCGGCGACGTCGCCAGTCGCATCGACGTTGCCCGAGACGACCACCTGATAGCCCTGCACGGTGCCGCCGGTTGACGACACGTTCGGGAACAGTGGTTGGCCGAGCGAGTTCAGCATCATGCCCAGCGAGCGGGCGATCCTGGTGCTCATGACGATGGCAAGGTTGGACGTGTCGATCCGCGCCGCGTCGAACAGCGCCAGCGTGGTATTAAGGTCGGCAGCAAAGTTCGAGTAAGCCGTCCCGGTCGCCGCCGTAGGTGTGACACCGTTGGTGATCGACGCCGGCGACACGCCAGCAACCGCCGCCTTTTCCGGATCGATGAAGTCGTGATCCATCAGCATGATGATGGCATTGGCCAGTTCGTCGCGCACCATTTCTTCCGCCGATGGGCTCGAAAACTTCACGATTTCGTCAGTTAAGGCCACGATTCCCGCAATTTTGTAGTAGCCGAGCGACACCGTATCCAACGCGAACGCGCTGAGCGGCTTGGGCGCGGCCTCGCCGACCCAACTCACGCTCGCAACACTCGTCTGCCGCGGCACCTTGATGTTGAACGGCACCTTTCGCAAACCCGCGATACGGCCGACGATGGTGCGGTGCCAGAGATATTCGATCATCTCCGATGCCATCACGGTCGGCTGCACCAGCGTTGCCAGCGTGGTTGACGAGCCGGCCGCAACCGCGGCCTTCAGTTCGGTTTCCAACTCGGGGTGATCCGGCCAGCGTTGCCGCGCGATCTCGCTCGCCGGCACCATCTCCTTGAACGAGATGGCCTTGGCGATCGCGAACCGCGCCAGCATGATGCCGGGCTTCAGATTGCGCTTCGTCTCGACGCGAACGCCCGCACGCGCCGCCGCGGCGGCCTTCTGGTCGCTACCGTCGGCCGGCACCGCAGCGGCCCTGTTGGCCTTCTCGAGCTCATTCAGATCGACGAGCTCGCGATCGATCGTCCTGATGCTATTGCCGAGATCGTCGAACTCGACCTGCTCGGCCTCATCTTTGGTGCGGCCTTCTTCGCTGGCCTTGGCTTGGATTTCCTCGCGGCGCGCAGACTTGGCCTGGCGCGACGCCTCGAGCGCAGTGATCTGCTCGGCGTAGGTTTTCGATTTCGTCACGGTGATCTCCTCGATCATCACGGGTTTTCGGGATGCCGTGACGCCGGCGGAGAGAAGACGAACGCCGTTCTGCTTGTGGCCGGTCGCGGCCAGCATTGCGGTGTCGATAGATTTGATGCGGTCGATGGTGCAGTCGGCGTTCGCCGGAATGGTCACAAGGCTCAACTCGAGCCAATCCCATTCCTTGATGCGCCAGCCGCCTTCCTTCATGACCTCGTAATTCTTGATGCTGAAGCCGATCGAGACTGCAGGCACCAACTTCAGCTTGATCGACTGCCACGCCTCATCGAGCCGGTCCTTCAGCGTGCCGGGCTCGTTGCTCTTGGCGATGCGTGCCTTGAACGGGATGCCGGACTTGCCCGGCTTGGCGTATTCGACATGGCCGACCGGCTGGTCGCTCTTGTGCTGCCACAGCAACGGCATCGGCACATTGAACTTGGCGCCCATCGACTCGACGATGTCGCCAACCCGATCGGTCGACGGCGTCGTCGCAATGCCTTCGATCAGGCGTTCGTCTTCCTTGATCGACTTGATGTCGATCATTGAATAAGCGCGGTTCATGAGGGTCATCCTTCAGACGACGAACATCTCGTAGGTCACCGCGGCGTCCGGGTTCTTCACCATCACGGTCGCCGCATCCATCAGCGCGCACCAAGGATCGATCTTGGCGTCGCCGGCATTGCTCTTCGTCGCTCGTATCGCAGTCGCGGTCGGCTCGATCTTGACGTTGCCGGCGCACCAATCCATCAGTCCGCTTTTCGCATGCACGAACGTGCCGTTGGCGAGCTTGCGCTCGACCGTCTTGATCGCGCCCATCAGCCGGTAACCCTGGCCGATGCCGACGATCTGCTCCGATGCTTCGTCGACGCCGATCGTTGCCAGCGCATCGACGAACTCGCCATACGGCCCTTCGATGTCGAGCGCCACGCAGCTTAGATGCCCGGCTTCCTTGACCCGCTCGACAATCGCCACGATCGCCGAGATGTCGTCCAGCTTGTCGTCGACGATAGTCAGTTCGCCGGCCGCGGCAAAATCCTCGAGCCGCGAAGCTATCGAAAGCCTGCGCGACAGAACCCCGCGATGGCACCAGGCATGCGACCAACTCAGCCAGTTCTTGGTTCCCCGCTCTCGCCCCAAAACCGATAGGCCAAACAGATCATCGAGGCCGCCGCCGTCGACGCCGATCACCACCGCCTCGCTGCGTTCGATCAGGCTGTCGAGCGTGAGTGTGTCATCGACGGCGCCGCCCCAGTACTCGGCCCCAGACCAGCCATCGGTAATCAAGCCGAGCCCCATCTCGATGTTGAGATGCTGCGAGGCCCAGATGCGGATCGCCTGGTCGTTCTTCGTCTGCTCGGTGCTCCAGTCGGCAACCAGACTATCGAGTTGAACGCTTCTGCCGAGATTCGGCATCACCATCGGCCAGTTGGCCGGGTCGCCCCATCGCTCGCGGTGCTTGCCGATCGCCTCGGGGAATTCGTAGAGAACCGGCAAGAGCGGCCGCGAAACCTTGCCGCGGAAGAAGCCGTCGCGAACCCGCCGCGCGTTGGTGAGCTCATCCTTGAACGCGCCGGACGGGATGTCGTCGGACTGCGTCGTCGTAATGATCAGCAAACCTTCCGGCGTCTTCTCGAGGCCGCCTCTTATCTGCCGCAGAACCTTCGGTGTATGCGGATTGCGGCCTAGCAGATGAAGCTCATCGATCAGCGCGATGAACAGAATGGTCCCGGCTAGAATGTTGACGTCGAACGTCTTGACCTTGAGCTCGCTCTGGTTGCGCAGGTCAACGATCGTTTTGACGTGGTCGCGGGTCCGAAACCAACGCTTAAGGTCCGGCGCCGCCTCGATCATGCCGACAGCCTTGTCATAGGCGTTGTCGGCAATGGCCTGCGTCGGCGCCACGAACAAACCCTGCGCACGCGGCCGCCGGTTCAGCAGCATCGCCGTCAGCAACAGACCGGCCGAATAGGTCGTCTTGCTCTGCCCCTTCGGCAGCATCGCCAAGATGTCGCGGATGTAACGCTTCTGCTCGGCGGGAAACCACGAACCGAACGCAACCTTGACGATGTCGCGAAACCACTGCCCGCAAGCATCGCGCATCGGCGGCATGCCGGGAACGTCCGGTAACCGCAGCGTATCGAATAGCTTCAGACCGTCAGCGGCCTCAACCGCGTTAAGCGGCAGATCGGGTATCAGCGACCGGCCATGCAACAGACGGTCTTGCCAATCCGGACAACTCAGATCCCACATGCCTCTGATCCCGCGCCGCCAGCACCTCGCCAACCGGCGAACTCAAGTCCGGTTGCTGCGCCTGCGCCAGTCGCTCTTCCTTCTTGCCGAGCGCCGACAACGCGCTTCCTTCGGCCCAACGCGACCGACAGCGCAGCCAGAACATCATCGCCGGCACGCTGCCTTTCTTGGCTGCGCCAAACAGAAAACCGGCGAC
>Ga0184628_10001444_pt1 | contig 11718 bp, 7 predicted proteins | sample PLM4_5_b1_FD_133149 | JGI IMG/M metagenome (GOLD analysis project Ga0184628, IMG submission 133149) | Groundwater sediment microbial communities from an aquifer in East River, Colorado, USA - PLM4_5_b1 | ecosystem: Environmental > Terrestrial > Soil > Riparian zone | place: USA: East River...
AGAGCGACGACTGGTCAATGGCCGTGATGACAGCCGGCGGCGTGCGAGATACCGTCACGCTGGGTTCGAATGCAGCGCTCGGGAAATTCTGCTGGTTCATGACAATCTTCTGCGGCTTCCTCGTGCTCGCGCCGACCCTGTGTGCGACGGCGGATGGCGTCATTCGCCGGTGGGTCGACGTCTTCTGGACCAGCAGCCTGCGCATGCGTCAAATGGACACTCAGGCAATCAAGTCGGTGTACTTCAAAGTGCTGTTGGGGTATGCGGCCTTTGGGCTGGTTATGCTTTCGTTGAACCCGGGAACGCTCATCACATACGCAACGATGTTCTACAACATCGCGCTCGGAGTTAGTTGCTGGCACACGCTTGGGGTGAATGTCACGCTGCTGCCGCCGAAGCTCAGGCCGGGGTGGTTTGTTCGGATCGGTCTGCTGTTGTCCGGCGCGTTCTTCTTTACGCTGGGGGTGATCGTGATCGTTCAGAGGTTGGGACTGATCAATTAGCACTACCGCGGGCGAACGACCATTTCTTCCACCACGACGTGCTTTGGAAGATTGATACAGAACAACGCGCAATCCGCGACGTCTTCCGCGCGCAGCATCGTCGCTCTCGCATTCGAGTCCGGCGGCTGTGGTCGTTTATCGAGCAGGGGTGTGTCGATGTCTCCCGGAAAGATTGCGCACGCCCGGATGCCGTTGCCCCGTTCTTCGGCGTTGATGCTCTGCGTCAGACCCGCCATCCCAAACTTGCTCATCACATAGGCCGGCCCGGCTTTCGGCGAGGCCAGCTTGCCCGCTTCGGAGACGATGTTGATGATGACTCCGGTTCCGCGAGCTCGCATGCGAGGAAGAAATGCCTGAACGCAGTAGTAGGCGCCGTTCAAGTTGGCATCCATCATCGTGTGGTAGTTGTCGAGTGACAGCACAGCCAGAGAGCGCCGCGGCGTATTCGTGCCGGCGGAGTTCACGAGCACGTCGACCTCGCCGAAGTGTTCGAGTATTTGGCTGCCCGCTGCTGCGACGGCGTCGGCGTTTCCCACGTCGCAGCCGTGAGTCGTCATCTGCGATGCGGCAGGCCCCGCAAGTCGCTTCGTTTCCTCCAGCGCTTCGATTCTTCTTCCAAGAATCGCTACGCGCCAACCTTGTTCCGCAAGTTTCAAGGCAATTGCGCGTCCCACGCCGGTACCGCCGCCTGTGACGACTGCTGTTTTCACAACGTTACCCACTGTCGCGTTCCTGCGGATTGCAGCGCCGCGTCAATGACGCCCTGCACACGCGCGCCATCGTAAAAGTCCGGTTTGCACGGACGATTGTTGCGAATCGCATCCACGAACTCCCAGGTCTGATCGTAGCGGAACGTGACGAGTGGATCCCCGCTTCCCAGTTCCCTCGGCGAACCCGGTGTTTTCCAGAACTCACGCGGTACATCGATTGTTTCAAGTCCAGGGCCGCCAAGCCTGCCCGTTTGCAGTTTGTTCCAATCGCCCGTTGTGAAGACAAAGGATCGCTCGCTGCCGTTGATCTCCACGTAATCCATGCTGCGCCAGCTTTCATTGCGGCCGCTGGCCAGCTTGCTGCTCTCCAGCACGCCGGTTGCGCCGCTTTCGAAATCCGCGATCAAGGCGCCCCAGTCTTCCAGATCGTTCGGGCTTCCGCCGCGCGACGGATGCCACTGCTTCACGTTTGCGACGAGCCTGCTCATTCGCCCGGCAAGGATATGGGAGAAATCGATGCGATGGCTCAGCATGTCTCCGAGTTCCCCGGATCCGGCAAGTGACTTTGTTTGCCGCCAGCCGAGATCTCGTGTGCCCCAATCCTGCAGTCGACAGGAGCGAAAGTGATAAAGCTCGCCGGCATCGCCGCGCTTTACCAGATGCGCCAGGTAACGCATGGCCGGCACGAATCGATAGGTGAACGCAGTCATGTGGCGAACATTCGCACGCTCCGCGGCATCTGCCATTTGCATCGCTTCGGAGTGATTCATCGCCAGCGGCTTCTCGCAAAGAACATGTTTGCCCTGCGCGATTGCCGCTTGCGCGATCTGCGCATGGAAAGAGTTCGGCGTGGCGATGATCACCGCATGGACGTCGTCGCGGTCGAGGATGTCTTTGTAGTCGCGCGACACGACTGCCGTGCCGGTCTGCGCCCGTGCGCGTTCCAGAACGCCTGCATCGGCGTCGCACAACGCCACGACTTTGACGTTCGGGCAGACGGCAAGGCCCGGCAGATGATTCTGCAGCGTGATTCCGCCGCAGCCGATAATGCCGAAGTTGATGACGTTCGTCGTCACGACGTGAGAGTATGGCGCATGTTAAGATCCGTCGAAAAGGAGTTCTCGATGTTACGTCATCTTAAAAGAGCGTTGTCGATTTTCCTGTTGATGGGAGCCATCGTCGCGGTGGCCCAGACTCCCACGCGTGACCCGAATACACCGGGTTACGTCAAGGCGAAGGAACTGCCGGACGGTACAATCCCATCCCCGAAGGAAGACGGCAACTTCATCATCGGGCCAACGCATAACGCGGCTCCGGAAATGGCGGTGAAGGAAGGCGTCCCGCAGGGACAGGTCTTCGAATTCACGATGGAGTCGAAAGACAGCAAGATCTATCCGGGCATCGCGCGGGAAGCGAACTCGCGCGTTCAGGTGGATCCCGCGGATCCGTTGAAGCTCATCGTGAACAGCAAGCCAGCGCCTTACACGCGCAAAGTCGCCGTGTACGTACCCAGGCAGTACGTGCCGGGCACGGAAGCGCCGTTCATTGTCGGTGGCGACGGTCCCGACGCAACCTTGTTCGCCGCGCTGAACAACCTGATCGCGGAAAAGCGCGTACCGGTGATGATCGCGATATCGATAGGCAATGGCAGCGGTGACGCGCAGGGCAGCCAGCGCGGATTGGAATACGACACGATGTCAGGGTTGTACGCCGAGTTCGTCGAGAACGAAGTGCTGCCGCTGGTGGAGAAGCAGTACAACGTCAAGCTGACGAAGAATCCCGATGGCCGCGCGACGATGGGTTGCAGCTCCGGCGGATCGGCGGCGATGTCGATGGCCTGGTATCACACCGACCTCTATCACCGCGTATTGAGCTATTCCGGTACATTCGTTTACCAGCAGTGGCCTTATAACCCGGAGACGCCGCACGGCGCGTGGGACTATCACGAGACGCTGATTCCGAATTCTCCAAGGAAACCCCTTCGCATCTGGATGCATGTGAGTGATCGTGACAATCTCATCACGCGCGACAACTATCACGACTGGGTGTTGGCGAATGAGCGAATGGCGGCCGCGCTGGCAGGGAAAGGTTATCCGTACCAATTTGTGTTCGCGCGAAACGCCGGACACTGCGACCGCGCCGTCAAAACACAGACCTTGCCGCTGGCTTTGGAGTATGTGTGGCAGGGGTATCCGATCAAGTAACGGACACCGCGGCTAGAGTCCGGCCAGGCGCGTGTCCGCGTCGCCGAAACTGTCGAGCGTCACGCCCATCTTGTCCATCAACGACAGGAACAAGCTCGACATTTTACGGTTTGCATCCCCCGCTTTGACGTAATCGAGCGTGCGCCCGGTTTGCAGCGTCCCTCCTAAACCGCCTGCCAGAACGAGGGGGAGTCTCGAATTGTCGTGGCTGCGGCCGATCCAGAGGTTTGAAAGCCACATCAGGCACGAGTGGTCCAGCACCGTGCCGTCGCCCTCGGGCATCGCATCCAGCTTCGCAGCCAGATAGGCCAGATGACTGAGGTGATAGCGCGAAATTCGCGCATAACCTTGCGAATTATTCTGATGGGATGCCGCATGATGTCCGTCGGCCACATCCAGAAACGGGTAGTAGAGTGCGCCAAGATCCCGTGCGAGGATGAGAGTTGCGATACGCGTTCTGTCGGTCTGGAATGCGATTGCGATGATATCGAGCATCAACCGGTGATGTTCGCGCAAATCCTCCGGCAAACCGTTTATTGGCCGTTCCATGGTGAGTGCGGGACGGTTCTTCGCCTTGCCCAGATCGTCGGCTTTGTCTTTCGCGGCACGCGTGACATCGACGCGTTTCTCCACTTCGCGCACGCTGGTCAGGTACTCGTCGAGCTTCATCTTGTCTGCACTGCCAACCGTCATGCCGAGTGCCTCGGTCTCCTGTTTCACGCGATCCAGAATGCTGACGTTTCGCAGGCTGCCGCGGTTTTCAAACAGGCTATCCCATGCAAGAGACGGGTAGACTTCGTTAGGCACGGGCGAATCCGCGCTCTGCCAGGACAGATGCGAACTGTAAGCGAGGGAGTAGTTGGTTTCGTGGAAACCGGTCATTGCATGTTCGCACGCCAGCACGAGGCTGGGTTGCGCGGTTTCCTGTCCAACCCGGTTGGCCAGGACCTGGTCGATTGTGATCCCGGACTTGACGATCGAGCCTTTCTGCAGCACCGAACCGGAAAGCAGACCCCCGGTTTGTGCGGGATGAATCCCATTTCCCATGGCTCGCTTGTGGAAGAGTCCATGGATGACATTGATCTTGTGCTTCAAAGGTTCGAGCGGCTCCAGCGTTGCGCTCAGTTTCATCGCCTCGCCGGATCCTTCGGATCCCCAGAAGTCTTCGTTGACGCCATTTCCCATGAAGAGCACCGCAAATCTTTTGGGAAAGGACTCGGCCGCCATCATCGCATGCAGCGATTCCATCCACGGCAAGGCCATCACGACCCCGGCACCTCGAAGAAGAGTGCGCCGCGAAATTGGTTGGGTAAGATGCGACATTGTTTTCATGGCACTCTACCTCTCCTTGTTCGGTACGTCCACCCGCCTGTTCAGGAACTGCGGACTGGTCACGATGTGAAGTACCAGCGAGTTGAATCGAAAGCCTTCGGATTTCGCCTGCGCCGTCATCCGGTTCACCGTCAGATCGTCAGACAGCTGGAGTGACCGGCCGAGCGCGTATGCCAGGAGTTTCCTGCTGACGTTCTCGACAAAGTCCTTCTGACGATACTGGCGAATGAACTCCTGGACGCCAGCATGGCCGGAGCCCTGTGTCCCATTGGGGAACACTGCATCGATTTCCACCGTCCGTCCGGCGAGATCCACAGCACGCTTTTCGCCGGTGGGTCCGTAGCCCTCGAAAGCCAGACCGAAGGAATCGAAGCGCGCATGACAGGTGGCACAGAGTGGGTTCTTCCGGTGCTGCTCCAGCACCTTCCGAAGCGGCAGATCCATCGCCGTCTCGTCTTTTGGCAGTTGCGGCACGACGGGCGGCGGTGGCGGTATCGTCTCTCCCAGCAAGCCGTGAACAACCCAGTAGCCGCGCTTCACGGGGCTGGTTCTCAATCCAGGTGCATTTTGCGTCAGGAACACGGCCATTGTCAGAAGTCCGCCCCTCCCGTATTGCCACGCATCGTCCACACGAACCCAGCGCTCAGCGTTGCCTTGCAGGGAGGGCATTCCGTAGTGTTTGGCGAGAACAGGATTTACAAACGTAAACCGGCCGTAAATCAGGTCGAGCACCGAACGATCGTTACGAACGACATCTTCTATGTAGCGAATCGGTTCTTCAAACATCGCCTCACGGAGGTCGTTGGTGAAATCCGGGAAGCGCGCACGGTCCACGGCGTTGTGCTGTTCGAAGCGGCGGAAGCCCAGCCAGTTGCCGCCGAATTCGAGGGCCAGTCCCCGCACCTTCGGGTCTTTCAACATTCGGCGTGTTTGGGCGGCCAGAACCTCGGGTTTCCGCAGCCGGCCGGATTCAGCGTCCTTGAGAAGTTCGTCATCGGGCATGCTCGCCCAGAGGAAGTAGCTCAGTCTACTGGCCAGCGCGTATGCCGGCAGAGGGCTATACCGGGCGGAGGCCGGCTGCGCGCCGGATGGGCCGCCCGTGAATTCGATGTGATAGGAAAACCTGGGCGACATCAATATGCTGACGATGGACTCTCGGATAGCCTCTTCATGAGCCACCCCGTCCTGACTTCGCAGCGTGTCGTAATACCTCAGAATGTCTTCACGCTCCACCTTCGACAAAGGCCGCCGAAAAGCGCGAGTGGCGAACCGGATCAGCGCATCGCGATGAGTCGGAACTGCGGCCGCGTGCATACGTTCCAGCGATCGCAAAGTGTCGTTGATGCGAGTGAAGTGGAAGCGGATCGCTTCCGACGCGGCGGGATCGTTTCTTGGGTCAGCCAGTGCTTTCGCGACAAAGTCATTCATCAGTCCGAAGATGATTTCCGGATCTGTGATGGCGTGGTCCGGAGGGCGCAGGCGTCCGGCTTCGGCTCCCTTGCCATCGACGGCTCCGCTCTGATTGAAATAAAACTGATCCCAGGTCCGTGCGGTGTGTGCCGCGATGAAGTCGAACTCATCCCACAATCGGTCGAGGCGCTTCTGTCCTTTTTCGTCCAGGATCAATTGCATCAGCGGAACATCGTCGCGCCAGAATCCCATGACGTTGTGATAACCGGCACTCAGGAACCGTCCCTTGTCGTCCGAATCGTCCGGGAAGTAGCGTCCGCGTTCGGAGACGTAGAACGTGTCCGGGAATACGGAAGCAAATCTCGCGAAGGAAGCTTCATACCTTGCGCGATCCGCAGCCGAAACCACCAGGTCCGGGTCACCCGCCCGCGCGTTCGCCGAAAGGGCAGCCCAGCGCGGGGCTGCTTCCAGATGCAATCCCGGGTAGCGGGGAATGGGCGGCGGTGCCACTGGAGGATCGGTGTCGTTACGGAGGGTCGCAGGGTTGAACTCGTTCCGATGCAGATTGAAATTGCGCAACTTCCAGTTCAGCAGCGGTTGCGAACCCGCCGGCAGGCCGCGAACGATCGGTGCGGAAAACTCCATAGCTGTATGACGCCGGATCCTGCTCACGAAATCCCGCATCGCCACCGTTTCGGCGTGTGGCGGCTGAGAGTCCTTGCCCGAAGGCGGTGGCAACGCCTGCCACATGGACTGAAGCCTGGCCACGGGACCCACGGCCGTTGCGGCGGATTTTTCCTGAAGCAGTTGCCAGATGGTTCGCAGGTACTTTGCACTGACCCCGGCGTGAGTCGCGGCCGCGTCCAGCGTACTCGCGGAGTTTCGGAGTTTGGTCCGATGCTGGTAACGCCACGCTGCATCAAAGTAGTCCGCGTAGTCGGTCGGTTGCGAGGCGTAAAAGTCGAGAATACGCTGGATGGCGTAACGGTCCCGATCGGTCTCCGCCAGCATGGGATGCGGGGCAAAATCGATTCCATCCGGCGTCAGCACAGCGTAATCCGCTATCCTGCGTGCAGCTTCCAGGTACTTGTTCAACAACGCCGGCGACATCGCAAGCGATTCACCGGAGTTGTCGAAGCCCGCAGCGTTTGCCGGATCGACCGGAAACTCGCGAGCAGGCCGAATATCGATCCCCGTCAGGTCACGGATCGTATTGTCGTATTCTGCATTACTTAAACGGCGGGCCGGGACGGGACCCGGATCGCCCGCGTTCCTGCGGGCCTGTTCAACTCGCGCGTCGCGAATCCAGTCGATCAATTCCTCGCGAACACCGGCGGGAGGCTGGATTGCGCTCTTGGGCGGCATCTGACCAGAGGCCAGCTTTTCGCCCATCAGAATCCAATGCCCGAAATCGTCGACAACCTGCGCCATCGAGGAATAGCGGCGCATATCAAACTGCGCAGCTGGCGTACTGGTGCCGTGGCATCCCATGCAATACGTGTTCAGAAAAGGCCGGACGGTCTGGTTGAATCTCCGCTCCAGGTTCGAGTCGGACGTCTGTGGAACGGACGTCCCCGTCGCTGGGAGCATCGCAAGACCCAGGATCAGAAGCGCTTTTAATTTGCCCGCTGAAGACATCATGATGCGTCGTAATTGCGCGCAGCTTATCACGCCATACCTGCGCCCTGAGTGTTGACGTAGAGCGCGTAAAGGGAGCGGCTGGCAATCATGAACAGACGATTGCGCTTCGGACCGCCGAAGCACAAATTGCCGCAGACTTCAGGCAGACGAATCCGGCCGATAAGTTTGCCGGCGGGATTCCACACGGTCACGCCGCTATAGCCGACGGCGCGGCCGGCGTTGCTCGACGCCCAGACGTTGCCATGTACGTCGCAGCGAATGCCATCGGGACCGCAGGCCACTCCGTCGACTTTGCAATCCGAGAATACGCGATGACTCGTGAGCCGATTGTCGCTGGCTACATCGAAGACGTGCAAGTCGCCCTTGCCGCCATCATGCGTGTCGCCGGGTCCTTTGCCCGTGCTGGATACGTAAAGGCGTTTGTAATCGGGCGAGAATGCCAGCCCGTTGGGGTCCGGCACTTCGTTTTCGGTAGCGACTTGTGCGATACGCCCTGAAGCATCGACGCGATAGATGGCGTTCGGCAACTCCCGCTTGAATGCACCAGCCTCCGGTGGCTGTCCGATTCGCGGCCGGAGTGTGCCGGCGGGATTTGATGGGCCGCCGGAAGCGTCCGGCTGTCCCTCGTAGAGTTGGCCGCCGTACGGCGGGTCGGTGAACCAGTAACTGCCATCGGGATGAGCCACCACATCGTTGGGGGAACTCAGACGCTTGCCTTCGAATGTATCCGCCACAACGGTGATCGACCCGTCATGCTCGTATCGGACAACGCGCCGCGTCAGGTGTTCGCACGAGAGCTGTCTCCCCGCTGCGTCGAACGAGTTCCCGTTACTGTTGTTCGACGGCATTCTGAAGACCGCGACACGTCCATCGTCTTCGATCCAGCGGAGCTGCCGGTTGGCAGGAATGTCGCTGAAGACCAGGAATCTTCCCACGGAACTCCATGCCGGACCTTCCAGCCAGAGGCCTCCGGTCCAGAGCCGTTCAATGGGCGCATTGCCTTGCGAAATGTTTCCAAACGAAGGGTCGACTGCCAGCACATCGGGATCGTTGAAGTAAACGGATGGCTGACTGAAATCTCGCGGAGGCGTGGATATTACCGTTGGAGGTGAGACGGGGCCGTTCTGGGCTCTCACGATGACCGGACTCGCCGCCGTGGCAACTGCGGCCATACCAAGCTGATTCAGAACTTCCCTGCGTGACATCCGACGTGAAGAACCGGGCATGGGCTACTGTACCTCCGGAATTGGTACTTCGTTAACGGGCCGCCACCTCGAAAGGGCCGGCGGGCAACGCCAATTCTATAGGTCGCATCTGGAAATCACAAATATGGCTGAGGAATTACTCGTTGATATGGAAATGCGCGGCTCGGAATGCGGGATCATTGCGGCGTTGAGCCAGGGCGGCCATCGGTGACGCTGACCGAAATTCCGTCGCGTATAAAAGTGCACATCTTCAGCAACAGAGTTCGTGTGTAATCAAAAACCTGATTTTGGGTGATTTGAATGCGCGCGAGTCCCTCCAGAAAAGTGTTCGGAAAATACGAAGTGCTGGAAGAGCTGGATACCCAGGAATTCGTCAGCGTTTTCCGCGGTCGCGACCGAATTATTCAGCGTGATGTCCTGCTGAAGGTCTTCAATGTTGACGCGATGTCGTCGGCAGCAAGGCAGCGCTTTATCCGGGAAGCGAGGGCAGCCGTCAATCTCACCCATCCGAATATCGCTTCAATCTATGACTTCGGCGAGCAGGACGACTACGCCTACCTGGCCATGGAACTACTCGAAGGAGAAACCCTGCGGGAGTTTTTGGATCGGAAGGGCCACCAGACTCTGGAAGGCAAACTGCAATTCATGATCGAAGTCTGCAGAGGACTCGCATTTGCCCACGAGAGTGGGATCACTCATCGCGAAATCCGCCCGGAGAACATTCTTGTCCTCGCGTCCGGCAGGCCCAAGATCCTCGATTTTGCAATTGCGCACGCGACCTCACGTGAATACAAGGCGCCAAAACAGTTTCGGCGCTCGAGGGGCGATGCGCAGCGGGATATCTTCAGCGCATCTCTGGTTTTCTTCGAGTTGCTGACGAATACACATCCATTTCCTGAAATGGACACGACCTGCGAAGTCGAATTGGATAGTGTCCCGCTGATTGAAGATATCGATCCCATGCTGCCACCGCAGCTGGGAAAGCTGATTTTGAGGGGGCTTTCCCCGAATCCGGCGGTCCAGATTCAATCTGCAACGGACTTTGCCGAGGCGCTCACAACAGCGGCGTCCGATCAGATTCTTCTCTCGGCGGAACTTGCACGGGAAGTCATCGGGTTGCTCGAAAAAATCCTGGAAGTTCGAAAGAAGCTGAATCCGGAGTCCATTGGCGAAATGGATTTATCCGTCCTGGAGCGTTTCACGCCCGAGATCCGGGTTTCGATGGCTTCCGAAATGGATTATTTCAGCATCGTCGAATTGCAAAAGGAATGTCTCGAGACCCTGAATTGCCTCGAGCGGTTCGTGGAGGATGCCCTGTCTTCAGAGAAGGCAGCGTTTTCGGAACTCGACTTGCGGTTTGCCTCGGCTACCGGAAAAGCGAGGTCCGCTGTGAAGTCGTACTCGTTTGCGGATGAGAAACTTGCGCAGATCGCCTCAGTAACGAGCAGTGGAGATGTTCAAGGCATTTTCGCAATTGTGGGCGAAGTCAGCCGGCTCAAGAGGAAATGGTTCGAAGAATATTCCGTAACCGAGATTGAGCTGGAAAATCTGGAAGCGGCTTGCCGCAGGGCGCACGAAACGATAGCCGAGTTTTCAAAACCGCCAATACACGCTGCCATTCCCAAAAGCAAACCGCTCAAGGTGGAACTGATATCCGATTCCGGCCGGGTCTGCCCGGATTGTCAAAACGACAACCCGATGGAAGCCGTTGTCTGTGAATCCTGTGATGCACTGCTTCCGGGAACTCGCCGGCTGACTCCTTTGGTGACGACCCGGGAGAGAACGAAACCCGTGCCGCACGTTCAGGACGGAGTTGTATCGAGGCAATTGTCCTATGGTCGGGTATCCGTGGTCATCGGGGCCGCTGTGGTTGTCCTGGCCGTCGCTGCTCTCCTGCTTGTTCCGAGATCCCCCAAAGTGGCGGCGGCGGAGGTTCCTGTTGTCGACAGGGCGGTCGTCACCAAAGATGCACTTCTCGGAACATCCCCCGGCGAAGAGGCCAAAGCGATTCCGGTTCCCAAACGCGAAGCCGCAGCCCTCCCCATAAAACCCAAATCCACTCTACCGGCGCCGGCCCCCGCGCCTGTAAAGGGAGAAAGTTTCGAAGCCGCCGAGAAACTCCTGAGTCAGGGAAAGACCGGTTTGGAAAATGCGGAAACCCGGGCACAGCTGAATGTCGTGATTGCAGATATGAACGCGATTGTGAATATGACCTTCGCCGAACGACGCGGGCAGGCAATACAGGCAGAAGCCAGACAGATCAAAGACAAGGCCGCAAATTCGCTGGCACTGGTGAAGTGATGACAGCGAATAACCCGAGGAAGCGATTCATGAGAAACCTCATCCGACTTTCCATGCTGATTCTACTGCTGACGCTCGTGGCGCATAGCGCGCTTGCACAGCAGCTTCGTCCGTACAGCTATGACGAAATCAAAGGATACGCCGGCAACGTTGGCGATGCCGTACTTGCTCGTTCCGTATCGGAACGTCGCGTCAGTTTCGAGCCGACCGCTGCGCAAATCGCAGAACTTCGGAAACTGGGTGCATCGGACCGGTTAATCACTGCCATCAGGGATAGCCCCGCGTCGGGCGCCTTGCAGATTGTCTGTAAGCCGGTGGACTGCGAATTCTCTGTGATTTCAACCACGCCGCAATGGCAGGGAAAGACCGAACGCGGTGAGGCGAATCGCGAATTGACTTCGGGTACCTACGG
>Ga0184628_10001445_pt1 | contig 11711 bp, 11 predicted proteins | sample PLM4_5_b1_FD_133149 | JGI IMG/M metagenome (GOLD analysis project Ga0184628, IMG submission 133149) | Groundwater sediment microbial communities from an aquifer in East River, Colorado, USA - PLM4_5_b1 | ecosystem: Environmental > Terrestrial > Soil > Riparian zone | place: USA: East River...
GCCTAGGTGTTTGAGGAAATCTGTAACATAGTCCCCGGCCCCTTCACCTCTTGATTGCCCTTTTTGATTCCAAATAGATGGTTCGCTTGCCTGCCTTTCTGCCCAATCCAGAGCATTTCCCCAATCCCAGTCTTTAGGGTTATTCCCTAGGCAAACCAAAGCGTCGAGCAAATCAGGGCCGGATCCAGGGTATGGAGGGGGGCGCCATGGGTCCTTTGGTTCCGATAAATTAGGTCCTCCCAAGCTTCCATTGATAAACGCCGCCCGGGTCGCCGTGTCCCTGCCGTCCGTGTCAAAATAGTTCGGCGTGTTGTTCTTCACGAACGCGTAGAGATTCATTCCGCCTCTCTCTTCAATCGGGTCGCGGTTCAGCCAGCGTTGCGTGAGCGGATCGTAGAATCGTTTTCCGAAATAAACCAGCCCGTTGGTTGCGCTCGCATGCTGAACCCAGAGCTTGCTGCTAAACCTCATCAGATTCGCTGAGGCCGCAACGCCGGAACTCGCGAGAGTATTCCCGAAAGGATCATATTTGTAATTAGCGTCGCCACCATTGCGCACCAAATAGCTGACGTTTCCGATTGCATCCGCGTGATAAAAATAGAAGAAACTTGGCTGGTAGGGCGTCGTCGCGGAATGAGGACTGCGGCCCAATAATCCACCAACGCCTCCCGCGCCGTCTAATGTGCCGGAAAGGTCGCGCCCATAGGTGTAGGTGTACGTGGGATTACCGGAACTGTCCCGATGCTGAACGAGCAGATTTCCGTCATAAATGTAGCGCGTTTCCGTTGCTGTCGCGTAGGCGCTCCCATTCCATCCGGAGGAGTCCGTCCGTTTGCGCAATCGCCCAAGGGCATCGTAAACGAAAGCCAGCTTGTACGTGTGATCGGCTGCCTCCACTGAAACTAGCTGATTCTCCGCGTCGTATGCGTAGTTTTCAGCCACCGTTTTCGCCCATTGCGTTCGATTTCCGTTGTCGTCGTAAGTCATCGTGAACCCGCCCGCGCTTGTAGTCTGATTAAGAACGTCAACGGGGAAGCTCAGAACCGTCGTGTTGTTGGTCCGCTTGGTCAGGTTCCATCCGCCATCGTAGGCGAAGTAAAAGTTCTCCGCGGGAACGTTTGTACCGAGATAATCGTATGCTTTCACTACCTGGATTTCGTTTCCTTTATCGTAGGTTGGAGAGGAATTGTACCCGTTCCAAGCCGTCACCGATGAGTTCGTGCGGCTATTTGTGAGGCGCCTGCCGGAATTGTTGCTGTAGGTGTAGCCGTGGCGATTGAGGATCGACCACGTCGAGTTGGTTAGGAAGCTGGTATCCGTCAATCTGCCTAGGCTGTCGAATTTGTTCGTGATAAAATAACCGCTCGGCAGCTCCAACTTCTGCACGAGACTTCCCTGCGTGTTGTACCGGTAGGTGTGCGTGCCCGCGGGGCTGACAACAGTCGAGAGCCGGTGATCCGAGTCCCTCGTGTAGCTATTGGTCCACGCGTTGCCCGTTGGTTGGAGGATAACCAATTGGCTACGCAGTCGGGCAGCGTTGTAGCTCATGGTCACAGTGTCACTAGCCCAAGGTCCGTTCTCGCTAACTAGTAGGCCGTCATTGTAGGTGTAGGCAGTTGTGCCAATGGCATCCACCATATTGGTAAGGCGATTTATGGAATCATATCCGTAAGTAAGGTCGGTGGTACCGCTCGGGTAATTTACCGACGTCAGATTGCCATTCACGTCGTAACCGTAACCTGTGTCCCCTTTTGCCGAACTCCAACGATTAGTTACCCGTCCTAGCGCATCATAGATGTACGTCAGATTGGTCGTGTTGTCGGAATATATTTTGTGATGAACCCTCCCGAAGTCGTCATATTTCCACACAGTTCCGTTGGTGGCCAGGCCGCTCGTTGCAACTGATTGGTTGCCGTCCTTGAGCCGAATCAGGTTTCCCGCGCCGTCATAGAAAAAGCGATTCGTCATCAGCGTGTCGATCACTTCGTTGGTCTTCAAACCGGATGAGTGATAGAGCCAAGATGTCAGCTTTCCGACCGGGTCCGTGAAGCTGGTCGCAGGCCAAACGTTGGCTGCGTAGCCCCACGTATTGGTGCCACCGCCCACCAATGCCTGCGTGGTCATCCTGCCCGCGGCGTCGTAAGTGTTGGTCGTGGTCACGCTGTTTTCGTCCGTGAGCGAGATCAGGCGGTCGAAATTGTCGTATTGGCGCGCCTCGGTCTGTCCAAAGGAACTCGATCTCGATGCGAGCCGGTTCAAATTGTCCCAAGCCAGCGAGTGGCTTCCTAGCGCGTCGGCCACTGTTGTAAGTCTTCCAAGCGCGTCGTAGGTGTTGGTCCGCACCGATCCACCGGGAAAAGTTTGGTATGTCACGCGGCCCAAGAGGTCGTGGTCAAGCGTGGTTACTTCAGCAAGCCCGAGCCCGTAGCCGCGGGTTATATGGGACGGTTTCCCGCAGTCGCAGTACTGGTAAAAGGTTAACGCCCCATTGGGTTCTCCGGCCAGTCCGATGCGTCCAAGCGAATCATATGTGTTGGTCGCGGCGCTGTAATTCGTTCCCCCCACGACGATATACTTCAATGTGCGGTCTAGGATCAGGTCTCCTCCCGTGCTGGTCGGATAACTTTGGCCGGGCAGCAGTTCGTAGTGGAGCTTCGTAACCCGGTCCCCTTCACCGCTCTGAAGTAGCCGACCCAGTCCATCGAAATAGTTTGTCGTTAGCAGCCCGTATGGATTCACCAATGTGACCCGTGTAGTGATGTTCGTGAGAGTCCCACTGTTGAGGCTCGCCCGAACGAATGTTACCCCAAGTGCGCGCGTGCGGAGGTTGGTGCTGTAGGCTACCCCACCATCGTAGAATTTGGTCGTGCGAGTTAATCCACCGGGACTGAATGAATTGGTCGTGGCATGTCCCGATGGGGTCACAATTGCAGTGATGCGCCCTTCAGCGTCCCAATCGAGTAGCGTGACCTCGGATAGCGCATTCGTCATGCGAATCACGCGGTTGTCGGAGTCGTAGGCGAAGCCCCGTTGGAGCACGGCACCGGGACCTTTGAAGATCGTCAGATTTTCTCCGCTCGAATCGTAAGTGAAACTGTTGGTTCGATAGGTCGCGACCCCTGCCTGATCTTTCCATCGGTCAATCTGCTGCGTTGGCCGCTGCTTAGAATTCCAAAGGGTAGCTCTGTAAGTCGTGGTGACCGATGGCATGACGGAAGCGACAACGTTTGGCTGAAGGTTCGTGCCGCAGAAATTCGCGAGGATATTCGTCCCGCTGGTTGGCTTCCCGGCGTAGTCATACCATGTCGAAGGACCTTCGGCTGTTCCGTCGGGACTCCAGAGCCGTTGCCATTGAAGTACGTTCCCCACCCAGCTCGAACGTGTCCCGTCGTCTGCGTAGCTGCTCCAATGTCGGATTCGAGCGTACTTGAATTCGGTAGCGGTTAGCGATGCCAATGCATGCGTGACGAGCGAACTTGTAGCGCGGCCCCAATAGAACGAGTTGCGCTGGTTCGCTAGCGTGGTGTCGAGAGTGCCTATCCAGCCGGGTGCACCGGCGAGCCCAGCCGAGTTTGGGGTCAATGGGGGGGACGAAGGGACATTGCCGACGTTGTCGATATTGATGAGCGCGTAGATTTGCTTGATCGAGTCCGGGTCGGTGACGGTCACGGCTCGGTCGATTTGGTTCGTGTACGTGTGCCCATCGCCGCCCGTGTTGTCCTCAATCAGAAAGCCCGTGGTGCCGTAGGGTGTGACTAGTTCGTTCGGTGAATCGTTCGTATCGTAATTGATCGTCGAGGCGATCCCGGCGACGTCCGTGATGGTGGCCAGATTCCCGGTGCCTTGGTTGTCCGCGTAAGTCAGCCGAACAGTTTCGCCGCCGGGACCTACAACCCGCGTCACCGTCTGTTTATGGCCGGTGTCGTCGTAGTACAACGTCGTGACGCCACCGTCAGCCGCGGTCACGGTGAGAAGCCGATGGTTGATGTTGCCCGTGTCCTTGGTCATTGCGAAGCGGATCGCCAGCCCGTGAGGGTCAATCAAGGCGCTCAGAGCGAAGGTCGTGTCGGGCAAGGCGTTTGTGTACTGCTCTCGCCACCCATTGGGTCGAGTAGCTTCGTAACCGATCGGGGTTGCCCCGGTGTAGAGAATGTCCATTCGGAGAGGAATGGGTTTCCCGAGCGTGCCACCGCCGCCGGCTTCAGTCGTTCCGATTGGGTACGCATTCCCGCTCTGCGTGTCCGCAATAGAGTAGGCCAGCTCGCGCCCGTCGGCCCCTACGTATTGAACCTGCAACGCGTCGTAGGGACTCTGGCCAACGCGGGCGAACCAAGGGCAGCGCCAGAGCGGGTCGGTCATAGTGCCTATCCGGCTATAGCCGCTGGAGAATGTCGCTTGCCTGCTCTTGTACTGGATTTCGAGACGCACAGCTGGACCATAGTTGGGCTTGTAGGTGAACGGCCGGTCATAAATCCACAAATTCAGCCACGGTTCCGACACCCACCAGCGGGGCAGCCCGAGCCCGTCATCGAAACTAGAACCACACGTGATGCACCCGCCTTCATCATCTCCGCCAGGCAGCCCGGACTCGCCAGGTCCAGAGTTTGCGGCGGCCGGCCCAGCAGCGCCAGGACCACCAGCAGCACCGCAGCAGTCCGGGTCTTCGCCTTCGTCGCCGTTCTTGCTATCGCATCCTGCGCCGCCGCCCCCCCCACCATCGTTTCCGGGGTTTGCAATCGTCGGGAACCCTTTCCCGAACACGGTCGAGGCTTCCTTGGCGTCGGACAATCGCCAGCCTTCGGGCAAGGCTGTTTTCTCTGAAATGAGGAATGTGCCGGACGCTTCGGCCGACACGTCCGCGGCAGGGAGCCACGAATCCAATGTGAAAGTGGGATCGACCACATGCACTAGTTCCCCCTTTTGCTCCGTGATCGCCGCATAGTGGTCGGTACGCCAATGAACCACGGAAGGCACGACAAGTGCATCTCCGCTGTCCCGATGCGTCGCGAGAAGCGGAATCCCAGATTTGCCGGCAAGGTCAACCAATTCCTGAACGCTGAAACCGACCGCGGGCGAATCCGTGCCGGTCAACCCTGAAACCCATTCGCCCTTTAAAACTTTGGCCACTTCCCAGACGGCATAAGGTCCGCAGCGGAAGGCAATTTCCGGGTGCCGTCGCATCATCGCGAGAGCCTCCATTGCGGTGCGATATTTCATCGTGAAATAACCACCGTCCAAACGCCGACCGCGCGTCGAATCCTTGATTGCTTGGAGTTCGTCCGCACGGCCAAGTGTGGAGAGAATTGCGACCCGCTCCGCCAGCGCAGAGTCCGCGATTTGCTTGCCCAGCCCGTCCGGTAACTGCGAGGTCGAATCGTAGGCTTGGGTCCATCGGTCAAGCGCCAGGCTGTAGCGGCCGGTCTGGCGGTAGAAGTAGCCCAACTGCCGGCGGATGTCTGGGCTGTAGGGAGAGTCCGGAGATTTCGCGAGGAACGACTCGAGGCTAGCAACAAGCTCCCGAGTCCCCTGGAGCGCCGCTATGGCATCGAGTTCGCTAACGCTGGTCGCATCAGGTTGCGCCCCTGGCAATGCGTGTACATCGCGCAGCCCCGGGAACGTTATGGTTTGAGCCAGTGACGGCCAAAGTGTGGACACTGCCCCGAACAGCAGGTTGACGAAAAGTCTTAGTGCCCGGGGCGGTGTTTGTGAAAGTGTCATCCGTTAGAAGTCATGGCATCGTGGCAATGTGCGGAAAGAAGAAGTTCTTCACACTTGGTATGAGTTGTTCACACTTGCCCGAAGGCCCTCGACGGTTTTTAAGACGGCCGGGTTTGTGTCCATGCGGTTTTTCAAGGAGCGGGTAGCGTGGCTTACGTCGGAGCGGCACCGGCCAAAGGCTTTCCCAACTGTCGTGGTTTTGTGGCCCACTTCGAACGCTAGGTGCATCGCCACGTGCCGAGGAAAAGAGATGCGGTCGTGCCGGTCGCGGCTCAACATTTCTTCGAGCGATATGTCGAAGTAGGACGCAACCGTGGCTTGAATCGTTTTGATGTTCATTTTGAAAGGACCATGAGGAAGAATTCTCGGAAGCGGCGGGCAATAGCGCCTTCGATTGCGGACGACATGCCTCGCCGTGTGCCTAGGATGGCCAATATTTCGGACGCCTTGTCGTTCGACGTGAGAACGAGCCGGCCATGGTTCACACACACCCGCTCGACCAGCTCGAAGAACGCCGCGGCCGTGTTGTCCGTCCATGGGCTTTTACCTATGTCGTCGAGGAGAATGAACGACTTTAGAAGCCCAGCCATCCATGCTTCGCTTCGGAACTGACCGGCGGCGTCCTGATAAGCCGCCTGGAAGCTCCAAGCCGTGAACGACTCGACCTTGTTCCCACAATCGAACGCAGCGCGCGCGATACGCCAGGAAGCTCGGGTCTTGAGCGTTCCGGGGTCGCCGGCGATGAGCACGGGGCGCGGCTTTGGTCCCGCAGCCTTTGAAGAAAGCCCCGGGATGGACCACCCTATGCCGTCTTGGTCGAAAGCCCGAAACTGGTCCACCCGCTCGAAATCAGTCTCTCCTCCCTCTCCCGTGGTGCGGTACTCAACCGGACAGATTGCGGCCCACTCGTCGGCCATGTCGCGCTTCGGCTTTGGCTTGCCGGCCGCTCTGCGGGCCGCTTCGTCATTCGCCGCGCAAGCCTCGCACCAGAGCCACAGAACGCCGTCAACATCAGGCTGGATTCCAGCGGTGACGAGGGCGAGCTTGGTTTCGGCATCAAGCGTCCACCGAATGGTGCATTTTGGGCAGATTGCGTTTAGCATTTGAGGTCGTCGATTGTCATCGGTTGGTGTGGTTGGTGCGTTCGGTGTGCGCCAGACTGACGGCGAGCCGCGTCCTTCGCCTCGGTGTTGCGCCAGCCTACGGCGTAGGCCCCGAGCGAACTCCGCCAGCGGTCGATTGATTGCCCGTGCTGGTCGTTGCCAAGGCGCGAATCATTCGAGAACCACCATTTTTCAACGCAGTCGTTCGGGATGTTGCGAAGGGATGCCTCGCCCTTGGCTTCTTCAAGGGTCGGCCAGGCTGTCGCCGGAGGTTCGGGAGGAACCAGAACCGGAATCTCGGGCGCGCACGCGCTATGAGGGTGAGTCTGTATTCTCTGCTTCTGCTTCTGCTTCTGCTTGGGCTTACCTTGATTACCAGTGATTACATGTAATCCGTTGTAATCTTTTTTGATTACAGCCTCTAGTTTTCCCTCTGAATCCTTACTTTTGGAGCGGTGCCTGGCTACTGCTTCACGGACTTGTGCAAGCCTAACCTCCGGGTCTCGGCGGTTCCGGTACTCCTCGTGAGTGACAAGGAAGAAACCCCCGTCTTCGAGTTCGAGCACGCGGCGGCCTTCTTCAAGTTTGGTCCGGCTGTACGGATCGGGGGCTTTGAATTTCTCGATAGCCGCGATGCACTTCTTAAGCGACACGCGGGAAAGGCTTGCGATGGCAGGGACTGCCGCTCTCACCATGCCGTTAGCGTCTGCCAGGGCGAGCAGCGTTATCCAGACGATGCGGGTCGCGTCGTCTTCTTCCCACAGCGACGACTGTATTATTCCCGAGTCGAGTTTTGTGTAGCTCATAAGTTGAAATTGAATTGTTCAGCCCGATGCAGTTTTCCGTTGCCGTTCACTAGCGAGTGATCCACGCCGTTCGGTTCTTGGTACGCCACTATTTGAGTGCTTAGGAATGGAATCCCTTCGGCAAACGAAGACCACCTTTCGCACGCTTCATAGAGTCGCTTATAGTCGCAAGGGTGCGGAGGGTACTTCTTTCCGTTTTCGTTCCATTGTTGAAGCAACGTCGGGTCATGCCGATCGTCATGCCCGACATAAAAGATTGTAAATTTCCCAAGTCTAACAAGTGCCTCATAGTACCTGAGTTGACCTTCCGGGAGCTTTCCAGATTTGAGGCAATTTTCGTGCTTGAATTCAAAACGCAGGAAATGTCCATTTATTTCCACTTCTCCGTCGATGTCTGTCGGTAAAATCCCCCTCGGAAAAGCTCCGTCCAAGTAACTGTAAATTCGCAGCTTTCGGTTCAGAAGTAACTGAAACGGGTCCCTTATTCCTGCCGCATGGCACGTATCTAGGTATTGCTGTAACTGCCCTTCAAGCAGTGTCATAAAAGTTGCTCGATGATTTCATTTCCGAACACGTGCCAGCCGGGAATTGAACGGCGGCCGAACAGTTCTAGGTAGGGACCTGGCGAAAGCCTCTGGATTGACTCCCTGACTTGTTGAGGCTTCGAAGAATGAGCGCCGCGCCCGCATTCTATCCACGACATTTCAGAGCGGCTAATAGCGGTTTGACCTCCCCTTATCCCGAGCAACATTATCTCATGGGAGTTGCGCCAGTAGTTCCCGATCCCCATGCTCGGCTTGACCCATACAAACGTTGACCGGAACTCGAATCCCCATGCCTCCATTATCTTCGGGCACTCGAAAATGAAAGCGTTAGTGGTCCAAAGGTGAAGGTGCGCCTTGTCCGCGGCGAGGCTCGCGACGGGCATGGCGCAAATCTCCTCGACGGACATCGTCTTGTAGTGGTTGTCCGTCGCAGCCCGGGTCACTTGGTTCGAATAGCGCCACGGCGGATCCGCGTAGATGGTCCCGAACTTCTGACCATTGAGTTGTGCAAGGTCAGTATGCGTGCCGTCAGTCACGTCTGGCGCGCGCGCGCCGTTTTTGGGAGCGTGCTTGTTGGCCATCTTGTAAAGGCCGTTCGATGTAACCTCGCGCCCAGCCTCATCGCATTGCGCCACGTAGGCCGTGAACTCCTCCTTCGGAACCTTGGCCATCTGCTGCCAGCGCGAGGATTGCATCTTGGAGATGTTGAAGTCACTTAGCGCTGGTAACACGTTGTGACCGGCGTTCTGGTTCTTCCTAAGGTCCATCCCCGCGAGCATCTCGCCGGCTTTGCGCTCGGCGGACAGCTTGATCGCAACGGCCTTATTTATCACTGGGATAGCGGCATTTGAACGCTTTGCCCAAGTTGCGAGCGCCGCTGCCTTGTCGGCGATTTCCGCAGCCTCTTGAGGCGTCTCGACGATTGAAAGCAACCGGTCAGCTTCGGTTATCCGCGCTAGAAAGTTATCGCTCATGACTTCGCGGTTTATTCCTATGGCTAGCTGTTTCTATCTCCGCCCCTGTATAGAGTAGGCTTTTCATGGTTCTAACGGGTATTTGAGTATCCAAATTGCACAGAGCCACCACAGCTTTACTCCCACAACAATTCCGCCTGTGTCATTAGACGGCCGACCGAAGCCAATATAAACGGCGCGGTTTATGGGCGGAGGTACAAACACGGCGAAGCGCGAGTTCATGTGTCCGACTATGTATCTGTTTGAACTCATAACCCCGCATCCTTCCGTTTCGCGTCATAGGCCGTTGCGAGAGCCTTGTGCGCCACACAAACATGAGTAGGTGTCGAGAATCGAATGCACCGGCAAGGCGAAGGCTCTTTCGCTAGCGCCCACGTCAACGCCTCGATCATCTGCGCGTTGGTATTCTCTGATTCCCTCAACGCCTTCTCAGACGCGGCGAGCTTGGCTTCGGCGGTCTCGGCGCGGGATTGAGCCGACCTCAAGGTGGCTAGAATGGTGGAGGAGCGCAGGTAGGGTTCGGCGACGAACACCAACTTGTTTTTGTCCGCAAAAGCATGGTCCGCGTCGCTTGGCGGTAGTTGTTTGCCGTATTCGCTCATGATCCACTACTCCTTTTCTGGTACGCTTCGACGGCGCGGATTAGGTTACCTTCGGCCTCCTGGAACAAGTTCCACGCCTCCCTTTGCCTAATCGCGATGCGCCCAATATACTCCAGAGACTCATTCCGCGGCTGCGTTAGTTCCTCGGCGCGCTTCGTGTCCGCCTCCGCCAGCGCGGCGTCGCATGCTTCAGTGGGTGTCATGGCGTCGCCTTTCTCCACTCCGGTTCGGCGCGTAATCCGGCACGCCAGTCCAACCAATCGGACATGCGGCGAAACAGTTTTCGCTCCGTGTGCTCGGAGATCCAAAACGCTCCGTCGCCGTGACTGCTAGTGCGCACGCCGCATCGTTTTTGGTGCTGTGGTTTGTGGTGTCTCATATGGTGGAGGTAATATCAAAATGGAGGGTTAAAAAAAAACTTCCATTGGTCTCGGCGGTCTTTGAAAAAGGCGAAGTATTCCCAAAAGAGCCAGATTTCATGTTCGGTCCTATGGTAGAACTTGACGCCTGTCTTGATTCTAAAGATTAGACTTTTCATGATCATTCCTCATGCATTTGGACTGCGGTTATAAATTCTTCGAATGAGCGGACCACAAGCGCGCGGTGGCCCAGCACCCTGAGCGCGGCCATCCATGCCTGTTGCTCAGATGTGAGCTTCCCTTTGCGCGCCTTAGCCTCAACCCAAAGCGTCCGCCCGCCAGGGAGCGCGATGACGAAATCTGGTGTTCCTACTCCACACGTCGCTGGCCTATCCATGCGCGCGTGAAGGACTCGGAAGCCTCGCACGCGACAGTTGTCGAGGATGAGCTGGTGCAGTTCGGACTCGTTGAAGTGTGCGCCAGAGTCGTGGTCTCCCATTTGAGGAAACCGGTAATTGCGCCGCGCGTTGAACGCGTCCACGTCGTGTTGGGTAAATCGTGTGCTCACGGCCCCCTCGCTTTCCTCGATTTGCTCGACTCGGTCATGGTGGTGTAACCATTTGGCCCGATGGTATAACCGGGCCAGACGCCGTCGCGCACGCAGCGCGCGTAGGTCCTGAGGCGTCGGTCCCACTTCTCCATGCCGGCCTGGAGTTGACCTTCGCACACTCTCAGGACGTTCACCAAAAACGGCGGGTTACGTTCGACCACGACGAAGAGGAAGGCGGACTTCCCATCTTCGACAGAGCCTTGCCGATTCCACGCAAGGAGATTGCTGTACGCTTGCACGTCGTAATCCCTGTCGTGGACGAGTTGCGCGAACTCCTCTGGCGACGCCATTCCGTTCTGCACGACCTTTATGTCGGCCAGGAAAGGCTGCTCAGGAACCCAATCCAAGCGCGACTTGCAGAGCACGAGACCGTGGTCCGTCGCCAGCTCGTTGAACACGGAAACCTCTCCCTTGCCCGTGCTGAAGATGTCCGCTGCGGATTCGTTGGAGCGGATTGCGTCAATGATGTCGGGGAGGCGATTGTATTCGGTGCCCGACATGACCACCAACCCATCAGCTTTACGGTCAGCAACCCAATCGCGGCAATATCTCGCACCCATGTGCCACGGTTTGGAGTCCAAGCCTGAGGGGTATCTTTCGGGCGTAACGGCAATCCGTGGCAGCGGAATTGAAGGATCAAGTATCCGCGCGTGAACCAAAGTACCCATGAGTTGCTCATCCGTTTGCTCGCGCTTCTCAGCCATGTAGGCCGTCAACCGCGCCGGCGGGTTCATGTGCTTGCTCATGGACTGCGAGAAGCCTGGCGCGGCCAGGTAGTCTCGAAACGGCATGTCGAAGAACACACCTTCGGGTTGGGTGACGACGGGGAGACTCATAATGCAGAGAGCAATTCAACCATCTTTGCCGACTGTATGAGCCGTGCCTTTCGTCTGGCGGCGTCGGCGGCGTCGGCGTCGGCGGCGTCGGCGGACCGCACGACGCGCACCGCGGTCGGGAGCCTCTGCGCCGTGTGCTTCTGGAGTAGGTCGCGATA
>Ga0184628_10001446_pt1 | contig 11710 bp, 9 predicted proteins | sample PLM4_5_b1_FD_133149 | JGI IMG/M metagenome (GOLD analysis project Ga0184628, IMG submission 133149) | Groundwater sediment microbial communities from an aquifer in East River, Colorado, USA - PLM4_5_b1 | ecosystem: Environmental > Terrestrial > Soil > Riparian zone | place: USA: East River...
CCTGCGGGTGCGAATAGACGCGCGTCAGTTGTTCGAGCGGCACATCCGCCAGTCCGATCAGGCACATTTCAATGCGCAGCACTTCTTCGCCGACGATGGCGAGGTCGGTGTGGGAGAGCGCGTCGTACGCATCGTGGACCGATCCCGACGTCGTGTTCTCGATCGGCAGCATCGCGTAGTCCGCCGCGCCCGACCGCACGTCCTCCAGCATTCCCCGGAACGTCGTCATGCCCCGGTACGTCGTCGCACTCTCCCGCGTGGCGAAGAAGCGGCGGGAGGCGATGTGGCTGAAGGCGCCCTCCGATCCCTGGTACACGACGACGATCGGCCGCGCGTCGGTGACGCCCGCGATGGTCGACGCACCGCCGAGGCGGCCTTCCTGGGTGCGGACCGAGAAGTCGAGAATCTGGCGGAACAGGTGGGCGACGAAGAGCTCGTCGACGTTGGCGGCGCGGGCGAGTTCGGTCAGCCGGGCGATCTGGCGGGCCTCGCGCAGGTCGTCGCGCAACGGAGCAGTCGATCCGGCCTTGAACGCGGCAATCTGGCGAATCGTCTCCTGCCGGCGGGCGATAAGTCCGACGAATTGGTCGTCGATCTCGTCGAGGTCGTGCCGGAGCGCGTCGAGGGTAGGCATGGCTCCGATCCTATCCTTCCGACATCCCCAACTCGGTAGTAGGGTAGGGACATGTCTTCATTCAAGGTCGGGTATTTCGTCGGCAGTCTCGCGAGCGCCTCGATCAATCGCAAGCTTTCCAAGGCGCTCGTCGCCCTTGCGCCTTCGGAACTCGAGATGAGCGAGATTCCGTTCAGGGATCTGCCGATCTACTGCTATGACTACGACAACGACTTTCCCAGGGTCGCAACGGATTTCAAGAACGCCATCGCGGCGGTCGATGCGGTGCTCTTCGTGACTCCCGAGTACAACCGGTCCATTCCCGGCGGTCTGAAGAACGCGATTGACTGGGCGAGCCGGCCGTACGGGAAGAACGCGTTTGCCCGCAAACCGTCGGCCATCATCGGCACGTCGACCGGCAAAATCGGCACCGCGGTGGCGCAGCAGCACCTGCGCAGCATCCTGGCGTTCTGCAACTCACCGCTGATGAACTCGATTGAAGCCTATATCCAGTTCGAAAAGGACCTCATCACCGACGACGGGCACGTGACGAACCCCTCGACCGAGGCGTTTTTGCGGAAGTTCATTGTGGAGTTCGCCGGGTTCATCGAGCGGGTCTACACGGTGCTGCCCCGGCCGCAGTGAGGCGTCCGGCGGGCCTGAGATGTGCCCGCCTTTGGCCTTGCGGCGGTCTTTGTTAATATCGGTGTTCCTGTTGTGAGCCGCGATGCCCGACAGGGCATGGCGCGCATCCGATGTTCCTCGGTAGCTCAACGGTAGAGCATCCGGCTGTTAACCGGAGGGTTGCTGGTTCGAATCCAGCCCGAGGAGCCAGTTTTTCCTAGGAAATCTGCAAAATCGATCGCCGCGCCGGTGCGACTGTGATCCGAACTGTGATCCGACCGTGTGATACGACCGCGCCGCAGCAGATTCCTGACCTCCGAATTCCGGCCTGAATTCGCGAACGTGTACCACACAGGGGAGTAATCTCCGGTGCCGAACCGTAGGGTTGCTGGTCGATCGCGAGTCGACTTCGGACGACTGTAGGATCGTTCTTCGCGCCTACGGCGATCCCGAATGGAGACGCTCCAGCTTCTCATCGAACAACATGCCTCCGCCGAGGTGAAGATTGCCTTGTTCCGGTCGCTGTTCCGCGGGCGTGAAGACGTCTACCCTCGACGATTCGAGAGCCGCAAAACCGGGAAGTCCGGATACGCGCCGGCCTGTTCGAACGAATGGGTGCGCGGAATCTGCGAAAAGCCCCGCGTCAAATGCGCGGAATGCCCAAGCCGGCGGTTCCTTTCCGTGAATGAGACGGTCATTCGGTGGCACTTGTCGGGTCAGGACGACACGGGACAGCCCTTCGTTGGCGGCGTCTATCCTGCTGCTCGATGAGACGTGCTTCTTCGTCGCCATCGACTTTGACAAGGCGCAGTGGCACGACGATGCCCGGGCATTCCTGGAAACATCGCGCGGACTCGGTGTTCCCGCGGCGCTCGAGCGCTCGCGTTCAGGTCGCGGCGGCCACGTCTGGATCTTCTTTGAGCAGGCAATTCCCGCGGCCCTGGCCCGGCGTCTCGCCTCGTACGTCCTTACGGAATCGATGGATGCGCGCCCAGACATCGGGTTCCAGTCATACGACCGGCTCTTCCCAAGTCAGGACACCCTCCCGCAGGGCGGATTTGAAAACTTGATTGCGCTTCCGTTGCAGAAGCGCGCTCGGGAGCAGGGTAATAGCGTGTTTGTGGACGATCAGCTCGTTCCCTATCCGGACCAATGGGCATTTCTTTCTTCGATTCGTCGGCTGAGTCGCGGGCAAGTTGAAGGGTTGGCCGCGCAAGGCGAACGCCGCGGGCGTATCGTCGGCCTTCGGCTGCCGAGTGAAGACGAGGATCTGGAACCATGGAAGGCGGCGCCATCACGCCGGCGGGTGGATCCGCCGGCTGACGTCGTCCTCCCGGCTTCGATTGAACTTGTCCTCGGTAATGAGGTCTACATCCCCAAGCAAGGTCTCAGTCCCTGGCTGCGAAACCAGATTGTGCGACTTTCGGCCTTTCAGAATCCGGAGTTCTACAAAGCTCAGGCCATGCGATTCGCGACGTATGGCAAGCCCCGAATCATTTCGTGCGCCGAAGATAACGCGGCGCACATCGGTCTCCCGCGAGGCTGCCTTGATGACCTGCGCGAGTTCCTTGCCGTTTTGAAGGTCGCCGTCACCGTTCTTGATGAGCGCCGCGTTGGAGAACCGATCGACGCGACGTTTCATGGAACGCTCCGAGCCGATCAACTGAAGGCTGCGAAGGCCTTGCTGCCGCATGACACTGGTGTCCTGGCCGCGACAACGGCATTTGGCAAGACCGTGGTCGCGGCCTGGCTGATCGCGCAACGAGGGGTGAATACGCTCGTCCTCGTTCACCGACGCCAACTGCTCGATCAATGGATTGACCGCTTGGCAGCATTTCTCAATGTGCCCCATGCCTCAATCGGGAGGATCGGCGGCGGGCGGAACAAGCCGACCGGCCGAGTCGACGTAGCGGTCATTCAAAGCCTGGTGCGAAAGGGTGTCGTGGATGACCGCGTGGGAAACTACGGCCACCTGATCGTCGACGAGTGTCACCATCTGTCGGCTCACAGCTTCGAGCAGGTCGCCCGCCGCGCGAAGGCCAGGTTCGTTCTAGGCCTGTCGGCCACTGTCACCCGCAAGGACGGTCATCACCCCATCATCTTCATGCAGTGCGGACCGGTGAGGCATCGGGTCGATGCCAAGCAGCAGGCCGCACTTCGGCCGTTCCGGCACTCGGTCATCGTCCGCCCGACCGCATTCACGCCAAGTGGTGAGGGCGGATCGGACCAGCGGGTCCAGTTCCAGTCGTTGTACAAGGAACTTGTCGGTAGCGAAGCGCGCAACCGCAGCATTTGCGGTGACGTACTCGAAGCTGTGACCGCTGGTCGATCGCCGCTGGTCCTGACCGAGCGGCATGAGCACCTCGAATGGCTCGCCACCGAGCTAACAGGGAAGGTGCGCCATGTGGTGGTCTTGCGCGGAGGCAGCGGAAAGAAGGCCCGCCAGGCCGTGGCCGAACAGTTGGCGAGCATTCCGCCGACGGAGGACCGTGTGCTGATCGGGACCGGTAAGTACATCGGCGAGGGCTTCGACGATGCACGCCTGGACACGCTGTTTGTGACGCTGCCGGTCTCGTGGCGCGGCACGATCGCGCAGTACGTCGGGCGGCTGCACCGCTTGCACGACGGGAAGCGCGATGTCCGAGTGTACGACTACGCTGATCTCAACGTCCGGATGCTGAGCAGGATGTTCGACCGGCGCTGTCGGGGTTATGAGGCGCTGGGTTATGAGATCGTGCTGCCGGCCAGCGCGATTCCCGGCTGGCCCGTCGACGTGCCGCTGCCAGCCGACCCGCTCTGGAAGCGCGACTACGCCGGTAGCGTTCGCCTCCTGATCCGCGACGGCGTTGACGTGCCGCTCGCCGGTCTCGTCGTGATCGCCGCGCAACCAGTGCCGACCGACGCGGAGGGCGCCAGTCGGGCGCGGAGCTCGAGCGAGGCGTTCTTCTATCGACGGCTCGAGACGCTTGATGGAACCCGCGGCCAGTTCAGGCTCAATGCCGAGCTGCCGATTCCGTTTGACGGTCGTGGCCGTATGGAAGCCGATCTCCTCTGTGAGGCTGCGCGGGTCGTGATAGAGATCGACGGCGCGTATCACCTGGGTGACGCGGACGCGTATCGACGCGACCGACGAAAAGACCGGCTGCTGCAGGAGCATGGGTACACGGTGCTAAGGTTCCTCGCCGAAGACTTGGCAAAGGACCTCGACACCATCCTCGATGCGGTTCTGCGGTCGATCGCGCCGCACAGCAGGTCAGATGGGTAGCCGACGTGTGGTTAGACCGGGTGTCGAGTCGGAGTACACTGGATCTCCGAGACCGTCTCTTCGGCTCAGGCTCGCTCTGAAAGGCAGGCACCACGTGCCGCAGGCATTTGATCGCATTACACAGACTCCGGACATTCTGGCCGGCCGTGCAACCATCAGAGGTCTGCGCATTTCGGTCGCCCATGTCGTCAACCTGCTGGCCAATGGGCTGACGCCAGCCCAGGTTGTGGAGGAGTTGCCGGACCTGAACGAAGAAGACATCCGGCAAGCCTTGGCATACGCCGCGGCCCTCGCGAAGGACGAACTGCATCCCATCCGCGGGTAACGGTGCGTTTCCTCGCCGACGCCGGAATCTCTCCGAAGACCGTTCGCTTTCTCCTCGATGCCGGTCATCAGGCCGTTCACGTTCGCTCCATCGGAATGCAGACCGCAGTGGACCAAGCGGTGATTCAGCGCGCCGTGGAAGAGGGTGCGGTTGTCTTAACCTTCGACCTCGACTTCGGCGACATCCTGGCGCTTGGTGTACTCGATCGCCCAAGCGTCGTGATCTTCAGGCTGTCTGATGAGCGGGCTGAATTCATCAACAGCCGGCTTGCGGTCGTGCTCGCTGAGCGGCGTCCTGATCTTGAAGCTGGTGCATTGATCCTCGTGGAAGACACCCGATATCGAATGCGGAAGTTACCGATCACTCGATAGTGGAGGGTGAGCGAACTGTGATCCGAACTGTGATCCATCCCTGCCGAAGTACGGCTTACTACTGAGGTTTACAGGTTGCTACCGAGATCGACGAATCGCCGCCAAGTGTCACGCGCTCTATCACTTGGCAGCACTCCATCGCACACCTTCACTTCTTTCGTTTTCTCCTGTTAACCGGAGGGTTGCTGGTTCGAATCCAGCCTCCGGCCTGTAGTCAGGCGTCGAACGCCTCGCCTTCGGCTCAGCGTTCTCGGCACGAATCCAGCCCGAGGAGCCAACCTTCGCTAATCGCTCGCTTCGCTCGCAGCTACGGTTGGCAGGCCACGTCACTTGTCCAGCTCGCGGCCCCTCTCCGATAGCTACTTCACTCCCACGCTTTCAACGACCCAGCCGCCGTCCGATCGGCGAAGGCGCGCAGTCGCCTCCTGCGGTCTGGAGGGTGTGAAGCCGATAGCGTCGCCCATCTTCGTCGGCTTCCATCGCCAGGTGTACTTCACAGCCGCGTCTCCGCCGCGCTCGGGTCGGGCGTCGGCTACATCCACCAACTCACACGTGGCGACGTTGATCGGTCTGTCCAGCTGCACGCCCGAGGCCGCCGCTTTCGGCGTCAGCATGGTCCGCACCATCGCGAGTCGCACCTGAGCGCTCGTGTAGCCGCTCTTCTTGGACTGCGCGTGCACGCCATCACATGACGGATCCGGCGAGCGTCCAGCCGGATCGAAGCGAAACTCCCTGAGCTCGACGCGGACGACGCCGGCCGTCGTCGCATCGGAGAGCGCGCTCTTGTCTTTCAGGTTTTGAAACATCTCGACGAAATCCACCTGGCCCATGTTCGCGAAGGAGAAGTCTGGATTCGCCGTCATGCAGTACGTCAATGACGGCAGCGTCCTGGTGAGCGTCGAGTCGATGACCTTGGCCAACGCCGCGATAGCTTCGGGCTTCGTGGGGACGTTCGCACCGCACGCGACCGCGACGAGCGCCGACGTCGCCGCGAAAGGGAGGAGATTGATGCGGCGCGTCAGGAACATCGACCATCCAAACTATACGGAGCCAGCGCTAAAATGGAACGGAATGCCGCACATCGTTTCCGCCGCTGATCGACCGCCCGACCCTGACTGTGAGTCGTGTGGCGCGTCGCTCGTCTACGTCGAGACCGAAATCAGCTCCGGTGCGTTTCGGACGCAGGCCGCGTCAATGCCGCAAATCCCGATTCACTTCTACGACTGCCCGGAGTGCGGCACCTGTTGGAAGCTGGGCACCCGCCTGATGCCGGATCCCGTTCGTCAGATCGCGCGAGGGTGACCGAGATTCCCGAGGCGCTCTTACCGCTCTCCGCCCCCGCGCCCGCCGCGTCCACCCGGCGCCGGCGGAATGATGTTGCCGATCCCGTATTTCTCCACCTTGCGCGTCTTCATGTTGTAGACGTCGCCCTGTGACAGGACAAACCACGGCATCTCCCACGGCTGATGCAGGTAGGTGTGATCGTGAATCGCGACTTTCCAGCGGCCGAGCACTTCGAACCGATCGCCGTTGACGATGATGCCGGTGCCTTCGGAGAGGCCGATGCCGAGGTACTTACCTTTGAATTCCTTCATGCCCTCTTCGAGATCCCACCAGCGATTGCGCGTGTTGATGTGCTGATCGATGGCGACGTTCTTCAGGAGTGCGAACGCCTGTTGGTGATTGGGTTCCTTGGTCATGAGCACGTTCGGGCCCGACGTATCACCGCGCCAGAGATAGTCGCCCTGAATCGTCGCGCCGGCCGAGCTGCCGGCGGTGACGCCGCCGCGCGCGAGCACGTTCTTGATCTCCCGTTCCGTGCGCGTGCCCTTGTACGAATCCACCATGTTCCACTGACGACCGCCGTCGAACCAGACGCCGGTCGCGTCGAGCAGCGGCTTCACGAATTCTTCGCTATCGGCGACTTTCGGATCCGCCGTGTGCATCATCACCACGTTCTTGAGATTGCGCGTGCCGCCTTTCCAGGAACGCAGCACCGTCTCGGGGTCGTAGTTGATCAGCTTGCCGTCGTTGTCGCGGTTGCCGTTGTTGGTCGGGAACACGACGAACTTGCCGTTCTCGGCGCCGCCGGCCAGTTCGATGAACTTCTCCATCAAGCCGGTACCGTTCGCGTTGCCGCCACCAATGATGATGAGCGTGCCTTTGGGCGGACCGTACTCGAGCGTGGCGGGATCGACGAGCTTGACGGCATTCGCCGCCATCGCGAACGGATCGAGAGGGCCCGCAGCGGCGTTGCCGGCGCCACCTTGACGCTGGCCGCCGGCGCCGCCCTGACGCTGACCTTGACCGGCCGCGCCGGCCTGTCCGGTGGCCGTGCCCTGCGCTGTGCCGGTGCCTTGCCCGGCGCCGTATTGGCCGGAGAGCGCCGGCGACCATTCAAGGGTCAGAGCGAAAGCAGCAGCAAGAGCAACAGTGATACGGGCCACACGCATGACATACCTCCGGGCTGGGTTGCCGCGGAGTCTAGCACTCCCGGCGGCCCGAGGAGCCAATCTCAACCGGTCTATTGCGGAGACATAGGTAACAGTTTCAGACCGAAGCTGTCCGCCTTGATTAGACTCACTGTATGACGACCATCCGGCGCGTCCATCTTGCACCTGCAACCCTCGCACTCTTCGTGTTCGCGTGCGCCGTTTCCTGGAACGCCCACGCGTTCCAGACCCGCTCCTCAACCGTGACCACGGCAGTCACCGTTCGCGAGAGGAACGGCGCGCTGGTCTCGAACCTCTCCGAGCACGACTTCGCCATTACAGAGGATGGCCGACCGCAGAAACTTACTCGCTTTACTGCGGAGCGAACGCCACTCAGCGTGGCGATTGTGATCGACACGAGCCAGAGCCTTCGGGGCGAGCTTATGCAGGTGACGCGCGCCGCGGTCCGGCGATTCATCGACGTCTCGCTCCGAACGGACGATGAAGTGGCGCTCGTGAGCTTCAATCACGTTGTCAGCATCGTGGCGAATTGGACGACGGATCGGACCCGCCTGCGGGCAAGCCTGGACGCGCTCAACCCCACCGGCAGCACGGCGCTCTACGACGCAGTGTTCACGACTCTTCCGCTCTTCACGAGGCGCAGCCTTCAGCGCGCAGCCATGGTCGTGATATCCGACGGTGCGGACAGCGCCAGCAACCATACGCCAACGCAGATCAAGAGGGAACTGAACGGCACGGATCTGTTTGTCTATTGGATTGCGGTGGATCACGCAGATACTCGCGCATCCACTCGCATCAACCCGTTCACGATCGCTGAGATCGCGGGGCAGGGCAACGGCTACAGCGAGGTGATCCCTGGACCCGAGCGCCTCGAGGTCGCCCTGACACGGGTATCAGACGAACTGAATCATCAATACACGATGAGCTACGAGCCCTCGACTCCCGCAAACGGACGTATGCACACGGTTCGCGTCAGTGTGCCGAAACGGGACTATGTCGTGCGCGCCAGGCGCGGAGTTGTGCGTTAATCCTCTGCTCCCCATATCTCGGCCGTCCGCTGAACCCTGCGCTTCCCGTCAATCCGCTCTGCGTCACGTGCGTGGACGCCGAGGCGTTCAAGGCCCATGGTTGCCAGCGCAGAAGCGTCATTTGCCGCGAAAGTCCGCGAAGCCGGTGCGCAACAGAAAAAGTGGCGCTGGTGATCGTGCTCGCGCCGCTTAGCCGCCGGCGCTGTTCACGGCCTTGCGGACTGATGGCGGCAATCGCTTTCGGCGGGCCCGAGGAGCGCCCTGGCCTAAAATCCAAGCATGGATCCCGCTCGACGCAAGCCCTCCGAGCTCCAGCTCATTTCAGCTGAGCAGGAACTGTTCGAAACACAACAACGGCTGAAGGCGCTGCTCGAGGCGTTGCCGGTGGGAGTGCACTTCTCGCATGACGCGACGTGCCAGCACATCTCCGGCAACTCCGCCACATTGGCGCAGTACGATGCCACACCGGAAGACAACATCTCCGTCTCCGCCACAGACGAGAGAGCCGCGGGACGGAATACCAAATACATCAGTAATGGACGCCTGCTGAGAGAGTTCGAGCTGCCTTTACAACGTGCGGTCGCGGAAAACCGCATCATCCCTCCTGTTGAACTCGAGATCGAACTGCCGAGCGGCCGCCGATGGATAGCCGAAGCATCCGGAGCCCCAATTCACGATCCGCACGGAAATGTCGTCGGCGGGGTCGCGGTGACTGTGGATATTACCGAGCGGAAGCGGGTGGAAGAGGCATTGCGGCGCAGTGAGAGATTAGAACTGGAACAGAAGGAGGTCGCAAGGCGGAATGCCAGCATGATCGAAGCTCAAGAGAAGGAGCGCTCACGGATTGCAAGGGAACTTCACGACGATATCTGCCAGCGTCTTGCCATGCTCTGTATCCAGCTCGATCGCATCGCGACGACCTTGCCCGTTCGAAACGAACCAGGATGTTCCGACAGCGAACGCCTTGGTGACATCGAGAAAGCTTCGAAGCTCGGCAAGGAGATCGCACAGAGCGTCCGCGCGCTTTCGCGCGAACTCCACTCTCCCCAGGTCGATCATCTCGGCGTCGTCGCTTCGGTAGGTGCCTTCTGTCGCGACGTCGCGGAGCAGCATGGTGTTGAAATCAATTTCACGAACACCGATGTCCCTGCTTTCCTTCCGGGCGACGTGTCGACATGCATTGTTCGCGTCGTACAGGAGACATTGCGAAATGCCATCACACACAGCGGTGTGAAGACGTTCAACGTCTGTGTGCGTGGTGCCGGCGGCGTCATCGTGCTTCAGGTGTCCGACAAGGGCCGGGGTTTTGATTCAAATGTGGCCGGCGTCAAAGGGGGACTCGGGTTTGTAAGCCTGCGGGAACGGCTGCACCTGGTCAACGGCACGCTGACCATCGAGTCGAACCCTAATCAGGGGACAACAATTACCGCTCGGATTCCCTACGTCGGATCCGTTGCGGTCTCTGCCGTGCCTGTCGTATCAGCCGACCCCAACGCGACACGGGTCAACCCGGCCGCGAAAAAGCCGACGAACCACGCGTAGTCGTACAGCGGTTTCAACGCCGGCACAATCAGCCCGCCCCACGCCAGCGCGCAACCGACGGCAGTGGCGCCGATCGCACGCCAATTCCACCCGCGGTAGATGCCGTGCTCGAGATACAGGTCCGCGAGCCGCAGCTCACGCCGCCGGAGAATCCAATAGTCGGCGATGAGTACGCCGGCAATCGAACCCAGGCCACCCGAGTAGCCGAGCAGCCACGTGAAGATGTATCCAGAAGGATCCGCCAGCAGCTTCCACGGCTGAATTGCGATGCCGAGGAGCCCGGTCAGAAGGCCGCCCGTCTTGAAGTTGATGACGCGCGGCCAGGCGTTCGCGAAGTCGTTGGCCGGCGAAACCACGTTCGCCGCAATGTTCACCGCCAGGGTCGCGACGACGGCCGTGAACATCGCGATGGCCACGACAATCCACGAGCTGAATCGGCCCACGAGCTGAATCGGGTCCCAGATGGATTCGCCATAGATGACCAGCGTCGCGCTCGTGATCATCACACCCAGGCCCGCGAACAACGACATGGTGGCGGGCAGCGCCACCACTTGACCGATGATCTGCTCGCGCTGGCTGCGGCCGAATCGTGTGAAATCCGGCATGTTGAGCGAGAGAGTTGCCCAATAGCCGATCATCGCGGTCAGCGAGGGGATGAACACCGGCAGGAATTCGCCGACGGTGCGCAGCCTGCCAGGCTGCGCGAGCAACGGGCCGAATCCGTTGGCCCGCACCACGGCCCACCACAGCAGCAGCGCGGTCATCACGAGCACGAACGGCGCGGCCCAGTTTTCCACGACGCGCAGCAGGTCCATCCCGCGGTAGATGACGTAGACGTTCAGGCCCCAGAACAGGAGGAACGACAGCCACGCCGTGGTCGTGTGGCCGGCAAATCCGGGTCCGAGCAGCCCCGGCCACGCGGGGACGACCGTTTTGAATAACGTGTGCAGCGCCTCGCCGCCGATCCAGGTCTGGATGCCGAACCAGCCGCAGGCCACGAGCGCGCGCATCAGCGCCGGGACGTTGGAGCCCAACGTACCGTACGCGGCCCTGGCGAACACCGGAAACGGGATCCCGTACTTCGTTCCTGGGTGTGAGTTGAGAAGGATAGGAACAAGGACGATCGTGTTGCCGAGCAGGATGGTGAAGAGCGCCTGCGACCAGTCCATGCCGGCCGTCATGAGACCAGACGCGAGCATGTACGTCGGGATGCTGTGCGCCATGCTGATCCAGAGCGCGGCGTAATTGTAGGTGGTCCAGGTTCGGCGGGCGATCGGAACCGGCGCGAGATCCTCGTTGTACAACGGACTTGCGTCGACCAGGCAAGCGTCGACGAGTTCCACTCGTCCGTCGGGCAGATGGCGCTGGTTCGCCCTTCGCCTGTTCACACCGCCCGGATTGTAGCCGGGTGGAGTGATCTACAGAGAGGCAAACAGGATCAAAAAATCGATCATCCGCCAGCAACCCCGCGCGGCTCAGTCACCGGACA
>Ga0184628_10001448_pt1 | contig 11706 bp, 26 predicted proteins | sample PLM4_5_b1_FD_133149 | JGI IMG/M metagenome (GOLD analysis project Ga0184628, IMG submission 133149) | Groundwater sediment microbial communities from an aquifer in East River, Colorado, USA - PLM4_5_b1 | ecosystem: Environmental > Terrestrial > Soil > Riparian zone | place: USA: East River...
ACGTCCGGGTCCGTTGCACTCCAGGGCGACACACTTCTACGTTGAGACGAAGCATGGGCTGACGAAGCCGGAGAAGCTGCATCCGTTGTTCGACAACATCGTGTCGCACACTCAGTGGCAGGTGGTCTACCAGGAACAGATCCTTCGCATCGTTCGGGAGATCGGCAACTTCGACTGGACGGCTGCATCTCACATCAGAAAGATCATCAGCCAGAAGATTGGTGAGCAAGCGTTCAACCGTGAGTGGGAACGATTCTGGAAGGGAGCCAAGGAGAACGGTCTGGATAGAGAGACCGCGAAACGCATCTGGAATATGTGCATCACGGCTGGCACCTATGCCTTCAACGCAGCGCACTCGGTCTCTTACGGGATGATCGCGTGGTGGACGATGTGGATCAAGCGACATCATCCTCTGGTGTTCTACATGGCTGCGCTGAAGCATCTTCCAAAGACGAAGCATCTGGAGCTGATGAGGGACGCGTCGAAGCATGGCGTGAAGGTAGTTGCACCGGACTGGAAACGGAGCGGAACGACATGGCGACGTGACACGAAGAGCAATACGCTGGTCGCCGGCTTCAGTCAGGTCCCGGGCATCGGTGAGAAGACTGGGAAGAGCATCGTGGTGTACCGCAAGAAGATCGGGCTGACGTCTTGGGATGACATGATCAACATCAAGGGGATCGGTCCGAAGACCATCGATAAGATCAAGGAGTTCGTGGATCAGGAGGACCCACTAGGAGTCCACATCCTGGACAAGAAGCTAGCGAAGGTGATCGCGGAGATAAAGTCCAAGAAGCTGAAGAGAAAGGATGGCGAGACACTAGTTCCTCTTCCAACACACAGGTCCGAGGAGATCCCAACGACGAGCGGACCTAACATGGAGATCACGTGGATTGGTGTCGTGACATACCGAAACCTTCGTGATCTGTTCGAGGTCTACTACTCCCGGAACGGTGTGCAGCTTGACCCGAAGACTGTCAAGCACGCGGAGCTTCGTGAGTGGTGTATGATGCATGGCTACGATGGGGGAGAAGCCATCACTTTGAGAGTGGACAGGTACAAGTACGAGAAGTTCAAGAAGGCGATCTGGGATCTTCGTCTTGGGAAGGACCTCGTACTGGTCCGCGGATACAAGAGAGGAGACCTGCCTCTGAGACTGATCTACGTCCGTGACATGATCGTATTCGAGGGATAGGAGGTGAGGTTGGTTAGAGGAGAGGTTAGGTGAGCTCTGTTCTGGCAAGGTCCGGCCGGGCAAGGTTGGGTCGGGTCGCGTCAGGTCCGGACAGGAGCGGTCAGTTCGAGGAAGGGATTGGTCTGTGAAGGAGCGGAGAGCTGAGTTGCGGTGTGGTACGGGCTCTCAATCGACAGAACAGGAGAAGGAAATGCCAAAGGGAGTTTACGAGAGGAAGAAGAAGAACGAGAAAACAGAACTCGAGAACCCTAGTAACGGAGCTCATCGGGTAATCGATGACAGTCGTCCATACATCGTGGAAGCTGTTGTCGAGGGAACGTCATCACTTCTCATGCATGCCTGGAACACAGAGGAGATCGAAGAGAAGCAGAGATCGAAGAAGGGTTCTCAGGCAAGGAAGACGGATGATCTAGAGTCATACGTCTATCGCAACGACGATGGAGAGATCTCTCTACGGGGTGAAGGGTTCAGAATGGGAGTGATCAACGCGGCCAAGTTTCAAAGAGACCCGCGGTCAAGTCGCAAGACAGCAGCGGATCTTTATAAGGCTGGTGTCGTTGTTCTTGAGGAGTTCTGCTCTCTCGGGGTCAAGGAGTGGGAGTTCGTTGCGGCCCACAGAGCGCGAATCCAGATGTCACACATCACCCGCCGCAGGCCAGGATTCAATGCCGGATGGAGGACCACTGTCACCTTCAATATCCTTCTGGCTGAGTACATCGATCCGCAGACGTTCCTTTCGGTTCTGAACGACGCAGGAAAGTTCTATGGTGTCGGAGATTTTAGGCCGACCTATGGTCGGTTCCAGGTTGTGGACTACCGAGTGAAGGAGGACTGATGACGAACATCGTTCTGGTCGTTGCAGACGACATGAGGCAGTCGCTCATGCAGGAGATGAACAAGGTGCCCGGAACACGCTTCACCGCAGCACACAACAGCAATCCGGTCTGCGGAGCAGCGAGGACAAGCATCCTGACAGGGAACTACTCGAAGACAACACGTTGTTGGGGAAATGGTCCTCCGGATGGTGGGTTCGATATCTTCGACGACACGGATACGCTGGCTTCTCGCCTAGCGGCTGCGGGATTCCACTGCGGTCACTTCGGGAAGTACATCAACGACTACAATCCTGACAACGCAGCTCATGTTCCTCCGGGATGGGAACGCTGGTGGGCGATCACAGCCGATGGTGACAAGTATTACGGATATCAGGTCAGCGATGATGGAACCAATGTCACCTACGGTTCCGACACCAACGATTACCTGACAGATGTGATCAATGGTCTGTCGTGTGAGTTCATCGCGAGCGCACCTGAGCCGTTCTTCGCGTACATCACACCGACGGCTCCACACAAGGATGCTCTTCCTGCTCCTCGGCATCAGAGCATCTTGCAGCATGAGCCGTTCTCTCCACCTAACCTCAACGAGGCTGATGTCAGCGACAAGCCGCAGTGGGTGAAGAACAAGGCACTTCTTACGGTTGATGAGCTTCAGGAGCAGAAGGAGCTCCGTCTCAAGATGCGTCGTTGCCTACTGTCGGTTGACGACATGGTTGAGGATGTCATCAACACGCTGACGATGCGTGGGATCATCGATAACACGATCTTCATCTTCGTCAGCGACAACGGATATATGTGGGGCGAGCATCGCTGCACCGGAAAGTCGGTTCCCTATCGCGAAGCAACCAGAATGCCGATGGTGGTCCGGGCTCCGATGTTGATGAACAATCCCAACACCGGAGCACTGATCTCTATCGTAGACATCGCACCAACGCTGCTCCGTGCTGTCGGTGGTGACGAGTCCGGAATGGATGGACACTTCCTACAGAACGTCTTCCAGGGTCTTCCGGGTCCGTCGTCTCTGTACTGCGAGCATCAGGAGCAAGGCAACACTCCGGCGTGGGCAAACGTCATCAAGCAGTCGTGGACATACACATGGTACGGAAACGCCGGCGAAGAGTTGTATGACATCGTCGCCGATCCCTACCAGCTCAACAACGTCGTGAGCAGCAAGCCGACGACGCGAGCAACGATGAAGCAGGAGTGTCATGACCTGATGGCGGGCAGCCCTCCTCCGGGAATGGTGGCGCTTCCGTAGTGGTTGTCATCAAGCTGCCACGGATCAGGGTCTCCGGTAAGACACGGAAGAAGTTCCGGCAGCACGAGTTCACGAAGGTGGAGAGGATGGTGATCGCTCCCGAGACAGAGGAGCAGGCCCATGATCGTCAGGCGAGAGAAGGGAGGTTGGAGAATGTAGAGAAGGTCCCACTGTCCAAGCAGAAGTGGTATCGTCGGTTCATGGAAGGAGTGAGAAATGCCACTACAGATCGAGAAGGATGAGTCTGGTCCATATCTGGAAGCGGAGATCTGGCTCTGCGATCCTGCACTGGAACGGTTCGAGGGTGTCTCCAAGGAGCCGATCAAGGGGTGCGGTCATGTCATGCTTCAGGTGACGAGCGATACCCAGATCGAGGAGTGCCCTGGCTGTGGAGAGGAGTTCTCGTTCCGACTGCAAGAGGAATGGTACGTCCGGCTGGATATCGCTCCCATGGACGTAGAAGAGCCGAGGAAACTCCGTGCTGTGAAAGGGATCAATGAGACAAAGCCCAAGCCATGAGCAGGCATACGAAGATCCAGGTCGCTGTCGGGAATCTCATTCGTCGCGGCGAGTATCCATCGGCTGGTGCGATCGCAAAGGAAGCTGGCCTGCCTAGCAAGAACCTGAGCGGAGACGATCTGAAAGCGAGGGATGAGACCTTCGCGCACTTCGGTTGGAAGAAGAACGACAAGACCAATCGGTGGGAGAAAGCATGAAGACAACGGTCATCAACATCAGGGACAGGAACAGGTTCATGGGCCCGCCAGGAGAGGCGGTTCAGTTCGTATTCATCGGTCGTCCGAGCAAGTGGGGCAATCCGTACAAGATGCCGATGAAGGCGAACGACGCGACACGAGAGATCATCGTTGGCAAGTTCCGGGAGTACCTGAAGAATCAGCCACGTCTGCTCGGTGTCATTCAAAGAGAACTGCGTGGCAAGGTTCTCGTGTGCTTCTGCAAGCCGAAGCTTTGCCACGGTGACATTCTGGCTGCGATCGCAGAAGGAGAAGAGCTATGAGCGACCCCATTACTGAGATGTTCAAGAGCGCAGAAAGAAAGGCAGAGACAGCTCGTGGGGTCGCTGCCAACAATCTTCACTACGATCAGACTCATCTCGCCGAAGCTGTCAGAGATCTAGCGCATGGCTTCTGGCTCGCTCGAGAGGAATTCCTGGAAGAGGAGAAGAACGTCAAGGGTCCAGAGATCAGGAGGGGATCATGAGCAATCATCTCGAGGAAGCTCAAACCATCAACGACGCCGTGTTCATGGCGATCGGGGCTGCATCGACGTGTTGGGAGAGCCTGGAAGGAACAGGTGTCTTCGATAGCACCAAGGCGAAGGAACTAGGTGAAGAGCTGATCCATCTCATCAAGGTTCCTCGTCTCGGCTACGCTACAACTCGTGAGCTGATCATGGAGCTGAACTCTCGGATGGAAACTGCGACGGAGGATCAGCTTCCGTTCATCGAGTATAGGACGGTGAGCTACTGATGCATCAAGATCGTCCACACAATGAGCGTTCTGAACCCCGAAACGATTGGGAGGATGCTCCGAACCGTCGGTGTGCAGCAACGATCCAGCTGTGGGAAGGGTCGGCTCCTGAGCGGTGCATCCGTCCGACCGGTCACTACGGTCGTCATCAGGTGTTCGGAGACGGGGACAAGGACGCGATGCAGAGCTTCATCGAGTTGGCTGCTAAGCATCCTGGTCCAATCGATGTAGAGGGAGAGAAGAACGCTCCATCGGTGTCTCGGGAGCCGCTCGGAGTGGTTCGTGAGAGGCTGGTCAGGGCAGCCCTCTCGTATGCTGCGAGCAGTCTCGGAGACGTGACATCTGCCTACTACGATGCAGAGTTGGAGATGAATGAAGAGACGCTCAACCAGGCTGCTAGGGACTTCGTTCGAGCGGTCCTCTGATGGCTCTCTGCGAAGGGTGTAGGCTCGGGCTCGACAACAATGGAGCGGCTGATCCTCCGACGTATGTCCTCACTGAGAAGCAGGTTGGAAAAGAGCCTCTCGTGATGCAGTTCCACCGCGAGGATTGCCTTGTCAAGTGGGCCCATGATCAGTTCGACGAGACCATCGGAGTGTCATGTCCGATCCACCATCCACACTGCATCAAGGAGTTGGACTCGGCTTGAAACCGTTGCAACGCAGCTCGGTTGTCACCTACGCACGAGCGGGTATACTTACGCGCGTGAACGTACCCACTCACGCATCACCTACGCACCTAGCGCTCTCGCGTGTCGTAAGTAGGATGTGAGAGGTTTAGTAAGCACTGGACTGGAGAAGAGAGAAGAGACAACAGTAGTAGTAGAGAAGAGGAGGGATGGGTTTAGGGTTTGGGCCGGGCTCTCACATCCTACCTAGCCTACGCGAGGGAGCGTATACCTACGCGAGGAGGTGCAGTGATCTTCGTCGGGAAGCCGTACAGGAATAAGAAAGGCGTAGAAGGGGTTCAGGTCGTCGGGACCAAGAAGGAGTTCCTCGCTGCCGGTATCGAGGTTGATGGAGCCGCTTCTCATACGAACAAGTCTGGCGAGAAGAGGCTATCGATCCGTGGTGCTCCGGAACAGATGGTGGATATCATCGATGCTGCCGAAGAGTTCAACAGGTCGATGGAAGATCAAGACCCGAAGACTATCTGGGAGTGGGTCGAGATCAGTTCGGCGAACAAGAAGGCGATGGAGATGGTCTGCGAGCTCTCTGTCGAGTGGTTGCCTAAGAAGCCGTTCAACCCGGAGCTCGCCATCGAGAATCGCAGGATCAAGAAGCTGGTGGTGTCTCTCATGTTTAGGGAAGGATGGCTCGATGCCAAGGGTCTCTTGACCAACGAAGGGAGGAAGACGATGATCGAGTGGGCAGAGCTCCAGCGCACACTGAAGAAGTCGAAGCGTGTCAAGAAGAAGGGGCCTCGTGGTGGCTAAGGTTGCTGATCATGTCATCGCTGCTGATCCAGGTGTGACGACTGGACTGGCGTGGTGCGAACTTTCACGGGTCATCGGGGTGGAAGGTAGTCCGATCGCTGGTCCGGGGCAACGTGACGAGAGGTATGCTCGTCTGTTCGAGTGGGGAGAGGTCACAGGTACGATCGCGGAGCAGGCAAGCAAGATGGGCCGAGGGATCATTGGTCTTCGTTGTCGTGTGCTGGTGAGTGAGGAGAGCGATCACTTCCTTCAGAGGAAGCGGCAGTATGCATTGACCTCTCACTCGTTGGTCCCGATCAAGTTGGTCGGTGCGTACTCTGCTCTCGTTGCGATCCAGAACTCTCAGCTTCGGTTGGGGAACAAGAAGGCGTGGTCCATGGTGTTCGTCGGGCAGACGCCGTCGCAAGCCAAGTCCGTGATCACAAACGAGATGCTTGTCGGCTGGGGCTTTCCATTGGGGAAGCGTGCAGCGAAGGCATTGGACATGGAGCCCATGTCGCCTCATGAGAGGGACGCTGTCAAGCATCTGCTGTTGTTCATCAGGCGGATGTATAGCTCGGCGAGTACGGCTGGAGGATTCGCGCAGGTCATCGCGGGGGAGTTGAGATGACACACGAGAGCAAGAAGACAGCTGAAGGAAGGCCGGGTGTCGCTCGTCTTCCGGTGTGTCTTCACGAGTGGCCTGACAAGGAGAGGTGGCCTAACAATCATCGGTGCTCTCTAATCGATGGTCACGGATCGATGCATCGGTGCGAGTGTGGACAGGAGATGAAATGAGAGGGTGGGATCCGAAGATGCAGTCTGGGACTGTCAAGTCTCAGTGTCTGGAAACGAAGAAGGGGTTGGCTCTGCGGCAGTGTGTCCTCAATCGTGAGCATGTGGGTTCTCACCTGTTCCCGGTCTACTACGACGAGCGTATCATCATGGCTGAGAATGCTCGGGTCGAGAAGGAGTTGAAGGCGGTCTGATGGTTATGGGCCAATGTTTTCGGACGTGGCACAACGATGAGCAACCGGGATATGATCATCGGTGTCGCAGGGGCTTGGGACATGAAGGGCCTCATGAGTGTATAGAGGGGGCGAGGAAGGAGGATCGGGTGGATCCAGATCCTGATGATGAGGTGCCGATCCGTGGGCCGGAGATACCGGATGGAGATGAGGAGCTATGAGTGGGGAAGAAGGAGATAGGCTTCTGTTCATCATCGGGGTGATGACTCTTCTCATCATTGGATCGATGATCATCTCGTTAGGTCTCACGGTTCAGGCTGTCAATGGCGGGAGAGAGGCGATAGAAAGGATTCCCGTTGGATCAACGTGAGATCACCGACGACCTGATGGAGTTGATTCAGGAGGGGCTGTTGGTCAATGGTCGGCAGGCACAGATAGAGCGCGTCGCCGGCGGAGGGAACCAGTTGGCGTTTCTCGAGGAGGACGGATCGGGAGCGATCATCACTGTCCGAGGACCGATGAGCTCAGCGATGAAAGAGGGAGGTGCGAGGTCGATGACCGCGTCTCATTCGTCGGTGATGGATACGATGGAAAGGAAGGAAGAGGAACGGAAGAAGGCTTCAGACGAGTGGTCCGGACAGGACGGCGATGATGGGTGATGTCGTCGAAACGAGCGAGGAAGTTGAGGGAACGAAAGCTCTACTCGTGCAACGCACCTGGCGAGGAACTCTCATAAGAGCGTGGTATATAGATCCGGAATGCCTCACAACTATCGGATTCCGAGATGTCTTCTGTCGGGGATGCGGAAGGCGTCTCAGGGATGAAGGAGGTGATGTGCTAGTATTCAAGCAAGAGCAAGTGCCGTAGTCATCGTCGGAGAGGAGTGAGAATGCCAGCAGCGAAGAGGGCAACAACGAAGAGGACGACTCGGAAGCCGAGGAAGGCAGCAACGAGGAAGCCTCGGACTGCGATGAGCGCCGACTTCCACGATCTTGCGGCAGAGGTCGTCGGGACGTTCACAGCAGGGGTCATCAAGCGAGGCGGCTCAGTCTCGGCTCGTGACTCCAAGAACAAGGATGCCGTTCAGGTGTCCGCGAAGGTGGGAGAGAAGAAGCTTGCCCTCAGGATCACGGAGAGGTAGCGATCGTGGATGGAGTCGAGTTCTCGGGCATCTCTTATCCCCTTCTTGATCTCGGTTCCGGCTCCATCCGCTCTACTCACGGAACGATGTTCGTCGGAGGGAGGTGAAGAGGATGGGTGATCCAGAAGAGAAGCCACCTGGTCGTGGTCAAGGACAGGGAGCAGTCGCAGGTCATGAGAAGGGTCAGGACGCTGCGATCGATGGTCTCGTGGAAGCGCTCGGTGCTCTTACAGACCGTGTCGCTGCTCTCGAGAACGCAGCCGACGGGACGGAGTAGGATGTGGAGAGGGAGGAGGGCGACTCTGGGAGAGCTGCTCCGCATAAGCAGTCCGGTTCGATTCCGGATGTAGCGGCGCTCTCCTCCCGATCCGCTCCGAGAACTGATGAGAGGAGCAAGGCATGGCGAAGAGACGGATGACAGCCAAACAGAAGAAGGCTCTCGCGAAGGGCCGTCGGTCTCCGGGAGCTCTTCGGTTCAAGGCGAAGCTGAAGGCGAAGGCGAAGTGACAAAGCTCAAGGCCTCGGAGTTCGAGGGGAAGGGACCGGAGAAGAGTGGCGTCTTCGGTCAGGCTCATGCTGCCTTCCTCTCAGCAGCCGAGAAGCTGAGCATCATCAGAAGGACAGAGCAGGATGCAGAGGGACCGATCGTCGATCTCAGTGCGACACCTGACAAGTGGAAGCATGGAGGGATCGAGTCCGTCGAGGACATCGACCTGAGGAGCTGAACGATGGATCACTTGGAGTTCGCTGTGGAGAAGCTCGAAGAGAGGGACGCGGACTGGCTGGAGAAGCTGATCCGTTCCAATCTCTGTGAGTACTGCAACGAGTCGGTCTCAATCGACTTGTCCACGGGCGACTCCTATATTCCGGGTCATTGCGGAATGAAGATCCTCATGCTCTGGAGGATCGTGATGTTCACCGAGCCCTACGAACCAGGATGTCGTGATCCGGAGTGTCCTCACGGGATGAACATGTCCTGAGATGGGAGCCGTCATGATGCCCGACGCCGATCGGTTGAACGAAGACAAGGACGAGTTCGCTCCGTTCGCCGAGATGATCCCGGAGCATGCTGTCGCTGAAGTCGGTGTTCGGGTAGTCGGCTACATCGACGAGGACGGAGAGACGAAGTTCTCATACGAGTTTCACGGCGATAGCCAGAACTCCAAGATCATCGGGTTGATCGAGATGGCGAAGCTCCAGTGGATGCATGACTGGAACTTCCATGGAGATGATGATGACGGATGATGACAGCGGGGGATGCATGGAGGAATCAATATCTAGGTCTTAGGAAGAAGAGGGCCATCAAGAAACTCAAGGCTCGGAAGTTGCTACGTCGGAAGCGAGGTAAGAAGTGAGAGGAGGGCTAGCATTGGTGGAGGGAGCATGGCGATCCGCTGACAGTGTGATCGAGGATATGAACGAGGTCTTCCTCAGCGCTGTCAAGGATGCCAACGTTGATGAGGAGGTTCCGAAGGGACCACCTGTCAACCTTGATCTTCCGGAGTGGGTGGATCGTCCTGGTGTCGGGCTCACAGAGGAGTACCGCAAGGCGATCCACTATCTCATCGATGAGGATGTTCCGGTGATGAAGATCCATCGGAGGTACAAGATCAGCACGGTAACGATCCGGTTCCATCGTGACGAAGAGTGTGCATGCCGAGAGAAAGGACTCGTCGGATGAGTAACCTCGAATACATGATCGGCGAGCGAGGTGAAGACCTCTCAGGACCGATGGAGTTGAAGCAGGTCTTCGAGAAGCTCGACAATCGGCTCGCTCCGGATCGGCACTACCGGATCAAGAGGAAGGGCGGAGACTGGAGCTTCGTCAGGGATGGACGAGAGACGTACTCCCGAGTGAAGGAAGTCCTCCCGAAGTATCCATTGGGAGAGACGCTACTGATCGAGAATGTGCGGTCGGGCAAGGTTCTTGCGATCCGTGTCGTCGTGGCTGCTTCTCCAGCGATGCCGACAACCGGAACGCCGGCGATCGATAAGATCTACGGTGCTGTCATGTCGGAGTTCGATGATGAGCTCGGCATCATCAACATGGGGATCTGCGCAGACAAGCCCGGAGAGCATCACGAGTGCAACGCTTGGGACATCGGTGTTCGGAAGCCGAACTCATCGGACGACATTCACCGAGGGATCCTCAAGATCGCGAACTGGCTCCGGGACAACACGTTCAGCGGTGAGGAGCTGCCGAACGAAGGGATCATCGTGATGAGTCAGTGGTGCGAACGAGGAAGCAGGAGCATGTCCTCGTGGATGACGTACCACGGAACACCTCACGTCAGTCATGTTCACGTGTCGGGTCATCCCGGACGGGTTTCGGGCTGGATCTAGGAGTGACGGTGACAGCTCAGCAGCGAAAGACAGCGAAGAAGAAGCGTCGTCCGGCAACGGTCCGGACCAAACGGAATGATGGTTCGGGGACCATCCTTGTTGGACGACAGACTCTCGCTGTCTTGGAAGGTGAAGAGGACCTCAGCTCTTGGACCGATGAGGAACTGATCGCTGGACGCAAGCACAACGGGAAGAACGGGAATGGAAGAGCTCTTCCGGCTATCGTTCCGATCCGTGTCCATCAGGAGCTCGTCAGCCGAGTGACACAACAGGCTCGTCATACGTTCGCGGCTGAACTGAAGTACGCTGTTGAGAAGCACATGAAGATCATCAAGCACATCGATGAGGAGGATCCAACTCCTGTCCAACTGAAAGCGATCGCTATGCTCTACGAGCGAATCCTCGGCAAGCCAGTGGAACACGTCGCTCTCTACAATGGTGGAGAGGTTCCCGGATGGAAGAAGGCTGTGACCGCTGGCATCGTCGGGACAATGGAAGATGGAGAAGTGATCGAAGGCGAGATCGTTGGAGAGGAGGCGTAGTGGCATCCAGAGAGGAAGAAGGTCAGCCACGAGAGCAGATGAGGAATGGAGGAACTCGTCCTGTACCGGACCCGACCATCCTGACGACGCAAGCTCTGGAGAGGGAGGTCGGGAACATCAAGGAACGACTCGACGACTTCAAGGATCAGCTCGACCGCCGTCACGTCGCGGACAGAGAGTTCGTCAAGGCTCAGCTCGATGTCGTCGATACGAGGTTGAACGGAATCGACACGGCGACAGACCTGAGGCTGCGCGGAATCATCGAGATCCCCGACCAGATCGACGAGAAGGTAGCGAACCTAGGTTCGATCGTTGATGAGAAGTTCACTTCCATCGACAATCAGTTCAAGGAGAGGGACACCAGAAGCGAACGAGAGAGCCGCGACAACAAAGTGGCGGTGGATGCGGCGTTCGCTGCGCAGAAGGAGGCCGCTGCGAAACAGGATGAAGGGAACCAGAAGTCCATCGACAAGAGCGAGCGGTCAACGACGGACACGATCAACAAGCTCTCGGAGAAGA
>Ga0184628_10001449_pt1 | contig 11703 bp, 14 predicted proteins | sample PLM4_5_b1_FD_133149 | JGI IMG/M metagenome (GOLD analysis project Ga0184628, IMG submission 133149) | Groundwater sediment microbial communities from an aquifer in East River, Colorado, USA - PLM4_5_b1 | ecosystem: Environmental > Terrestrial > Soil > Riparian zone | place: USA: East River...
CAGCCCGGGTTCTTCGCGTCGACGACGACGACGCCGTTCGCCGTCACGAACACGGCGGTGTTGCCGCCCCCGCCGCGCAGCACGTACAGGTTGTCCTTGACCTTCTCGACCTCGACGACGCGCGGTGCCTGCTGGCCGCCGCGGCCGCCGCCGGCGGGCGGCTGCTGATAAGCGGCGACTGTCATCGACAGCGCTCCGACCGCGATCAGCACGCCCAGAACCTGCACTCTTCTCATGCCATTCCTCCAGGAAGGAAGACGCGTTGGATGAACCAGTACGCTCCCGCCGCGATGACGACAATCGATCCGGCGAAGGCGAGCCGCCGGCCGGCGGCCTCACTGCGCGCGCGCAGGGCGGCGAGAGCCGAGGCGACAGCCACCACGACAAAAATCTGACCAATTTCCACGCCGACGTTGAACGAGAACAACGTCCAGCCGAGCGCCCGCGACGGCAGATCCATCTCGCGGAGCACATTGGCGAACCCGAAGCCGTGGATGAGGCCGAACGCGAAGGCGATCCACGCGCGGACGTCGCGCCCGCCGTGCACCATCAGGTTGTCCGCGCCGACGTAGACGATGCTGAGCGCGATCGCCGGCTCGACGATGCGGGCCGGCGGCGTCACGATGCTCAGCGCCGCCAGCGACAGCGTGATGCTGTGGGCGACGGTGAACGCGGTGACGACCGCAATCAGCTGGCGGATCGATCCGCCGAGCAGCAGCAGGCCGACGAGAAAGAGCAGGTGATCGGGGCCGATCAGGATGTGATGGACCCCGGACGGGACGAACCGGCGCACGACCGCGAGCGTCCCCTGCCGGGTGCCGGCGAAGTACTCGAACCGCTTCCGTGACTTGTCCAGAATCGCCTGGGAGGTCAGTGCGTCCGCTTCGTAGACGTTGATGAACGTCTGATGCTGCGGGTCGTACGGGAACATCACGGTCGTGATCGCGATCGCGCCGGCGGGCCGGGCGAGGATCGCGCGGCCTTCGAGACGCACCGACTGCCGCTCTGCGAGCGGCTCGGGCGCCGACCACGATCCGACGGCTACCGGGCTGCCGTCCGCCGTGAGCGCCAGCCGGTCGTTCACCAGCGCCCGGATCTTGTCGTCGTAGCCACGGAGAACCGAGGGATCGAGCAGACGCTCGGTCGACTCGACGCCGAGGTCGTGCGCGACGTCAAAGACGTGCGCGACGACCGTGACGCGCATCTCCGATCCTTGCAAGCGCACGTCGACATAGCTGAATGGAGAGGGGTGCGCGGCGGCCGGAGAACTGACGCCGACCAGTGCCACGACGAGGGCTGCCGGAAGGAGCCGCCTCATGGATCCTAAAGGCGGTAATGGTACCCTAAACGCCGCGTGGCGATCATGACGCTGCCGGCCGCCGGCGCCGCCCGAATTGCCGAGTATGCGAGCGTCGCCGACCCCGATCTGGCTCGCAGGCTGGGCCTCTTCGTCGCGGGAGGCCGCATCGTCGTTCGCCGTCTGATCGACGACAGACGGTACGGCATCCGGTCGATCCTTGTGAGCCAGGCGGCTCAGCAGCAACTCGGGAGTGCGCTCGAGCGGGTCGACCCGCGCGTGCCCGTCTATGTCTGTCCGATCGAGTCGTTCCGCGAGATCACCGGGTTCCACATCCATCGCGGGTGTGTGGCCATCGTCGAGCGTCCGCCAGAATGCGATGCGGCGGTGTTGCTCCACAAGGCACGGCTCGTCGTGATGCTGGAGGCGATCGCCAACCCGGACAACGTGGGAGGGATCTTTCGCAACGCGGCGGCATTCGGCGTCGACGGCGTGATCCTCGGTGGCGCCACCGCCGATCCCTTGTATCGCAAGGCGATCCGCACCTCGATGGGCGCGGTCCTCCGTGTGCCGTACGCCCGGGGGTCCTGGCCGGACCTGCTTCCGGCGGTCCGCGCGAGCGGCTTTACGATCGTGGCGCTCACGCCGCACGAGTCCGCCGAACCGCTCGATCGATTTGCCGAGCGGCAGCGTCCGGCGCGTCTCGCGCTGCTGCTGGGGAACGAAGGCGCCGGCCTCAGCGACGCCGCGGCGGCCTCGGCTGACGTCCGCGTCAGAATTCCGATGAGAACCGACGTCGACTCGCTGAACGTGGCGGTCGCGGCCGGGATCGCGCTGGCGCGATTGACGTGTTTTGCGGATGTGGGGTAAACAAACCGCTGTGTTGCCGATTCCCGTAGAACTTGCGTCGCAACGAAAAGTCCGAAGCCGGAACAAGCTGTACTACCGGTTCAACCACTGGCCGGTCTGGATTTGGGTCTTTTTCATCTTGCCGGGGCCGCTGACCTCCGACCTGTTCGAGCGCGGATTCGACTCGCGCATCCTGTGGTGGCTGGCGGTCGTGATGGTCGCGACCGGGATTGCGGGGCTTGCCGAGCGGCTACCCGGCACGGAAGCGCGGCCGCTCATCGTCCGTTTCATTGAAGACTGCCCGAACCCGATTCACCGGAAGATCTGCTACACGATCGCGTGGGGTGAGCTCTTCACCTTCACCATCGTCAACTTGTTGGGGCTTGTCATCGCCGTCGTCACGGGCGAGTGGCATCTCAAGGAGATCTACCGGACGGCGTATTTCCCGCTGTCAGGTTTGGTCTGGCTGGTGGGTGTGCTCGGCTACTTGCCGCGCGCCAGGGCCTCGACGCGCGGCGAGGGATATGAGCGCCGCTATTTCTACGGCGCCGTGTGGGCCGTGGCCACGGCACATCCCGTCCTGTGGTTTGTCTGGAGAGCCCTGCCGCAGACCCGGGCTTACGACGCGGTCAAGCTGATCATCTTCGCTGGCATCCTGGCCGGCGTAGGCACCCTGGCGTGGTTCGGCCGGCTGCCCCGTACCCGTCCGATCGTTGCGGACGAGTTCGCCATTTCCGCCTGATCGTCACAAATCGCCCCGGCCGGTCGTCTCATCTACGAGAGGTCCGGCTAAAGCCGGACACTACGACTACGACCCCACGTAGTGTCCGCCTTCAGCCGGACGACTGTAGTGTCCGCCTTTAGGCGGACCGTTTGGGGGCTCTATGAAGATCTTCGTCGCCGGCGGTACCGGCACCATCGGTGTCCCCCTGGTTCGTTCGCTGATCGCGGCAGGCCATGAGGTGCACTCGTTGACACGCTCGCTCGGCAAAGTGGACGAGATTCGCGCCCTGGGCGCTCACCCGGCGGTCGCCGACGCCCTGGACGCTGACGCGCTGCGCCGCGTCGTGGCTGCCGCCCGGCCGACTCACGTCATCCATCAGCTGACCGCGCTGCCGAAACAAGGCCCGCGCCGCCCGAGCGATCTCGCGCCGACCAATCGGCTCAGGACCGATGGGACCCGGAATCTCATCGAGGCATCGATTGCCGCCGGAGCGCGGCGGATCATCGGTGGCTCGTTCGCGCTGTTCCAGGCACGGATGCCGGCCAATGCGCCTGCTGCTGTCGTCAAGGGCGCCGAAGCCCTCAGGTCGATGGAGTCGCAGATCCTCGACGCCAGCCGCCGCGGTGCCATCGAGGGTGTCGTTCTCCGCTATGGACTGTTTTACGGGCCAGGCAATCCGGCGACCGATCACATGATTCACCTGCTGCGCCGCAGGATGCTGCCCGTGATCCGCAATGATCACGGCGTGCTGCCGTTCATCCACGTGGACGATGCCGTGAGCGCCACGATCGCCGCCCTCGATCGCGCCCCGGCCGGCTCCGCGTATGACATCGTCGACGATCGCCCCGACAGCATGAGCGAGGTGATCGCCGGCCTGGCTCGAAGGGCTGGCGCGCCGACGCCGTTCAGCGTCCCGCTGTGGCTGCCGCGCCTGCTGTCGCCGTACATGACGGGGCTCGTTTCGATCCGCCTTCCGCTGTCGAACACGAAAGCGCGGGCGGAGCTTGGATGGGCGCCGAAGTACCCGACGTGGCGCGAGGGCGTGGCCGGTATCCTCGAGGACGCGGCATGACCGACGTCACCACCTTCGACGAGCACCGGCCGCTGCTCTTTTCCATTGCCTACCGCATGCTCGGCAGCGCGTCGGACGCCGAGGATGTCGTCCAGGACGCGTGGCTCCGCTACCACGGCGCAGACGACGTCCGCTCGCCGCGCGCCTTCGCCGCGACGATCGTCACGCGACTCTGTCTCGATCGACTGAAATCCGCCCGCGCGTCGCGCGAGGAGTACGTGGGTCCCTGGCTGCCCGAACCCATTCTGACCACTGCGGCGGGACCTGGCCCGAGCGCAGTCGAGGGCCCTGACGTGACGCTGCAGCGCTCCGAATCGGTGACGCTTGCCTTCCTGGTCCTCCTCGAAACGCTGGCGCCCGAAGAGCGGGCCGTCTTCATCCTGCGCGAGGTCTTCGACTACAGCCACGACGAGATCGCCGAGGTGTTGGAGCTGACGGCGGCCAACTGCCGCCAGTTGCTTCACCGGGCCAAGGGCAAGATCAAGAACCGGCCGATTCAACCCGAGGCGGCGCGTTCCCGCCGCGACGTGCTCGGGCGTTTCGCCGACGCGCTGAGATCCGGAGATGCGCAGGAACTGACCGCGCTCCTCACCGAGGATGTCGGGTTCTGGAGCGACGGCGGGGGGAAGGTCGCGGCCGCCCGGCGTCCGCTCGCCGGCCGCGCCGAGGTGCTGAATTTCCTCGTCGGCCTGCACCGCACCGCGGTATCGAGCGGCGTCTACGCGGCCGCATCGATGGTGCTCGAGGAAGTCAACGGCGAACCCGCGCTTCTCCTTCGAGTCGGCGAACGACTGGAGACCGTGTTCGTGCTCTCCATCCACGGCGATCGCATCGCCGCGCTGCGCGTGATGCGCAATCCCGACAAACTCAGATATCTCGAGCGGCAACTGCAGATCAGAACGATGTAGGTCCGGCAAAGCCGGACCTGTGTGTTGAGCCGGACCTGTAGAATGACGCCTCGATGCCGAAACGCGAGGGCTGGGAGGGCTGGGACGAGTACGCGCCCTTCTACGACTGGGAAAACGCGCGGACGCTCGGCCGCCGCGACGTGCCCTTCTGGCAGCGCGTGGTTGCGGACGTGCGCGGGCCGGTGCTCGAGCTTGGATGCGGCACCGGACGGATCGCCCTGCCGCTCGCGCGGGCCGGCGCGAGGCTGGTCGGCATCGACCGATCCGGGCCGATGCTGGCCCGCGCCGACATGCGGCGCAAGTCCGGCGCGTCACGCGCGAGGCGCCGCGGCCATGTGTCGTTCGTTCGCGGCGATATCCGTCATCTGCCGTTCGCCGACGCCCGCTTCGGGTGCGTCATCGCCGCGTACGGGATCCTGCAGTCGCTGTTGTCGGAACGCGACCTGACCGCGGCGCTTCAATCGGCCTCGCGCGTGTTGAAGCCCGGCGGCCTCATCGGCATCGATCTCGTCCCCGACGTGCCCAAGTGGCGCGAGTACGACGACCAGGTCCAGATGCGCGGCCGCACGCGGGGCGGCGCGCATCTGACGCTCATCGAATCGGTCCGCCAGCATCCCAGGCGCCGGATGACGACCTTCGAACAGCGTTACGTGGTACGCCGCGGGCGCGACGTCCGGGAACACACGTTCGAGCTGACTTTCAGAACGGTCTCCGTGCCGACGATGAGTCGTTTGCTGGAACGCGCGGGGTTCCAGGTCCGGGCCGTGCTCGGCGACTACCGCGGCCGTGCATGGGACGAGCGGGCAGACGTGTGGATTCTCCTTGCGGAAAAGGTGTAAGATTTTCCGTCCGATCTCGTTGATTTATAGGGAGTTTCGACATGTCTGGCCATTCCAAGTGGGCTTCCATCAAGCATAAGAAGGGCGCAGCGGACGCCAAGCGGGGGAAGATCTTCACCCGCCTCATCAAGGAATTGACCGTCGCGGCACGCGCCGGCGGCGGCGATCCCGACATGAACCCGCGCCTCCGGACGATCATCGCCGACGCCAAAGCCCAGAACATGCCGGCCGACAACATCAAGCGGGCCATCCGGCGCGGCACGGGCGAAGAGCCGGGCGTTTCGTACGAAGAGGCTCAGTACGAGGCATACGGGCCCGGCGGCGCCGCGGTGATCATCGATATGCTCACCGACAACAAGAACCGCGCGGTCGGCGAGATCCGGCACATCCTCACCAAGCATGGCGGCAACCTGGCTGAGACCAACGCCGTCGCCTGGATGTTCAGCAAGCGCGGCTACATCGTCGTCCCGAAGAGCAAGGCGAAGGAAGACGATCTGATGGCCGTGGTGATTGACGCGGGCGGCGACGACCTCCGCGACGACGAGGACAACTGGGAAGTCCTGTCGGCGCCCGAAGCCTTCCCGCAGGTGCTCGAGGCGGTCAAGAAGCTCGGCATCGAGCCCGACGCCGCCGAGATCTCCATGCTGCCGCAAAACTACCTGAAGCTCGAAGGGAAGCAGGCGCAGCAGATGGTCAGGCTGATGGACGCGCTCGACGAGCACGACGATGTGCGGCACGTCTGGTCGAACTTCGACATCGAGGAGAAGGAGATCGAGGCGTCGCTGGCGTGAGGATCTTCGGGATCGACCCAGGCTCCGAGCGCACGGGTTACGGTTGCGTCGAGAGCGCCGGGTCGCGCCAGCGGATCGTCTTGAGCGGCGCCATCAGCTCACCGGCTGGCGCCTCGTTTCCCGAAAAACTGCTGCGGATTCATCAGCGCCTCGCGGCGATCCTCGCCGAGTGCGCCCCCGACTGCGTCGCGATCGAGAGCCTGTTCCACGCCGTCAACGTCAGGAGCGCGCTGAAACTCGGGCACGCCCGCGGCGTCGCGATGCTGGCGGCGGTCGAGGCGGGCATGCCGGTGGTCGAGTACTCGCCGGCGGAGATCAAGCGCGCCGTCGTCGGCTACGGCCGCGCCGAGAAGCACCAGGTTCAGCAGATGGTGAAGTTGATTCTCGGCCTGCCGGCCATACCGTCGCCGCATGATGCGGCCGATGCCCTGGCGGTCGCGATCTGCCACCTCAATTCGATGGCGCCGGCGCATGCGGCGCCGGCCCTCCAGCGCCCGGCGGGGAAGGCGGCGGCGAGCTGGCGGCAGTACCGGCCGGCACGCACGTGATCGCGTTCCTCCGCGGCCGGATCTTCGACAAGCAGCCGAACCGCATTGTCGTCGACGTGAACGGCGTGGGCTACGACGTGTCCGTCCCGCTCTCGACCTTTTACGGCCTCTCGGAGGTGGGTGGAGAGATCGCCCTGCGGGTCCACACGCACGTCCGTGAGGACGCGCTGTTGCTGTTCGGCTTCGCCACGCGGCTCGAGCAGGATCTGTTCGAGCGGTTGATCGGCGTCAGCGGGATCGGTCCGAAGGTGGCGCTGGCCGTGCTGTCCGGGATCGAGCCGCCGGAATTGATCCGCGCGATCGAGCGCAGCGACCTGGCTCGCCTGACGGCCATTCCGGGCGTGGGCAAGAAGACCTCCGAGCGGATCGTTCTCGAGTTGAAGGACCGGTTGCCGCGGGTCGAACCGGCGGCTGCGGGCGAACAGGTCGCGCCGCTGCTGCAGCGCGACGACCTGCTCTCGGCGCTGATCAACCTGGGTTATCATCGGCCGCTTGCCGAGAAGGCCGTAGAAGCGGCGATCAAGCGGATGCCTGACGGAGATTTCGAACGCACGCTGAAGCAGGCGCTGCGGGAGCTGGCGAAGTAGATGACCGAGGATCGAGTGGTGACGGCGGCGCGCGTCGACGAGGACGCGCAGTACGAAGCCGGCCTGCGGCCGCGGACGCTGGACGAGTACATCGGCCAGGACCGGATCCGCGAGAACCTCGAGGTCTCGGTGGCCGCCGCCCGGCAGCGCGGCGAGGCGCTCGATCACGTGCTGCTCTACGGTCCGCCCGGGCTCGGCAAGACAACCCTCGCCTACGTGATTGGCAACGAGCTCGGCGTGCCGGTCCGCGCGACCTCCGGGCCGGTGCTCGAGAAGCCGGGCGATCTCGCGGCGATCCTCACCAATCTTGGTGAGCGCGAGGTGCTGTTCATCGACGAGATCCACCGGATGGCGGCGACGATCGAGGAGATCCTGTATCCCGCGCTCGAGGACTACGAGCTCGACATCATGATCGGCCAGGGCCCGAGCGCCCGCTCGGTGAAGGTGCCGCTCCAGAAATTCACGCTGGTTGGCGCGACGACCCGCGCCGGGCTGCTGACCTCGCCGCTGCGCTCGCGCTTCGGCATCGTGCACCGGCTGGAGTTCTACAACGCGTCCGACCTCGAAGAGATCGTCCGCCGCTCGGCGCGGATCCTCGGGGTGCCGATCGACGACGCGGCGGCGGCGGAAATCGCCCGGCGGTCGCGTGGCACGCCGCGTATCGCGAACCGCCTGCTGCGCCGAGTGCGCGACTACGCCCAGGTGCGCGCCTCGGGTAGCATCACCCCGGACGTCGCCGAAGCCGGCCTCAGGCTGCTCGAGGTCGACGAATACGGGTTCGACGAAGTCGATCGCAAGCTGCTCCGGACGATTATCGACAAATTCGGCGGCGGGCCGGTCGGGATCAACAGCATCGCCGCCGCCATCAGCGAAGAGAAGGACGCCATCGAGGACATCTACGAGCCGTTCCTGATTCAAATCGGGTTCGTCGATCGGACGCCGCGCGGCCGGGTGGCGACGGCGCGCGCCTACGCCTTCTTCGGCCTCGACGCGCCGGGAAGGGATTCGCGCCTGTGGTGATGCCGAAGGGCCGCTCGCGCTGCGGCGGGCGGCCGACGACGATCCGGTCGCTGGCGACCTACGTGCCGCCGCGCGTGCTGACCAATGCCGACCTCGAAAAGATGGTCGATACGTCGGATGAATGGATCCTGCAGCGCACCGGCATCCGGGAGCGCCACATCGTCGATCCGGGCGTCGCCACGTCGGATCTCGGCCGCGAAGCCGCGGTGCGGGCGCTGGCCAACGCACAACTCAGCCCCGACGACATCGGCGTCATCGTGGTCGGCACCGTCACGCCGGACATGCTGTTTCCGAGCACCGCCTGCCTCATCCAGCACAAGATCGGCGCGCGCCGGGCGTGGGGATTCGATCTCAGCGCGGCCTGCTCGGCCTTCACCTATTCGCTGACGACGGCCAGTCAGTTGGTGGCGACCGGCGCGCACGATCACGCGCTGGTCGTCGGTGCCGACGTGATGTCGAGCATCATCGATTACAAGGATCGCTCGACCTGCGTGCTGTTCGGCGATGGCGCCGGCGCGGTGGTGGTCTCGGCCGCGAACGGCGACGACGGCGCGATTCTCGACTTCGAGCACGAGATCGACGGCGGCGGCGGCGGGGCGCTGTGCATGCCGGCGGGGGGCAGCCTCCGCCCGGCGTCGCACGACACGATCGACAACCGCCTGCACTACGTGAAGCAGGACGGACAGGCCGTCTTCCGGTTCGCCGTCAGGAAGACCGAGGAAATCTCGCGGCGGCTGCTGGAGCGAAACGGCATGACGCCGCAGGACGTCGACCTGTTCATCTCGCACCAGGCCAACCGCCGGATCATCCAGTCGGCGAGCGAGAAGCTCGGCCTCGATCCGCAGAAGGTGGTCATCAATATCGAGCGGTTCGGCAACACGACCGCGGCGACGATCCCCCTGGCGCTGAACGACGCCCTGTGCAGCGGCCGGCTGAAGAAGGGGCACGTCGTGCTGCTCGCCTCCGTCGGCGCCGGGTTCACCGTCGGCGCCGTCCTGCTCCGGTGGGGGATCTAGGCTCTCTCCGCTCGCTGCAGCGCCTTCTCGACGAAGCCTTCCGCGTCCCCGGTACCCGCATCCGGTTTGGATGGGACGCGCTGGTCGGCCTGGTGCCGTGGGCGGGCGACGTCCTCACGGCGCTGCTGGGCCTCGCGATTCTCGTCGCCGCTCACCGGCGGCGCGTGCCGGGCGTCGTCCAGGTGCGGATGCTGCTGAACCTCGCGATCGACCTCGCGATCGGGCTCGTTCCGTTCGCCGGCGACGTCGCGGACGTCTTCTGGAAGGCGAACACCAGGAACATGACGTTGCTCGAGCGGCATGCCGCCTCGCCGATGCCCGCGACCGCCGGTGACTGGTGGTTCGTGGCCGGCATCACGGCGTTCGTTTTTTCGATGGCGGCGCTGCCGTTGTTGCTGTTGTACTGGCTGCTGAGCGGCGTGCCGGCGCCGCAATTCAAGCTGTGGTGATCAGGTGAGCGTCCCTCGCGTATTCCTCTTGTCGCCGGCGAACTGCCGCGGCACGCGCGGCAAGCAGGCCATCTCGCCGCGAGCGACCTTCGCCGTCGCCGAGCAGCTGCGATCGCCGGAGGGCGTGGCCATCGGCGACCTGTTCGCGTTCGTCAGCGGCCTGTACTTCCGCGGCAAGCTGACCTATGCGCGCCGGTTTGCGGCGCCGCCCGAACCCGCCAATCCCATCGTCGCCGGCGGCATCCAGGTGATTACCCCGAACGCGGGGCTGCGTCCGCCCGAGACGCGGGTGACGCGCGAGGCGTTGCGCAAGTTTTCGGGCGCCGACGTGCATCCCGACAACGCCGCCTACCGCCGGCCGCTCGAGCAGAGCGCCCGCGCGCTGGCCGGCGAGCTTGGCGGCGCCTGCGATGTGGTGCTGCTTGGCAGCATCGCCTCGCCGAAATACGTGGACGTGCTGCTCGCGATTTTCGGCGACCGGCTGCTCTTCCCGATCGAGTTCGTCGGTCGGGGCGACATGAGCCGCGGCGGCCTCCTGCTGCGACGGGCAGCCGACGGCGCCGAACTGGACTACGTGCCCGTCGCCGGTGCGGTCCGGCACGGCGCACGGCCGCCGAAGCTCCCGCCGCTCAGGGAGTGGAAGAAACATGCGCCTCGTCCTCCCTCGTGACCAGGACGACGTAGTCCTGGCGCTCGAGCGGAAGGAAGTCAGGCTCACCAACCTCCGCAAGGTGTTCTGGCCCGAGCTGGGCCTGACCAAAGGTGACCTGCTCCAGTACTACGCCGACGTCGCCGGGGCGCTCCTGCCGCACATCAAGAACCGCGCGATGGTGATGAAGCGGTATCCGCACGGCGCCGCCGGCGACTTCTTCTTCATGAAGCGGGCGCCGGCGCCGCGGCCACCATGGATCGAGATCTGCTCGATCGACCACGGCTCCAAGGGCATCATCGATTTCCCGATGATCCAGGACCGGGCCGCGCTGCTGTGGGTCGTGAACCTGGGCTGCATCGATCTGAACCAGTGGTACGCGACCTGCGACGACATCGATCGGCCCGACTACCTGCATTTCGATCTCGATCCCGGCGTGGGCGCCACGTTTGACCACGTGCGCGAGACCGGGATGATCGTCAAGGAGGCGCACGACACGCTGAAGATGGCGTCGGTCGTCAAGACGACGGGTTCCAGGGGACTGCACGTTTACGTGCCGATCGTCCGCGGGCCGGTGCAGAAGCAGGTGTGGACGTTTGCCAAGGCGCTGGCCCAGGAGCTCGCACGACGGAATCCGTCGCTGATCACGGCCGAATACAGCAAGGCCAAACGGCCGAAGGGCCGCGTGCTGGTCGACTACAACCAGAACCGGTGGGGCAGCACGCTCGCATCGATCTATTCGGTGCGCCCGCGTCCCGACGCCACCGTGTCGACGCCGGTGACGTGGCGCGAGGTGGAGCGCGGCGTGACGATCGAGGACTTTGCGATGGGCAACGTGCCGAAGCGGGTCGAGAAGGTTGGCGATCTGTGGAAGCCGCTTCTTGCCCCACGGGGGCGGTTCGACCTCTCGGCATTTGTGTGAATTTACGATTTACAATTTGAAATTGTAAATTC
>Ga0184628_10001450_pt1 | contig 11700 bp, 9 predicted proteins | sample PLM4_5_b1_FD_133149 | JGI IMG/M metagenome (GOLD analysis project Ga0184628, IMG submission 133149) | Groundwater sediment microbial communities from an aquifer in East River, Colorado, USA - PLM4_5_b1 | ecosystem: Environmental > Terrestrial > Soil > Riparian zone | place: USA: East River...
GGGCAGGGCGGCGCGCCGCGCTTCCTGCGTGCGGCGGCTGGGCAGGTAGCGCGCCGCCAGCTCGTAGCCGCCGATCCAGCCATCGGCCACTGCGCGCTCGAGCAGCGGCTGGAGCGCTTCGCTTTTCTGCAGCACGGCCTCGCGCTCGGGCGCCACGACCGCGAGGAGGTGGCGCAGGTCCGGGGCGCCGAGTTGGCCTCGCAACTCCGCGTCCAGCGCCTTGGCCGGCTCCGGCACGGGGCTCAGATTGGCGAGGTCGTCGTCCCACAGCCGCCCGGAATGGGCGGCGATGACCGGCAGCGCCGCGGCGACCAGGAGCGCCGCGAGCCAGCGGTGCGGGGAACCGGGCACGAATGTGACGCCCGCGAACGGCAGGCGCATCAACTTGCCCTCGAGGGCGCGCGCGGGCGTGAGGACCGGCAGCACCAGCCATGTGACCAGCCCGGCGACGGCGACACCGACCATGGTAAGGAGCCCAAGCTGCGCCAAGCCACGAAAGGTGGAAAGCAGCATGGCGATCGCACCGAAGGAGGTCGTGAGGACGGCGAGGCGCAGGGTCGGGCCGATGCGCCTGGCAGTTTGCGCGAGCGCTTCGCCGCGCGCCGCGTGCGCATACAGATAGGTCGGATAGTCGACCGCCTCGCCGATCAGGATGGCGGCGAATCCGAGCGTGATGCCGTGTACCTGGCCGAACCAGAGGCTCACAACGGCGACCCCGATCGCCATGCCGGAGAGCGCCGGCAATCCCGAGAGCAGCACGGGCAGTACGGATCGGTATGCTGCAACGAGCAGCAAAACGACGCCCAGCAGCGAGGTGAGCGTCGCGCGACGTGCGTCGCGCTCGATCGCGGCGCGCGCTGCCGCTCCCGCGAGCCCGGGCCCGGCGAGTTGGAGCACAGCGCCAGGCGGTGCGATTCCGGCGAACAGGCTGCGCACGAGGTCCGCGGCGCGCTCCTGCGCGTCCAGGTCGAAGCCCGGCGCAAGCGTCTGCGCTGCGAGCAAGGCCCGTTTGCCGTCAAGCGACATCCAGACCCCTTGCCGCGACATGGGCCCTGCCGCGCCGGCGAGTGGCGCCGCAAGACGGCGCAGCTCGCCGGTGGGGTCGGCGGGAAGCGTGCGCCGGCTGAGCATGCCGAGCGGCGAGCCGAGCAGTTCCAACTCCTCGCGCAATGCCGCGCGCAGGCCCTCAGCGGTAAAGCGCTCCGGCCGCACCCCGGAACTCAGTGCGTAGCGCAACCCGAACAGCCGGTCGCGTTCCGGCGCGAGGCGTTGCGGCTCGCCGTTGACGACTGTGCCAAAAGCGCCGCTGGCGTCCAGGCGTTGCGCAAGTTCGCGGCTCGCCTTGGCGAGCGCCGCCTCGTCGGCGCCGTCGATGCCGATCAGCAGCAGGCGCGAGGCGACGCCGGAGCGCAACTGGTCCACGAGTATTTCCTGCGCGCGCGTCGCCGCCGGCGGCAAGAATGCGCCCAGGTCCGTGGTGACGCTCGTGTGCCGCGCGATCCAGTAGCCGCTGGCAAGGAGCGCCGCCAGCCAGATCGCAACCGCCATGCGCGCGCGCCCGTTCACGCTCACCGATCGCCGAAAACCGTGGTGATGCGATCGCCCGTCGTTTCCTCGATCTCCACGCGGGTGAGGCGCGCCGCCGAGCCGGTAAGCTGGATGCTCGATACCGCCCCGGCGACCGCCAGAGCGCGCGGTACGAGGCTGAGCGTCCAGGCCTCGCGGCTGCCTGCGAGGCTTACGCGGTAGTGGCGCTCGAGCGTGGCGAGATCGCCGGCGAGCGTGGCGCGCAGGCCTTCGACGAGCGCCAGCGCGGCGGGCAGCGCCGCCAGCGAGTACCGCCTGGGCTCCCCGCGCGCCGGGTTCTCGATGGTGACGCGGTCGCCTTCGATGCGCGTGACCTCCTGGTATGGGGAGAGCACGTGGCGTTCCAGCCTGTCGGGGCGCTGGTAGAGCAGCTTGCCCTTCAGCTCGAGCGGTGCGCGCAGCATGTCCGAGCGCCTGACTTCGATGAAGCGCGTCTGTGCCTCGGGGATCGCGGCGAAGGCCTGCATCAGCTGCGCGGGTCCGAACTCTTCCGCCGCGGCCAGCCGGAATGCGGCGAGCAGCAGCAGGGCCGCCGGCCAGCGTGGATCAGCGCGCATCCCAGTAGTCGTAGAAGTTGAACCAGTTGTCGGGCGCAGCCCGCGCCTTGGCTTCGAGCCGCGCCGCATAGGCCCGCACCTGCAGCGCAACGGCATGGTCGCGCTCCGCGCGCGGCGCCACGATGGGTCCGGCGAGCAGTTCGAACTCCGCGTCGTAGCGGCGCGGTCCGCGCCGCAGGCAAAAGAAGGTAAGCACAGGGACGCCGAGCATCGCGGCCGCAAGCAGTGGCCCGGTCGGAAAGCGCGCCGGGGCGCCGAGGAACTCGCAACTCAGCGCGCGCTCGCGGCCGAAGACCCGGTCGCCGAGCATCGCCACGAGCTCGCCACGCGCCAGGCACTCGCGCACCCGCAGCAGCGTCTCCGGGGTGCCGGGTGCGATGATCCGGGCGGCGAGCTCGGGCGCTTGCGCGCGCCCCCAGTGGCTCGCCAGCGGGGCGTTGCCCTCATGCATCACCAGGTTTACCGCGAGCCCCTGGCGCGTTTGCGCTAGCACGCGCAGCACTTCGAAGCTGCCCAGGTGGGAGCCCAGCAGCAGGCAGCCGCGCCCTGGCGCCAGTGCGGCGTAGAGCGCCTCGCCGCCGTGCAGGCGCAAGTCGAAATCCGCGGCGCGCCCGCGCAGCACCTCGATGCGATCGAGCAGCGTTCCGGCGAAAACATGGAAATGCCCGTACACCTCGCCGAGTCTTGCGGGCCTGCCGTGGACCCGGCCGAGAAATTCGCGCGAAGCCGCGCGTGCACGCGGCGCAAAGGCGAGGAAGTACAGGCAAATCGGCGGCAGCAGGACCCTGGCGGCGCGGTAGCCGATGGCGCGCGTCAGCCAGATCATGAAGCGCACCACGGCGAAGCTGCCGCGTTCGCGCTGCTGCATCCAGGCATCGCTCATGCCGCGGCCTGCACGATCAGCGTGCCGTCGGCGATGCGTGCGTGGCGCGAATCGACCGTGAACTCGAGCCGGTCGGGTGCAACCCGTGTGAGCTCGATGCGATAGGGTTCGCCGGGCCGCAGCACCCGCCGAAAGCGCGCGTCCGGCAAGCCCTTGACCAGCAGCGCGTTGCCGAAGCGCTCGCGTGCCGCCTGCTCGACCAGCGAAAGCAGCCAGACGCCGGGAACGACGGGATCGCCGGGGAAATGGTGCGGCAGGGCCGGATGCGCATGCGGCACCTGCGCCCAACCCGTGGCCCCGTCGCGCCCGGTGACGGCGAGGCCGTGGCGCGCGGCGAGTTCGCGCACGCTCTCCTGGCTGAGCTTGCCGGCGCGGTTGCGCGGCAGTGCATCGACCAGCAGGAGGGGCCGCGGCAGGAACACGGGGTCCACGCGCTTGCGCAACTGGACCAGGATTTGCGCCGCCGTCAGTCCGGGGGCCACTGCGAACGCGGCCACGCGCTGTTCTCCCGGAGCATCGCGCAGCCAGAATGCGCAGTCGAGGACGCCCGGCACGCGCTGCAGCTCGGCGTTGAGCGCGGCGAGGGAACCGCGCTTGCCTGCGATCTTCACCAGATCCGAGGTGCGGCCGCGCAACGCGAAGGTGGTTTCGTCGTGCAGCTCGATCAGGTCGCCCAGCGCCACCGGTGCATCGAGCTGCCCGCCGCGCGCCAGCGTCTGCCCGGAATGCGCTTCCAGGGTCACCCCCTGCATCGTACGGAACGGCGTATCCCGCGAAGGTTGCCGCGTCGCCAGCGCCCCGGTCTCGGTACTGCCGTAGATTTCCCACAGCGCGCCGCCCCATGCCTGCTGCACAGCCTGCGCCAGTTCGGCGCTCAAGGTGGCGGTTGCGCACAGCACGCCAGCGAGCGGCGGCATGCGCTGACCCGACGCGAGGCAGGCCTGCAGGTGTAGCGGCGTCGCTACCAGCCATCGCGGACCCGGCAGTCGCTCGAGCGCGGCGGCGATGTCGGCCGGCAGCAGCGGACAACCGGCGTCCACCGCGCAGCCGGCCTGCAGCGGCAGCATGACGGTCATTTCGAAGCCCCACATGTGCTGCGCCGGCACCGCACCCAGCAAGGCGCTGCCGGCGGCGACCGGCAGGCGCGCCTGCGCCGCCTGCGCGGCGCGTACCAGGGAGCCCCAACTCTTGCGGTGCGGCTGCGGCGCCCCGGTGCTGCCCGAGGTGAACAGAATCGCTGCCGCATGATCCTCGGGAATCGTCGGCACGACCGCAGGCATGCCCGCATCCGGCCACGCACGCGCGTCAATGCGCAGGCCGCCCGGATGCTCAGCGTCGTCGTGGTCGGCAATGGTCTGCGCGCCGGCATGGCAGCGGCGAAGCTCTTCCAGCACCTCAGGAGCCCGGCTGTGCGGCAGCAGCGTGGTACAGCGCGCGATCAGCGCCGCGGCATAGCCGAGGATGAAGTTCAGGCGGTCATCACAAAGGTTGATGCAATGCCCACCGCGCTGAATGCGGCTGGCTAGCGCATGTGCCCCCTGCAGCAGCGAGCGCAGCGCAACCGGCCGGCTGTCGCGCCAGCCGACCGGGTCGTGCAGGGCGCGGCCCCTGAGCAGAGGCAATTCAGGCATGGCGCGGGCTAGCGTCGGGGGAACAGTCCCGCATTGCGCACGTTGCGCACGAGTTCGAACAGCGTCGCGTGCCGGTAATGGCGGAAGCGCCGGCGGCGGTACGCAAGCTCGCCGGCGAACAGCGCGGCAACCAGCACGTAACTGACCACATTGGTGAATGTCGACCAGGTTGCGAGCGGCCCGGCCAGCGCCAGCGCCAGCGCGACGGCCGCCATCGCGGCAAACAGCGCGGTCCAGACCAGGGTCAAGCGTCGAGTATAGAGCGCCAGGTCAGCCGGCAGTTCGGCGTGCTCCATGCGCGCGAATTTCGTGATGACCGCCTCGCGGGGCGCGCGCAGGCTGTTGCCGAAGACGATGGCGAGCGCCAGGTTGATCAGCACCGGCGGGGCGTAGAGTAGAAGCGCCGGTGCCGCCAGCGCAGTGGCGACGGCGGCCAGCGCAATGCCGATGGCCGCCAGGCCACGGCCTGACACGGATCCCCACAGCGCGGCAGCGAGGATGATGGCGATCGCAGTCAGGCGCGGGCCCCACTGCGGAGCGCCCAGCAGCACTGCGCAATGCAGCGACGCAGGCCAGGCGCACGCGAGCAGCACGGCGGCACGAGCCGCCACCGGCCTACTTGCCGCGGTGCTGTGCGATGTGGGCGGCGAGATTGCGCAGCGACGCGAAGATGCGCCGGTTATCCGGGTCGTCGGAGCGCAGCGAAAAGCCGTAGCGCTGCGAGATCACCAGCGCCAATTCCAGCAAATCGATCGAATCCAGTCCCAGCCCCTCGTCGCCGAACAGCGGCGCTGCCGGATCGATGCGCTCCGGCGGCAGCTCCAGGTTGGTGACTTCGGCGATGGCGCGCGCGAGTTCCGACTCGAACGCCGTCTGCGCCGGGGCAGCGTCGGTGCGAGCATTCACGGGAGCGATCTCGCCTGACATGCTCGGAGGGCGGGTGGTTCCTGCCCGCCTAGAGCGCGCTCACGGCGCCGCGGATGGCTCGTTCCAGATTCTGTATCCAGCCGTTGTAATTCGAGTGGATCGTCGAGCCGTCGTATTGCAGGTTGCTGCTGTCTTTGTACTTGATGCTGTAGGACTTGGAGTCGTAATTGATGTCGACGACGGCGCGATGGTCGCGCAGGACGAGGGTGCCTTCCATGCTGCCCGGTCCGCGCGGCACCATCTGCCAACCGAGGCTGGCGCCGGCGGTGCGGATGGCGCGCTCGACATCGGCAATCGACACCGCGTGCGTTGCAACGATTGGCGCCTGCTGCACGTCGTACACGGGCGCAATGCGGCATCCGACCATCAACAGGGCGATTGCTGCAACGAGGACCATCAGTGCACTTCGTAGCATGCCGTTTCTCCCAAGCGTAAGGTCCGGAACCGGTGCTGGTCCCGGCCCGAAAAGGCGCTCCACAGACGCCGTGTTTGCGCAAATCATGCTACCAGTTCCATCAGGGCACTGCCAGTGCGGCGGCCGCAGTGCGGACGCTTTCAGTCCTCGGCGTAGGGACTGAAGGCCGCGGCGCAGGCTTCCCCGGCGCCGGGCTGCGCGTGGCAGCGCAGCAGTCGGAACGCAGGCTGGTCCGCGCCGCGCGAAAGCTCGGTCGCGTGGCGCTCCCACAGTGCGAGCGCCTGCTCCCGGCGCCCAGCGGCGATCGCGCCGCTCATGCCCGCCAGCAGCAGGTATTCGCGGCCGTCGCCGTGCAGTTCCGGCGTGGAATCGAGGAGCGCCGCGGAAAGTTCCGCCATGGCGCGAGCGTCGCGCGCTCCGGCCGCCTGGAACAGCGCGATCCACTGGCGCTGGAACTCGTGCAGGCCGGGAACGCAGTGCGCGCCGGCGATGCGCGACCATACCGCGCCCGCCTCCTCCGGCGGCAGCGACGGATTGACGAGCTTCGCCACGCGCAGCAGGCTGTGCAGCCACACGTCGAAATCGCGCGCACCGCGGCATTCGAGCAGTCGCAGCTTCACCACTTCGAGATCCTTTTGCAGCTGCGTCGGGATGCCTTGCGGCGGCGGCGGCCGCCGCACCAGGAAATCGCGCGCGTACGCCGCCTGGCGCGCGTTCTCAATGCGCTCGAAGGAATAGGCGCCCTTGTGCAGAGGGTTCATCGGCCGGCGAGCGAAGCCGGGTTCGAGCAGTTCCAGCACCGGCACGCCGAGGTTGAGCAGCGCCACCACGTCGGTGGCGCTCTTCTCCATGAAACGGTGCCGCGCGGCGTTGAGATCGAGCACGGGGTAGTAGTCCGAGTTGACGCGCGCGCCATAGCTTGCGAACAGCGGCTCCAGGGTGGCCCGGCTGCCGAGGTAGCGCGCGTCGAGGTCGCCTGCACTCAGCACGTGCACGGTCCACAATTCCTTCGCCAGTCCCGGCTGCTCGAACACCCTCGCGTCCGGCGCGGCGGGCAGCGGCGCTTCGCTCGCCATGATCAGCACGTCGTGGTCGCTCGGCGCGTAGATCGCGTAATGCGGGAATTCCTCGCCCAGCGCGTGCATCACCGAGGCGAGCAGCGAGGCGTCGATCTCGTAGAGCTGGAACCATTGCACCAGCACGCCGCGCGCATCGAGGTGCGTGCGGATGCGCCGGTAGAACTCGCGCGTGAACAGGCTCGACACGCCGCTCACCCAGGGGTTCGAGGGCTCCGAGATGATGATGTCGTAGCGCCGGTTGCGCGAGGAGAAGTAGGTCTTGGCGTCGTCGATCAGGATGTTGCTGCGCGGATCGGCGAAGGCCGCGCTGTTGCGCGGCCTGAAGCCGCGCGAGGCTTCCGCCATCGCCGACTCGATCTCCACGGTGTCGACGCGCTCGATCTGCAGGCTCTGCAGCAGAGTATGCGTGGTGAGCCCGGTGCCGACGCCGATGACGGCGGCGGTTTTCGCTGCGGGTTTGAGCGACAGCGGCAAGGCGGCGGTCAGCACCATGGTGATCTCATCGGTGCCGCGGTCGCTTTCCGCCTCGCCGGTGAGATTGATGGAGCCGTCGGATTTGCCGTTGGTGCGGATGCTGGTCGCCGATCCGTACTGCATCAGGTGCACCGTGGCGGTCTTGCCGTCCTTCTCGAACAAGACCTTGGCATCGCGCGAACTCGCCAGGTCGCCGTGGCGGAACACCCCGGCGGTCATCTTGTTCACGTCGAGCTTGAACGCCGCCGTGATCGGCACGAACAGCACCATGCTGGCCAGTGCCGCGAGCACGAAGGACCTGCGGCCCGCGGCGAAGGCATACAACAGGAGCAGTCCGAGCCCCGCGTCGACCAGGCTGCCGGCTACTATTGCGCCCTTCAGGCCGAGAAGGGGCAGACCTGCGTGCACCGCGAGCAACACGCCGGCGATTGCGCCGAGCGTGTTGGCCGCGTAGACCTGGCCGATCGCGCCTTCGCCGATCTTGCGCCGCAACAGTGCTCCGGTGAGCAACGGCAGCGTCATGCCGGCACAGAAAGTCGCCGGCAGCATCACCAGTGCGGCGATCGCCTGCCCGGACAGGTTGAACAACACGTAGCCCGCCGCATTGCGCGCGAGCCCGTTCATCAGATATTCCATCAGCTCGAAGCTGCGGTCATAGACCAGCAGCGTGAGCAGGGCGAGCAGGCCCTTGGCCAGCTGGACCCAGCCGATCAGGCGTTCCGGGCTCGCCACGCCGTCCACGCGCCGGCGCACCGCGTAACCGCCCAACGCGAGTCCGAAGATGAAGGTCGACAGCATCAGCTCGAAGGAATGCGTCGAGGCGCCGAGCACCAGCGACAGCATGCGGATCCAGCTGATCTCGTAGATGAAGGAGGCGAGGCCGGTGAGGAAAGCGACCGTCAGCAACAGGGTCGCGGTGCGTGTCTCGCCGGCGTCGCGCGGGGCAAGCGCCGGGGCCTGCATCGGGCGCGCCAGCAGCCAAACGGCGGCGGCCAACGCCAGATTGACGGCGCCGGCGGTGCGCAGCGTGCCCGGAAGTCCCGCCCACGCGATCATCAGGAAGCCGCTCGCGAGCACGCCCACGGCGGCTCCCAGGCTGTTGGTGAAATACAGCATCGACACCGATTCCCCGGAAGACCCCGGGTGCGCGCGCACCAGCCCGGCGCTCATCAGCGGGAAGGTGGCGCCGAGCAGCACCGATTGCGGCAGGATCAGCAGGCAGGAGAGGGCGAGCTTGGCGCCGAGCACCAGCCATTCGTTGCCCAGGCCGGGAAGCAACGACGCATAGGACCAGTTAGTGAGCGCGACGAAGACCTCGTGCAGGCCAAGCGCGCACAAGCCAACGACTGCTTCGACCAGCGCGTAGGCGCGCAGCGGGTTGCGCAGGCGCAGCGAGATGCGGCTGCAGTAGGCGCTGCCCGCCGCCAAGCCGCCCATGAACACCACCAGCACCAGCGACTGGGCGTAGGCGGCGTGGCCGAGGAACAGCTTCAGGTAGTGCGTCCAGATCGATTCGTAGATCAGCCCGGCGAAGCCCGAGACGGTGAACAGCAGGTAGAACGCGGCGCGCGGCGGCTGGATTCCGGGCATGGCGCGCGTTTATAGCACGATAAGATGCGCCGCGATGACGCCGCCATTGCGCCTGTCCGCTTACTTCTGCGCCTACTTCCTCTACGCGGGCGCGCTGGTGCCGTATTTTTCGCTCTACCTCGCCGCGCGGGGCTACGGCGCGGGCGAGATCGCCGTGGTGCTGGCGATGCCGCAGCTCGCGCGCATCGTGGCACCGGCGTTCTGGGGCTGGCTCGCGGACCGCAGCGGCGCGGCGCGCGGCATCGTGGTGTTTTCGGCGGCCGCGGTACTGGCAGGATTTGCCTTGTTGCAGGCGCTCGAGGGCTATGCCGCCGCAGTGGTGATCATGCTGGTCATGAGTCTGCTCTCGGCGGGAGCGCTGCCCCTGGTCGAGGCGCTGACGCTGGGCTCGCTCGGCGCGCGCACGGAGCGCTACGGCCCGATCCGCCTGTGGGGCTCGGTGGGATTTGTCGCCGGCGTGCTGGGGACCGGCGCCTGGCTGGACGCGCATCCGCCGCAGTCGCTGCTCGGCGTGATCGTGCTGCTCGCCGCTCTCACGCTTGCCGTGTCGCTGCTCGTCCCTGCGGGCCGCGTCGCGGCCGTTGGCGGGCAGGGCGATGCGCGCCTCGCTGCGGTATTGCGGCGACCCGAAGTGCTCGCGTTTTTCGCCGCCTGCCTGTGCATGAACGTGGCGCACGGCGCGCTCTACGCGTTCTATTCGATCTACCTGGACGCCGAGGGCTACAGCAAGACCGCCATCGGCGTGCTGTGGACGCTCGGCGTGCTGGCGGAAATCGCCCTGTTCCTGGCGCTGCCGCGGTTGCTGCGGCGCTACAGCCTGCGCGCGGTGCTGGGGGCAAGCTGCGCCTGCGCGACACTGCGCTTCGCCCTCATCGGCTGGGGCGTGCATTCGCCGCTGCTGCTAGTGTTCGCGCAGTTGTTGCACGCGGCGACCTTCGGCGCTTACCACGCTTCTTCCGTCGCCATCGTCCACCGGCTGTTCACGGGCGCGCTGCAGGCGCGCGGGCAGACGCTGTATTCGAGCCTTTCCTACGGGCTGGGCGGGACGGCCGGCACGCTGCTCGCGGGCTGGTCGTGGACCGCGCTCGGACCCGCGCTCAGCTTCACGCTGAGCGCCGCCGCCGGGCTGGCGGCGGCGGCCCTCGTCATCTGGCGCGTGCGCGTGTAGGCTTTCGGCATGTTTGGCCGGCGTTTGCTCGTCCTCGTGTTGCTTGCCGCTGCCGGCTGCCAGACAGTGCAGACCACGCAGTCAGGCGTCGTCGGCGTGGAACGGTCGCAGTCGATGATGCTGTCCGCAGAGCAGGTCGACCAGGGAGCCGCGAAGGCTTACCTGCAGGTCACCGGCGAGGCGAAGAAGAAGGGTCTGTTGAACAAGGATGCGGCGCAGACCGAGCGTGTGCGCCACATCGCGCAGCGCCTGATTCCCCAGACCGGGGCCTTCCGCAGCGACGCCCCCTCCTGGAAATGGGAAGTAAACGTCGTCACTTCGAAGGAAGTGAATGCCTGGTGCATGCCTGGCGGCAAGATCGCGGTTTACACCGGCCTGATCGAGCGGCTGCAGGCCACGGACGACGAAATTGCCGCCGTGATGGGCCACGAAATCGCGCACGCCTTGCGCGAGCATGGGCGCGAGCGCGCGTCACAGGCGCAAGCGCAGGGCATCGCCATCGGCGTGCTCGGCGCGCTGGCGGGCGTCTCGGGGACAGGGATGAACATGACGCAGTTGGTCGTCGACCTGACCTTCAATCTGCCCAACTCGCGCGAGCACGAAACCGAGGCGGACCGCATCGGCGTCGAGCTCGCGGCGCGCGCGGGCTACGACCCGCGCGGCGCGATCGGCTTGTGGGAAAAGATGGGCAAGCTCGGCGGTGGACAGCCGCCGGAATTCGTGTCGACGCACCCGTCGCATGCCACGCGCATCGCCGATCTCAAGGTCTACGCCGCGAAGGTGCTACCGCTCTACGAGACTGCACGCCTGAAGCATTGATCCGGCGCGCTGCCGGACGTGGGGCCTGTGCCATAATTCCGCGTTTCCGCACTGCCGCATCGCCATGAAGCAGACGCTCTACGACAAGCTATGGGACAGTCACCTGGTGCACGCCGAGGAAGACGGCACCGCGCTGATCTACATCGACCGCCACCTGGTGCACGAAGTCACCAGCCCGCAGGCGTTCGAGGGGCTCAAGCTCGCCGGGCGCAAGCCCTGGCGCATCGCATCGGTGGTCGCCACCGCCGACCACAATACCCCGACTACCGGCTGGGAGCGGGGCATCGCCGGCATCAGCGATCCCATTTCACGCCTGCAGGTGGAAACACTCGACGCCAACATGCGCCAGTACGTCGCCAAGGCGTATTTCCCGTTCCTCGACCACCGCCAGGGCATCGTGCACGTGGTCGGGCCGGAGCAGGGCGCGACGCTGCCGGGCATGACCGTGGTCTGCGGCGATTCTCACACCAGCACGCACGGCGCCTTTGCCTGCCTGGCGCACGGCATCGGCACTTCCGAGGTCGAGCACGTGCTGGCCACGCAGTGCTTGGTGACCAAGAAGATGAAGAA
>Ga0184628_10001451_pt1 | contig 11699 bp, 15 predicted proteins | sample PLM4_5_b1_FD_133149 | JGI IMG/M metagenome (GOLD analysis project Ga0184628, IMG submission 133149) | Groundwater sediment microbial communities from an aquifer in East River, Colorado, USA - PLM4_5_b1 | ecosystem: Environmental > Terrestrial > Soil > Riparian zone | place: USA: East River...
AAGCCCGGCAAACGAGTCATGCGACAGCGCGAAGGCGTCGCCCTTGCCGCTCGCCGCCATTTCGGTCATCAGATCGACGCTCGGCACTTCCTCGACCGACGCATTCGGCGCGGTGCGGCGCGCGCTGCGCACCGTCGTCGTATTCGAGATGCCGACGATGCGCACGCCCGGCCGGTTGACCTCGTCGATGCTCTGGATCTTGGAGCCGGCCGGCACCAAATAGGTACTGGAAATGAAATAATAGGCCGGGCCGAAATCGACTTTCTTGGTGCGCTCGGCGTCCTGCGGCATGAAAGCGACATCGCAATCGCCGCTCGCCACCGCGTCGGTTACCTGGCCGGAATTGGAAAAGATTTGCAACTCCAGCGGTAGCTTCAACGCCTCGGCAAAGCTACGCATCAGATCAACGGTAACGCCACGCACCTCGCCTCGGTCGTCCTTGATGGCGAAAAATGCGGAGGCCGCCGGCGACACCACAATGCCGCCGCGCAGTTTGCCGGTGGGGGCGAGTTGTCGGAGAGCGTCAGGACTTTTCATGTGCAATGCGCTTAGCATGCGTCGGCATATAAGACTATGCTGGCGCGGCGGGAGACCCCGCAATCTTACCGGAGGCGGCGCATGAACTTCATCTGGGGCGTGATCGTTGGTGCCGGTCTGCTGCTCGGTTCGGCCTATCTGCACGACACCGGGGTGATACGCGCCGGCCCGACGCAGCCGTTCGTGAACTGGGATATCGTGATCGGCATGCTGGGGCGGTGAGTTGCTCAAAACTTCTCCATCCACGGGCGCAATTCGAGTTCGTGCGTCCAGGCGCTGCGCGGCTGTTGCAGCAGATGCAGGTAGCTTAAGGCGATGGCGTCGGGATCGAGCAGCGAGTCCGGCGCATCGGGCGGCTCGGGCCGGCGCGCACTCTTGATGCCGCCATCGATGACGAAATGCGCGACGTGGATGCCCTGCGGCGACAACTCGCGCGCCATGCTTTGCGCCAGCCCGCGCAGCGCGAACTTGCCCATAGCGAAGGGCGCCGACTGCGCATAGCCCTTCACGCTGGCCGAGGCGCCGGTGAACAGGATCGCACCCTGCTTGCGCGGCAGCATGCGCTTGACCGCCGCCTGCGCCACCAGAAAGCCGCCAAAAGCCGTGATCTCGATCGCCTTGGCGACTTCGACGGGATCGAGTTCGAGAAACGGCCCGCGCGTCCGGTAGCTGGCGTTATAGACGACGACGTCCGGCGTCAGCTTGGCCGCGTCGAGATCGGCGAACAACTTCTCGACTTCGTCGCGCTTGGCGGCATCGCAGTTGAACGTTTTGGCGCCGGTTGCCTTGACGAACTCGTCGAGTTTGGCGGCCGACCGCGCCGCCAGCGCAACTTGCATGCCGGCTTTGCTGAAGGCGCGCGCGAGCGAGGCCGACAGCCCCGAGCCCGCGCCGACGATGAGGGCGGAGGTGTATTGCATGCCCGCATATTATGTCAGGATGGTGCCAAGCGCTACTTTGCGGAGCCTATTTATGCCGAACGATGAAAGACCAGAAGTAATTTTTCTTGGGGTCGCGGAACGAGCATCGATCGCGCATGACTTAGGAACGTCAGTTCTCAAGTGGAATATTTTGGGCCTCAAGAATGTAATTCTTGTGAACTTTTTACCGCTAAATTTGTCCGGGTTGAGTTGGATTTTTGCTGTCCGATTTCACAATGTAGGGACGCCATTCAAGATCCGCTTTACAGATAGCGAGGGGAACGAAGTTGGCTCAATTAATATCCAAACAGAAATTGGCGATCCACGAGAGCCGCTCACCCAAAGGATCGGCGAAGCCCAACAATTGACATTTATGATTCCTCTGCAAGGTTACGCCATCGCCTCGTTTAACTTTGGTCAAGTCGCGGTTCTCGCACAAAAGCCCGGTCGCTATCGCGTGTTATTTTCAACGGCTGAATTGGAAGAATTGGTAGGCGAAATTGAAATCGTAATTGTTGACCCAGTTCCTCTTACGCCGGAGAGAATAGCTGCGATCAAAAGCGATCCAGGCGCAGCAAAGGCAGCCAGAGCGGAAATAGGCTGCAAGCATTGCGCAACGAAGCTTCGAGTGTACGTGGCACTCGACCCAGACCGAAAGACCGAGAGCGAAGGTTACACTTGGTACGCAAATATTCCCGACCAATTTCATTGCGAGTGCGGGAAGACGGTAATTGATTTAGTCAGCATGAAACGCAATTTCTTCGCGATTCTAGGCCATCGGATGTTTCGAAACGAAGGCGCTTTGTTTGAACCACTCTATCAAGGGGCCACACTCGATAACATACGGGTCGAATTGTTGAAGCTGGTCGAAAAGAAGCCGCGCGAGGAGGCATTACAACAATTCATTCAAGACAATCCAATACTGTTGCATCAATTCCCATCGGAAAAAATATTTTTTAAGCCTCCAATTTTAACCAAGTTCAAGGCAGACTTTTGCATAGTTACACCGCAGAAAGAACTCATATTGGTTGAAATTGAAAAGGCCGATACACAATTGCTTAAAAAGGACGGCGGTGAAGCTGCTGACCTTCGTCATGCAATTGATCAAATTACAAGTTGGCTTCACGTTGTCGATGAGCACCGCCTCGCGGTATTAGACTCTTTAGGAATTGCTCGTGAAACAGTAAGCCAAGTCCGAGGAGTGGTAATCGCTGGGCGAGACAAAGGGTATGATGCTGAGCATCTACGCCGCTTGAAAGGTGTCGATCGCGGCAGAATAACATTGCTGACTTATGACGACCTAGCATTTGGTCTTCTTTCCCTCGCACGAAAAGTCACCGCGCTATAACTCACATCCTAAACACGCCGAACTTTGTCTCCGGCACCGGTGCATTGAGCGCCGCGCTGAAAGCCAGCGCCAACACACGCCGCGTTTCCGCCGGCGCGATAATGCCGTCGTCCCACAGCCGCGCGGTTGCGTAATACGGGTTGCCTTCCGTTTCGTATTGCTCGCGGATCGGGGTCTTGAATTCCTCCTCCTCGACTTCGGACCAGGTGCGTCCTTCCGCTTCGATATTATCGCGCTTGACGGTGGCCAGCACCGAGGCCGCTTGCTCGCCACCCATGACCGAGATGCGCGCGTTCGGCCACATAAACAAAAAGCGCGGGCCGTAGGCGCGCCCGCACATGCCGTAATTGCCGGCGCCGTAGGAGCCGCCGAGGATGAGCGTGATCTTGGGCACCTGCGCGCAGGCCACCGCCGTCACCATCTTGGCGCCGTCCTTGGCGATGCCGCCGGCCTCGTAATCCTTGCCCACCATGAAGCCGACGATGTTCTGCAGGAACAGCAGCGGAATGCGGCGCTGGCAGCACAGCTCGACAAAATGCGCGGCCTTCAGCGCGCTCTCCGAGAACAGAATGCCGTTGTTGCCAAGGATACCGACCGGCATGCCGTGGATATGCGCGAAGCCGGTGACGATGGTGGTGCCGTACAGCGCCTTGAACTCGTCGAATTCGGAGCCGTCGACGATGCGCGCGATCACCTCACGCACGTCGTATTGCTTCTTGAGGTCGACCGGCACGATGCCGTCAAGCTCGGCGAGATCGAGCGCCGGGTCGCGCGCGGCCTTGAGCGGAATATCCACGGTCTTCTTGCTGTTGAGGTTGGCGACGATACGGCGCGCCAACGACAGCGCGTGGTGGTCGTCCTGCGCCATGTGATCGACCACGCCGGACTTGCGCGCATGCACGTCGGCGCCGCCCAGTTCCTCCGCGCTCACCATCTCGCCGGTCGCCGCCTTCACTAATGGCGGGCCGCCGAGGAAAATGGTGCCCTGATTCTTGACGATGATGCTCTCGTCCGACATCGCCGGTACATAGGCACCGCCAGCGGTGCAGGAGCCCATCACCACGGCGATCTGCGGAATCCGCAGACTTGAGAGTGTCGCCTGGTTATAAAAGATGCGGCCGAAATGCTCGCGGTCGGGAAATACCTCGGTCTGTGTCGGCAGATTGGCGCCGCCGCTATCGACCAGATAGATGCAGGGCAGCCGGTTCTCACGTGCAATCTCCTGGGCGCGCAGGTGCTTCTTCACCGTCATCGGATGATAACTACCGCCCTTGATGGTGGCGTCGTTGGCGACGATCACGCATTCGCGGCCTTCGACGCGGCCAATGCCGGTTATGATGCCGGCGCCGTGGATGTCGCCGTCATACATGCCGAAGGCCGCGAGTGGCGACAGCTCCAGGAACGGCGAGCCCGGATCGATCAGGTTCATCACGCGTTCCCGGGGAAGAAGCTTTCCGCGCGCTACATGCCGTTCGCGGGCCTTCTCCGAGCCGCCCAAGGCGGCCTCGGCGCGGCGCGCTTGCAATTCGGCCGTGAGAGCGCGCATGCACTCGGCATTGGCGCGGAATTCATCCGAATTCTTGTCGATTGACGACGCCAGAATCGCCAATAACCCCTCCCCTAATCGATGACAGAGGGTGCCTCGGCGGAACCCGGAACGCAATGGCGTGTGAACTGCGGCAGAACAAAGATCGTGGAACTGACGCGGCCTTGCGGCGTTCTCGTTACGCACGCCACAACGTCAAGCACGTCGGGAGGTGCCCACAGGAGGATTCATTCAATGAGCAAAGCAAGACTGTTATCGACCGTAGCGGCAACAATGCTGCTCGCCGCAGGCGTTGCCTCGGCGCAAGACATGAAGAAGGACGAAGCACCCGCCCGTGCTCCTGCTGCCCAGCAGAACGCGCCGGCCGAGAAGGTAGCGCCGGCTATAAAGCCGGGCGAACATAAGGCCGGTGCGGAACAGAAGGCGCCGGCGGCCACCACCGGCCAGGCGCCGAAGGCGTCGGATGCCGATAAGCCCCGCGCCACCGACAATAAGGGCGGCGCCATGGACAAGAACGCCAACGACAAGGGCGCCTTGGACAAGACGCTGGAGAAGAACAAGGCCACCGATAAGGGTGCGCCCAAGAGTTCTACCGAGGTCGACGTGAAGACCAAGGCCAACGATAACGCCCAGGCCCCGGCCGGCGCGAAGCCGGCCCAGTCGACTGAGAAGTCCAGCACGACGACGACCACCACCACCGGCCAAGGCGCGGCCTCCGGCTCCGCCAAGCTCTCAACCGAGCAGCGCAGCCAGATCACCACCGTCATCAAGCAGCAGAAGGTGGAAAGGGTCGAGCCGTCCAAGCTGAACATCTCGATTTCGGTCGGAGCCAGAGTCCCGACGAGCGTGCGCTTCTACCCGTTGCCGTCGCAAGTGTACGTGATCTATCCCGAGTGGCGCGGCTACGACTACATCCTGGTCGGCGACCAGATCCTCGTCATCAATCCGCGCACGCATGAGATCGTCGCGATCCTCGACGCCTGACGCAGATTTGCCCTACTAATGTCACGGCCGCGGTGGAAGTCCGTCGCGGCCGTGTCTTTTTGTCCGTGCGACGACATTTTTCGCGGGTTCCCGGAACATCACTGCGTGACGCCTGTTGGTTTCGCATGCCGCCATGCGGCATCCACCGAAGGAGGCGAAACAATGAAGACGATCACCACGCTCACCGCCGTCGCTGCGTTACTGGCCGGCATTTCCGTCGCCAGCGCCCAGGGCACCATGGGTTCCCAATCGAGTCCGTCCGGCGCCCGGCAGGCAAGCGGCACCGGCCAGTTCTGCATCGAAGTTTCCAAGGGCGGTGCGCTGCAGTGTAAATACGCCAGCATCACGGCCTGCGAGAAGGACGCGCAGCCGCAGGGCCTGCAATGCTCGCCGAACCCGAACAGTGGCACCACCGGCTCCAAGCAATAGCACGGCGAGTGACGTGAGCGAGACGCCCCGTGCCGGAGTAATCCGGCGCGGAGCGCGCGCGTATCACGCTGTCTCGCACGCGCATATCAGCATCGCGTGATCGTTTCACATGGAACGCATGCGAAGGTGCGAACGTTGACGTTGCGATCTCCAACACAAACCAATGTAATGTAATGTGAGGACACCATGAACAAAGATCGCATCAAAGGCAGCTTCGAGCAGGCCAAGGGTAAAGTGAAGGAAGTTGCCGGCAAAGCCACGGGCGATGCCAAGCTCGAAAACGAAGGCAAGGCACAGCAAGTTTCCGGCAAGGTGCAGAACATTGTCGGCGGCATGAAGGACGCGGTGAAGGAAGCCGTCAACGACTAGTTGCGCTCGACTAGGCTAAGAGGGAAAACTCGGCGCTTGCGCCGGGTTTTTCGTTATGGGCGACCTTCACGCCAGTCGTGTCGGCGTACTAGGCTTTGGCCCGATGGAGGAGAGCCATGGACGCCAAACTCAGCGACTACAAGGACCTCAAGCTCAAGCTCGACGGCCTGGTGCCACCGGGCCACGGCTTTCATCGCAATCTACTGTTCGACGCGATGTACGCCTCGCTGCCGCGCGACCCGGAAGTGAAGGTGCAGATCTACAATGCCGAAATCGTGCCCGGTGGCTTTACCAATTGGCATTGCCACAACGGCGCGGCGTTTTTTGTGGCGCTGCAGGGACAGTTCGAGGCTCACTTTCAGGAAGGCGTGCTGGTCAAGGCTAAGGCCGGCGAATGCTATTCCGAGCCGATCGCCAAATTCCACCGCGGGCATAACCCGCACCCCGACCTGCCCTATCTGTGCATCGGCCTGTGCTTCACCTCGCCGGACCGCGAGCACGTGACGAATTCGGTCGAGCGGCCGTGGTGAGCATTACGCCTTGAGCACCTTGGGCCAGTCGACCTCATCCTCGGCCAGCACCCACGGCTCCTTGACGCCGGCATCGCACCATTCGCGCCAGGCCGGCAGCGCCATCACCGCGTCCATATAGGCGCGAGTGACCGCGCTCGTGGCGACATCGTAGGTGTGGAAGCGCGCCACCACCGGCGCATACATGGCGTCGGCCGCGCCGAAGCTACCAAACAGGAACGGGCCGCCCTTGCCGAAGCGCGCGCGAGCGCCGCTCCATAACTCCTCGATCCGCTTCACATTCGCCGCCGCCTCCGGCGTCAGTTCGCGCTTGATAATGGGCCGCCACATATTCATCGGCATCAGGCGGCGCAGCGGCAGAAATCCGGCATGCATTTCGTTGGCAATGGCGCGCGCATGCGCCCGGGCCGCAGCATCCGCCGGCCACAGAGCTGCCTTGGGGAATTTCTCGGCCAGATATTCCAGGATCGCCAGCGATTCCCACACGCTCACGCCATCGTCGATCAGCACCGGCACTTTTCCGGTGCCGGAATACGGGCTGACTGTGGCTTTGAAATTGGCGGCGTCGAGCGAAATCAAAGTCTCGTCGAACGCAATGCCGGCCACCTTCATCGCAATCCACGGCCGCATCGACCATGACGAATAATTTTTGTTACCGATAATGAGTTTCAACGCCATTGCGCTCAGGCCTGCTTAGACGGATTCTTGGGCTGCGGCGGAAGCTCCGGCGCCAATACCGGACCGCCGGCCTTCTTCCAGGCGCCGAAGCCGCCTTGGACGTGAGCGACCGGCTTGAGCCCCATGCACTGGGCGGTGTGCGCGGCCAGCGCCGAGCGCAAGCCGCCGGCGCAGAAGAACACGAAACGCTTGTCCTGCGCGAATACCGGTTTGTGGTACGGGCTTTGCGGGTCGATCCAGAATTCCAGCAAGCCGCGCGGGCAGTGAAAGGCGCCCGGCACCTTACCTTCGCGCTGCAATTCGCGGATGTCGCGGATGTCGACCAGCACGGTATCGTCTTGGCCAACAAGTTTGATGGCCTCCTCGACCGGCAGCGTCTCGATCTCGCGTTCGGCGGCGTCCACCAGCGCCTTGTATCCAGTGGTAATGGTCTGCGACATAAGTGCTCCTGCTGCCGCAGAATGACAGAGCCGCCGCCGCCGCTCAAGTTGATGACGGTTGAAGGCCATGCGGCGAGCGGGCACCATGCTTGGCAGGAGCGAGTCGATATGCCGGTCTTGACCCTGCCCGATATTCTCGCCTTCGCCTGGTTCACATCAGCCTGGATCGCCTATTCCATTTTGATCGAGAAAACCGCCAAGGGCCGCGGCGGCCTCAACGCGCTGATGAACCACTATCGCGACGAATGGATGGAGCGGCTGCTGGCGCGCGACATGCGCATGGTGGACGCACAGGTTACCGCCGCATTGCAGAACGGCACGGCGTTTTTCGCTTCCACCAGCCTGATCGCCATCGGCGGCACGCTGACGCTGCTGCGCTCGACCGATGAAATTCTTGCGCTGGTGTCGGTGCTGCCTTTCGGCGCCACATCGTCGCGCGTCTTGTGGGAGATGAAGACGATGGGGCTCGCCATCATCTTCGTCTACGCCTTCTTCAAGTTCGCCTGGTCGTGCCGGCTGTTCAATTATTTCGCCATCATGGTCGGCGCAGCGCCGCCGCCCGCGGAGAAGAGCAGCGCGCAAGCGCGGGCTTTCGCCCACCGTGCCGCGCGGCTCTGCGCCGATGCCGGCCGCCATTTCAATCGCGGTCAGCGCGCCTTTTTCTTTGCACTTGGCTATCTCGGCTGGTTTTTGGGACCGGTTCCGCTCGCGTTGAGCACGACCGGTATTGTGATTGTGATGTGGCGGCGGCAATTCGCTTCGGAATCGCGCAAGGCCTTCGAGCCGGACGCTGCCGATGGCAAGCGGCTGAAACGGCGCAGCCGCGCGTGATCGATAGACGCAATAACGCTAGGCCATCCCCATCAAGACGGCGACAAGCGCCACGATTAACACGGCGGTGCTGACGGCGACCGCGGTGACAATGCGGTCGCTCCAGTCCGGATGCAGGGCGGCGATTTTGCCAGCCGGCGGCTCGGATGGCACACCAGTGGTGCGCGTGCTGAACGCCATGGGCCGATCCCCCCTTAAGGTGGCATCGCGAAACCGCGATGGTGCACGAGTACGCAAACGCGAACTCGGGCGCTCGAATCGCCCAAAACCAAAACAGATTATCACAGTTTTACGACAGGTCGGCCGCAGCCCGTGAAGGCGATCAGCGCGCCTTTTTCCACGCCTCGTAGCGTTTTTTGTTTTCTTCGTTGGGCGGGTAGAGCCCAGGCAGTTGGGCGCCCTTCTCAACTTCCTGCACCAGCCAGCTTTCCAGCAATTCGTGCTCGGCGCCTTCGCTGGCGACGAAATCGGCCAGGTCCTTCGGGATCACCACCGCGCCGTCGTCGTCGGCGACGATGATGTCGCCGGGGAAGATCGCGCAGCCGCCACAACCAATCGGCTCGTTCCAGCCGACGAAGGTAAGCTGATTGACCGAAGCCGGCGCCGCCACGCCCTGACACCAGACCGGGAGGCCGGTGGCGACGACACCGTGCTTGTCGCGCATGACGCCGTCGGTAATCAGCGCGGTCACGCCGCGCTTGACCATGCGCATGCACAGAATGTCGCCGAAGATGCCGGCGCCGGTCACGCTCATGGCGTCGGCAACCACAACGCAGTTTTCCGGCATCGCTTCGATGGCGCCACGCGTCGAGATCGGCTTGGTCCAACTCTCCGGCGTTGCCAGATCCTCGCGCACCGGCACGAAGCGCAGCGTGAAGGCCTCCCCCACCACGCGCTTGCCGGAAAAGCCGAGCGGCATGGCGCCCGCCATCCAGGATCGGCGGATGCCTTTCTTGAGCAGCATGGTGGTGATGGTGCCGGTGGTGACGTTGGCCAGCGTCTCAAGTGTCGACGACATTTAGATCCCCGTTACGCAGCGTTGAGGCCGATCCGCTCGTCGCGTCGGCGCAGATATGTGACCAGCGGAATGGCCAGCAGAACCATCCAGGCTTTGCCGACGATCTGTCCGAGCAAGAAATCGAGCGAACCGAAAGCGAGCCACAGGAACACGATCGAGTCCACGACCAAACCGACCAGGCTCGAGGCCACCACGGCCAGCACCAGGCGGCGGCGGGCAAGCGGCGTATAGACTGCGAAATCGGCAAATTCCGACAGCAGGAACGCGGCCGCCGACGCGAGCACCAGCGACGCCGGCGCCAGACCGGCCGAGATGGCAGCGCCAGCGACGATCGCGCCAATGCCGAACTCGACGCCGAGCCGGCGCTGAACCAGGTCGCGCAGCACCAACGCGGCGCCGATCATCAGCACGCCGGACGGCGCCATCAGGCCAGGCGCGACCGGCACCAGGCATGGCCCTTTGGGCACGCAAACCGTGCCGACGTTGCCGATCATCCAATTGGCCGCCGGTATGGTCAGGCAGAACAGAGCCAGAAAGACCCAACCTTCGATATTCTTCTGCCGATCGATGTCGTTTATCGTCATGGTGCTGTCCGCTTGCTCTTGAACTTCTTGAAACCCTCTGCCCGCAGCTTACAGGCCGGGCATGTGCCGCAACCATAGCCCCAGTCGTGGCGCCGGCTGCGGTCGCCCAAGTAACAGCTATGGGTGTCCTCGACAATGAGGTCGAGCAGGCCTGCGCCGCCAAGGTCCTCCGCCATGGCAAAAGTGGCGGCCTTGTCAATCCACATTAGCGGGGTATGCAAGGTGACGCGCTGGTCGAGACCGAGGGTGAGTGCGACCTGCATGGCTTTGACGGTGTCGTCGCGGCAATCGGGATAGCCGGAGTAGTCGGTCTCGCACATGCCGGCGACGATGTGGCGGGCACCGCGCCGGTAGGCCAGCGCGCCGGCAAAGCAGAAGAAGATCAGATTGCGTCCGGGCACAAAGGTGCTCGGCAAGCCGCTGTCGGCGATTTCGATCGCGGTTTCGCGCGTCAGCGCGGTCTCGGAAATGGTGGCGAGCGCATCGAGCTTGACCGTATGGTCGTCGCCCAGCCGCGCTTTCCAGTCCGGCCGCAGACCTGCCAATCCTTCGCGCAAGCGCGGCCGCACATCGAGCTCGATTGAATGGCGCTGACCATAGTCGAAGCCGACGGTCTCCACGCGCGCGAAGCGTTCCAGCGCCCAGGCCAGGCAGACGGTGGAGTCCTGCCCGCCGGAAAACAGTACAAGGGCGGTGTCGGCGCTTAGCTCAGTCACTACCGGTCAATCCCACTTCGGCGACCAGGTCCAGTCGACGATGCGGCCACCCGGACGGGCGAGAGCCGCGATCTCCTTCATTTCCGCGTCCGTCAAATCAAAATCGAGAACGTCGATATTCTCCGTCAGCCGTTCGACCTTGCTGGTGCGCGGGATCACAGCGATGCCCTGCTGGGTGAGCCAGCGCAGGCACACCTGCGCCGCCGTTTTATCATGGGCCTTGCCAACGCGTTGGAGCACCTCATTGCCTTTGGCGTTGCCGCGCGCGATCGGGCTATAGGCCACCACCGCCATGCCGGCTTTTCGGGTGGCCGCGATCAGTTTGTCCTGGTCGAGAAACGGGTGGCATTCGAACTGATTACAAACGAGGGGCGTGCCTGAAACCTTGATCGCCTCGTCGATCAGCGCCACCGTGAAGTTCGACACACCGATCTGCTTGACGTAGCCGGCGCGTTTCAGATCCGCCATGGCGCCGAGCGTCTCGGCCAAGGGCACGCGCGGGTTCGGCCAATGGATCAACAGCAGGTCGATTACGTCGAGCCGCAGGAGTCCTAGGCTCTGCTTTACCGAGCGCTCAAGGTCGTGTGGCTGCAGGCGCTCCGGCGGCACCTTGGTGCCAACTACCACTTCCGCACGCATGCCCGAGGCGCGAACGCCCTCGCCCACTTCACGTTCGTTTTCGTACATCTGGGCGGTGTCGATATGGCGATAGCCGGCACGAATGGCCTGCTCGACCACCCGCGTGCAATTGCGCCCGCGCAATGCCCAG
>Ga0184628_10001452_pt1 | contig 11697 bp, 9 predicted proteins | sample PLM4_5_b1_FD_133149 | JGI IMG/M metagenome (GOLD analysis project Ga0184628, IMG submission 133149) | Groundwater sediment microbial communities from an aquifer in East River, Colorado, USA - PLM4_5_b1 | ecosystem: Environmental > Terrestrial > Soil > Riparian zone | place: USA: East River...
CACCAGTCGTTCCGCGTCGCATGGGACTTCGCGACGCAGATGACTTCGCCATCGCGAGATCCGACGCCATCACCATCATGTTCGTGCCTCAGACCATGTCGCAGTCGACGCTGGGCGTGCCGTTACCGTCCGGAGCCACCGATGTGCGCGTGGACACGATGCCGAACTGTCCGACGGCCACCACTCTCTGTGGTTTTGCCGCCGGCGATTCACTCGTCGTGTTCGATCAGGAGGGGCACTTCGATTTCTTCACCGTCCTGCTGACGCAACCCGATTCATTTCGTGTGCGGAGCTGGCAATCCGCGCATCCGAGCTTTGGATACGACGCGGGCGCTGTGGTCGCCGCCGCCGAATGGCACACGTATTACTTCGACCGGCCCAATCGTCAGCTCCGACACTTTGACGGCTATTTGACCGATACACCGGTTGTGGACGACGTGGTTGGGATCACATTTCAGTATTTCGGGGATCCGCAGAGCCCCGTGATGCCGAAGCCCCCTCTGGGGACCGCTAATTGCCTCTACGACGCGGCTGGCGGCCGAATCGGGGGGGAAGCGCCTGCTTTGGCTGGCGCCCCTCTGGCGCCCTTGCCCCTTGGCCTGTTTACAGACGGGCCATGGTGCGGGGACGGCGATAACAAATTTGATGCTGACTTAATTCGTATCCGGAGCGTGCGCGTCACGCTCCGTTTGCAGGTGGCCAATGACATGCTCCGCGGATCCTCGCCGAGTTTCGCCGTCGCCGGCCGGAGTTTGAGCGCCGCCCGCAGCCTGCCCGATTACACCGTCCGCTTCGATGTGACGCCCCGCAATCTGATCGGGGGGCAGGAATGGTAATCGCGGTTGTGATGCTCACGGCCGTCCTGAGCGGTCTGGGCCTCGGCTTGGTGACGCTCACCAATACCGAGACGGCCATCGCCGCCAACTACCGCGAAGCGAGCGACGTGCTCCACGCGGCGGATGCCGCTGCGGACTGCGCCCTCGCGGACATCCGTCGCGCGTCGTCATTCACCAGCATCCTCTCCGGGACGAGCGCGCCTTCATTTCGCGATGCGAGCCTGACGCCGACGACTCCGTCCGGCGGTCGTCTCGATCTGGCTGCGTTGACCGCATCGCTCCAGGCGGAGTCGGATGCCGCGACAAATCTCGGCACCAACAATCCTCGATGGAGTCTGTTCGTCAACCGCTCGATGGCCACGATGGTCGCCAGTCCCGCGGCGACGACATACGCGGTGGCGTGGGTCGCTGACGACCCGGCTGATGGCGACAACGACCCGCTCCGGGACAGCAACGGCGTCGTCACCGTTCGTGCGATGGCGTTCGGGCAATTCGGCACACGAAAATCGATCGAAGTCACGATCACAAACGCGCGCGGAACCAGCGCGCTCTCTTGGAGGGAACTCCGGTGAATCCACTCTGGCAATCGACCGTCGTCATCACGGCCATCCTGGCGTGGCTTGCAGTTCCACCAAAGAGTCTGGCCGAGGCCTCTGCGCGCGAAGCGTTTCGACGTTCCACTGCGCCCAAGACCAAGGTCGTGCTGACCAATGCCGGCCTGCCGCAGTCGGCCCTGGTGTCTGGCGCGGCGGTCACGCCGCCTCCGGCCGCGACGACGGACGCGTCCGCGTCGGCCAAGCCCGCGGGTGCCCCGACAGAGAAGACTGAAAAGCACGATGAGACGTGGTGGCGCAAACGCATGTCGAGCGCGCGGGAGCAGCTCAGCATCAACCAAAAGTCCGCTGAGGATCTGCAGACGCGTATCAACGCGCTTCAGCGTGACGTCGTGAATCGCGACAATCCACAGCAGGCGGCGAAGCTTCGCGAGGACTTGCAGAAGGCGATCACCACGCTCGATGCCACGAAGTTGCAGATCGAGGCAGATCAAAAAGCGATTGTGGCGATTCAGGACGAAGCACGCCGGGCCGATGTGCCCGCTGGCTGGGTCCGGTAGTAAGCCGGGGGCTTCGCCCCCCGGACCCCCGACACGCTCGGTCGCTCGCGCCCGTTCTCGTCTTAGGCGCCGATACCGATCGACGCCAATGCCGTCGTCAGTTCCGCCGGTGTCACATCCGACGCGATGTGCGTCGTGCCGAAACCCGAGCTCAGCACGAAGTGCAGACGGCCGTTGGCCACCTTCTTGTCGTGGCTGGCCGCGTCGAGCGCGGCGGTCCGGCTGAGATCCCCCACCGGCGGCAGCGGGCCCATGCGCCGAATCAGTTCCTGCAGCCGTTCCGAGTGCGGCGCCGGCATCAGCTGACGCGCGACAGAGATGTGCGCGGCCGCCAGCATGCCGTAGGCGATGGCTTCGCCGTGTCGAAATCGACGGAAGTCGGTGATGGCTTCCAGCGCGTGTCCGATCGTGTGACCGAAATTCAGCACGCGGCGCGGGCCGGCTTCGCGCTCGTCCTGCCCGACCACGTCGGCCTTGATGCGGCAGGATTCGGTGACGATGGCCGCGAGCGACTCGTGATCGTGCGCAAAGAGCTTGTCGAGATCGTGTGAGACCCGTTCGAAGAGCGAAGGGGACGCGATCACGCCGTACTTCACGACCTCATACAGTCCGGCGCGAAACTCCCGACGGGGCAGCGTGGTCAACAGATCCGAGTCGCACAGGACGAGCGCCGGCGGGTGAAACGCGCCGGCGAGATTCTTACCGGCGGGGAGGTTGACACCGACTTTTCCGCCGACCGCGCTGTCCACCTGCGCGAGGAGCGTCGTCGGCACTTGCACCAGCGGCAGGCCACGCAGATACGTCGCGGCGGCGAATCCGGCCACGTCGCCTACGACGCCACCGCCAACCGCCACCACCGTCGTCGTGCGCGAGACGAGCCGCTTGGCGAAGGCGTCGTAGAGTCGCGACACGGTGGCCAGCGTCTTCGCGCGCTCTCCGTCCGCCATCAGGACGGGCCCCGCCTCGCCCGCGAGGCTGTCCAGCAGGTCGCCGTGATGACGCCAGACGGGCGCGGCGCTCACGATCACCGGATCGCCCAGGCCCGCATCGGCCAGGAACTGGGGCAGTTTCGCCGCGAGGCCCCGGCCAATGAACACGGGATAGTTTCGCGCGGCGCTCTTTACATCAATTCGTACGGGATCCATCGTTTCAGGTTGGGCCGCCAAGCTTGTTAGGATAGCAGGCCACCGTGAACGCTCGTCTCTTGGCCGACTACCTCATCATCGGCAGCGGCATCGCGGGACTGCGCGCGGCGGTGACGCTGCAAACGCGGGGCCGCGTGCTTCTCTTGACCAAGTCCGATCCCGGCGCGGGCAGCACCGGATATGCCCAGGGCGGCATTGCCGCGGCCGTGGGGCCGGACGACTCGCCGGACCTGCATTTCGCCGACACGGTCGCCGCCGGTGACGGACTGTGCGACGAGTCGGCCGTGCGTGTGCTGGTCGAGCAGGGCCCGCGCTACGTGCGCGAGTTGGAGGAATGGGGCGCCGCGTTCGACCGCCGGCCGGACGGACTGCTGGACCTCGCTCGCGAGGGCGCACATAGCGTCCGGCGCGTGCTGCACGCACGTGACGCGACGGGCCGCGAGATCAGCCGCGTCCTGGCCGCCCGTCTGATGGGCGCGCCGCAGGTGACGGTGGTCGACCACGCCCTGGCTGTCCAGATTATTTGTGAGGACGGCCGCGTGGCGGGCGTCCGCTTTCTTGATGCGACGGGGCAACTGCGCGAAGCCCGTGCGCGCGCGACCCTGATCGCGACGGGGGGGGCCGGCCAGGTCTATCGCGAAACGACCAATCCGCCGGTGGCCACCGGCGATGGCGTGGCCCTGGCCTATTTTTCAGGCGCGCGGATTGCGGACATGGAGTTCGTGCAATTCCATCCCACCGCGCTGTCCGTGCCCGGCGCGCCCCGGTATCTGTTGTCCGAAGCGCTCCGCGGCGAAGGCGCGCGACTGGTCAACGCCCAGGGCGAGGCGTTCATGTCTCGCGAAGATCCCGCGGGCGATCTGGCGCCACGCGATCGCGTCGCGCGTGCCATGGTGCGCGAATCGGAGCGTACGGGCGCGCCCGTGTATTTGTCACTCGCGCATCTGCCCGCCGCCGCGATGCGCGAACGGTTCCCGCTGATTGCGGAGTTGTGCCGCCGTGCCGGCCTCGACCTGTCGACCGATCGATTGCCGGTCAGTCCCGCGGCTCATTACGTGATGGGCGGTGTCGCCACCGACTTGAGCGGCCGCGCGTCGATAACGGGCCTCTATGCCGCCGGCGAGGTCGCCTGCACGGGCGTGCACGGCGCGAACCGGTTGGCCAGCAACTCCCTGCTGGAGGGCCTCGTGTTCGGGGGCCGTGCGGCCGACGCCATGGAGGCCGATGCTGTCGCCGACCGATGGACGGGCGGTCCGCCGGCCGTCGATCCGCCCCCGACGGGTCCATCCGGGCCGCCCCTGCTGTCGGCCGCCGAAACGGCGGATTTGATGTGGCGGCACGTCGGCGTGTTTCGCGATGGGGCAAGCTTGCGGTCCGCGTTGGAGGTCCTCGATCCGGCGTGGGCGAGCGTCGAATCGGCCGCGCGGGCGGGCGCCGGGGCCGCTGCCGGCACCTGGCGCGCGCGCAGCGTGGTTGCCGTGGCGCGTCTTATCACCCGCGCCGCGCTGCGCCGCGAGGAAAGCCGGGGCGCCCATTGGCGCCGCGATTTCCCGGAAAAAGACGATCTACACTGGAAGCGCCACGAGAGCGAACAACGATATGTCTGATCAGAAGAAAGACTCCTTCGTCACCGAGATCACGCCCCGTTCGGCGGACTTTTCCCGCTGGTACCTCGACGTCGTCCGCCGGGCCGAGATGGCCGACTACTCGCCGGTCAAAGGCTGCATGGTCATCCGGCCGTACGGCTACGCGATCTGGGAACACATCCAGCGCCTGCTCGACGCGCGATTCAAGGCCACCGGGCACGTCAACGCCTACTTCCCCCTGTTCATCCCCGAGTCGTTGCTGATGAAGGAGAAGGAGCACGTTGAGGGATTTGCGCCGCAAGTTGCGTGGGTCACACGCGGTGGCGACGAGGACCTCGAGGAGCGCCTGATCGTCCGTCCGACGTCAGAGGTGCTGGTCGGCACGATGTACGCGAAGTGGGTCAAGTCGTGGCGGGATCTGCCCGTGCTCATCAATCAGTGGGCCAACGTCGTCCGTTGGGAAAAAGTCACGCGGCCGTTTCTGCGCACGACTGAATTCCTGTGGCAGGAAGGCCACACCGCGCACGAGACCGCCGACGAGGCGGAGGAGGAGACGCTCAAGATCCTCGCGCTGTACAAGGAGTTCGCCGAAAACGAACTGGCGATTCCCGTGATCGACGGCATCAAGAGCGACAGCGAGAAGTTCGCGGGCGCCGCGCGCACGTATTCGATCGAGGCGCTGATGGGGGACGGTCGTGCGCTTCAGGCGGGGACGTCGCACAACCTTGGTCAGAATTTCGCCAAGGCCTTCGAGATCCAGTTCCAGGGCCGCGACAAAGCGCTGCAGCACGCCTGGACGACGTCGTGGGGCGTCTCGACCCGATTGATCGGTGCGTTGATCATGACCCATGGCGACGACAGCGGCCTCGTGCTGCCGCCCAACGTCGCGCCGTATCAGGTCGTGATTGTGCCGATTCCGCGCGGTAACTGGAAGGAAACCGTGCTGCCCAAAGCGGAAGCGATTCGCGATGAACTGACCGCGCGCGGCGTGCGCGTCAAACTCGACGCGACCGAGGAGAATTCGCCCGGCTGGAAGTACGCCGAGTGGGAGCTGCGCGGCGTGCCGCTGCGCCTCGAAATCGGGCCCAAGGATCTGGAAAAGGCCCAGGTGTTTTCCGCCCGGCGTGATACGCGCGAGAAGGCCGCGATTCCGTTTGCCGATCTCGCGACGCGCGTGCCCGAAATCCTGGCCGAGATTCAGCGCAACCTGCTGGAGAAGGCCCGGCAGTTCCGCGAACAGAACACGACCGACGTGTCGACGTGGGCCGAGTTCGTCGCCGCCATGGAAGGGCGGCCCGGCTTCGTGATCGCGCCGTGGTGCGGCACGAGCGAATGCGAAGCGACGATCAAGTCCGAGACGCAGGCGACCCTCAGGAACATTCCCCTGGGTTCGCCGCGGATTGAGGGTTCGTGTGTACGTTGTGGATCGCCCGCGGGCGTGCGGGCCTGGTTCGCGAAGGCGTACTAGAAATACACCGAGGTCACGGAGGGGGCGGAGGACACGGAGCGGAGGGACCGCGTTCTCCGCGACCTCCGTCCCCTCCGTGTCCTCGGTGTGTTCCCTACTGCAGTCTGACGACGAGCGCGGCGCGGCGATTCAGGCGTCGCGTTTCGCTGCGCGCGTTGTCGTACTTCGGCCGCTCTTCACCGTAGCTCACCGTGCTCAGCCGGTTCGCGTCGATGCCGCGGGCGATCAGATACTCACGCACCGCCTGGGCCCGGCGCTCGCCGAGCGCGAGGTTGTACTCGGTCGTGCCGATGTTGCACGTGTGCCCTTCGAGTTGCAGCTTCAGTTCCGGGTTGGCCTTCATCGTCGCGACCGCCTCATCGAGAATCTTGAGGGCGTCCGGACGCAACGTGTACTTGTCGAATTCGAAGTGCACGTCTTCGAAGTTGAATTCCTTGCGCGGCGGCGCGGCCACCTCAATCGTGGTCGACGAGGTCGCGGATCCGCCCTTGCCGTCGGTCACGGTGACCGTCAGCGTCGCCGGACCTGGCTGATTTGACGCCGTCCACTGGGCCTGGCGGCTCGTCGCATTGGCGAGCGTGCCGTTGCTCGCGGTCCAGCGATAGGTCAACGCGTCGCCGTCCGGGTCACGGGCGTCGGCTGATGCGGTGGCGACCTTCCCCGGTTCAACTCGGCATGGATCGCAGCTGGCCTGCACCACGGGCGGCCGATTGGCCGGCGGCGGGGGCGGCGGCGGCGGGGGCGGCGGTGGTGGCGGCGGTGGCGGTGGCGGTGGAGGCGGCGGAGCCGCAACGTACGCCCGATTCTTGGTGCCCGGCGAGAAGCCGACGCGCACCTGGAAGCCGCCCTGGTCGGCGAAGCCGTTGCTCGGCACAGCCGGCACGCCGAAGCCAGCGGCCTCGTCGCGGCCCTTCATGTTGAAATTCCACGCGCCGCCTCCGCCAATGAAGAACCCATTGGCCGCCTGCCACGTGAGGCCGACGCCGGCCAGGACCGGATCCCGCAGGAACGTCGTGGTCGGCACGAGGGATCCATCAGCACCGAAGCTGAGGGGCGCGGTAATGCTGCTGTTCACGTAGTGCTCACCGAACACTTCGGCGTTCACCCGGAAGCCGCTGTTCATGATGTTGAAGATGGCCGCGCCGGCGCCCCAACGGATGCCGTTGGTCAGTTCGTAGCCGGTCGGGTTGCCCCGCACCAGGTAGCCGCCGAATCCCGACACTTCAACCTTGTTGGTGTGCGTCGAGACGATGCCGTCGATCTGGAAATCCATCTCGCCGCTCGACGTGCCGACGGTGTCGTCGCCAGTCGGAATCTTGACCTGCGCGCGCGCAGCAATCGCCAGGGGGCTCGTTCTCGACGCCAGGAAGTTGTACTTCCCGCCGACCGTCACGTCGCCCATCTTGTTGCCCGACCAGCCGCCTCGAATCAGCGGGACGTCCGGCACGATGCCACCGCCGGTTCCAGTGTTCTGCTCCGCGGCCGTGCTCGTGTAAAACAACGGACGCGTGTCGCGGTCCACCTGCGTGATAACCGACACGCTGCCAAACACCTCGGCGCGGTCGCCCAGGCCGAAGCCGAACGTCACCGGGATGCGGTTGATGTCGGTAAATCCCTGCCCGTCGTCGGTGTTGACATTAAAGAGGCCGACGGACCACTTCTTGTGTCGAAGGACGTTCGCGGTCGGCACGAACCAGATACCCGTGTCACCCGCTGGCGTGATGGTAGTCGGCCGTGTCTCGCTTGACGTCCCGCTGCCCTGCGACGATCCCGCGGGCTTCGCGGCCGTGGTCTGAGCCAGAACGCTCGTCGCGCCGCCAAGCAGCGCACCTATCACACACAATCCAATGAGTTTTTTCATAGGTCTCGGACCCTCAGTCCTCTTGCCATGTTAGGACTCCTTAATACTCAAGTCAACGAAATGCGAGCAAAACACGGCGTGATCCGGGCCAGATCCGGGCCTCCTGCGCGCAGGCGCGGTATACTGGATCTCGTCTGACTCGGCCAGTGCAGGAGTACGTTTATGGGACCCTTAGGCTTTCCGGAGATGGTCGTTATTCTCATCGTGGCCCTGATCATTTTCGGGCCGCGCAAGCTCCCGGAACTGGGCCGTTCGCTCGGGCGCAGCATCAACGAATTCAAGCGCGCGTCCAACGACCTCCGGACGACCTTGGACGACGAAATCCGGGCCGAGGAGCGCAAGGCGATCCCGCCGTCGCCGACCGATCCAGCCAATCTGCCGTCCCCGGCAGCGCCTGAGACCGTGGCTCGAGGCCATCAGAACTCCTAGGTTTCCATCCGCATTCATTCATGTCCAATTCTGCCGACGGCAGCCGCGTCTTGGATCCTGACGATCGGTTAGAAGACGATACCGAGTCAGGCGCGTCCGGCGAAAAGACGCGCATGAGCTTCCTCGATCACCTCGACGAGCTCCGCAAGCGCATCCTCTATTCGGTCTACGCACTCGGCGCGATGTGCCTCGTCACGTTCTGGTTCTGGGAAGAGATGTTCGTGTACTTGGCGAAGTACTTCCAGCAGCAGGGCGGTCATCTCGTCTACAACCGGCCGATGGGCGCCTTCATGTTCAGCATGAAGCTCAGCATGCTGGCGGCGCTGATTCTGGCCGCGCCGTTTGTGTTTGCTCAGGTCTGGCTCTTCGTGGCGCCCGGCCTCTATTCGCGTGAGAAGAAACTCGCGATTCCCTTCGTGTTCTTTTCGACGCTCATGTTTGCGGCCGGCGCGTGGTTCGCGCATTTCATCGCGTTTCCCGCGATGTGGAAGTTCTTTGTCAGCTACAACGGCCTGGGCGGGATTGAGTCGTTTCAGAACATCGACGACACCTTTACGTTCTATGTAGGTACGGTCCTGGGCCTCGGACTCGTGTTCCAGATGCCCTTGCTGGTGTTCGTGCTCTCGCGGTTCGGCATGGTGTCGGCAGGCTTCCTCTGGAAGCACTTCAAGTACGCCGTGCTGGCGATCTTCGTGCTCGCCGCGCTGATTACGCCCAGCGCGGACATGGTGACGCAGTTGGTCTTTGCCGCGCCGATGCTGGTGCTCTACATCATCAGCATTTTTGTGGCGCTGATTTTCGGCCGGCGCAAGCGTGCGCCTGAGAGTGGGGATTGATGAAGACACGGGGTGTTTCCGCAGCAGTCGTCGTGGTGGTGGCGTCGGCCCTCGCCGGCGGCATGGTCGGCACTCGCGCGGGTGCGAGCCAGGACGTGGCGCAGATCGACAGCCGGTACCGGATGTACCAGGCCGCGCTACAGGCCATCGAGAAGGAATACGCCGAGCCGGTTGACGGCGCGCAGATGATTTACGGGTCGATTGACGGCCTGCTTCGGACGCTCGATCCGCACTCCAGTTTCTTCGACCCCAAAGATTACGCGCGGATGCGCGAGCAGCAGAGCGGCTCCTACGTGGGCATCGGCATCAGCATCGTGTCGCTCGACGGCCTGATTACCGTGACACAGCTGTTCGAAGGATCCCCGGCCTATAAGGCGGGCATCCGCCGGAACGATGTGATCGCGCGCGTCGGCCAGCCTGTGCAGGAAGGGGGCAAGCGCGAGGTCAAGTGGGAAGAAACCAAGGGCTGGGCCACTGAAGAAGTCGTCAAGCGCGTGCGCGGTCCGCGGGACACGACGGTCGAGATTTCGATCCGGCGCCCCGGCGTGGACAGCCTGACGGATCTCACAGTCGCTCGCGATCAGATCAAGATCACGACCGTTCGCACCGCGTTCATGATCGCGCCCGGCACGGGCTACGTCCGGCTCCAGGATTTTTCGGAGACGACCGACGAGGAACTCGGCGTCGCGCTCGAGACGCTCAAGAAGGCCGGCATGCAGCGCTTGATGCTGGACATTCGCGACAACCCCGGCGGTCCGCTGGATCAGGCGATTGCCGTCGCCAGCCGGTTCCTCAAAGCGGGGCAGATGGTGGTCTACACGCGCGGCCGCGTGCAGGGATCCGCCGAGGACTATCGCGTCGAGAAATCGGGCGGTTATCTCGATGTGCCGATGATCGTCATGACCAACCGCAACAGCGCCAGCGCGTCGGAGATCGTCTCGGGCGCCATGCAGGATCACGATCGCGCCGTGCTGGTCGGCGAGACGACGTTCGGCAAGGCGTTGGTGCAGGGTGTGTATCGCATCAGCGAGGGATCGGGCCTGGCGCTCACGACCGGGCGGTACTTCACGCCGAGCGACCGGATGATCCAGCGTCCGTGGGACGGGGCGTTCGACGAATACCTCACCTATACCTATCGGGAACAGAAGGCCGACCACCCGCACGAAGCGAGTCAGTTGAAGTACACCGACGGCGGACGGAAGGTGTACAGCGGCGGCGGGATTGAGCCCGACCATTTCATTCCGGGCTCCATCGAAGGATTCAGTCCGTCACGGTTCTCGCGCATGCTGCGCGATCGCGGGGCGTTCATCACCTTTGCCGAGCGCTTTACGAAGGACGGCGACAGCCGGCCGGCCGCCAAAGCCGCCGCGGCCGCCCACAAAGTGGCGCGGGGCTGGCAGGTGTCCGACGCGATGCTCGCGGAATTCCGCGAGTTCGTGATTGGCGAGCGCGTGCGGTTCGATGAGGCCGCCTACAAGGCCGACGCGGCCTTCATCAAGGCGATGATTCGCTTCGAAGTGGACGCCGACCTGTTTGGGATCGAAGAAGCCCGGCGCAACATCTCCCAGGTCGACCCCCAGGTGCAGGCCGCGCTCGGCTATTTTGACGAAGCGAAACAACTCCTGGCGGCCAAGAAGACCACCGGCAAGTAGCCCCCACATGTAGGGGCATGCCTTCGGGCTTGCCCCTACCCAATGGGCTTGCTAGACTGCGCTACGGTTTACCCCTGCATGCGCCTGTCCAAACTGCACATAAACGGATTTAAGAGCTTTCCCGACCGCGCTGAACTGGGCTTCGACATTGGCGTTACTGCCATCGTCGGCCCCAACGGCTGCGGCAAAAGTAACGTCGTGGACGCCATCACCTGGGTCCTGGGCGAACAGAGCGCGAAAAGCCTGCGCGGCGAGCGCATGGAAGACGTGATCTTCAACGGCAGCGATGCCCGCAAGCCCACGGCCACGGCCGAGGTGCGGCTGAAACTCACCGACGTGGCCCAGGCGGCTATGGCGGCGGCGACCGGCGGCACTCCACTGGACGTCGTCGAACTGCTCGATGAGTTGCCGTTGGTGACGCGTGACGTCGAGATTGGGCGGCGCCTGTATCGATCGGGTGAGAGCGAATACCTGATTGACGGCGAAGTGTGCCGCCTGCGGGACGTGCACGACCTGTTGATGGACTCGGGGCTGGGCGTCAAGGCCTACGCCGTCATCGAGCAGGGGAAGATCGGGCAAATCCTTTCGTCGCGGCCAGCCGAGCGCCGATCCCTCATTGAAGAGGCCGCGGGCGTCACCAAGTACAAGGCGCGCCGCCGGTCGGCGGAACTCAAGCTCGAGGCGGCCCAGCAAAATCTCACCCGCGTCGACGACATCGTTTTTGAAGTCGAAAAGCAGCGGGGCGCGCTCAAGCGGCAGGCCGCTCGCGC
>Ga0184628_10001453_pt1 | contig 11695 bp, 11 predicted proteins | sample PLM4_5_b1_FD_133149 | JGI IMG/M metagenome (GOLD analysis project Ga0184628, IMG submission 133149) | Groundwater sediment microbial communities from an aquifer in East River, Colorado, USA - PLM4_5_b1 | ecosystem: Environmental > Terrestrial > Soil > Riparian zone | place: USA: East River...
CCGATCGCATGATGGCTGCCGACCGTCTGGCCAATGACACGAAAGTACTCGAGAACAGGATCCACGGAGGCGCGAGTCACATTGAAGTCGACGCCAAAATAGATTGCCGACCCTTCGGGCTGCCCAACCAACCTCGCCTGATCCAGCGCGGCCTTTACATCGGCTGCAACTTCCGCCTTTGCCGACCCGGTATCTTCCAATCCCTTCAGGAATTTCTCGGGAAGATTGTTTCGATATTGGTAGAGAGAAACGATCGAAAGGCCGTTTCTGATCAGAACGGTCGGCTCGCGGACGCCGTCGATCATGTTGCCGTCGGACGCCATCACCTTCTCGCGCAGGCCCGGCTGGGGCTTTCGCGCGAAAAACCGCACGACAACTTTCACATTCTGGGCAGCCAACTTCGACGCGACTTTTGCTGCATTATGCGGCGTATCGATAATGGCGATGCTTGCCGGATCGTTGGGTTGCCCAATCGCCGCGTGGCCCGGCAGTAAAGCGCTGGCCAGCAGACCCTTGGTGAATGTTCGTCTCGATACGATCGACATTGCTCCCCCGAAGAGCTGTTGCCTGCCGCTCAACCTTTTTGCTGCGCTTTGATCTCGCCGAACTTGGCCAGCGCGCGGTCGAATATATCATTGAAGAGCCACATCGAATCCAGAATTTCGCGCATGGTCGCGGATGTCCTTGCCCGGTCGGCCTTGCCAAAGGCAAACATGCTGTTGTTGCGCAAGTATCCCATGATTCGCGGCTCGGAAATCCTGTAATTGACTAAATTGCCTGAATTGAGCGCGGCCTTGGCCGGGCTGGGAATGATCTGGATGAGCTCAAAAAACCTCATCTGATCGATCGGGTCCGGCAAGGCTTTCATGATTGCCGATATTTTCGGGAAAAGGTCCGCGTGCGCGTTCATGAGGCCGTTTCTCACAGCGGTCCAGTGATTGTATCGCTGATCTGAATTGCCGACCCGCGCTTCTTCCTTGTCGTCGCGAGCGTTAAGTTTTGGATCAAGGGCTGCTACGGATTTCTTGATTGCCGCCCATTTCTTCTGACCAATTTTGTCCTCGGACACCCCTGTCTGAAGACTTCCTTTGTAGGAATTCGAGCGCGCATTGCCTATGTTCTGATGGCCATCTGTCTCGGCAAAGAAGACGGCGAGACTGATGCGGCTTGCCACTTCAGCATGCGCTGCATCGAGGCCTTTGATCCGCGCAATGACGGCGCCCAGGTCGACAACGTCTTTGAATGGCGTCTCGGATTTCTGCGCATTGGCGGGCGGCGCCTGCATGACGCCAAGAAGATTCTTATACTCGTCGATGAGCGATTCATTGTCGGCATCGAAATAGGCCGGAGGAATTTTGTATTTATTGGGCCTCCCGATTCTGGACGGCAGCACGTCGGTCAGGTCTTTGTACGCGCCCATCATGCTGACGCGGGCGAGATAAAGCGCCTGTCCCGGCACGTCTGGCAGCTTTTGGTTCGAATTGATCTGCGCGCGCCGCTCGCTCAGGAGCGACCGGAAATCCTGCACTGCCTTGTTGTAGGCAGTGAGCGCATCCGACTGTGATGTCGTGAGTGCGACGGGCTGAGCCCGCGCGAACGAAATGAAACTGAGATTGCCGATGTCGACCGAGAGCCCGGCCAGATTTGCCAGACCGCACAGTCCGATGACCGCCAATAAATGAGGATAATTCAGAATGCGCATGACCTCGCTCTGGCCTCTGTCATATTGCTTCCAAGCGTGTGCGTTGCACGAGAATGCGCGCGCAGGTCTTCCAAGCATCGAACTGGGTCGAGAGATCCGGCATATTCAATTCAGTACGCAGGAGCGCGGCCCATTTCGACGAGAACGACCATGTATTTCCGCCTGGATTTATCTCCAGGACGAATAAGCGACCGGTTCCGCTCTCGCGGATAATATCGCAGCCATGAAGCGCGACCTCGGAAATCGCACCAAATGTCCGGCGCGACAGGTCGAGCACGTCTGCCTCGACGGGTACGATCAAGCGCCGCTGACCGTGCTTCGCCATGAATGGCCCCGCCGCAAGCACTTCGGGCGCAGCGTCGAGAGTCGGGCGGCGAACCGTCGACATCGCGCGAAACGCGAATATCGGCTCGCCGAAAAGCGTCACTACGCGATAATGTGACGGGTACTCCCCCGTATCGATGAATCGTTGAACGACCATCGGCGTCTCGCCGGAGGCGCGCACCACCGGATGGTCACGCCAGCGCGATCCAGCCACAGCGGCCGTCTGCACCATCTCGATGTCGCGACCGTGCGATGTGAACCCGATGGGTTTAAACATGACGATTGGGCCGAAGCGATCCGGGTCAAGTTCGAAATCGCCGGCCAGCAAGGCAAAATCGGGAACGGCCACGCCCGCTTCGGCGAGGCGGCGCACCTGCACGTCCTTCGTAATCAAGGCACCCGCATAGATCTTGCCGCGCGACGGTTGGAAACTACGAAGCTCCGTCGGCGAGTAGACGAGCGTCGGCCGCCGGCTTGCTTGCTTGCGCGTGGTTGACGAGCGCGTGTCGTTCGAAGCGATAAAAACTTCGACGTCGGACGCCATCGCGTGGATTTCACGCGCAATCGCTTCGAGATCGGCGCGATCCTGAACAAAGGGCTCATGGACCAGCACGAGATTACGCGTCGCGTCGGGCCTGTGCTCCACCCGGTCGCTAACCGTCCCGATCTGTCGTCCGTGTACTTGCATGGAGCAGTCAGAAGCGTCCGGCCTTGCGAAAGGCACGTTAACTACGCGTTCCTGCGTGACCGCAAATCAGGGCCGAAAATTGATGCCGAAGCGGACAGTATGGTCGTGCATCCCGAAAGAGCCGCCGCCCTGAACGCCGGCGAAATAGGTCTGCTTGCCGAGATCGACATACAGATATTCGACTTTTGCGGACCAACGTTCGGCGAATGCATATTCAAAACCGGCGCCGAGCGTCCAGCCAAAATGCGTATGCGATTCTGACCCGGAAAACGGAAGGTTTGCGACCTGATTGAACTGGTGGAGCAACCAATTCGTGTCCATCGACATGCGGCCCCAGGCAAGTCCGCCGGTCAGGTAAGGCAGGAACTGACCGACTGTATAGCCGAGGCGCCCGCGCACGGTGCCCATATATTTGAGCTTGGCAGATGTCGTCTCATTGTAAGAAAAGTCTTCGGTATTGAAGTTGGTGAACCGCGTGTCGCCACTCAGAAAGACCGAGCTATCCTGCCCGGCCCAGGTGAAATCGGCTTCCACTCCGTAGACGGTGCGGCCGGTCTGAAAATTGTACCCCGCCTGAAGTCCGCCAAGCCATCCTTTCGGATTGATGTCTCGTTCAAAAACGAACGGTACGGGATTCGGGGTATTTACAAAAAAGTTTGGCGGTGAGGCCGGCGGGATAATGACCGTGCGCTTGGTGTCCCCGTCGACTGACCCCCAGCTATAGCCCGCATGCCCGCCAATATAGAAACCCGTCCACGACGGCATCGGCGATGCCGCGAGCGCACCCGACGTCTCGAACAATGTCAGGGCTGCAACCCCGCTCAGAAGCTTTTGCCGCAGCGTTGGCATGATTTCCCCACCCGTTAGAACTTATCCATCATTACCGCCCGAGCCGTCAAGGAGCAGTGGCATAGCCATTCACCGTTGATGTTTCCACCGACCCGTTGGGCTCCTGCGACACATAAAAACAGTGGGCGGGGGCGGATTGACATGTCCGCTTTGTGTTATTCGCGGCCGAGCTATCGCCGGTCAAAATCCTCATTTGCCCGCTGTTCCCTAAAAGTAGACATCGAGCGGCGCATCCAAGACAGTATTTGGCTCGCCGTTTATGAGTCCACGCCCTAGAGCGGGCGTGTCATTTTTGCGGGGCGCACCAGACGATCGAATTCGGGTCCGGTGACATAGCCGAGCCGCATGGCTTCCTGCCGCAAGGTCGTGCCGTTGGCATGCGCCGCCTTGGCGACCGCCGCGGCCTTGTCGTAGCCGATCTTCGGCGCCAACGCGGTCACCAGCATCAGCGAGCGCTGCATCAGCTCGGCGATGCGCGGCTCGTTGGCCTTTATCCCCACCACGCAATTGTCGGTGAACGAATTGACCGCGTCGCCCAAGAGCCGGATCGATTGCAGCATGCAATAGGCCAATACCGGCTTGTAGACATTGAGCTCGAAATGGCCCTGGCTGCCGGCCACCGTGACGGTCGTGTTGTTGCCGAACACCTGGCAGCACACCATGGTCAGCGCCTCGCTCTGGGTCGGATTGGTCTTGCCCGGCATGATCGAGGAGCCGAGTTCGTTCGACGGCAAAATCAACTCGCCCAGGCCCGAGCGCGGGCCGGAGCCGAGCAGGCGGATATCGTTGGCGATCTTGAACAGCGCGGTGGCGGCGGCGTTGAGCGCGCCATGCACGAACACATAGGCGTCGTGGCCGGCCATGTGTTCGAATTTGTTGGGTGCGCTGACGAAGGGCAGCCTGGTGAGCGCAGCGATCCGTCGCGCAAAAGCCTTGGCGAATTTCGGTTTTGAATTCAAGCCCGTGCCGACCGCGGTGCCGCCTTGCGCCAGCGGGTATAGTTCGCGGCTCGCGATGCTCAGCCGCGCCAGCGCCGATTTCACCTGCGCCGCATAGCCGGAAAATTCCTGACCCAAGGTGATCGGCGTTGCATCCATGGTATGGGTGCGGCCGATCTTGACGATTTTGGCGAATTGCTTGGCCTTGCTGTCGAGCGCCTTCTGCATGCGCGCCAGCGCCGGCTTGAGATGCCGCTCGATCTCGACCGCCGCCGCGATATGCATGGCCGACGGGATCGAGTCGTTACTCGACTGGCTCATATTGACGTGATCGTTCGGATGCACCGGCTTTTTCGAACCGAGTTCGCCGCCGAGCGCGACATTGGCGGCGTTGGCGATCACCTCGTTGACGTTCATATTGGTCTGGGTGCCGGAGCCGGTCTGCCACACCAGCAACGGAAAATGCCCGTCCAACTTGCCGTCGGCGATATCCTGCGCCACGGCGATGATGGCCGCGGCGCGCCGCCGGTCGAGGCTGCCGAGGTCGCGGTTCACTTCCGCCGCCGCGCGCTTGATCAGGCCGAGCGCGCGCACGATTTCGGTCGGCATGGGCTCGGTGCCGATGCGGAAATTATGCAGTGAGCGTTCGGTCTGTGCGCCCCAGAGTCTGTCGGCGGGAATATCCAGCGGCCCGAAGGCGTCGCTTTCGACGCGGGTTTTTTGGCGCCTTTTGGCCATTACTTCTTGCGGAAACGGTCGAGCCGGACCACTTCGCCGCCGCCTCTAGGCTTGTCGGGCTCCGGATCGTCCGCCGCCGCGGCAGCTGCCGGCGGTTCGGGCTCAACGAGAGTAGGCGCGCTGGCCGGGAAGCGCTTCTTTTTCGCCGGCCTGGCCGCTGCGCCGTCCGGCTTTTTTTCTTGTGCCTTGCCTTGCGCGTTGGCCGGCGTCCGGTCGCCTTGGCCCTCGACGACTTCCTCGAATTGCAGGCCGAACTGCACCGACGGATCGAAGAAGCCGCTGATCGCCTCGAACGGAATGCTGAGCTTCTCGCTGATGCCGCCGAACGACAGGCCGACCTCGAAACCCTGCTCGGTCACCGCCAGATCCCAGAACTGGTGCTGCAGGATGATGGTCATCTTGTCCGGATGCTGCGCGCGCAGCCGGTCGGACATGCGCACGCCGGGGGCCGTCGTGTTGAACTCGATGTAGAAATGGTGATCGCCAGGCAGGCCCTTCTTGGCGGCGTCGCCGAGCACGCCGCGCACCACGCCGCGCAGCGCCTGCTGGGTCAGGAGATCGTAACGGATATGGTCGGCCATGGCGCTTCGCGAATCTGCGTTGAAGGATTCGAGGTCAATGCTAGCGCCGCGCTGGCTCAAGCGCCACGTTGTCATCAACTTAAATCGCCCCGGAAAATAAAAGTGGAGGCTTCTGTTGCCAGGTGCCTCCGAACCCCGCCTAACCGCTGCTAAGACGGCTAGGACTTGTAGGCTTGGTTATTCAAACCGCTTACGCGGCCTGAGCAACCGGAGCATAGTTGTCATTTGCAACTACGATTTGGCCCGATAACGGCGGAACCATGCCGAGCAAAAGTTCGTCCTTTACGCCCTCGTCGATCCTATTTCGCCCCCGCCGAAGCCCGTTCGCGCCGGACTTAGGTGGAGGCGCCGGGTACTGCCCCCGGGTCCGAAAGGTTTATTACGACGTCCGTTTATCGCCATAGCCGGGTTGCCCCGGCACCTTTGAATATAGGCGCTAAAAGTTGACGAAAGAAGGCGTGTTTCATGTGAAACAATTCCTATAACGCCATGCGGAGAGCGCATAGCGGGGATAAGTCGGGCTCCTGATTTTATTGGGTTTTCGGCGCTGGGCGATTTATCCGCCGCGCAGAGGTGCCGAGGTTCGCCATGAACTGCGATCCGACATCGCAGAAGTGGCGTTTGTCGGCGCAGAACCGGATGTTCTTCTGCCAGACGTTTTCGCCGCGGGTTTAAGCCGTCACCCGCGTCCGACGGCGCTTCCGAAATGCGCCATAAGCGAAATTTTGCCGCCGCGAATGACCTCAAACAAGTTTGCGATCGGTGCGCAAAGCGGACTAGAGGAACCGGAACGCACGGACGAGCTGCACGATCGAGAGCGTCACGATCAGCAGGCCCACGGCAATCATCAGCCCTCGAGCCGGCACGCGCTTGACGATCCACCCGCCGAATGGCGCCGCCAGCACGCCGCCAAGAACGAGTGGAACGAGATGTTCCAGCGGCGAGGCGCCAAGTTCCGTAAAGAATGTAGTTGCCGCTGCGACGGTCACGAAGAATTCGGTGGTGTTGACCGAGCCCACGGCGTGCCGCGGTAAATGTCCCGAGCCGACGAGCGTTGAGGTCGTCATCGGACCCCAGCCGCCACCGCCGCTGGCGTCGAGAAACCCTGCAACAAATCCGAGCGACGAAGTCCAGCCGGCGAGCTTTCGCGGTATCAGCGCGATCCGTATCGAGCGCCAGAGAATATAGAGGCCCATGATCAGCAAATAGCCGTAGACGTACCGGCGCGCGGCGGTGACGTCGACGTTCGATAGAATCCAGGCGCCCAGGATGGCACCCAGCACACCGGTCACTCCGAGGCGCGCTACCAATCGCCAATCCACATTGCGGTGATAGATGTGCGAAGCCGCCGATGCGCCAGTGGTGAAGATTTCAGCGGTATGAACCAGCGCGCTCGCCTGTGCTGGCGGCAGGCCTATGACCAGTAGCGCAGCGTTCGTCAGCACGCCGTAGGCCATGCCGAGCGCGCCGTCGACCAGTTGGGCAACGAATCCGACGGCAAATAGAATCCACCAGTCATCCATGGAAATCGGCCTCGGGGCGATCTTAGCGGAGGCAGTTCTGCTTGTTCCAGTGCGGGTGCTGTTCTCATCAACGCCCTAAGCTCGGCCTGGTTCGCTGCCATGGCCCCAGGCGCTTATTTGATATGATCTAGATCATACGAAAATCGAGCGATTGTGCTAGGCGTTGCGGCGGCCGGTGAATTCGGCCGGTACAGCAGGGACATGATCCATGCTCGATCGTTCGCTCAGACTTTCAACTCTCGTTCTCTTGGCATTGGCGGCTGCGTTGATCGCGCCGATGGCCGGCGCGCAACAAGTTCAGGCGCAAGACAATATGTCTCAGCCCGCCGCCGGCGCGCAGACGGAATACCCATTCGCTTTCAAGGCCTACGGCATGTTCGGGCGAATGATCACGCAGCGAAACTATCTTGCCGTCGTTGTGCTGAAAGACGCCACTGATGGTCGTGTCACCGATTCAGTTGGAGCGGTGTCCGGCCTGCGCGGCGAGATTTCAATGATCGATGGCCGCCTGATCGTCAGCTATGGCGCCGACTGCGGTACGGCGTGTCCGGCGGCTGCCACCGAAACCGCGACCTTGCTGGCGACCGCGTCGGTGCAACACTGGCGCGCCGTCCCCATCGACAAGGATCTCGACGCCAAGGCGGTGGAGACATTCATCCGCGCGCAAGCCAAGGCCAATGGCCTGGACGAAACCAAACCGATGCCGTTCCGCATCAGCGGCACGGTCACCGATTTCGTCATGCACGTGAACGCCGCGCCCAATCCGCGCTTCAAGGGCCACGGCTCGTTCGACGAGATGGCGATCACCGGATTGGCGAAAGGTCCGCACCTCGCCGGTTTCGTGGTCGGATTCTACGCGCCGCCCGCTTTGCAGGGCGTCATCACGCATATGGGCGATTTCTTCCACTCGCACTTCGTCGACGCGCAACGAAGCATGACCGCGCATCTCGACACGTTCGGGATTGCGGCCGGCTCGACCCTTATGCTGCCCAGACAAGAATAAATCGGACCGGGCGCGGCCTGCTCCACTCTATTGTGAGTGGATGTTGCCTTCCTTGACGACACGGGCCCACTTGGCGATTTCTGTCTTGATGTATTCGCCGAACGTGGGCGTGCTCATCTCAATAATGGAGGCGCCCTCGCGGTCGAACTGCGCTTTCAGTTCAGGCGCCTTGAGCGCCGCCTGGGTTGCGGCGTGTAGTTTCTCGACCATCGGCGCCGGCAAGCCGGCCGGCGCGGCCAGGCCCCACCAATTATCCGCCACATAGCCATCCACGCCGGCCTCCGCGATGGTCGGCACGTCCGGCAGCACCGGGCTGCGCTTGGCGCCGCCGGTGCCCAACGCTTTGAGCTGCCCGGATTGGATGAACGGCGTGGTCTGGATCAGCGAACTGAACATGATTTTCACATGCCCGCTGATCACGTCCTGCATCGCCGGCCCGCCGCCTTTGTACGGCACGTGCACAATATCGACGCCGGCCATCAGCTTGAACAATTCGCCGCCGAGATGCTGGAAGCTGCCGACGCCGGCCGAGGCGTAGTTGAGTTCGCCCGGTTTCGCCTTAGCCAGCGCCACCAGTTCTTTCACCGACTTGACCGGCAGCGTCGGGTTGATCGCGAGCACGTTCGGCCCGGTCGCGAAGATGGCAATCGGCGTGAAGGATTTGATCGGGTCGTAATTGAGCTTGTGCAGCGCCGGGTTGACGGCATGCGCAATCGAGACGACGCAGAGCGTGTAGCCGTCCGGCGCCGCGGTCGCGCAGGCTTCGGTTCCGATCACGCCGCCCGCGCCGCCGCGATTGTCGACGAACACGGTCTGTCCCAATTTCACGCTGAGTTGTTGGGCGACCATGCGGCCGACCACGTCGTTGCTACCGCCAGGCGGGAACGGAATGATCAGTCGCACCGGCCGGTTCGGATAATCGTCAGCAGCGGCGGCGGCCGACGTCAGCGCGAGCAGCACAAGCGCGGCCTTGCACAGGCGTGACAACAGGTTAGGCATCGTGGCGTCTCCCCAGATGTTTTTAGCCGTTCAGTGCCGGCATGGCCTTGGCCACCAGCATAGCCTTGGCCGCGGCGGCAGGCCAAGCCCTGCGATGACAGGGGCCGCTCGCCGAACCGGGCAGGCCGGCGGGCCGCCATGCGCTTGCGCATCGCGCGGCCGCGCGCAGGCGTCTGGTCGTGCGCGCCGTTGCGTTGTAAATCTTGTCCGCAAATGTCCGAACTTTCCGCGCCCCCAGCCTCAGCCACTCAACAGCCCTCGCTTTCCGAACTGCTGCGCGCCTTCGTCATCGTGTCGGTCTCCGGTTTTGGTGGCGCGCTGCCATGGGCGCGCCGGATGATCGTCGAGCAGAAGCGCTGGATGACCGCGGAGGAATTCAACGAGGCCTTCGCGCTGTCGCAATTCCTGCCCGGGCCGAATTTGGTGAACTTCTCGGTGGTGTTCGGATTGCGCTTTGGTGGCGCGCGCGGCGCCGCGGTCGCGCTGGCCGGGCTGATGGGGCCGCCGCTGGTGATTATCACCGTGCTGGCGGCCTTGTATGCGCGCTACGGCGATCTTGAGGCGCTCGGCCGCATCCTCGCCGGCATCGCCGCCGCCGCCGCCGGCCTGCTGATCGCGGTGGTCGCCAAGATGGCGGAGCCGATGTTCGTCACGCGCTGGAATTCCGGTCCGGTGATCGCCATCGCCGCCTTCGTCGGCGTTGCGATCATGCATTGGCCGTTGCCCTGGGTGTTCGTAGGCCTGGCGCCGGTCAGTATTGCGTTCGCGTGGTTCAAGCGATGAACGACAGCCCGCTGACAACGCTGTTCGGCTATTTCGCGCTGCTGTCGCTGTTCGCGGTTGGCGGCGCCAATGCCGCGATCCCGGAAATGCACCGCATCGCGGTCGACGTCATGCATTGGATGACCGACCGGCAGTTCGCCGACATGTTCGCGATCGCGCAGGTGTCGCCCGGGCCGAACATCATCATCGTGACGCTGATCGGCTATCACGTTGCCGGCATTGCTGGCGCAGCGGTGGCGACCGGCGCAATGTGCGGACCGACCTGCCTGCTGGCGTTCCTGGTCGCCCGTACCTGGGACCGCTTCAAGGATGCGCACTGGCGGATATCGATCCAGGCCGGCCTGGTGCCGGTCTCGCTGGGGCTGATCGGGGCCAGCGCCTTCGTGCTGGCGCGCGCCGCCGATAATAATGTCTATGCCGGCGCCATTACCGCAGTCACAGCCGTGGTAGCGTTCGCCACGCGGCTCAACCCGCTGTGGATTTTCCTAGCCGGAGGCCTGCTGGGGCTCAGCGGCTGGCTTTAGGCAGCCGGACCTGCCTATCCTTGCGGCTTCCGGCCGAGCGGCTTGGTGTGCTAGGGATCAATGGCTTAAGGCCTTAGAATAAGAAGAATGTCTTAGGAGGGGAGATGTCCGGAGAGACCAAGGCCTCTCGCAAGGGGGGCGGTTTTCAATTCAAGGTTCGCGGTCCGCAAGAGTTTTATGGCGGCCTGGCGCTGATCGGCTTGGCGATCTTCGCGATCCTGGCCTCGGGTGAGTTGCCCGGCCAGCACGGCTTCGCCTTCGGCCCGGGCACCGCGCCTCGCATGTTCGCGACCCTGCTCGCGGTCGTCGGGGGGCTGGTGGCGCTGGGCGGACTGTTGATGGATGGTCCGCCGATCGGACACTTCGCCGTCAAGGGGCCGGCCTATGTGCTGACGGCGATCCTGCTGTTCGCCGGCATGATCCGCGGCATCGACCTGCGCATGATCGGCATTGCATTCACCATCCCGCCGCTCGGGCTGGTGCTTTCCACCTTCGCCGCCTTCATGGTTTCGATCATGGGATCGACCGAAATGCGTTGGGTGGAAAGCCTGGTTGCCGCCGTGGCGATGACCGCGTTCTGCGTCGGTCTGTTCGTCTATCTGCTCGGGCTGCCGTTCCAGCTCTGGCCGCTCTGATCGGATCGCACACCCATGACTGAACTTCTCGCCAATCTCGCGCTTGGCTTCCAGGTTGCCGCGAACCCTTACAACCTCGGCTTCTGCCTGCTCGGCGCGCTGGTCGGCACGCTGGTCGGCGTGCTGCCGGGTATCGGCACAGTGGCCACGGTGGCCATGCTGCTGCCGATCACGTTTGGACTTCCTCCGGTCGGCGCGCTCATCATGCTCGCCGGCATCTATTACGGCGCTCAGTATGGCGGCTCGACCACCTCGATCCTGGTCAATATTCCGGGCGAGGCCACCTCGGTGGTGACCTGTCTGGACGGCCATCAGATGGCGCGGCAGGGCCGCGCCGGCGCCGCGCTGTCGATCGCCGCCATCGGCTCGTTCTTCGCCGGCTGCGTCGCGACCGTACTAGTGGCAGCG
>Ga0184628_10001454_pt1 | contig 11693 bp, 12 predicted proteins | sample PLM4_5_b1_FD_133149 | JGI IMG/M metagenome (GOLD analysis project Ga0184628, IMG submission 133149) | Groundwater sediment microbial communities from an aquifer in East River, Colorado, USA - PLM4_5_b1 | ecosystem: Environmental > Terrestrial > Soil > Riparian zone | place: USA: East River...
CTGGTGTTGAAGCTGTGATCGACTTTGGTATTGATCTGCTTGCGATCGGTTTCGGCATCAGTCCCCGCACCAATGGCAAGTGAGCCGGAACTGTTGGTTCCGCGTGTCCACTGATGAACAGCAGTGTTGAGACCGTCGCCGCCGTCATAGCGGTCGGCTGCCGGCATCGCGTTCAGGTACTTTGAGATCAGGCCCGTTGGATCCAGGCCGGGCCGATTGTCATCCCAGAAGGAACCAGTGAGTACCGCGTCGGAACAATCGGGCTTGGTCGGCGTGTTGGCAAGCGGACCGAACACCGAGAAGTAACGAAGCTGGCTGACGGCCGTACCGGCCGGATTCAGCAATCCGATCAACGGATTTCCGTTGCTGTCCACCACCGGTGTTGTCGGGTTGGCGCCTGTCGTATTTCTCGTCGTGAGAGTGTTGCCATTCAACCAGCCATCAAAGTACCGGAAGATGCCGTTCTTGGCGCAGGGGGTCAGGACGACTGGCCGCTGAGTCGCGCGGTCATTTTCCTTCCGCAATTCCCCGAGTACGAAGAAGAACGTCTTGTTCTTGACGATGGGACCACCCATGCTGAATGTGAATTCGTTCTTGTTGTACCAGTTCGGTACGGTGGCAACCCCGGCACCATTCACGATCGCGCTGTTATTTGTCCAGGTGTTGGCATCCAGCGCTGAGTTGTGGATGGTCCAAACCCCGCTTCCGGTATACCTGTTCGTACCAGAGCGTGTGGAGATCTGCACCTGGCCATTGCCGCGTCCCATTTCGGCATCCACGGGGGTGAGGATGACGCGCATTTCCGCAACCATGTCGGGATTGATCGTGGTGGCCGAGAAGATGCCATTCAGATAGCGTCCATCGTTGACGCTGAGACCATCTCTCACGGTATTGACCATACCGGCGCCGATGCCGGCAAAAGTGGTCGCTGTAGAGCCCGCGCCGCCTCGAACGCCACCCATGGTGGTGATGAGATCAAGCACGTCGTTGCCCAGCAGTGGAAGATCTCGTACTTTCGCTCCCGACAGAACCTGTCCGATGGAAGCCGACGACTCCGCGATAGCATTATCCGCCTGCGCAGTAACATCGACCGCCTGCGTCTCCGTTCCTACCTGCATCGTGAAATTGAATCGTATGCTTTCGTTCGAACCCACGTGGACGTCCTTAACGGTCGAGGGACGAAAGCCCAGCAGTTCGGCGGTCAGTTTGTAGGTTCCCGGCAGGAGACTGAGGAAGTTGTATGTGCCCGCCTCATTCGAGAGCACCTTCGTGACAACGCCCGTATCGGTATTGGTTGCCGTAATGGCAACGCCAGGAATATTGGCCTGCGTGGTGTCTTGAACGAATCCGCTCACCGAAGAGTTGCTGCTCTGAGCGAATGCGGCGTTGGTGAAGACGAGACACATCGACACTGTCAGAAATACTAGAAATGTTTTCATAAACCCCCGGAAATATGCGCTACCGACCGCATCTAAGTAGTTGTGCGTACATCACTTTGAACTTTCTTTGCCATGGGTTAGATCACACGCGTTCATTCAGTGTCAAGAGCATTAGGCGAGGGGGATTGATGTGAAGTCGGTGTAAGAGGTGATGCGGCGACCTGCGGTGCATATTCTCGGCTGACTTCGCGACCATTGTTTCGAGAAATTGGCAGCAGTCCATGCTTGTTTCAGCTTTCCGAACTCCAGCACAGCGCGAGGCGAAGAGCCTTGTATCGATTGGATTCGGCTGTTCGATGGTCTAAGACCGCTTTGCCATCAATACACCCACGTTTTGAACGAAGGAACGTATGGAGTTCAGAATCCGGCAGGCCTCCATTCAGATCCTGGATGCATAGCTGTTTAGAAGTTATCCCGTCGGTAACCCGGCGCTGCAACCGCCGAGCGGCGCGTAGCGATTACGGCTGTTTCAAGAGTGGTCCTGCTCGCGGCTGAGCGCCAGAGTCGTTCGGCGGACGCCGCCCAGGCCCCTCGACGGTGAGGAGCGCACGGGATAGAATCTGGTCATGCGAATTACAAAAGGCAAAGTGATTAACGGGCACATCGAAGTTGAGAATGAAATCCTTGACGAAGGTTCATCCGTCACGGTCTTGGTGTCTGACGAAAGTACTTTTACTCTTACGGACCAAGAGGAAGCGGCTCTTCTCGATACCATCGCAGAAGCCAATCGCGGAGATTTGTTGGATTCGAATGATGTCCTCCGACGCCTGCCGTAAGTCGCGCGATGTTGCCGGTCAAAGTAACGCCGATTGCCGCGGAAACGCAGACCCAGTAGGCCAGAACCTAAACGCTGAAGACGCCCATTTCACGCCGGAACAGGTAAGTGAGTTCGACCGAAAGAAGAATCGCTGAAGATTCGATCCGACGGATCTAGGGTGAAAGATCTGCCATGCTAGACTGACCCGTGCGCTTTGAGTGGAGTCCCAAGAAGGCGGCCGCGAACCTCGCCAGGCACAAGGTATCATTTGCCGAAGCGCGGACCGTGTTCGGCGACCCGCTGGCCGTTACGATCGACGATCCCGATAGCTCCGGGAATGAGAACCGTCCTGACGAAAGGGATCTCGGCGCGTTGGCGGCTGATCGTTGTTGCCCACACTTGTTGTTGCCCACACTTACGGAGAAGGCATCGTTCGAATAATTAGCGCCAGACGCGCGACAAAGCATGAAAGAAAACAGTATGAGTCGGAAAGTTAATCGAAAACCCAAGGATGCCATGCGCCCAGAATACGACTTCACCGGTGGTGTCCGCGGCAAGTTCTACAAGGAATACATGCGCAGCACAAACGTCGTGCTTCTGGATCCAGACGTGGCGGCAGTATTTCCAGACGCGGCAACGGTTAACGACGCGTTGCGGTCACTTGCTCAGCTTGCAAGAAGGCAAGTCAAAGGTCGGACTCGCAAGGCGAAGACGGCATAACACGGCGCAGCCGCCGAGCGGCGCGTGTGGGTTTAGCCAATCGTAAAGTATTTTCTCGCGCCGCTCGCGGCTGAGCGCCAGAGTCGTTAGCTGGACTTGCCAGTTGGTGGACCCTAGGCACAGAATCACGTAGTGAAATTTGATGTTGTCGGAGCGATCGAGGATGTGGAAACAATTGCCGCTGGACCGAGCGTCAAAGTTCGGAAGTTTCTTCGCAAAACATATGGCAGCGGAAAATGGCGCAAGCTGAAGGGCGTCGCAACCGTCCGACTTCCGAATGGACGACTGCATCGCGTAGAACTCCACTGGTATGAGGCTCACGGTATCGGAAAACGGGATTTCAAAATTAAAGGTTACTTGGACAAGCAATGAAACAACCGACAAAGAAGTTTGCGCTCTGCCTTGAAAACGAAGGCAATGAAGCTTCGCTGATTCTAGGCAAGGTGTATCGAATTCTGCCCGACGCGCGAGCAGCCAAAGACGATTTCGTACGCATCGTTGACGAGAGCGGCGAAGACTACCTCTTTCATAAAAGCCAATTCGCGTTTGTCGATTTCCCTCAAGCGGTCAGAAAGAGAATCCTCGCTCTTCAAGAGGCCAGCTAACAAGTGGCTGGAGCGGACCGCTGAAAAGCGCGGCTGCTCAGCCGCAAGCCGTTAGGCGGCAGATCATGATTTATGACAGCTGACCTGCTTATCCAGCAGTCTTGCCAGGCCGCGGCGGCGGTGTTCAGTGTTGGAAAGGTGGCGGGCCAAAGCAACCTGGACAGAGAAAGGATCGAAAGTGAAAATCATGCGAGCTGGCCTAACACAACGTATCCGGACTCCTCCGTCAAGAAGAGACACGTGTACTTCCCCCCTTTATAAGAGGTTCCCGATTCCGATTTCGCCGCAAGCTCGATTCCGGTTGAATTGAAGGAGATCAGACTGCAGTCGTATCTCCGGCCTTTGCAATGGAGCGCAACGCCTCTGGCCATGATGGAATCCGCGCACGGGGAGCCACGCTGGGGCAAGCGGGAAATGGCTGCGTTTCTCCTGGAGCGGGGGCGGATTTAAACAAAGCCGGTGCACCATGGAGTACGCCTTTGGCCTGGGCACAGAAGAAGGGCCACACCAGCCTTGCCGCGGATCTCGTGGCAGCCGCAAACGTTGAGCATTAGAGGTATCCAGGTGAAGTGGATCGTCCCATGCGTATGGTTTGCCGGCGTCTTCGCAGCGAAGATGTTCCGCTATCGGGAGAGTCTGCGAACTCTGCCGGCTCATGTGGCAGAAGTTTTCGTTGTCCAGAATATCTTCATCATGGTCACTGTCGTTGGGATGGCCGCGCTGTGCTTCGTGTTCGCGGAGGAATTGACCGGAGCTACTCTCCTCGGACGCTGCTTAAGCGGATTTCTGTGCGTCTTCTGGTTTGGCAGTCTGATCTTCCAGCTGGTTTTCTACGACAGGGAGTTGCGTCGACACCACCGGGTGTTTGATGTCCTCTTCCTGCTTGCCTTCACGTATCTGGTCGTCGTGTTCGCAGTCGGAGCGGTGCAAGTAGTCTCGACGACTTAGCAGAGCTGATCAGCCAATCTGAACCTGTATTGCGAGGCGGTCTTTGGGGTTCACGCTGGAACGGGCGAATGTGAACTTCCGTTCGGGGAGCAGACGCTTCAGCGCAGCATCGAGAGACGGCTTCAATTCTGCGAACGTCTGATCGTCGTTTGGCGCGAGAAGGCGATCGTTCGTGACAACCAGCATTTCATCCGTGCGGAATCGAAGTCGTCCTCCGAGCGCGGGATCCGACTCCAGTAGCTTGCAGGCGGCGAGGGCTGTTTTCAGAACCGCTGCGATGTCATCGCCCGACTTTTTTCGGTAGTAGAGCAGACCCATCCGCCCATCGGCCATATCGATGCTGAAGTTTCCTTCCTGGGCCACGAGCAGAATTCCAGGTCCGTTGTGAATGTGGCTGTAGTTGTGGACATCGATAAGCAGGTGATTCTCGATGGCCTGCTTCTGAATCCACGAATGGAAGACGGGAATGAACTCCCGTACCGGTACTGGCTCCGGCGCGGAACTGTCCGCAAAGAGTTTGATTCCAATTCTTTGTAGTTCCATTAAGGTAGCTTGTTGCGCCGTTCTGCAATGATGTCGTGGCCGGCATGCGCCGCCTCGATGAACAACTGCGCTTCTTCGACGATGCGGTGTGCCTGATCCTGGGTGTGTTCCCTGGGCGGAGCCTCGTGTCGTTTGAACAGGTACTGTGCGAATTTGCTTCCGGCATATCGGTCGCCGAGAAGATTGGTGTCATAGAATCGCGTGCGGAATTCGCTCACGACACGGTCGGGTTCATTGGGAACGTCCATGAACTCCTCTTTCACCAGAGACCGTGCGGCCTGCAGCATGGCGTCGTACGCATGCGCATCTGCTCGTGTGAAGTCGCCTTCGTCGAGACTCATTTGCCCTTCAAACACCAGCCGCTCTGCTGCCGCCATCTCAAACTGTGAGACGGAGATGACTTCGCCCGCGCACTCTCCCGTGCCCATATCGCCAATGGTATACACGCGGGGATCTCCCCAGTCGGAATAGAACGACGGGTCGGCTTCAAACGAAGGAACCAGTGTCAGATCCTCCAGCATGCGGGCCAGTTCTCGTTTGCCGATCCGTTTGATGAAACTCTGGAAGCTTTCAGCATGCTGACGTTCGCGTACATAGCGTTCGGTGATTCGATCCACGACGTCCGGAATGCGTTTGGAAGGAATCGAAATCAGAGCGAGACCATACGCCCCGGCGTTGTTCTGCCACTGGCCGCCCAACACGACCTGGAAGTGAGGCACCTTGCGATTGTTGATATTCCGGCTGACCCCGTAGAAACCCAGATCTGAAATATGATGCTGTCCGCACGAGTTGAAGCATCCGCTGATCTTGATGCGAAGATTTTTCACACTTTGATCAAGGTTGAATGATTTTGCCGCCAGCCGTCTGCTGAGTTCAGCTGCAAGACCGCGCGACGACGAAATTCCCAGTTTGCACGTATCCGTACCGGGGCACGCGGTGATGTCCACGATCGTGCCGGCGCCGGGTTCGTTCAACCCGATGCGCTGCAGTTCCTGGTAGAGCGCGGGCAGCTCGGCTTCGCTCACCCATCGCAGCAGCATATTCTGTTCGACCGTAGTGCGGACACTGTCACCACTGAACCGCCGGGCAATCTGCGCCAGTTCCCGCATCTGCCAGGACGAGAGATCGCCCAGCGGTACTGTGATCGAAGCCACAACGTAACCTTCCTGTTTTTGGCGGTACACGTTCGTGGTGTACCACGCATCAAAGCCTTCGGGCCGTTTCTGTCCGTTCAAGTGGCTCGGTGGCCTCAGCGGTTTCTCGGTGTCGCGATTCAGATTCGTGAGGTAGCTGGTCCATCGTGGATCGTGCGGAAGAATCTTTCGCTCTTCGAGCACCAGACGGCGGAATTCTTCGATGCCGAGCTTAGCCACCAGGAACTTTACCCGAGCCTGCGCGCGATTCTTCTTTTCACCGAGCCGCGCGAAAACGCGTGCGATGGCCTGGGTGGTTGGGAGCAACTCTTCTTCCGGGAGAAACGGATCGAAGAGTTTGGCATCATGTGGCACTGCTCCGAGACCGCCTCCGACATAGAGGGCAAATCCGCGTTTCTCCTTACCGCCTTCGATACGCTTCACGGCGATGCCGCCCAGGTCGTGCATGTTGACCAGGCCGCAGGCTTCACCTTCGCAACCCGAGAATGCGATCTTGAATTTTCGTCCGAATCCCTGGGCGTCCGGATGACCGAGCATGAACTTCGCCGATGCCTTTGCATATGGGATGACATCGAACACTTCAGTCCGGCACACACCGGCCAGAGGGCAGGCCGTGACGTTGCGCACCGAGTTTCCGCAGGCTTCACGAGTTGTGATTCCGACGGCGGCAAGCCGCCGCATCAACGAAGGAGTGTCGTCGATCTGGACGAAATGGAATTGAAAGTCCTGGCGCGTGGTGACGTGCAGTACGCTGTCGGCATATTCCTCGGCGAGATCGGCCAGCGTCTCCATTTGATCGGGATTGAGTCCGCCAAAAGGAATCTTGATGCGCTGCATTCCGGGCGCATCCCATAGAGTGTCGGGGCCTTTGGTCAGGTCCGTGGTGTATTTCAGTTCCTGAGACCGGATTCCATCGTTCCGATGACCGTTGTCATAGCGTTGGCCATAGGCGCCGCGGCGTAACCTGGTCTCGGCAAAGACCTTCTCGTCCAACTTGCCCTGTTTGCGCAGCTGGATTTCGGTTTCAAAAACGTTGATCTCATCGGCTAACTGCGGATCGATACGGTCTGCGAGCTTCTCTTCCCAGGTAGGCATCTAAGAATTGTTTCTGGTTTGAGCGACGTTGTCAACCGCGTCAGGCGCGCAGCACGAGTCCGGCGCTCACCATCCCCGCACCCGCTGCAGTGAAGAGCAGGAGGTTTCCGGGCTGAATTCGACCGGACTCGATGGCGTCGGAGAGCGCAATCGGGATTGTTGCTGCAGAGCTGTTCCCGTATTTCGCAACAACGTTGATGGTTCGCTCGGGCGGAATGCCGAGGAGTTTCCCAGCATCATGGATGATTCTGGAGTTTGCCTGGTGTGGAATCCACCGGTCGATTGCCCCCGATTCGAGTCGCGACATTTTCAGGGCTTCCTTCCCGGCGAATGCCATGGCGTGAACCGCTTCTTTGAAGAGCGACGATCCGCGTCGCATGGTCATCAGATGACGGCCCTCCAGGAGCGCTGCCGAAGTGAGAGGCTCACGACTGCCGCCGGCCGGAATTCCAATCGTATCGTACGACGAACCATCCGAGCCGAGATATGAGCCGAGGAAGTGAGAAGTATTGCTCGGTGAAAGGACCACGGCGCCTGCACCGTCGCTGAACAGCGCCACGGTTGAAGGATCATTGTAATTCACTCTTCGGGTGAGGATATTCGCGGCGACGACGAGAACGGGTTTTCGCATGGCGTCCCCATAGGAGTTGGCCAGAATCATGGAGTAGAGGAATCCCGAGCATGCGCCGGCAAGGTCGACAGCTCCTGTGTGATGCAGACCCAATTGATGGGCAACCAGTGGAGCCGTTGGAGGAAGCAAGTGGTCCGGTGTACTGGTGGCGAGCAGTAGCAGGCCAATATCGTCGTTCGCGATTCCGGATCGTTTCATTGCGAGGGATCCGGCGCGAATGGCGAGGTCGGAAGTCGCTTCGGTGGGTAACGCCGTCGGCCGCCCGAGAATTCCTGTGCGGCGTTCGATCCATCCAGGTGCCAGTCCCAGACGCGATTCAACCGCGTCGTTGGTCTCGACGGTTTCAGGTATGGCGGATCCGACGCTGACGATTTTCATGAGGACGAATCAGAAATGCAGGAATGAATTGGAAAATGGAAGGACTGCCCTCCTGAGTCAGGAGGGCAGCGGGATTGCGAAGCGGATCCCGCGAGGGGTGGTTCCAAAGCCGCAACGCTACGGCTTTGGAACCACCCGGGCCCTTCGGGCCACCCCTCCTGACTCAGGAGGGCAGTTTTTCTTTCATCTAAATTTACTGAGTACATCGCTTATTTGATCAAACGCCCAATCCACTTCCGACCTGGTAATCACGTAGGGTGGCATGAAATACAGTATGTTTCCCATCGGCCTCAGCAACAGGCCGCGCTTTACGAATTCCGTCGTGAGCTTCGGACCGATATCGTCGAGGTATCCGCCGTTCGACGTTGCAAGTTCGATAGCCGCAATGCCTCCAATTCCCCGGACATCCGCGACGAGGGGTTGACCTCGCAGCAGATTCAATCTGGTGCGGAACTGGATCTCCAGCCGTTGAACTCGCTGCAGAGTTTGTTCTTCATCAAACAAGTCCAGACTCGCCAGCGCAACCGCGCAGCCAAGCGGATTCGCAGTATACGAGTGTCCATGAAAGAGCGCCTTCGAGCGGTCGTCACTGAGAAACGCCTCGAACACATTTTCAGTTGCAGCTGTAACTGCCAGAGGCAGATATCCCCCCGTCAACGCTTTCGAAAGGCAGAGAATGTCCGGCGTAATTCCAGCATGCTCGCAGGCAAACATCCGACCGGTTCGTCCGAACCCCGTCAACACTTCATCTGCAATCATCAAAACATCGTATCGATCGCATATCTCCCGCACTCCGCTGAGAAATTCCTTCGGCCATACGATCATGCCGCCGGCGCCCTGCAGCATGGGTTCGACGATCACCGCCGCAATCGAGTCGTATTGAGTTTCCAGAAGCCGGCGGAGTCCCTGAAGGCAATCGATCTGACAACTCGATCGTTCCAGCCCCAGCGGACATCGAAAGCAGTACGGGGAGTACGCGCGGTGCACGTCAAAGAGCAGCGGCCCAAAAGCCTTTGTGAAGACGGAGTTTTCGCTGGCGGACATCGCACCTATCGTATCGCCATGATACGCATGGTTCAGAGCCACGAACTCCCTGCGGTTGCGTTTACCGCGGTTCTGCCAGTACTGATACGCCATCTTAAGCGCAGCTTCCACCGCGGTCGATCCGTTGTCCGAGTAGAAAATGCGTGTCAGTCCTGAGGGAAGTATCGACGTCAATCGTTCGGCGAGTTCTACCGCCGGTTCATGCGTGACGCCGGCGAACATCACGTGTTCTAGTTTTCGCGCCTGCGAGGAAAGCGCTTCATTCAGTTTCGGGTGCGAGTGGCCATGAATGTTCACCCACCATGACGATGTTCCATCCAGCAGGCGCCGGCCATCTTCGGCGTACAGCCAGACGCCTTCACCGCGCACGATGGGGATGGGATCCGGCGCCACTTTCATCTGGGTATACGGATGCCACAAGCAAACGCGATCTCGATCCGAAAGATTGGGTTTCTGGTTCATTGAAAACAAATCTGAAGACTGCCGTTCGGGTCCAGTTCTGCATTGGCCCAAAGCGCTACGGCCTCCGGTGTGAGATTTGGTATGTCAGGCATCTCTCCGAGAACTGCAACATTGCCATAACGTTCGATTGCATCGCGATTGCCCGCGTTTCGTATGCCCACCATAACCACACCAGCCACTCGTAGTGCGCGGGCGCGGAGCGCTTCCAGCGTCAGCAGCGTGTGATTGATCGTACCCAGTTCGGCGCGAGACACCACCAGCACCGGCAATTGCAGGTGAACCAGGAGATCAATCATCAACTCCGTTTCATTGACTGGCACGAGAACTCCGCCCGCTCCTTCGATGATCCAGCTTGTTGACGCGAATTTTTCTACGGTGCCAACCAGTTCCTGGATGTGAATCTGCGTCTGGCTCAACTCTGCAGCCAGATGCGGTGAAACCGGACCGGCGAGCCGAATTCCGTCATTGAGTAGTTCATCATCGTTGCAGGCTCCAAGACGTCGAACCTCCGCCGTGTCATCATCCCGTTCAATTCCAGTTTGAATGGGTTTCCAGTAGCGAACTGGCGCAATTGAGCGGTAGCGATGCATCAGAGCCGCAGCGACCACAGTCTTTCCGACGCTGGTACCCGTTCCGGTTATGAACAGACCGTGGAGCATACTTTTCCGAGGGCCAATGCAAATCTGCGGAGTGTAGATTCCTCGAGGCCCACGTTGACAGTAACACGCAAACGCGCTGTGCCGGCGGGCACTGTCGGCGGCCGAAGCGCGCGAACATCAAAGCCTTCGCGCTGAAGTTCCTGCGCTGCATTACAGGCGCGCTGGTTGTCCCCGAGGATCACGGGAATGATTTGGGAATTTGAGGAAGGAGTATCCAATCCAGACTCGCCGAGAAGACTGCGGAGTAGTGCGCTCCTGGCCAGTAACTGCAGCCGTCTTTCGGGTTCATCTCGAATCACATCCAGGCTGGCTTCCAGTGCGGCAGCAACCGGCGGGGGCGATGCGGTTGAAAAAATGAATGGGCGCGCCCGTTGAATCAGAAAGTCGATGGCCCAGACCGGGCCTGCAACAAACGCACCCGCAACGCCGAGCGCCTTTCCTGCCGTGTTGATCGTTAGAAAAACGGCGTATTCCGTGCCGGTGTATTCCACAAAGCCGCTGCCGCGGGCGCCGTAGATTCCAACGGCGTGCGCTTCGTCGACAATCAGTGCCGTGCCGGTTTCCCTGCAGAGGTCTGCGTAGTCTGCGAGCGGAGCAAAGTCCCCATCCATACTGAATAGCGATTCAGTAACCAGGAACTTCTGTGTGCCGCCAGGCGCTCCCCTCAAAAGCTGCGCAACGCGATCCACATCGCAATGGGGAAACTTTGTCCGCTTCGCATGCGAGAGCCGGATTCCGTCGATGATGCTCGCGTGATTGTGTTCGTCGGAGAAAACGATGTCCTGTCGCTCGATGAACGTAGACAAAACACCGACATTGGCCGCATAACCAGAGCCAAAGTACAGCGCCGATTCGGCGCCTTTGAATTCCGCAAATCGCCGTTCGACGCGAACAAACGATTCCCGGTTCCCTCGCAGCAGACGCGAACCCGTGGATCCGCAACCTTCGCTCAAGACAGCTTCCGCCATTCGCTGCTTTACGTACGGGTGCGTCGCGAGTCCAAGATAGTCGTTCGATGAAAGATCGATGCCGGATGGAGGCTGAAGCGTGCGGCGAAGGCCGTCGGCTTCCAGCTCCCGGATGGCCTTTCGAACTCGCCGTTCAAGCTCCGATGAACTCACGGGGATAAACCTCAAACCTGGACGGATTGCGGACGGAGCTGCATTCCGAGTTTGCCCAGAAGCGCATGATCGTTGTCCGCTTCGGGATTGGGAGTGGTGAGCAGTTTATCTCCCATGAAAATGGAATTGGCACCGGC
>Ga0184628_10001456_pt1 | contig 11688 bp, 13 predicted proteins | sample PLM4_5_b1_FD_133149 | JGI IMG/M metagenome (GOLD analysis project Ga0184628, IMG submission 133149) | Groundwater sediment microbial communities from an aquifer in East River, Colorado, USA - PLM4_5_b1 | ecosystem: Environmental > Terrestrial > Soil > Riparian zone | place: USA: East River...
TCATCGACCGATCAGCTCAACCAGATGATGACCCAGATCACCAGCTCCATCAAAGACCTCGCGTCCAACAAGAACCAAGGGATGGACCCGATGATGATGATGGTGATGATGATGATGATGGGTGGAGGTGGTGGCGGTGGCGCCGCCGCCGCAGCCACGGTTGCGGCCGCTGCGCCAGCACGTGGTGCTGCAGCACCAGCTGCGCCTGCTGTAGCACCTGCAGCACCGGCAGCCGAAGCTCCCGCGGCTGGCGCACCAGCCGGACGCGGCGCAGGGGCTGCCGCTGGTGGCGGACGTGGTGGTGGACGTGGCCAAGGTGCCGCACCGGCCGCGCCTGTTGCTTTCAACCCGGCGCTCGACACGCTTCTTGCCAATGGAGGCTATAGTCTGTATTCAGTGATTGCGAGTCCCTCGGATGACTCCGTTTGGGGCGTTGCAGAAACTTTCCCGGGTTACCTGATCCGGTTAAAGCGAGGCAACAATCCACCGGAAAGCTGCGTGACCCAGATCTTCAAGGTGCCGTCACCCGGTCTCGACCCTCGCGGTGTCGATGTCGACAGCAATGGCGTCGTTTGGACGGCTCTGGCCGCCAGCAGCCATCTGGCGAGTTTCGATGCTCGCAAGTGTAAGAACCTGAACGGTACCGCCCAGGAGAAACTCGCGGGCACCCTGTGTCCCGAAGGCTGGGCGCTGTTTCAGACCACCGGCCCGAAATTCCAGGGCACGACCATGCCGACCGAATTCCATTACTTCAATTGGACCGACCAGCAGGGCGCCTCGGGATTTCCTCCCAACACGCCCATGGCAACGGGATCCAACTCCGACTCGATCCTGGTTCTGACTTCCCAGCAGGGAGCGGGAACCTGGGTCACCATGCGCGTTCCTTTTCCGCTCGGCTTCTATGCCCGCGGACTGGATGCCCGCATTGATGATCCGGCAGCTCCGGCGGGATTCGCAGGTTGGAAAAACCGCGCAGTGTGGTCCAACTATGGAACCCACTTTGTGTGGCACATCGAAGGCGGAAAGGGCACCAAGGGCAAGGAAGTTAAATTCCAGGTCCGGCCTGATCCTCTGGCTCGTTAAGTCCGCGTAAGAAAAAAGCCTCGGACCGCACGGATTTCACTCCGTGCGGCCCGAGGCTTTTTCAGTTTCAAGCGGAGGCAATACCGCCAAACACTTTCGTGCCGCGCCCGTCTTACCCTATAATTTCTTGCCTGGGGAGGATTCTGTGACCTCGATTGTATTCGCGTTAATGATGTTGCTTCAGCGTACTCCGTACATTCCACCTGGAGCAGTGGAAGGAATGCTCCGATCCATCGATGGCGCTCCAGCATCCGCGGTTCGTATAGCGGCGATTCCCGTGCCGAAAGGTAATGGGACTCCCGACGACAACCTCAACTACTTCGAACTTGTACCCTCGACGAATACCACTCTGACAGACAACGAAGGACACTTCATGATGATGGACCTGGCCCCGGGTCGTTATTACATTATTGCCGGGGCAAAGGGATTCGGAACGTATCTCCCGGGTACAACCGATTTGCGGCAGGCGACGATCGTCACGGTGGCATCCAATGAAATCTCCGGAGATCTGAATTTCGCACTCATGCAGCGATTCGGCGCGAAGCTCAGCGGAAGCGTCAAGGCCGATATGGCCCTGCTTGGAGCACGAACGGCAACTCTCATTGGGGGCAAGCTGGAAGATCTCATCGAAGTTCCGGTCAAGCCGGATGGCAGTTATCAGTTCGGTTACGTTCCGCCGGGAAACTATCTTGTACAAATGTATCCCCCGACTTCCGGCATGCCCGCGAGACGGGTCACGGTGGGCAATGACAATATTACGGGAGTCGAACTGATTCCACTTCCAACGCAGACGGTGACGGGGCGGATCGTGACGAAGAGAGGCCCACTCCCGGTCGGCTATCTCGGATTCCAGACGGACGAGACTTACGTGGATTCAACGATTCATCCCGACGGCACCTTCTCCGTGCAGCTTCATGCAGCGACGCACGAACCAGTCATGGCGGGGCTTCCCGTTGGCTACTCCATTGCGTCGGTTCGCATTGGTTCCAGAGATGTGACGAAGGGTCTTGCCGTTGGTAAGACGGACATATCGGACGTTGTGATCACGCTCGATACGCCCCAGCAGCTCGCGTCGATTAAGGGGAAGATTTCCGGCCTGGCGGGCTCTCGATACGCGACGACACGAGTCGAAATCAAGGGGCCAATAACCATCATCGGCGCCATGCAGACTAATATTCGCCAGGATGGAACCTTTGAATTTCCCGCGGTGACTCCCGGGAGTTACACACTGAGCCTGACGTCGGTGCCGGAGTTTTCGCCGATGACCCTGAATCTCGATAGTACGGATACCGTCAACCTTGATGTGGTCGTGCCCATCCGCTGATATCCACCGGCCTGCAAAACCTCGTAGAAATCGAGAAGGACTTCCGTTGGGGGTCGCGCACCGGAGCATACGGCAATAATTCTGTTGATCCATGCATAGGAATTCTCGCCGCTCTCAAACGTCGGCGTGCTTCGGAAGTAGTACTTCGAAGGATCGGCCAGCTCGCCCGCATTCAGCTGCTCCAGAATTTCCGGCGTAGCATGCCTCAGCCCCCGATTCTGAACCAGTATCAACACACCTTCCGTTGTTCGAATGGTGTAACGCGCCTCGAGTTATGCCACGCCACTCGTAGTAACGATCTGCAAGTCCGATCCTCCGGGCAATATTTCTCCACTCAACCTTCCCTCCAGCCGTCCGCCAGGAATCGGCACAACACGCAGCTCGCCCGACGATGTTTTTCCAATCAGCTGGGGCGCCGCTACCTGAGCGACAGCACGGCTGAAAAGCCGAAGACCTGGAACCGGAGGCTGGAGTTCGGACAACTTCATCGTTTGGGAAATGCGGCGCGACCGGGATATGTAGCATCGTCGCCGAGCTCTTCGCAGATGCGAAGCAGTTGGTTGTATTTGGCGACGCGATCCGTGCGCGACATGGAACCCGTCTTGATCTGGCCGGCATTGGTGGCCACGGCGAGATCGGCAATCAGCGTGTCTTCGCTTTCGCCGGATCGATGAGAAATCACAACGCCGTACGATGCCTTGCGCGCCATTTCAATGGTATCCAACGTTTCGCTGATCGTGCCAATCTGATTCACCTTGACCAGGATTGCATTCGCAATCCCCTTGCTCATCCCCATCGCCAGCCGTTCGGTGTTGGTCACAAAAAGATCGTCGCCGACAAGCTGCACTTTACGGCCGAGTTCGCGTGTAAGCATGGTCCAGCCATCCCAGTCGTCTTCTGCCAGGCCGTCTTCGATGGATACGATCGGATATTGTGCGCACCACTTCGAATAAAGTTTGATGAGATCTTCGGCGGAATTCACCGACTTGTCGGATTTCTTGAAAACGTATTTTCCCTTCTTGTCGTAGAACTCGCTGGCTGCGACGTCGAGCGCAATGGCAACATCGTCTCCGGGCTTGTATCCCGCCTTCTCAATTGCCTTCAAAATGACTTCAATGGCTTCCGGTACCGATTTGAGGTTCGGGGCGAATCCGCCTTCATCGCCCACCGACGTCGCGTAACCGCCATCGTGAAGTATCGATTTCAAACTGTGAAATACCTCGGCGCCCATGCGCACGGCCTCCGGAAAACTCGGGGCGCCGACCGGCATGATCATGAATTCCTGAAAGTCGATGGTGTTGTCGGCGTGCGCGCCACCATTCACGATGTTCATCATGGGGACGGGAAGCACGCTGGCATTCACGCCACCGATGTAGCGATACAGAGGCAGGCCGTGAGATACAGCGCCGGCACGAGCGACTGCCATCGAAACGCCCAGCATGGCGTTGGCCCCCAGCCTGGACTTGTTTTTCGTCCCATCCATGGCGAGCATCGTCTGATCGACGCGCGATTGATTGGTGGCGTCCTGGCCTTGAAGCGCCGGAGCGATTTTCGAATTCACATTCTGAACGGCCTTGAGGACGCCCTTCCCACCGTACCGCTTCTTGTCGCCGTCGCGAAGTTCCAGCGCTTCGTGTTCTCCGGTGGACGCACCGGAAGGAACGATGGCGCGGCCCAGCGCTCCGTTTTGAAGGATGCAATCCACTTCGATGGTGGGATTGCCTCGCGAATCCAGTACTTCTCTCGCCTTGATCTCTCGAATTTGCATCAATGCCTCGTTTCTTCAGTGGTCTTCAGTCGTTCGCGATCAGGATCACTCTCGCTGGCGCTCCGTCCCCACTGTTCAGTTTGAGAGGAAGTGCCACCATCTGGTAAAGGCCGGGGGGGACATGCTTCAGGTTCAGCCCCTCGATGATGATCACATTCCGGGGAAGCAGCACAAAGTGAGTGGGGTGTTTCTCGGATTTGTATGGATCGATCGAGAGATAGTCGATTCCAACCACGCGCACTCCCTGCTGAACCAGGAATTCCGCAGCGTCCGGATCGAGGTATACGAACTTTTCGTAAAATGCTCCGTCGTTCCAGTGCTCGGAATTGTCGGTTTTGAAGAGCACGCGCTGAACGTCATTCCAGTCCAGCGGCATGAGGTGTTTTCGTGTGATTGAGGGGACGCCCTCAATCTGAACCACTATTGCCGGTCCGACCAGTTCGCCGAGCGGAATTTCTTCCAGCTTCCGGCCGCCTTCCACGAAATGATATGGCGCGTCGATGTGCGTGCCGGTGTGCGATCCCATTTCGATCCTTGTGACTTGAACGGTGTGGGTCTTATCGCGGGACAGGTGGCCCTGAGACGTGAGCTTCAACGGCGGATCCGACGGCCAAACCGGCATGCCATTCTCAATCGGTACCGACACGTCGTAGATCATTCTGTGATTCTACCAACTGTTGCCAAATTCCGGGTGATGGGTAAATTCGAAGATGCCTCCGTCAGCCGGTTTCCGTTTTGAGTTCCTTATACCAAAGCATCTGTACTTCGTTCGGAAACTCAGGGTAGGCAAACCGGTGAATTGCTCCCAGCACGCATCCCTGCTTCGCGTAAAACAGACACGCCGGCACGTTGATGTTCTGAGTTTCGATCTTTAATCGTCGGCAGCCTTTCGCAGTCGACCACGCTTCCACTGCCTCGAACAGTGCCGTGCCGACGCCTTTGCCACGCGCTTCCGGGGCCACTCTGATGTCCCACAATACCGCGACATCTCGTCGATCCTCCAACATGGTGACTCCGGGCGTATTGAATGCCATGGCAGCACCGCCGACGCGCAACCCATCCGAATGCGCTGCAAAGAAGCTCCAATTCGACAAATCGAAGGATTTGTCCCAGTGTCGTGGACTCTCTATCGCGTCATAGTCCTTTACGTAAGGAATCTGGAGTTTTCGCTTCGTCAGAGTCAGGCCACCAAGTCCGTTCTGGACCATAGACAGGTCGAGTATGACGCGCACCTCAAGCGACATCGGAATTCGTGCATAGTCTTCAAGGTTCGCAGCCTTTTCCTCAGTAACTTCGATTCTCATTGGAGCGTCGTTCAGCCCCGTTTGGCGGCGTACTGCGCGATGCGAGACTTTACCAGCTTCCGCACCAGGGCGGCCGCTAACGGACGGCCCGAATCAAAGCGGATCGTACCCTTGCTCGTACTGTAGGCCTTTAGCTCGTCTTTGTGTTTTTGGATGGGATGTGCTCCGGGGTAGAAGGCGCAGTGATTTGCAGCCGCTCCGAAAGCCACAAGCAGCCTTCCGTCAAGGCGGAATGCCGGAATGTCGTAGCTGATGCACTCCTCAGCCTTTGGCGCCGCGGCCCGGATTGCGCTTCGCAGCTTCTCCAGCGCAGTTCGTTTTTCGTCGCTCACGCGTGCAAGATATTCGTCGATGGACTTTGGCTTAGTGGGCATTGCTTGCCCTCTCAGTGGACTGAAACAATTGAAAGACATTCCCGTCCGGATCAAAGCCGTCACATGTTGTAGTCCCCTCATTACTCCACTCGCGCTCGGTTCCGTACACGATCCCTCCCAAACTGGCCGCTGACTGACGCGAATGCGAAATATCATCGACGCGGAACGATAATTTGATGGCGGTACTTTCGCGAACGACCGGCGGCGATGCGATCACAATGCTCTTTGCGTACTGTTCCGGGATCTGATGCACGGTAAGCCGGAACGCACCCTTCTCGAGAACAACATGATCGGGCGCTGTTTTAACGACGCGCATTCCAACAACCTGTTCGTAGAAATGTGCCAACATTTGCAGGTTGACAGTGAAGAGCACGGCACCGGCCTGATGACTACCCATGAGTTCGCTCAAACCTTTCTCCGAGGGCTGAAGAAGGACGGATTCGATTCAGGATTTGTTTTCTCCATTCTTCAGGACTTTCGCACCCATTCAATACCAGATCACACGTCGCCCGAAGCCTGTACGTATCCACGTAGGGGTGCCTGGCCTTTTCAATGTAATGCGTCATTTCATCTCTCAAGAGCTTCAGTTTCATTTCAGCCGATGAGTCCGAATCCATTGTGTGGTCCCTCAGAATCCTGCGAGCCATTGCAATATCCAGAGGAGTATCGATGAATACGGACAGGTCAATGACTTCATGAAATTGTGGATGATCTCGGCCGAACGGATAGTCCAGAATGATGTGTCGGATTCGCTCGTCTTTCAGAGCGAGCCCAACAGCCTCGCGCATACCCGGGCTGTCAAATTCCAGTAGATTCGCACCACGAATCGACCATTCGTAGAGATCTTCGGGATGAACGTTGGTGTCATCGAAGTCATCAAAACAAAACAGCGTTGCTGGCAACGAATCCGCAAGGAGTTTGGCTAGTGTCGTCTTGCCTCCACCGGATACGGCATTAACTGCGATCACGTATGGCCTCGTCATGCATTAGTCACTCGGGTAGAGCTTGCGCATCTTCTCGACCGAAATCGTGACGAGATCCCGCAACAGGTCCCGATCGACGTCGTCCAGCTTGTTGATGTACAGGCATCCCTTTCCCACCTTGTGCTTGCCGAGCTTGGACAGCAGCTTCTTGTCCTCCAGACCCGGCCCGAGGTACAGCACGAGGCTGGACTTGCGAGGCGAGAATCCGGTCAATGGCATATCTCCTTCGTGGCCGCTGGCATACTTGTAGTGATACTGGCCGAAACCCACAATGCTCGGTCCCCACATTTGCGCAGGCTTCCCTGTCACTTTTTTCATCAGTGCGGCGAGCTCATGCCCGTCCTTTCGTCTCTGTTCGTTCTCGACCTGATCGATGAACGCCACAGGACTTACGGCAGTCCGTTTAGTTTTGATTTCGGCCATTTGTCTTCCTCCCTCTCTCCGTCTAACTCTTCAGCCTGCCTCGCATCGTGCCCATTGCAGCTGCCCCGGTTCGCTGAGCCCTCCTCGATTCCAGTTTTGCGATGATTACGATGGCACATTGTTGCACGGGTTGGGCTGGTTTCTTCGTGCCTCTTGACGTGCCATTCGCGGGTGTAATTTAATGGTCCTGCCTCTTTGCGGACTTTCCTTCCAGGCCTCCATGCCCACAACGGCCTTCAGGACATTCATGACACAACTACCCGCTTTGATCGAGCGTGCCGCTCCTCGAGATGCGGACCGCGACACCGCTCCGGTCGTCCGAATTCAGAAAATGATTTTTGCGGAAGCCGCATCTCTCGGTGCGAGTGATATTCACATCGAGCCGGGACGCACCGGTACTCGAGTCCGCTATCGCGTCAACGGAGTGCTTCAGCAAACCACTGATCTGCCGCGATGGATTCACGATAACCTCGCGGTCCGAATCAAGGTTCTGGCGAACCTCGATGTCGCGGACCGCCGCGTCCCCCAGGACGGACATATCAGTGCCGAAGTCACCGGCGGCGACGACTTTCGAGTCTCCACCGTGCCCACACGATGGGGAGAGAAGATCGTCATTCGATTGCTCAAGCGCGCGCGGGCTGCGATGTCTCTTACCGAACTGGGAATTCCTCGGCCTGTGGAAGAAAAGCTTCAGGCATGGATCCACCGGTCGCAGGGCATCCTCTTCGTCGTCGGCCCCACAGGCAGCGGCAAAACCACAACGCTCTATGCGCTGATCAACGAAATTCGAGATGAACCCCTGAACATTGTCACCATTGAAGATCCGATCGAGTACGAAATCGATCGCATCACGCAGATTCAGATCAATGAGAAATCCGGACTCACATTTGCCCGCGTGCTCCGCGCCATTCTCCGGCAGGATCCCGATGTCATTCTGGTCGGTGAAATCCGCGATGCGGAAACTGCGAAAACCGCAGTGCATGCCGCGATGACCGGGCACCTGGTGCTCTCCACACTTCACGCAACCGACACCGTCTCGGCCATGTCGCGCCTTACTGAACTCGGAATCGACCGATCGTTGGCTGCCGGCGTCATTCTTGGGGTGGTCGCCCAGCGCCTCGTCCGAACAAATTGCGAACGCTGTTCGGAACAGGAATACCCGCGTGCTGTATATCTGGATTGTCTCGGGATCTCGCATCAGGACCAGGGCCGTCTGCGTCACAGCACTGGCTGTCCGGAGTGTCATTTTACGGGAACGCACGGCCGAACCGGCCTCTACGAACTTCTCGAAGTCCAGGGACCCGTTCGCCAACTTTGCGCGAGTGGAACCGAAACCGAACTCCGCCATGCCGCGCGCGAAGCCGGAGTCGTCACGCTGGCACAGCAGGCCGTGACGCTCGCCCTGAACGGTTCCATCTCTGTCAGTGACGCGTACCGTTCCGGGTACTTTGGAGGTGAGTGATGGCGCGCAAACACTACGACATACTTCAAGTCAGGCCAGACGCCTCCACCGATGAAATCCAGCACGCCTACCGCAAGCTGGCCATGCGTTATCACCCCGACCGCAATCCTTCGCCGGACGCGGCAGCGCAGATGGCCGCGATCAATGAGGCCTATGAAATACTTCAGAACCCGCTTCATCGTGGAAACGTCGAATCGCCAATTCCGACTGCCGCCCATGCCGACGACCTGACTTTCTCGATTCTGGGCGCGGCTCGCGCCGTCATACTTCGCAATGGTTGGACAGTTACCCATGACGAAAACAGCGTCGTGTTATTCGAAACCGGAAACCCGCGTGTCCGGATTCTTCTCACAGACCGATTGACGAAGGATTCCCTCCTGCGCTTCGCACGCCAGTTCCGGGAAATTACAGCGGTTCTGGCAGTTCAAATCGAGGGTCCGATTGCTGTGGGGGCGAAGGTTACCGTCATTGATTTAATGCATGCCCAGTGGCATGGTGCAGCGATTCCGGATGGGCCCTGCAAATCGCTGTTGTCCGGCTTCCTGTAGTATCATCCCTTCCCATGAAGGGCATGAAATGAGCATGACTGGTGCGGTGCGTGGTGCGGCTTTTGCGTTCCTCCTCGTCGGTGCAGGAGCAGGGTTTGCTGCCATTTATCCCTGGATGCACACGCGGGCGCCGGAGCTCGCGAAACCATTGCCCATGCTCAAGCCGAGAGCGGATGCGGCAACCTCCAGTGAAGGTGGTACGTCCGATCCCGCGAAGCCTCCGCCCCTCGACACGGCCCGTCTGAAGCAACTTGAAGACACGGTGAAGAGCGACTCGAAAAACCTCGCTGCACTGTCGGAACTCGGGAACATGCAGGCCGAACAGCAGAATTATACCGAGGCCGCAAAGTGGTACAAACAGGCCGTCGATGCGGACCCGAAGAATATCGAGATGAGGAACTATCTCGGAGAGACTCTTTTTCAGGCGAATCGCATTGATGAATCTCTCGAAGTGTTCCGGCAGACTCTGGTTATCAGTCCCACACATCCCGAGGCTCTCTTCGACTACGGATACATCCTCCTGCAAGGCAGGAACGATCCCAAGGGCGCCATCGATAGCTGGGAAAAGCTCGTCAAAACCAATCCGAATTTCGATCAACTCGATCGGGTAAAACAACTGATCGAAGCGGTCAAAGAGCGAAGCAAATAGTGCGTGCAGAAATCATCGAGAAACTTCGACGGGTTGTCGGGAAGGACGCCGTCGTCGCCGATGAAACCGAACTTCTCGTGTATGAATGCGACGCTCTCGCAATCTTCAAGCACAAGCCGGACGCGGTTGTCTTTCCACAAACCACCGAGCAGGTGTCTGGAGTCGTGAAAATTGCCTGCGAATATGGACTCCCGTTCCTGCCGCGCGGCGCTGGAACAGGATTGAGCGGCGGCGCAATGGCCGCTGAAGGCGGAATCATCATCGAAATGCAGAAGATGAACCGCATCCTTTCCATCGATCAGGAAAATCGAATCGCCGTCGTGCAGCCAGGCGTCGTCAATTTGAATATCACGCAGACGACCGCACCGTTCGGTCTGTACTACGCGCCGGATCCTTCCAGCCAGCAGGCATGCACCATCGGCGGAAATGTGGCCGAGAATGCCGGCGGCCCGCACTGCCTGAAGTACGGCATGACGACCAACCATATCCTGGCCATCGAAACCGTACTGGCCAACGGCGAAATTGTGCGTCTGGGCAATCCGGCCGGCGAATGCGTTGGCATGGATCTGGTGGGAGCCATCGTCGGATCGGAAGGCACGTTTGTGATCGTGACGGAGATTACAATCCGGCTGCTGCCCAAACCGCAGGCCGTAAAGACTCTTCTGGCGGCATACCATTCCGTCGAAGCCTGCAGCCAGACCGTATCGGATATCATTGGCGCGGGAATCGTTCCGGCCGCCCTGGAGTTTGTCGACGACAAGACCATTCACGCCGTCGAAGCATCCGTATTCAAGGCCGGATATCCACTCGATGCACGTGCCGCGCTTCTGATTGAACTGGACGGATTTCAGGACGGCATTGAAGAAATGTCGGCTGCGATTTCCGAAATCTGCCGGAAGAATCAGGCATACGAAGTGCGCGTGGCGAAGAACGATCAGGAACGCGCCCAGCTGTGGCTCGGCCGTAAGGGGGCATTCGGTGCGATGGGCCGCGTCAGCCCCGACATGATCGTGATGGACGCTGTGATTCCGCGCACACGGCTGCCCGATGTGTTGGCGGAAGTCGACCGTTTGTCCGAATTTCACGGTTTGGCCGTGGCCAACGTGTTTCATGCCGGTGACGGAAATCTGCATCCATTGATTCTGTTCGACAGCCGGTATCCGGATCAGGTGGAAAGAATCCATAAGCTGGGTGAAGCGATCATGAGAGTGTGTGTGGATGCCGGCGGAGCGCTCAGCGGCGAACACGGTATCGGCATCGAGAAAAAGGAGTTCATGGGACTCATTTTTAGCGATACCGATCTTGACGTGATGGGCGACGTGAAGAGCGTCTTCAACCCAACCGCGAAGCTCAATCCCTCCAAGATCTTTCCATCGCGTCACGCCTGTTCTGAAATCGGCCGATCCACAACGACCAATACTGTGGAGATCGGCAAACGCGTCGAAGCCATGTTGTTGGGAGGCTCCCGCATTGATCATTGATGAAATTTCAGTTGGTCGATCCCTGCGTCCGGAGTCTGTAGCGGAGCTTGCCGCCGGAATCGAAGGCGAGAAAGGTTCAATCGTGCCTATGGGATCCGGCACGCAAATGGAATTCGGAAATCCGTTGCGAGCGGCGGATTGCGTTGTGGACCTCTCCCATCTTTCGCGGATCACCACGTACAATCCCGCGGAGTTGACGATACACGTGGAAGCCGGCGCCACACTGGGACAGATTCAAAGCGCATTGGCTCCAAACAAACAGGCGCTGCCTCTCGATCCCTGGAATGGA
>Ga0184628_10001458_pt1 | contig 11687 bp, 13 predicted proteins | sample PLM4_5_b1_FD_133149 | JGI IMG/M metagenome (GOLD analysis project Ga0184628, IMG submission 133149) | Groundwater sediment microbial communities from an aquifer in East River, Colorado, USA - PLM4_5_b1 | ecosystem: Environmental > Terrestrial > Soil > Riparian zone | place: USA: East River...
ATCCGCCTGCGGTCACTGTCCCGGACTGTACAACTCCACTCGGCGTCATGGCGGTTACCGCCGTGGCAACGGCCTGGATTCCGCCAGAAGGCGGAGCGGAAATGGACACTGTGGGTGAGGCCACATATCCGGTCCCGGGAAGTGTCAGGAGCATTGTCGCTACAGAGCCGTCGGGTGAGCAGTTCGTTCCATAGCCAGCTGGACGTAGAATCTGGTTGGAGCCATTCCAACACACGACTGAACCGGAGGTACTGTCTCCATTCACGGCTATTGGAGTCATGTTGTTGGTCTTCAGCGCAATTCTGGTCCACTTCACATCCAACGGAGTCGTCAGGTTCCACGGTGCCGACGCCGATAGCGAGTTATCCACGATGCTGTACCATGCGCTGCCCGATGCAATTGTCGAGCAGGGCACGCCCGCAGTGCCTGTGAGTCCCAGCACATTTTCCTGACAAAGCTCCGTATCCTTATAGGGGTTACCTGCGCTCATATCCCAGGGCGCAATGGTTTCACCGGATTTGGGATTGATGACATAGACGATGTTCGCAGCCGACAGCTGAGGTCCATCGGTCGGCGCGACAATGTTGGCTGTTGCAGGCTGAATGCGGTCTCGCGCTTCCTGCAATCCGGCCATCGCGGAGAACGTGGCGTTCTGTTTGTCGCGGAAATTCGCTGTAATGTTCGTTTCCGTGTTCGTGGAAACCATCATTCCCAGTACGATCACGCTGAGAAGCATGACGGACAACATGGTGATCAGCAACGCGACTCCACGCTCTCGCTGACGTGCCGAAGTATTGCGGTTCATCGTTTCCTCCTGACCAATTTCTGATCCTATTGACAACTCATGTCCTGGCCGCTGTCCGCCTGTGAACAGTTGTTCAGCCTTATGGTGGATATCAGCGACGTTGTTGGATTCTTAAGCGTCTGCGCATCGACGTGATTCGACTTGATCGTTAGTACTGCTTCAATCGTATCGATGTTGGCTATTGTCGAGCCGTCTGCATTGAAATTCACCGGTAGTGCCACTGGCGTACCGGTTGCGCCGTGTAGAAATGCAGAAAATATATTTGTGTTCTGAACGCCCTGAACCTCCACCTCGTAGGTGGCTGGCGTCTGTCCGGTAAGCGGGTTGCCGTCGACTTTCAGGTGCTGGCTCCGACGCAGACACGGGCATCCATTCGTGGTGCTGGTGTCCAAATGGTACTGCACCGAATAGACAACCCCGGTGCCATCCACGTTACCTTCAAACCAGAGGTCGCCGGTATCGACTTTAACCAGGCCTACTGCGTTTCTGTGGTCGTCAGTCACCGGACTCGCGGTGAGTGCGGTCGAGGCCAGATTCTGCGTGCTGGGATATCCCGCCTCGTGGAGGTCCCGGGACAATTGATCCATAAATTCGCGAGACTCCTGGAACATATCGAGCTTCGACTGTTCGGTTCCCGAACGGGCGATTGCCTGATTGATCAACTGGAACACCGTGGCCATCATCGCCAGCAGCAGGACAATCACGATCATGAGTTCGAGAAGTGAAAAGCCTCGTTGGGTATTCCCTCGCATAATTCCCTAGTTCCCTGCCATGACGCGGAAGGTCACCGGAAGCGAATAGAACATATTCCCTTCGCTGTGTCCTTTCATCCTCGCGCCCACTGTGATGAGAAACGTATTGGTCGGCGTTGAAGGAGCTCCCACAATTTCGACATGCCATCGCACGTCGTAAGTCGTAATTTCCGCGCCTGTGCTTGAACAGGGAGAACGGACCACGTAGTCCATGTGATAGTCCGTCGGTGGAGTGGTTTCGGTGAAATCGATTTTGGCACCGGTCAGCGCCGCGCCGCCCGGCGACGTGTCGATGGTCCAGGTCGTACCCGTGCAGTCCACCAGCGATGAACTTCCGCTTCCGATAATCGTGGATTTGACGCGCTCGATGACGGCCTGCGTCAGCATCGTTCCCGTACTGTCCAGCTTGTTCCGATTGTTGGTGACGATGGAAGCCGAAATCATCCCAACGATGCCCAGTGAGCAGACCATGAGCACCAGTGTCGCAACCAGGACTTCGATCACGCTGATACCCGATTGGCCGTTCCAATGTGGACGGTGATGATCCGTTGCCTGCGTTCGTTGAATGTTTATCACTTTCGACATTGTCCGTACTCCTAGCCTCCCCACGATGTTCCGCTGTAGATCCATCGCTTGATTCGGCCCGCAGGTGAAATCGACACCGCGATCCAGCCGCTCTTCCCCATCGAACGAAAGTCTCTGAAGTAGTAAACGAATCCACTCGTCGGACAGACACCGCCCGAATAGGCGCATGGCAACCCGCGAGAATTAAAAGACGGATCCGTCGTCCCTGCCGTGAAGCCCAGTTCTGTGGTCGTCAGAGCCGCAGGTGCTCCCGGTCCGGTTGGTGTCGTCACTTTCGTGAGGGGAGCGCCAAGCTGAACTTGTGGATCCTTGTCATTCAACGCGCTGACATCATTTGCTTCTTTCACATAGGCAACTGGACCGTTACCGAGAATGGTGAAGTGCGTGGTCATCGTGGCGTTTTTTCCGATCGCGAGTGAGCGGCTGTTCTGCAGAATTCCTGAGAGGTTCGTTCCTCCACCCTGCAATCTCGCGTTCGAAATGACAATCATCATGTTTGGAATTGCGATGATGCCGAGGACCAGCAAGATCGCAACGACGATCAGCATTTCCAGCAGTGAGAAACCCCTGCGACCCGACGCACTGGTCCATGTGCAATTACTCTTCATGTTGTTTTTCACGATCAGGCGAATGTAGGTTTGGGACATAAAGCTGTAAATACCAAATATTGTGATGTCTGCGCCTGTGGCCCTCTCGGGCCAGTTGTCCATCTGGTTCGAAAGGATCCTAGGATGGTGACATCGCGCCTCAACAACTTTTTATCGTCAGCGGAGTAGGAAACATTAGCCACACGAGGCTATGTTGGGTCACGAAGGTGGGCGTTCTTCCACTCAATCCCAACGGATAAAGAAGCTTACGGGTAGTCTCACATTGACGCGCGTGTGAGAAATTGGCTTTTCATGGAGCCACGGTTTCGAACTCTGATGGTGTTTCGGGGGAATGCTTCGCGGGTAAGCCACACTTGCGTCGGCGGAAGTTTTGCCGATACTGCCCTTCCAGGTGATTGCCTGGATCCATAACCTCAGAGTCGATGGAAGCCATAGCTCCAATGCACACGAATTTTCCTCCTTTCAAACGGTTCGATCCGCGGGCAGGATATCTTTATGGAAACATCAGGGAAGAAACATCTCTCGATGCTGAGGTCTTACACCATCGCGGACTTATTCACCATAGGCAACGCTACCTGTGGCACGCTTTCGATTTTCCTCTGTCTGAACTATATTGCCGAAGCCAGCAACAGGTACCTATGGATTGCTTTCATACTCCTACTTGCTGCGCTCTTCTTCGATATATTTGATGGTTACTGGGCTCGCCGATCCGGGCGCCAATCGATTCTCGGGGCAGACCTGGATTCCCTTTCAGACATCATTTCCTTCGGAGTCGCACCGGCAGTACTGGGCTTTACGCTTGGGATGCGAGGGGGATGGGACATGTTGATCCTCGCGTTTTTCGTCGTTTGCGGCATCAGCAGACTGGCCCGATTCAACGTAACCGCGGAAGCGCTTTCCGAGGGTACGGGCAAGGTGAAATACTTCGAGGGCACTCCGATCCCAACCAGCATCCTGATCGTGCTGCTGCTTGGAGTGGCTTTCAGCCAGCATGCCATCGACGACGATCTCTGGTTCGGCGCCTATCGTGTGTTCACGCTGGCAACGCTGCATCCGTTGTCACTGATCTACTTATTAAGCGGATTGGGAATGATCAGTGCCACAATTCGCATTCCCAAACCCTGAATTTACAGGCTGCACTTACTCCTCCGTCGTCACCGCTTTTGTCAGTGACCTGAAAACGAGATTCACAAGGCTGAGCACGATCGCCCCGGCAAAGGCTGGCATGAATCCTGTAATGACAAAGCCAGGCACAAATGCGGCAGCAAGTTCCAGCATGATGGCGTTGATGACGAACCAGAAAATCCCAAAGGTTACCAGGGTCAGCGGGAATGTGATGATCTTCAGGAACAATCCCAGCGTGGCGTTGACGAATCCAATGACGACCGCAGCAATCAATGCCGCTGTAAAGCTGGTGATGTAGAATCCTCCAACGAAGTTCGAAACAACGAGCAGAGCGACGGCGCTCAGAATCCAGTTGAGAATTAGCTTCCCCATATAGTGTTGGACCTCTGTTCGACTATTCCATTTCCTCTTCCAATTCCTGGAACATGCGGCCGCGGCCCGCGGCGATCACGTCCAGAGTGTTTCATACAGTTCCGCCAATTCGGGCACGTACCCGGTGAACTGCTTGACCGTGCAGCACCTCCAACCCGTCGTGGCTGGACCGCAGGTTTTCGACTCGAATTGCTGATCCCAGGGTTGCCTGCTAGTCCCTGTGCCCCACCATCCCGGCGTCAAAGAGTCGTTTGTCGACGTACATGCGACTGGCCGATCGAAACATCGGCCTATGCGGAATGTCGACAAGGTATTCGGCGATGGCCCAAACATCCTCTTCCGCCGTCATCCAGCCCATCGAATCGAAACGCGACAGGTTTACAGGACGCGAATATTCCCGCAGCGTCTTTTCACCCTTAGGATTGTAGTAATCCTCGAAGTACGAAATCGCAAGTTCGCGAATTGTCCGATAGATGGGTTCGCGGAATCGTAACCCGGAATAATTGGATTGCGCAATCGCGCCCCAGCACCCATCCATCCGGTAAACAGCGATGACGTGGTCTGTATCCCGCACAGCCACGAGGTCCAATATCAGCGGCGGCCATCCATTGATGCGAAGCGCCGCAGCCGCGAAGAGCGCAGCTTCAAAGCAATGTGCGGTCCGATCGCGCATCACACGGCGGGGCGATCGGCACGTGTCACCATCCGGCTCGGTGTTGTAAGGAAGCGAGTTCAGAAAATTCTGTATCCTCCAGGGAGTCGACAGACTTTTGAGAAGCCGCGCTTCGCGGGGTGTCAGTTCATCCCGGTTTTGGCTAGAGCGTCGCGATGGCATTGCGGATTATTTCAGGTATAGGTTTCGGCTCAAAGGTAGTTCGATCGACGCAAACTGCAGTGACATAACCCTCCGACACGCTTCTCCCCTTGTCATCCTGGATTTCAAAGTCGTAACGGACCGATTTATCTCCGGGAAACGTCGGCTTCAAACGGACACGGATGGCTGCACCATTACGAATTGGAATTGTAAACTGCGCGAACACTTCCACTCGCGGAAGCCAGACCTGATGCTTGTCCATCAGCTTGTCTTTCAGTATTCCGGCCGCCCGGTAAAGTTCCTCTTCCGCCTGGGCGACAAACTTGAAGTAGTTCGGAAAGAACACTATCCCTACAGCATCCGAATCGCCCCAATAGGTCTGCAATTTCACCTCGAACATAGCGCGGGATTCTAGCATCCGCTAGACTGCGCATATGCACTTTTCATTGGTGGCGGAGAGTCTCGCGGCCTCAAAGAATCCACTTTACGTACTTCGTGATGAACTGAATCACGACGGCAGGACGGTCATTGATCTGGTTCGAGGCAACGTCAACGAGCATGGAATCGTGTTTCCGCCGGACGTGCTGAATGCAATTCTTCATGACGCTGCGGAATCCTCGCGAATATATCGGCCGGATTCCTTCGGTCAAACCCCGGCACGCGAGGCCGTTTCCGCGTATTACAGCGGGCTCATTCCCGCAAACCAGATTGTGATAACTCCGGGAACGAGCGTGTCGTACTGGTATTGCTTCAAGCTTCTGGCCGAGTCGGGAGATGAAATCCTGACACCGCAACCGTCATATCCCCTCTTCGACTACATCGCGAAATTGTGCGGCGTGAATCTGCGACACTATCGACTGCGCGAGGATCGCGGCTGGGCTATCGATTTCAATCACCTGGAAGACCAGATCACCACGAAGACACGCGCCATTGTTTTGATTTCGCCTCACAATCCCACGGGAATGGTGGCCGGAGATTCCGACCTGCAGGTACTCTCAGAACTCGCAACACGCCACAACCTGCCGATCATTTCTGACGAAGTATTCAGTGAATTCCTTTTCGGGATCGAGTCGCTGCCGCGGCCGGCAGCAAGCAATGCCCCGCTCGTATTCACATTGAACGGGCTTTCGAAAATGTTCGCTCTGCCAGGAATGAAGATCGGCTGGATTGGATTGTCGGGAGATCCGGGGCTCGTCGCGAAATCGCTTTCGGCGCTGGAACTGATCTCCGACACGTTTTTACCCGTCAATGAAATCGCCCAATTTGCAGTGCCGCAGATTTTCGAGACGGGACGGGGGTTCTTGTCGGGCTACAGGCAGTGGATTGGTCAATGCCGAAGCACTGCCGTGGAAGCTCTCAAGTATTGCGCTTTCGTGGAACCGCGAGGCGGATTCTATGTCACTTTGCCAATTGCAGGCGATGAAGAGAATTCGGCGGCGCAGCTTCTCCGTGATGCGAATATCCTCGTCCACCCTGGGTACTTTTACGACATCCGGCCCGACCATCTGGTGATGACGTTCATTCATGAGCCGTCGGTGATTGCGGAAGCTTTTCAGAAAATTGCGGAATCGATTCGGGATTCAGGGAAATGAAAAATACCAAGGGGACTGTACCCCTCACCGGGCCCGCATCTCCTGATGTCCCACCGTCTCCCTTCAGGAGAGGGATTACCTGGTTACTCTTCATGACTAGTGGGCTGCTTTCGCTGGCCGCAGCGCCAACCCACGGATATGGAGTTGTTGCATTCTTCAGTCTCATTCCCTTGCTGCATGCCGTACGAATGGCCCCGAACTATCGAACATCCTTCATTGGTGGACTGCTCGCAGGAGTAACGTTCTTCGTTCCTGCACTCGCCTGGCTCATCCCCGTAACCGTAGTCGGATGGCTGGCTCTATCGCTGTATTGCGCCGTGTACTTTTCGGCATTCGCGATCGCGATACGCTGGGCATCACGCTTCACGGCGGTTTGGACTGCACTATTTTTATCCTCGAGCTGGGTTGTACTGGAGTACATCCGCGGGATTGCGTTCACCGGGTTTCCGTGGCTTCTCCTTTCGCACACTCAGCACAACTTCGCAACCTTCATACAGTCACTCGATATCATCGGAACTTTCGGGCTCAGTGGCGTCATCGTCTTAATCAATGTCCTGCTATATGAGGCATGGAGACGGAAACAGGGACGGCATGCATTTCTGTCATTTATCGTTCTGGCAGTAATCTGCACCTACGGATTCGCGCGCGCCGGCACGATTCGGCTACGGCCGTCTCTTCGCGTTGCCGCCATCCAGGCCGCCGTCCCACAGGAGATGAAGGAAACGCTCGAGGGCAAGTACGATCCCGAAGGTGTTCTTGCGCGATACGTCACCCAGACACAGAGCCTCACATCAGAGAGCCTCGATCTGATCGTGTGGCCGGAAACGATTTTTCTTTTCCCATACACTTTGAATGTCAATCCTGACGCACTGGAAGACCACTACGCACAATACGCACGAATTGCACAGAACACACTTCGCGATATCGCGCAGAATCGCGGCGCGCACGTTCTTGCGGGCGCAACGACGTATCTGCCGGCAGAAATGGGATACGTCGCCGATCCCGCACGGGCGGCGCAGATTCCGGCCGGAGCGTGGGAACAGCGCTACAACAGTGCCGTGCTGGTGAATGCGAAAGGAGAATATGTGGACCGGTACGACAAGATTCATCTGGTCCCATTCGGCGAATATGTCCCGCTGCCAGATTTGTTCCCGTTTCTTGCCAGTCTCGTTCCTTTCGACGAATCCCTGATTGCAGGCCAACGGCGCACCATCTTCAGGATTCCGGCCGATCATGGGACGGCACAGTTCGGCGTTCTGATCTGCTACGAAGACGCCGATTCCGAAATGGCCCGTCGCCTGCGGCTGGCAGGTGCGGACTTCATTGTGAACATGTCCAACGACGCATGGTTTGGCGAAAGCGAACTCGGTCAGCATTTCGTATCGGCCCGGTTTCGTGCCATTGAAAACCGCGTTGCCGTACTTCGCAATGGCAATAACGGCATTACCGGAATCATCGACCCCCTGGGGCATGTTCAGAGTGAACTGGGCAAGACGATCGACGGAAAGTTTGTGATGCGCGATGTGATGGGCCATCTGGAAGGACAGATGTTCATCACGGATTCGAAGTCGATATACAGCCGAATCGGAGACATGCCAGTTGTCGTGATTTCGCTTCTGGTCCTCGCGTTCTCGATTTTCACGCGAAAGGGAACATTGATCAGTTCCCCGGTTTGAAGGTTCCGCGAAAGCGCTATAATGTAGCGATTTATGAAGAAGGCCGCTTTCTACGACCTCGATGGCACCCTGCTGCACTGCGACCTCGTAAGGGAACACGCATACTACGCGCGAAACGACAGATCGCTGTTGAGGAGCGCATATCAATTGTCGAGAGCAGTGCTGCGAGTCCCGTGGCTCGCCGCCCTGGCCCCGTACTCCCGGCGCCGCTTCAACATCTCGCTGTTTCGCGCTTACAAAGGGATGCACCGTGATCGGCTGGTGGGACTTGCCGACGATCTTTTCGAAGTCACACTGAAACCATCGATCTTTCTGCAGGCGAAATCGCTGATCGACTGCACTCGAGACCTGGGTTACCGCAACGTTCTGGTTACGGGAACTCTGGACTTCACGGTTCGGCCGATTGCACTTCACTTCGGAATCGACGATGTAATCTGCAACCGGCTCGAGTTCAAAAACCACATTGCTACAGGAAACTCGCTTCCGCCACTGCTGGCCGAGGATGAAAAGGCACGAAGTATTCGCGAATACGCCGAAAAGGAAGGCATCGATCTGACACAATCGTGCGCGTTCTCGGACAGTGCGGCGGATGTGCCTATGCTGACGGCTGTCGGACACCCCGTCGCGACCAACCCGACGCCGAAACTGCGGCGCAAGGCGATTCAAAACAACTGGCCCATCATCGAACTGCGCGAGAACTCCTCCACACTGCCGCCTTTTCTGACGACGTCCGCAAAAACGCTCTGATGAAATACTTCACGCCATGGCGCTGGAACCCTATCCGGGGCGAATACGAAAACGGCACTCCGCCGGCACAACAAGGTACCGGAGAGATTTCGGCAATTGAAGCTTTCAGCAACAAGACCATGTTGCTGCTGGGCGGCACCGGATTTGTGGGCAAGGTTTTGCTGGCAATGGTTCTGGATCGTTTCCCGGAATTGAAACATCTGGTCGTTCAAGTTCGACGAAAGAAGAATGTCGAAGGCGAGCAACGATTCTATGCCGAAGTATTGAAGTCCCCTCCACTGCGACCCATTGTCGAACGCCTTGGAGGTGAGAATGTGGTTCGCCGGAAGGTATCCATCGTGGAAGGAGATCTCGACGAACCGCTTTGTGGAATCTCCACCGAGCAGATCGCCGCCCTGAAAGGAAGGGTCGACATCGTCGTCAATCTTGCAGGATTAGTTGAATTCGATCCGCCGTTGAATGAGTCCATCGAACCTAATGTGTATGGCACTCAGCATGTCATCGACCTTGTAAAGGCGCTGGATGCAAAGCTGGTGCACATTTCCACGTGTTATGTTGCGGGCAAGAAAGACGGTCACATCTCCGAAGACACGCCAATTGATGGATACTTTCCGCTGAGCGATCAGTTTCCCGACAGACACTTCTCTGTTACCGAAGAGTTGAAATGGTGCAATCAGTTCATTGAAGAAACCCGGACAACCCGGGCCTCGAATCCCCGTCCCCTACGTGAGCGTCTGCGAGATGGCGGAATGGCGCGCGCGGAATCCTGGGGCTGGACCAACATTTACACGTATACGAAGAGCATGGGGGAGCAGGTAATCGCACAAACGCCCGGGCTGACATATGCCATCGTTCGACCCGCTATCGTGGAGTCGTCCATGCAGTTTCCGTTTCCCGGGTGGAACGAAGGATTCACGACCTCGGCGCCGCTGGTGCTGATGGGTGGGTCGGGAGTCAAGGGTTGGCCGGTGCGAAAGGATGGACCGCTGGAAATCATTCCGGTGGATCTGGTGGCGGCCGGCATATTGATCGTCACCGCAGCAGTACTTTGCGGGAAGCACAAGCCGGTGTATCACCTCGCGTCGGCAGACCAGAATCCCATCATGTTGCCGCGCCTGGTCGCATTCCTCGGAATGAATTCGCGTTACAAACACAAGCACATGAAAAGTGGCAGCCGGCTGGCCAACGCGTGGAAGGCATATGTGGAAACACAGGTGATTACCGTGGAATCCCTGCAGTCGCGCCGCTCGCGGCTGCATCGGGGACTGGACGTTATTCACGCCACCCTGACGTTAGGAAAGACGGTGCTTGGCGGACGCAAAATGGATCCGTATCTCAAGAGCCTCCGAGATACGCGCCGCCAGATCCGCGCTCAGGAAGTCACGCTGGATAAATTCCTGCCCTTCATGTTCCACAACAGTTTCATCTTTGAAACGCGCAATATCCGCGAAGCCGCCCGCATGCTCACCAGCGAAGATCTCAAACGCCTGAACTGGGATCCGGAAACTATTGACTGGGCGGACTACTGGGTCAATATCCACACTAAAGGAATTGAGAAGTGGATTCGCCCCATGTTCGCGTCCCAGCGCAAGGCTGCAGGTCAATAGGGGAACGAGGGGTCAGCCCCCTCGTTCCCCTATTTCCAACGCCATTGAACTTGCAAGGTAAGGTGGAACCACCGTCTGCCGCGTCCATCGAGCAAACAGATACGCGCATATGGCGACGCCAATGAACAGTCCAGGGAGTCCAATCCAGGAAGGTATTGGCGCGTCAGAGCTGGTGTCCGCGAAGAGTCCAGCAAAGGCAATCAGGTTGTTCATGCTGTGTAGCGCGAGTGGAGCGATCAGGCTCCTGGATTGCGCATACAGGCTGGCTGCTACAAGACCGAATATGAAAGCGCCAATGAAATCGAAATGCAGAAGACCGAACATCAGAGAGGAGATGACGATGGCCTTTCGAGGGGAGTATTTCACACTTAGTCGTGTGAACAGGAGACCTCGAAATGTAAATTCTTCCACTGCCGGCCCCACGACGACGAACATGACGAACGTCAGCAGCATCTGAAGCGGACCTGCAGGCTTGTTCCGCAAAACATCGTTAATCAGACCGTCGAAGAAGTGGGGAGCAAACAGTGAGATCAACCACGCTCCACCCAGACTGGAGAGAAATACCGGTATAGCCATCAAGGAATACGCGACGACCCTACCCAATTGCGGAATTGGCCCGATCAGTTGAAGAATACGGATACCGTGACTGCGGCAGGCAAGGTAAAGCCCGAAGGCAATTCCTCCGTAAGCGATGAAGAACAGCGCGGCTGTTATCCAAAATCCGGAGATCGGGGCCATCAGACGTTCCATCGCCAGACTTCCCACGATAGCCACGATGAATCCGACTGCCCATATCGCGATAACCCACCGACATCGAATCAGACGTAATTCCGGATTCATATCTACAGTTCCTCCATATCGACCAGTCGATGCCGGACGGCATAGGCCACCAGCTGGGTCCGATTCTGTAATTCCAGCTTTGCGAGCACATGCGCAACGTGAGACTTCACGGTCTCTTCGGAAATAAACAATCGCTCGCCAATCTCACGATTGGTTCGGCCGAG
>Ga0184628_10001459_pt1 | contig 11684 bp, 10 predicted proteins | sample PLM4_5_b1_FD_133149 | JGI IMG/M metagenome (GOLD analysis project Ga0184628, IMG submission 133149) | Groundwater sediment microbial communities from an aquifer in East River, Colorado, USA - PLM4_5_b1 | ecosystem: Environmental > Terrestrial > Soil > Riparian zone | place: USA: East River...
ACCGTCGTGCCGCCGTCGACGGTCAGCGCGACCGACTGGTCGTTGGCGCCGAGAAAGCGGAACAGCACGCGGTTCACGTCCTGGGGATCGATCGCGATGATGCGCAACATCCCGGGCCCGAGGGCGGCGGTCACGTCCTTGAACACGAAGTTCGCGCCGCCGTCGCTGGATCGCCCGAGCCGCGACGCACCGTCGGGCGATCGCAGCGCCAGGTAGACGACGTTCGCATCCGCGCGGGCGAACTCGACCCCGTTCATGGTGTCGCCCGAAGGCGCCTGATACAGAGGCGCCCCGAACGTCGCGGCCCCGTCGGTCGACTGGAACAGGCTGTAGACCTGATTCGCGACGCCGATCGCCATCACGCGCGCGCCGCCCACGGGATCGACGAACGCATCCGTGATGTCGTGGCCCGCCAGGCCGCTCGCCGCCGCGCGCCAGCCGCAGCTGCGATCGTCCGAGTAGACCAGCTTCTGGTTCGAGACCGCGAACAGCCGGTTCCGGGGCAGCGGCGTCAGCTGGTACAGCATGCCCAGCGCGTTGCCCTCCTGCTCGCACGACCAGAGCCACGTCTGGCCGTTGTCCGTCGACGAGATGAGCCCGAAGTTCGTGACCAGCACGATCTCCTGGGGCCGATCCGACGGCGTCAGGAGGCTCTCCGCGTCGGGAAACGCCCCGTTCGCCCACGCGCTCCCCGACGCGCTCAGCGCGACGACGGCAACGGCAAAGAACGAATTAGCCCATCGGCGCACGCCTGGACCTTCTGCGCGCGATCGTAACCATTCCCAGCAGGAAGCCCAAGACCGTCGTGGCGGCCCCTGACGGCGATCCGCCCGGCCCGGTGTGGCACCCGCAGCCGCCGGCGACCTCGGACGGCGTGCTGCCGCCCGCGCCCGTCGGGCCGCTGCCGGCCGCACCGGTCACGCCCGTGGCGCCGCCCGTTCCGGTCGCGCTCGAGCCACCCGTACCGGTCGCGCTGGATCCGCCCGTGCCCGTCGCGGTCGAGCCGCCCGTGCCGGTGGTGACGATCGTCGTTCCGCCGGTGCCGGTGACCGCGCTGCCGCCGGTGCCGGTCACCACCGTGCCGCCACCCGCGCCCGTCATGGTGCCGCCGGAACCCGTGCTGCCGCCCCGGCCGCCCGCGCCCGCCGCGCTCCCGCCGGCGCCGCCGACACTGCCACCGGCAGCGCCGCCCCGCCCCGCCGCTCCTGTCGTTCCGCCGCGGCCGCCCGCGCCGGCGGAACCCGTGGCGCCGCCCGACCCACCGGATCCGCCGCGCCCACCGGTGCTGCCGCCCGTACCGCCCGTGCCGGTCGAGGTGCCGCCGCCGAACAGCGGACCGCAGCTCGTAGCACCGGGGCCAGGTGCGGCGAAGGCCGTATTGTTGCCGCACGTCAGCGCGCCGGTGCTGTTGGTCGTGATGGTCACGCTCGCGCCCGTGTTGTCGATCGAGTTGACGGTGATGGTCAGCCCGCCGCCGGGATCGCTGTAGCTGGCCCCCGCGCGCAGCCCCGCGTCGTTGAGCGTCGTCGTCGACGGGTTGGTGTCCAGCAAGTAGACGTACGGCGCGTTGCGATTGGCCGCCGGCAGGTCGGGACCGATCGACACCAGCACCATCGGCCCCACCCCGGCGTCGAAGCCGAGCGGCGCGCGCATCTCGAGGTAGTAGTGCGTCAGCATGGGCGGGTTGCCCTGACCGTCGCCGCGGATGCCCGGACCCGGGCGCGTCTTGGGCGCGGGAATCTGCAGCAGCTGGGCGCCGTCGCACGGCAGCTCCTGCGGCAGCAGCGTGATCGTCGTGCTCATGCCGACCTTGACCAGGTTGCAGCCGCTCATCCAGCCCTGGTGGTACTTGTGGACCGCCGACGGGTGGTGCGCGCCGCCGCCCATGAACGAGAGCGAGTTGGCGTACTCCATGTGCTGGCAGTTGGCGGTGTTGTCGGACAACGTGACGCCGCCCGAACAGGTGCGGTTGCCGCTGACGGTGCCGCCGCAACACATGGTCGGCTCGTGCGTCATGCCGAAGTTGTGCCCGATCTCCTGCGCGTAGCCGACGATCTGGTGGAACGAGTAGCTCGAGTAGACGGCGATCCGGCTGGGCGATCCTTCGTCGCCCCAGGTCCCGCAGTTCGCGCCCGACGGGATCGTGCCGTAGACCCAGAAGTAGTGATTGAAGGTCTTGCCCAGCGAGTCCATGTGCATCTGGACGGTGTCGCCGTTGCCCGTCTGATCCGAGGACGGACCGCAGCAGGCGATGGTCAGGCAGTTGTTCACCGGCAGCTTGTAGGGACCGAAGTACTCGGGCTGCGTGTCCTGAATGCCGTACGAGATTTCCTGGAACATGTGGCGCTGCGATTGCCCGGTGCCGCCGACGACGCTCATGATGTTGGCGGCGTTGGGGACGCCGCCGCCGATGTCGAACATCATCGCGGCGATCGTGCGCGGGGCCTTCGAAGGCGCCGTCATTAGAGCACCTTGCGATTGCCAATCTGTTGGGCTGGGCTGATCGACGTCGTCGACCGGCAGGTCCTCCTCTTGCGCGCAGCCAGCGGCCGTGAAGCCGACGACAGAGATGGCCAGCAACGGGCCGGCGAGAACCCTACCAGCCTGCTTGATGCATTCGGGCATGCACTCTCCCGACGATGAATGTCCGGCCGGGGGCGACTTGGCGCTTTTTTTCCGCCCCTTCGGTTTTTTCGGCCGCCCATGGGCGGTGAAGGCGCTGGACATACAAATCCCCATGAAGCCGCTCCTTCGTTCCGCATCCCTGGCGCTCGTGGCTGGCCTCCTCGCCGCTGCCTGCGTCCCCGAAGGCGATTCTACGCCGTCCGGAAGCGGTGGCGGCCCCGGGCCAGGCGCCGCGGGCGCAACCGGCTCCGCGGGCTCCGACGGCACCGCCGGAACGAGCGGCGCGGCGGGCAACAACGCGACGGCGGGCAGCAATGGAACCGCAGGCACCACGGGCAGCGCGGGGAGCGTCGGGCCCGGGGGCACGACCGGCACCGCCGGCTCCGGCGCGGCAGGAAACACCGGCGGCACGGCCGGCGGCGGGGCGGCGGGCACGACCGGCATGGCCGGACGCGGCGGCACCACCGGCACCGCCGGCAGCGCGGCTGGGCGGGGCGGAACGACCGGCACGGCCGGACGCGGCGGCACCACCGGCACCGCCGGCAGAGGCGGCACGGGTGGCGGGGGCTCGACGGGCGCGGGCGGCACGATCATCAGCACGACGCCGCTCGACTGCGGCCCGAACGGCTGGGTGGTCGAGAACCACGGACCTCCCGCGAACCGCGTGAACTACGTCGTCCTCGGCGACGGCTACACCTCGGCGCAGATCGGCGCCGGCGGCGTGTTCGAGCAGCACCTGAACAATGCGATGGCGAAACGCTTCAGCGCCGTCATCGGCCAGCCCTACGGCCGCTACCGAAACTTCGTGAACATCTGCGGGATCAAGATCGTCAGCACGGGCGCCATCTGCGGCTCCAGCGCGCTCGGCTGCTGCGGCACCGATTCGAGCCGGCTCGCGACCTGCGGCAACTCCCAGGTCAACGCCGCGTTCAGCGCGCTGCCCGCCAGCCTGAGCATCGACTGGCGCGCGGTCATGCTGAACGGCAGCAGCTGGTGGAACACGGGCGCGGCGACGATGTTGTGGTCCGGCGGCGGCACTGACGCGCCCGGCGCGGCGCTGCACGAGGGCAGCCACGGCTTCCACCAGCTCGCCGACGAATACGGGACCTGCACCGGCGCGAGCTGCGGCACGAACACGAACGGATCCGGGTCCACCGGCCAGGTGTACGCGGAGGTCAACTCGTGCGGAAACCCGGCGACCACCGACGGCAAGTGGGACATGTGGATGAACTACAACCAGGCGGGCGCGACCGGCATCCAGAGCACCTGGTCGGGGAGCCGCTACGTCGGCGTGAACGAGCAGTACCGGCCGTCGCAGAACTCGATGATGAACAGCCTGTTCGGCAACAACGTCAACACCAGCTTCAACTCGGTGTCGCGCGAGCAGATGATCATGAGCATCTGGCGCGTCGTGAAGCCGATCGACTCCACCGAGCCGGCGGCGGGCGCCGTGAGCAGCCCGGGCATGCTGAAGGTGAACGTGATCGATCCGGCCGTCATCAACGTCGACTGGACCGTCGACGGCACGACGATGGTGAACGGCGGCACGACGTTCGACACCTCCACCCTCGGCGCCGGCAGCCACACGGTGTCCGCGAAGGCGTACGACAACGCGGACATGGACCTGGTCCGCTACAAGACCTCGACCTGCCCGTCGTCCGTGACCGGCAACTACTGCCACCGCACGGCGTGGAAGAACTCGATCCAGACCGTGACCTGGACGTTCAGCAAGTAACGCAGTAACTACGTGCTGTGACAGGCGGCGGTACCAGCCCGTCGAGGCGGCGGCTTCTCGTCCTCGCGGGCGGGCTCGTGTGCCTGCTCGCCGCCTGGCTCTTGCTGCGCGGCCGCGCGCCCGAAGTCGCGAAGACGCCCGAGGCCGAGGACGCGCCCGCCGCCCCCGTCGCGACTCCGCCGCCTTTTCCGCCCCGTCGCACCGTGCAGGCGCCGGCGCCGGCGGCGCCCGGGGAGGAGGTCGTGGTCACGAGCGACGGGCTTCCGATCATGCCCGCCAGCCCCGACGCGCGGATCCCGGAGGGCCCCGTGCACCCGCACCCGATCACGCCGCAGCACCAGCGGATCTACGCCGAGAACCGTCTGATCGGCGGCCTCAACGGCGCCATGGACGTCAAGGACGTGCCGGCGATGCGCCGGTTCCTGGAGCAGTACCGGCGCGAGTACCCGGAAGACAACGAGATGCTGCAGGACGGGTATGCCGTGATCGCCGACTGCTTCGAGCACCCGGGCGCGCAGTCGCGCGCGGCGGCGGAGCGCTGGGTGCAGACGCACAACGGCTCGACGCTGAAGCGCTTCGTCAACCGCCACTGCCTGGAACCACCTCCGTAGTCGGTCCGCCTGCGCTTACGGGCAGGTCGGGCGCCAGGCGTCGTTCCGCATCGTGCCGGCGACGATCGCGTACAACGTCGGATCGTATGCCATCAACTCGGCGCGCGTGTTGACCTCGTTGAAGGTGCCGTCGGCGGGCGACGACTCGGGGCCGGTCTCGAACCAGTCCTCGACCCCTTCCGCGTAGTACTCGATGAGGTTCTGGCGCGCGTCCGTGCCGCGGACGTAGGTGTTTTCCCAGAGGCCCGCCGCCCGGGCGGCGGTGTCCGCGGCCTGCAACCGATCCCTGAAGGTGGGATCGACTTCGTCGACGGCGAGGTAGATGGACGTCCCGAACACCTGGACGAGGACGTTCACGCCCGCGTACGGCCCCCCCTGGTCGCACATCACGTTCTCCTCACCGGCGGAGGTGACCGGCGTGACGATCGTGGCGCCGACACCCCGAAAGGAATCCCAGTCCGGTCCGGGGTTCGTCTGGTAGAGGGTGGCGTATTCGGGAATGTCGGTCGTCACCTGGTTACGGCCGATCACGACGACACGCATGTCGAGGTTCACCATCGCGTCGCGCAGGTCCTGGCGCAGGCTCAGCATGTTCGCGACGATGACGCAGGCGGTGCGGAGGGCGGTGTCCGAAACGTCCGCCGTCGACAGCACCGGGAGGCCGCGGGCGTCGAGATATTTCTCGTAAAACGGATCGATGCCGGCCGGCGGCGCCGCAGGCGCCTCGTCGCAGCTCGCCGCCGGATTGTCGCTGCCGATCACCTTGGTCTTCCCGGCATCGCAGCCGGCCATGCCGGCCGCGGCGACGGGGAACAACATCGCTATGCGGCTCCACGCGCGCATCGCTCGGGCCGCTAAGGACACATCGGGCGCCAGGCGTCGTCGGGCATCGACTCGCCCACCAGCTCCGCCAGAACCGGGTCGTACTGGATCAGCTCGGCGCGCGTGTTGATGTCGTTGTGGACGCCGTCGGGAGGTGACACGTCGGGTTTCGCGTCGAACCAGGCCTGAACGCCCACCGCGTAGTACTCGATGCGGTTTTCCATCGCGTACGTGTTCTGCCACAGGCCGGCGCGCATCGCCGCGTCGTACGCCGCGGTCACCCGCGAACCGAAGGTGCTGCCGTCGAGCCTTTCCAGCGCGAGCAGCACGGCGGTCGCGAACGTCTGCACAAGGACCCGCTCGCCCGCGTACGGGTCGTTCGCCAGACAGAGCAGGTTCTCCTCGCCCACGGAGCTGACCGGGATCGCGATCGTCGCGCCCACGCCGCGTAATGCGTCCCAGTCACCGGGGAACATCGCGTACAGGTTGGCGTATTCGGGGACGTTGGTCGTGACCTCGTTGACACCGAGCACGGCAACGCGCTGCCGCTGCTGGATCAGCTTCGCGCGGACGTCGTCGCGGAAGCGCACCATGTTGACGGCGATCAGGCAAGCGCTGGCCAGCGCGGTGTCTGACACCGCCGCCGACGCCATCACGGGGATGCCGTAGGCGTCGAGGTACTTCTTGTAGAACGCGGGCGTACCGGCGGGCGGCGCGGGCGGCGCGCGCAGGCAGCCCAGCACCGGATCGTCGTTTCCGATCAGCTTTGTCTTGCCGGCGTCGCAACCGGCGCCCGCGACCACGAAGACAGCGGCGAGGGCGGCAATCCCTCGCGTGGGGAGCCGGCGAGCTTTGCTCGCCGCGTACCATCGCGGGAGGGTTCGGGAACCCTTTGAGGGTTCCCGAGTCAATAGTCGCGAGCCCGCGCGCACGGCCACGCTCAGGGCGTCGAGCGCGCCGGGTCGGCGCTGCCGGCGCACGAACCATCGACCCGCGACGCGAGCGGCGAGCGCGGCCAGCGGACCCGGAACTGTCGGGCGTCTTCGCGCGCCGTGTTGACGCGGCCCGCGCCGCAGGCCGCGAGGATCCCGGTCACCATTCGCTCCTGCGCGAGCAGACCGGCACCGGGCCGGCGATCGTAGTCATCCAGCAGCGACAGCGCGCCCTTGAAGTCGCCGCGCCCGAGCGCCGCGTTCGCCGCGCCCAGCAGCGCGATCTCTTCCTTGAGGCTGGACGCGTTCTCGACCGGGGCAGGCGCCGGCGCCGCGGCGACGTGCCGCTTGCTGTGGGCGCGTGGCGCCGTGACCGTCCGTTCGGGCACGGCGATCTCGGCGGGCGGCGGAGCCTCCGGAATGAACGCGGGCGCCGGGTGCGCGGCGACGCGCGGCGCGGGCGCGTGGACCGGCGCCGGCTTCGACACGTATCGCGGAACGACGTAGACGCCCGCACCGACGACAGATCCGACCGCCACGACGGCCGCGGTCACCTTCAGCGCGCCCGCGAACGCCGACGTCGCGGGCGCAATGGCGAGCGCGATCCCCGCCGCCAGCTTGATCTCGATGCCCTTGCGCACGCGCGCGCGAGCCATCTCGTTCGGCTCGTGCCCGGGGCGGGCGGCTTCGATGACCGACAGCGTGTCGGTGTCCAGCTCCGGCGGCTGCAGGATCCTCATGACGAAGCCCCTCCCCCTTTGTCGGTCTCGGAACGGTTCTCGCTGGCGCGGAAGCGCGCGAGCGACTTCCTCAGCTGCGTGCGGGCGGTGCGCAATCGCCAGTACGCCGTGTTGAGGTTGACCTCCAGCGACTCGGCGGCCTGTGGCACCGAAAGCTGCTCGACGTCGACCAGCACGATGATCGCCCGCTTGTCCTCGTCGAGTGAATCGAGCAGGCGATCGAGCAACGCGACCGCTTCGCGCCGGGCGACCAGCTCCGCGGGCCCTGCCGCCGGCGACGGCACGACCTCGACGAGGTCGCCGGTCGATGGAATCGCCCAGGCGCGCCGGCGCAGCGAGCGCCGGTGATTGCGCGCGACGCGCATCAAGATCCCGAACAGCCAGGTCTCGACCGACGACCAGCGCGAATCGAACGAATCCCAGCGGCGGTGCACGACCAGGAACACGTCCTGCGAGGCGTCCTCGAGGATCGTATCGGGCACGCCGAGCCGCCGCAGATTCCGCCACACGAACGGGAAATGTGTGTCGTAGAGGCGCCTGGGCGTGAGGTCAGATGGTGTGGGCAGCAGCGCACCCACGTCGGCGCCGGCGTCGCCGACGCGCGCGGATGAATTCGTAGAGGCTCCCGTCACCATCGTCGGTGAATGGCCGGGGGGACCCTTGCCCATGGCTAAAAGTGTAGCTCCCAACCCAGTGTCCCACGTAACCAAAATGATGCTGGTTCGAATACATGACCCACCCCGCCAATGGCGAAATTGGGCAGTCCCAGCGGGACCAGACCCTGGGCCGCCAGCCGGACGGCGTTGCTGGGCGTGAGCCGAATGCGCAGGTTCACTTCCGCGAACGCGACGGTCCACCAGGCTACGGCGTCGCTCGGATCGGTGACGCCGTAGCCGGTTCCGTGGAGGCGGACGACCGACCCGCCGATGCAGGCGCCGGGCGCCAGGCGTCGATCCCGCCGCGCGCGCGCGCAGCCCGCGATCGCCCCGTCGGCGAGATCGAACGATCCGCCCGTGCCCGGGGCGGAGGGGCTCTCGGTGCTGCGCGACGCCCAGATGCTCGCGCGCAGCTCGGCAGAGAGCACCCCGGCCCCGGCGGCGAAGCGCAGGCCGATGCCGGGCGCGACCCCCGGCAGCGCGCCGTTGCCGACGACGACGTCGGCGCCGGCCGCGAAACGCCGTTCGGGGATCGGCGGCGGCGGCGGCGGTGGCGGTGGCGGCGGCGGCGGTGGCTCGGGGACGATGCTCGCCTGCGGGTTGATCATCAGCGCCATCACCAGCGCCGCCGCGTGCATCAGCTCGGCACAGTCGGCGCCGGCCAGCCGGCGCTCGCCGGCGCGCGCGCCCGCCCGGGTCGTGAGCGTGAGCTGCCAGCTGGTGCCGGGACCGCGACGGACCGTCGCTTCCGCCGACAGCGGTTCGGCGGGCGGCGGAACCTGCCCTGCGACACGGCGGACCTCCGCTTTCAGCGCGTCCAGCCCGGGACACTCGCCGGGCGCGTTCCACGAGATCGCGATCGGCAGATCGTCTTGCGGCTGGGAGGGCGGCGGCGTCTCCGGCGTGGCCGCACCCTCGGGTGGGGCGTTGCCCGCACCGACGACGAGCATCGCAAACAGGGCCTGGCCGATCACGCGCGGCCAGCTTAACGCAAAGTGCCGGCGGCGAAGCGCGCTTACCCTGCGCCCGGGCCGAGAATCGGCCTACCCGGACGGAGGGACCGGCTCCGGCGTCGGGGGCAGGTCAGCCCCGCGCCCGCAGCAGTTGCACGCGCACGGCGGGCAGCTCTGGCCCCCGATGCACGCGGGACACGCGCATCCGCACCCGGCCGCACCGCCGTCAGGCACCGGTTTCACCTGGACGCACGCGCCGCTCGGACACGGCGTGGTGACGCAGACGATGCCGAGCTCGATCCAGCCGCACGCGTTCGCGCCGTCGGCCGTGCAGGCGCTGGCGTCGCCGTGCGGCGTGCACGGATCGACGGTGGCGCCGGCGGGCGACGGGGGGCCGACCATCGTCGTCGTGGTCACACCGACGTTGCCGGAGCCGCACGCGCAGTCGCACGGGGGACAGGTCGCGTCGGGCCCGCAGGTCGGACACGCGCAAGTGCAGGTGCCGCCGCCCGTCGCGCCGCCGCCGCAGGAACCACCGCCGCCGCTGGCGCAGTCACACGTACACGGCGGACAGGCCTGGCCGGGCGCGCAGGTCGGACAGGTGCAGGTGCAGGTGCCGCCACCACCACCGGCGCCGGTGCCGGGCGGCGGATTCGAGCAGTCGCACTGGACCGCCGGACAGGCGGCGTTCGCCGGACACGCGATCGGTTGCACGCAGGTGCAGCCGCCGCCCGAAGCGTCGCGCGCGTGACAGTAGCCGCCCGCCTCGCAGCTCTGTCCGACGGGACAGAGATCGATCGACGCCGACGCGAGCCGCAGCCCCGACCACGCGCACCGCGTATCGGCTTCGCAGCGCTCGCGGTCCGCCAGCCCGGCGCACGCATCGGGCGTCACACACACGCCGTCCGGACAGGCCGTCCCGGCCGGGCACTCCGACTTCACCGCGCGCCACTCGCAGCCCGCGCCGACCGCGCACGTCGCCTGACTTCCGTTCGCGCCGCAGGCGTCGTTGACGATCGCGGCCGGCACCGGCTGACTGCTGGTCTGCGAATAACAACCGCCGACCGCGACGGCGAGCAGCAGGAGAGCGCGCTTCATGGCGGGGCTCACCAGGGCAATAACCGGGCCACGCCGCGAGCTCGGCCGTCACGCTGAAGGTCGCGCGGGCCCGCGAGCGCGAGACACCGCCCGCTCAAAAAACTGATTGTCACCGGATCGCAGAGGCAGAAATAGAACAGGGAGACGCAGAGGAAGGGAGCCGGAGATCAGAACTCTGGAGATCAGAAATTCTCCGGCTCTGTGTCTCCGTTCCTCCCTGTGAAATTTTTCAGAAGATTCCGCGCACGGCCAGGGCGGCGCCGTGATCGAGCGGCGCGGGTGCGACCATGAATTGCCGCTTCGGGTTGTGGAACAGGTAGGGCACCGCGAAGCCGGTCAGCGATCCGATCGCGGCGCCGACCGTCACATCGCTGACGTAGTGACGATCGGCGGCGATGCGCAGATACGCCGTCGCCGCCGCGAGCGACAGGCCCGCGCCCCAGATCCACGGCGCCAGCCGGTAGCCGCGCATCGACGCGACGGTGCCCCCGGATACCGCCATCGCGAACGCCAGCGTCGCGTGGCCCGAATAGAACGACACGTTGTTGTCCGACGGGTGCGCGGTGTTCGGGTTGTCGGCCTCGGGCAGCGCGTGCACGAACGGGCGCTCGCGCCCGACGATGAACTTCACGGCCTGGTTCATCGCCATCGCGATCGCCGTCGCCTCGGAGATCAGCAGCGCGTCCACCCACCCCGCGCGCGGCGGTGCCTGGTCGCGCGCGGAATAGGCGTTCAGGCCGATCACCACCAGCGGCTCGACCGCGAGCGGCAACACGTAGCTGATCACGTCGGCCTTCCCGGTGTCTTGCCAGCGCAGCGCGTCCCGCACGCTGCTGTCGAAGCCCGGTGGATCGCACCAGCGGCAGGTCGACGGGGCCAGGTGGCCCTTGAACGCCTCGGTGCCGATCCAGGCCGCGATCGCCGCGCCGGTGATCGTCGCATCGACCGGCAGCGAGTAGGGAAGCGGCGGCGCGATCTGCACCGGCGCCGTCGACGGTTGCGGCGCGAGCGGCGGCGGCGCGGGTGGCGGCGTCTCGACGGGCGGCGCGGACTGCGCGCGCGCGATCGGCGTCGCGATCAGAAGCAGCAGCGAGACGCGGGCCGCCGTCGTCAACGCGCGGCCCGACGGTTCACTTGCGCGCCCGCGCGGCGGCGGCGCGCCGCCGGCGTCCGGCCGCGACCGCGATCGCCGCGAACAGCAGCGCGACGACGCCGCCGCCCGGCCCCCGCGCCGTGTCGCACCCGCAGGTCGAGATCGGGGGACGCGGCGGTGTGGTGCCGGCGCTGCCGCTGCCCGCGGCGCCCGAGCCCGCCGAAGCGCTCGCGGCCTAGGTCTGCGGCGAGACCGGCCTGCGGCCGGAGCAGGCGATGCGCATGCGGACGAACCGGTCGCCGTCGATCTCCGCGTAGGCCGTCTGCTCGAAGGCAGTCGGCGTCGTCCCGTCGGATGCGACGACGTACCGGATTCGGGTCAGGTCGGCGAACGGCGTCGCCTCGGACTCGGGGACGGTG
>Ga0184628_10001460_pt1 | contig 11680 bp, 9 predicted proteins | sample PLM4_5_b1_FD_133149 | JGI IMG/M metagenome (GOLD analysis project Ga0184628, IMG submission 133149) | Groundwater sediment microbial communities from an aquifer in East River, Colorado, USA - PLM4_5_b1 | ecosystem: Environmental > Terrestrial > Soil > Riparian zone | place: USA: East River...
CCGCTGGAATCGGTGACCGGCAGCGTTGAACTGAGTGAGCCGGCAGCGGTGGACAATTGAATGGTCCGGCCAGCCAGAGGTGCGCCCGCCGAATCCGTGAATCTCCCGGTCACAGTGATTGTGCTTCCGCTGAGCAACAGGCGGCTCGGGGATGCCGACAGTTCGAGCCGAGATGGCGTGGCAGCCGGCGCTGGCCCTGGCGATGGCTGCGGTACCGGCGTAGGAGCTACCGTCGCATCGGAACCGCAACCTGCCAGCAGCACGGCACACGAGAAAGCTCCCGCAATTGCTCGTTTCACGTTCTTCACCTGTGCCTCCCAGGAATGGGGGACGTGGACACCAGTTGTCGTGGGGAAACCGGGAGCATTATAGCCGCGTTTCCGCGCGCCTGGCATCGCGCGCAGCGTCGATCAGGGTCTTAGACGCCCGTTTCTGAGGCGACGTTCTTCGGGAAAGCCGGAAGTCGCAACCAGAACACGAGCCCGACAAGGCTAGAGACCAGCAGGTGCGCGAAGATGAGCAGCGAGATTGCCACCGCGGCTTCGCGAGGCACCCCCAACGGCTGCAGGAGCAATGCGTGGAGCTGCTCGCGGAGGCCCAAGCCGTTCACGGACACGGGCACATTGCTAAGGAGCGAAGCAGTTGTCACCGCTGTGAGCAGAGTGAAAAAGGCCGGATGCGTGGCGAGGCTGATCGCGAAAAACATGCGATACACGCTCGTCAGCGCAACGAAGTAGGTCGCGACCACGGCCGCCGACTGCATCACGATCTGCGGACGCGCGGCGGCCGTCGCCATGTCTCGGCGGAATTGCTGAAGGCGCTGTGCAATGCCAACAACCAACGCACCGCATCGCGCCAGCCGCCGGGGAAGTCCTCCGGTACCGCGCGCCGCCACGATGAGAAATGCAATCAGCATCGCCGCAATTGCTGTCACCGCCGCGCGGGTCGCCGCAAATCGCGGTGATGGATCCGGAGCAAGCCAGTACATCGCCGTGGCGAATACGGCAAGGAGGCCAATGCTGAGGAGTCGATCGAGCACGATGGAGGCTGCGATGGGCCGATACCCGTGCTGGCGACCGAGATAGTACACCTTCGCCATGTCGCCGCCGACTGTAGAAGGGAAGAAGTTATTGAGGAAAATGCCGATGAAGTATTGCTGCACCGCGGTGCCAAGGCTGACCGACACGCCCGACGCCGCAAGCACCTGCCGCCATCGCCACGCGTACAGCACCTGGCCCAACATGACAACCGCCAGCGACAACAGGTAGAACCAGAGCGGGAGCGTCGTAAACAACGTCCGCAATGCGCCGCGATCGAGGCCGCGGAAGAGCAGAGTCAGCAGTGCGATGGAGACCGCGCACTGAAGCCCGAAGGTGAGATGCTTGCGCGTTACCACTGATGTCCGGTCGGCCCATCCAGCCAGGTCTTGCAGGCCGTGAGGGACCGTGAATTATACGACGCGACTCCCCCCTTCCGAGGGTTCACAGTTGCAGCAGCACCCAGTCCGCGACGACCTTTGGACTCGCGTTACGCTCGAGGGCGCCGAGCGCGCGATCGACGGCTTCGTACGCGCGAAGGGTGCGATCGGGATCAAAGCTGGTCGAGAGCTTCTCGAGTTGCGCCTCGAGATCGGCGTTTGCGAGAGACCGGCGATCGGCACGGCTGGCGATGATGCCAATATCGCGCAGGAGCGAGCCAAGCGAACGAAGGCAGACGGCAAGCTGGCTGCGTTCCTCGGCAGGCGTACCCTTGCCGCTGGTGAGATCGCGGGCCAGGCTGATGCGTCGCGCCGTGTCATTGGATCGCGCGGTCTCCTGGAGCAGGCGCTGCGCAGCCTCCCGTGCCTCCGTGAGGTCGGCTGACTGTGCTTCCAGGGCACGACCGATGCTCCCATCCGCATCCGCCGCCGCGGCCCGGGCGTCGGCCTCCGAATAGTCATGATCGCGCATTAATAGCTGAGCGACGTCCGCCGGCGTGAGCGGTCCGAATCGGAGGCGAGGGCAGCGCGACCTGACGGTCGCGAGCAGCGCATCGGGCAGCGAGGACACGAGGATGAATGTGGAGGCGGATGGCGGTTCTTCCAGCGTCTTCAACAACGCGCTCTGCGCCTCAGCCGTGGCGGCGTCCGCCTCGTCGATGATCACGATGCGGCGCCGCCCCTCGAACGGCCGGTACTGCGACCGATCGATCACATCGCGGAGCTGTTCGATCTTGATGGACCCCGTGTCGCCGGGCTCGACGATGATGACGTCCGGATGGACGCCGCGCGCGATGCGCCGGCAGGACGCACATTCGCCGCAGGCGTCACGCTCAAATTCGCTCGACGAGCGCGGCTGGAGGCAGTTGATCGCCTGGGCCGCGGCGACCGCCGTCAATCGCTTGCCGACGCCCGCGGGCCCCGCCATCAGGATCGCGGGAGGCATCGAATCGCGCGCGATCGCGCGTGCAAGCAGCGAGAGCAGCCGCCGGTGGCCGACGATCGTGCGGAAGGACACACGACCATTACGTCAGGGGATCAGGGATTGGGGAAGGGGGAGCATGAGGCCAATCAACTCCCAACCCCCAATTCCCAACTCCCACGGCGTATGCAGGGAACGTTGGGAGTTGGAGTCTTGGGAGTTGGGAGTTGGAAATTGGGAGTTGGGAATTGGGACTTGGGAATTGGAGTGTCGAGGATCAAGATGCTCTTCATTCCGGATCCCGGATCCCCGATCACTACCGAGTTACCGTCTAAAGATTCGTCCCCAGAACCCGCGCTTCTTCTCGGCGGCCGATTCAGGCGAGGGCGGCAGCGGTGGTGAGTCCGCGGTCGAGGTCACCGTGTTGCGCTGCCGATCGACGGGGAGTGGCGTCGCGTCCGCCGCATCACCAGAGGTCGCCACGGTGTTCACGAGAATACCGCCGTGCAGCGGGCAGAACGCATTTGGCTCGGTCCCGCGCGCGAAGTACTCCGTGTAGACCATCGATTGATTCGTCGGCTCGCCATCGCCGTTGAGCACGACCGCGCCTCGACACGAATCGTTCGGTAATTGTCCGCTCAGGCGGCAGATGGTGACGGGCACAACCGTCGACGGCATCCGGAACCGATCTGGCGCATCGTTACGCGTCGCCATCGCCATGAAGCGTCCCCACAGCGGCACCGCAAGGTCGCCCGCATAGCCGTTGCCGATGATCGTTCTTGGCTGGTCGTACCCGATCCACACACCCGCCACGAGGTGTGGCGTGAACCCTACGAACCAGACGTCGTGATAATCGTTGGTCGTGCCAGTCTTGCCGGCCGCGGGCAGCGTGAAGCCAACTTGCCGCGCCTGCCACCCTGTACCAGCATTGATCACATCCGACATCATCGACGTCATGATGAATGCCGTCGCCTCGCTAATCGCGCGTTCCTTCTGCGTGCTCGCCGTGTACAACACCTCGCCGGACGACGCATCCTCGACACGACGGATAAGCGACGGCGGCGCCACCATCCCTTGATTGGCGAACACGGAAAAGGCAGACGTCATCGAGAGCAGCGTTACCTCGCCGGAACCGAGCGCCAGCGACGGGACCGCGGGGAGATCGCCGATCCCGAGACGCTGGGCGTACCGCACGGCGGTCGGAATACCCACCTGCTGCAACATTTGCACAGCGGCGCGGTTACTCGACGTCCGAAGCGCCGCGCGCATCGTAATCGCATCGCTCGCTACATGCTCGTCCGCCGGAACCCATTGGCCTTGCACAGTCGCGATCGGAGTGCTGAGGCCGGAGATCAGTGTGGCGGGCGTGAAGCCCTGCTCGAGAGCGGTCGCGTACACAAACGGCTTGAACGCGGACCCCGCCTGCCGCTTTGCCTGCGTCGCGCGATTGAATCGGCTGCGATCGAAATCGCGCCCACCGACCATGGCGCGGACTTCGCCGTCCAGTGGATCCATGGCGATCAGCGCGCCTTGCAACGGATCGGAGGTCGCTGCCGGCCGATTGCCGCGGCGTTTCGCTTGCCGCTGCTCGATATCCGCCAGCGCGCGCTCGACCTCGCGCTCGGCCGCCTTCTGCATCTCGAGATCGAGCGTGGTGTACACCTTGAGCCCACCCTGGTACACGCGCTCCCAGCCGAAACGCTGGACGAGCTGCTTCCGCACCTCTTCCTTGAAGTACTGCCCGTAGCCTTCTTCCGGTCGGAGCGCATCCGCAAGCCGAGGCCGGCTTCGCAGCGCGCTGTCGTACGTCGCTCGATCGATCGCCCGGCTGTCACGCATCGTCTGCAGGACCACTCTTCGGCGCGCGATCGCGCGTTCGAGGCTCACGGTAGGCGCGTACGTCGATGGAGATTTCACCAGACCGGCGAGCAGCGCCGACTCAGGCACGTCGAGATCCCGCGCGTGCTTGCCGAAAAAACCGAGCGACGCCGCTTCCACGCCATACAGGCCGTCCCCGAAATACATCTTGTTCAGGTACATCTCGAGGATCTGGTCCTTCGTGAACTGCCGTTCGAGGCGCCACGCAAGCACCGCCTCCTTCAGCTTTCGTCTGAATGTTTTGTCGGTGGTAAGGAAGCTTTGACGCGCAAGTTGCTGCGTCAGCGTGCTGCCGCCCTGCGCGGCCCGGCGAGCGCGGACGTTATTCAGCGCCGCCGCAACGATGCGGACGACGTCGACGCCGCCATGATCGTAGAAGCGTTGGTCCTCGATCGCCACGATCGCGTGCACCAGGTGCGGAGAAATCGCTGACAGCGGCGCGTCGATTCGCTGTTCCTGGAAGATCGTGAACGCCGGACGGCTCTTGGCGTCGTATAGCGTCGTCGCCTGCGCCATCGAACCAACCCCGCTCAGCTCCGACGCAGTTGGGAGGCCGGTCATGACGTCGTGCACGAGCCAGACGGATCCTGAGATCACGGCGACAACCGCGACCGCAGCGGTGACGACGGCCGCGACGAAGAGATCGTGATGAGCTCGGATGGTGACTTCCATGCGCCGACGGAGGTTTGCCATGCGCGGGGTGACCTTGTACATCTACGACCACCACCGATCACCGCAACGCGTGTGCCACTGGTGGCACCCTGATTGCTCCCCGCCGTAGGGGACACCAACCATGACGCCGCTGCGCGTACTCGTCGTCTTTTTGTGGTTCGCGATTCTATCGGCGGGATCCTACGTGTGGACGATACACACCACGGGGGAGCCGATCACCGGCCCGCATCCGCGGGTCGACAGCCCATCTGTTCTCGACGAAGTGGTAAATGGTGCGGCGGAGTTGGAAAGAGCGCGGGACGACGATTGGGCTGAGCCGCATGTCGACCTCAACGGCAACGAGGTAGATGATGCGGTAGGCGACTACCGTATCGATCGGCATGGCGAGTTATACGAGCGTCACGCGCCCGACACTGCCCTGGCCCACCTCGGCTCACCCATTCTGTAACTCCCAGAGTCCCCGTTACGAATCGTCGAGACCCCTGGTGGTTTCGGCCCCGCCGAGAAGCAGGTAGCCTCCGCGAGCCAGCAGGACTGGTTCGTCCCAGGATCAATGTCCGCCGCGGCGCCGCTCGTTAGTGTCGTGTCACCAACACGTTTTAACGAACAGGTGGCACACGATGTTGACGACGACGGTTCAGCCCGACACCCGGTGTTCGGAATGGTTTGCGTCCTGGTTTGACTCCTTCCACTATCACAAGCTGTACGCGCAGCGAGATGACGCGGAAGCGGCGGGTTTCATCGACGAGCTAATCCCACGACTCAGGCCCCGCCAGGGTGCGCGGGTGTTAGACCTCGGATGCGGCGCCGGCCGCCATTCCAAGTACCTCGCGTCGAAGGGTCTCCGGGTCACCGGCATGGACCTGGCCGCCGGCAGCATCAGGGAAGCGAAGAAGCGCGAGCAGCCGCGGCTCCGCTTCCTCCAGCACGACATGCGAGTGCCATTCGGCCGTAATTCCTTCGACTATGTTTTCAACTTCTTCACCAGCTTTGGTTACTTCGAACAGCCGGGCGAGCACATGGTCGTCGTTCGAAACATGGCGACCTCGCTACGGCACGGCGGCGTGCTCGTGCTCGACTACCTGAACGTCCGTCACGCCGAAGCACAGCTCACATCCGGAGAGATCAAGGAAATCGACGGTGTCATATATCGGCTGACGCGCTGGACGGACGCCCGCCATTTCTTCAAGCGCATCGTGGTCGAGGGACGTGACGGCGAGCCGCTCGAGTACGTCGAGCGCGTTGCCAAGTTTTCGCTGCGGGACTTCGAGCGGATGTTCGTGCCCCACGACCTGAGCATCGAGGCGGTCCACGGCGACTACCGCCTGAGCCCCTACGATTACCTGGACTCGCCTCGGATGATTCTGGTGGCGAAGAAGAGGGGCCCAAGTGCGGATGCGCGGCTACTTCCTCGAGAGGCTCTTGCGGACACGGCTGAGCGTCTCGGCCATCACCGGCGCGTTGAAAGAACTCACCTGCGAAAAGAAGCCTCGGAAGGAAGAGTAAACGCCGCCTTACCCTGAAGGTGCGCACCTAGCCAGTCAAATGCAGTCATGGTTCTAGGTATCGCGTCGCAAAAGTATGCTTGTTTGGCGAGCGGGGGATGGTCGTTAACTCCCAGGTTGGCAAGCTCGAGCGATTGGACCGGACAACGGGCCGGACACGGGCTACCATACTGGTTCGAGCGTAAAAGCTCGTCGTGTGACTGGACGTGATGAACGTGCGGCCAGCGAGGTCAGATCGATGGAGGAGACCCCGTGAAATCGGCCGTCAGGCGTCGGTCGTGGGCGATAATGGCCTTCATTGGCCTTCTCGCCATCGGTGTAGGTATAGGTCACGCCCAGCAAATCTTCAGCGGCTACTACGGCTCCACTCCCCCCAAATTCGCGACGGCGACGACCTTCAAGGGCGCGTTCAACTTCTGCCGCGCCATGTTTACCAGCAATCGGCGTGAGAAACGCGGTTGGGACACGGATTACCCCGGGGCCGACATCAATTTCAGCATCCGGCTCTCGGAGCTGACCAAGACCCGCGTAAGTAAGGAATCCGAGGGAGGCGACCCAGACCACGTCGTCGTCCGATTGACGGACAACGCGTTGTTCAAGTGCCCGTTCCTGCTCATGGAGGACGCAGGTACTGCAATCTTCAACGAACAGGAGGTTGTGAGATTGCGAGAGTACTTGCTCAAAGGCGGTTTCCTGTTCGTCTCTGACTACTGGGGCCCTCTCGCGAAAGAGCAATTTGACGGCGAGATCGGTCGCGCACTGCCGCGGTCGCAGTATCCGATCGTCACCATTCCAATGGGCCATCCGATCTGGCACACACAATTCGAGGTCACGCGCGTTCCGCAGATGCCCTCGATCCAGTCCTGGCGGCGCAGCGGCGGGACATTTGAGCGCGGCGTCGGTACCGGCACACAGGACGCTCGTGGGATTGCCGACGACCACGGCCGCCTGATGGTTGTGATGCTTCACAACACCGACGTCCCCGACGGTTGGGAGCGCGAAGGAGAGGACCGCGAGTATTTCCTCAAGTTCTCGCCGGACGCTTACTCAGTCGGCATCGATATCGCGATATACGGCATGACCCATTGAGCGAGGGTCAGGACCTTCCCGGGCTGACCGCAGCAACCCAGAGAGCAACGACCAGGCCTGCAACGCATAGCCACGCGAAGAGATCGCCGGTTCTGGCGTAGAGCGTCGGAGGGGTTGAAGGCTTACCTGCTGACCCGACGGATGCGATAGCCTGCGCCGAATTCGAGAACGTTGGCTTTGCGAAACCCGTGCGCGCGGAGGTCAGATTGTCGTTCTCACTGCTATGATCCGGCGCCCTTTCGTACGCACCGAAGCACCGAGTTCATGACGCATCCTTAGGCACCTGGGGTCCCGTCTTGCCGCTATCAATCAGAACGACTGCGCTCGTCTTTCTAGCGCTGCTTGCCCGGCCCGTTCTCGCCCAGGACAGACCGCCGACGAGCGTCGCTGACACAGACATCGACGGCCTCGGTCAATGGGCGCCTCTGGGTCAGATTCCGGTCGATCAGGCCGGTGCCGGACTCCGCGGTTACGTGCTGGCTGGCGAGAGCACCGAGGTCGCCGAACCCGGCGCCAGTCAGGTCTCAATTCACGCGGTTGCCGCGAACAACTTTTATCGTGAGCAGACCGGGAACTTCTCGATCAGTCAGCGATACGAGACGCACACGATGGCTCTTGGTTACCGTCACGGCTTCAGAGTCGGGATCTTTCCCCGCTTCGAGCTTGGCGGGCAGGTGCAGCTGACCGAGGGCGACAGTGGCTTCATGAACGGATTCATCCTGGGTCTCGAGAATTTCCTGGTTCGGATGACCGGCGTAGAGTCCGCCAGGAACCAGTTGCGAGGCAGCGAAGGAACTCTGCCTCCGCTCGGCACGTTCGTCACGAAAGGCGGGCGTCCGGTCTATCGAGCAGCGGGCGATGGCTCGGGTTTCGGGGACTTCTCGATCGTCGCGAAAGCCCTTCTTCGCGACGGCGCTCCTTCGTCGAGCCGCACGCGTCTGGCCGCGCGCGTCGCAATCAACATGTCCGGGAAGTCAGAATTCACCAAAGGAAATTTCGCCGGCATCGGCGTGAGCGTGGACAAGAAGGTCTTGAAATGGGCTGCCTTTCACGGCGACGTGCGAGCCAGTTTCTTTCTGGACCGTGTGAACCAGTGGAATCTGCCACTCAAGCATGTGTCGCTTGGGTTCTCAGCGGGGCCGGAGTTGAGCCTCGGGGTAAACAGCTCCGCGAGCGCTCAAATTGGCGGAAGTACCACTCCTTACCTGCCGACAGGCGCCACCGCCTTCGACAGGGGGTACGGCGACATTACTCTTGGCCTGAGCCACCGCTTCAGGACGCGGCAGCGCCAGGTCATTGCCCAAGCCTACCTGCGCGAAAACATGAACCTCCCGTTTCGCGTCCGCTGGAACACCGACCCGGACCTGTCGCTAGGGATCAAAGTCACCATTCGCTCGGCTCCACACTGATCGGGCTGTTGGCGCAAATGCTCGCGACGGCTCCCGGCGACAATGAATCGTGTCGCGCTTTTCCTGAGGCCCTTTGCCTTCAGCTTGGGCCGGAGACCAGGTGGCCTGGCGGCTGTTTTTTGAATGGATAGACGGGCGTGTTCAGTCATACGGCTTTCGACGTTGATCCCCATGCGGGGTCGACTCTCGGCCGAAGCGTTCGAGTACATGATGCGACTCAGAGAGGGACTGCTCAATGGGGAAGACGTCTCGTCGGTCCACCTCGAAAGCGGCGGTTACGGCCGCGGCAGCGGTGGCACTTCAGGGGTTAGTTGCAGCACAAAGCGGTACCCCGCGCTTGAAGTACGAGGCGCCGGCGCAACTTTTCCATAGCGCGTTGACGCCACCCGAGGTCTACGAGTCCACCGTAGTCAACGCATCCATTCACATTTACCGCTTCAGGCCGGCGGCCCGGGATGTCGTGCCGCGCTTCCAGCAGACACTGCTTCGCGAATGGATCGCGCCGCAGTACCAGGAGGCGCAGCTCACCGGACCACCGTCGTTTGGCGCGCTGACGATCGCGGGCGCCGACGTTGCGCAGGTCGCCCAGTTCGTCGAGGCGCTTCCGTTCGGCGGTTTGCCCCGGCCGCGAATGCGCATCCTGATCGTCTCCGGCGGTGCCGCCGCAATCGTGGACGCGCAAGCGATCAGTCTCCAAGCGTGGAACGCCGCGCTGCCGTCGTTTCAGTCGATGTTGGCAACGCTGCACGTTGAGACCGGGTCGAGCGCCTCCGTTGGCGCGCCGGCGCCCACGCCCGCGTCCCGAGCTCTCGCGGGGCTGTACGTGGGCATGAAGCCCAAATTCATCTCGGCCATTGGGCCTGGTTTCGGGGCCGGATCGGGTGGATTCGTGAACGCGCCGCACATGTACCTGTTCTCAGAGAACGGCCGGGTGTACCGGGCATACGACGGCGTGCAGGCCCCCGGCGGTGATATCAGTCGCTTCGACTTCGACGAAGCCGAAGTGGTCGACCCGGTCAATTCCGGTCGGTACACCATCGAGGGCGGGCAGGTGGTTCTGAGGATGGGCGAGCGACACGATGAAACGATCGTGGCGCCGATGCCGCGAGATGGGCGGCTGACGATCGAGACCGTCGAATACCGGCGGAGATGAAGTCGATAGACGGTATTAGTTGAAGGCGACGCCGATGCGAAGGACGAGGATGGCGCTGTCGCAGGAAAGCAGAAACGCAGTCGGAGGAGTCTCGAAAGGTTTATCTGAGCATGCCGTTGACGAATCGGTCATCGAGAACCACCCACCAGAACGTTGCGTGACCAAGCCCGAGCAGCGCGGCACTCGCGATGCTCGCGCGAACCGACTGTGAACAGACCCAGAGCAAGGCGAAAATGGCTGGAAATGCCGCCACGATCATGTCCATTTCGATCGCGATACCCTGCACAGGCCAGAAGAGCACAAAAAAGATTACACACGGGATTGTGAACGTCAGCGCGAGCCTCGCTTCGCGTGGCCATTGCTTTCTCTTGAGCAGCACGACCAGCGTCAAGGGCAAGCCCGCCACCAGACCACTCAGAAGCACGTCGCGCGCGGCGATCAGCGACAGCAGCGGATAGAGGATCCGGGTTTCCGCTTCCCGCGGCTCCCATAATGGCCTCGAGATGAATCCTCCGATCGCGTGGCTCGGAACGACGTCGAATCCCAGTACGACGAGGTAGTACCACACCCAGATTAGGGCCGCTCCGAGAGCAATGACGCTGAGCGACGTTGCCAGCACGAGGCGTCGTCCGATCGGGATGTCAAACGCCACCACAGTGAAAAAGAGCGCTGCGATACTGAGATAACCTACCCCATGCATCGCGGCGCCCAGTCCGTACAGGCTGGATCCCACAAGGAGACCCACCGTGAGGTCGTCGCCCTTCACGAGGTCTCGAGCCACGAAAGGGAACGCGGCGGCTGAAAGAGACAAGTACCCGACCTCGAGGTAGCCGAAATACATCAGAGCAGCAGGAGCGATAACCGAGAGCGCGATGTATCGAACGGACTGAGGACTCCACCGGTCTGTGGCAGCCAGACACCACAAGGAAAGAGCGAAGAAGGCGCCAGCAAGCCATGAGAGCGTGCGGTAAGCCTGCGTTGGAGACGCCGCCGTCGATCCCAGAGACGCGTCGATCCGATCCAGAAACCGATACGCCAGGTGCGCCGAGAAGCGTATGGTCTTTCGAAGGCGCACGAGGTCGTCAAAGTTGCTTCGGTCTTGAACGATGCTGCTACCGTCGCCCATTACGAACCCATGGGCCGGGAAATGCAGCACGAACGCGAGAATAAGAAATGCGGCCAGCACCACCGTTGCGGACACGGCGCGCCACGTTGCCGACCTGAAACCAGCCCCGACCAGCAGGAGGCCGCCGAGCGTGAGGCAGACGACGGATTGCACAGTCGCATTATTGTGCGGGAAAGTGCTGGTCGACGCAGTTGGATCCCGTACTCGGCATTCAGCGCTGCATTACGGCACGTGCCGATGACTAGACGGCTTGCGAAGGCACTTCAGAAGCATCGGCATTTGAAGAGCGCGTGCTCTGCAAAGTGGACGGATCAGCCTCTGACGCAGGACATGGTTGGCGATCATGTCCGACGAGCGGGACGGAAAGCAGGCGTGGCGGTGAGCGGCGCTCATCGACTGCGTCATACGTTCTGCTCGCATCTCGCGATGCGAGGGGCACCTGCGAGAGC
>Ga0184628_10001461_pt1 | contig 11677 bp, 16 predicted proteins | sample PLM4_5_b1_FD_133149 | JGI IMG/M metagenome (GOLD analysis project Ga0184628, IMG submission 133149) | Groundwater sediment microbial communities from an aquifer in East River, Colorado, USA - PLM4_5_b1 | ecosystem: Environmental > Terrestrial > Soil > Riparian zone | place: USA: East River...
GATCGATCCTTGGAACGAACTCGATAGGGCGCGGCCAAAAGACCAGTTGATGACCGATTATATCGGCGACTGCCTGATGTTGCTGAAGCAGTTTTGCCGCTCGTTCAACGTCACCGTCATTGTGGTGGCGCATCCGACCAAGGCGATTAACGAGCACGGCGGCCGGCAGGTTGGCCTGATGGACATCGAGGGCTCGATGGCTTGGTTCAACAAGTGCGACAATGGCCTGATCGTCGTGCGCGACGCCGAGAAGAACAGTTGCAAGGTCGTTAGTGCCAAGGTGCGCGAGATTGGCGCCGGCCGGGTAGGGGCTTGTTTCTTCGACGTTGATCCACAGACCGGAATTTACAAACCTCAATATGGCGCGGTGCTGTGATGGACAAGCTCGACCGCACGCGCGCCAGCATCAGTGCCACGATCGACGACATCGCGCGCATTCAGAGCGAGATGACCTACATCGTTCGCGATGTGGCCGATCGGGAAGCCTTCGACATCGTGGCGCGGATCGAACGCAAATTGCGGGCGCTCGATAAAAAGGAAGCCGCCGAATAACCAGGTTTCACGGCACTGATAGGAGGAATGGGGATGGGAAATGTCGCTGTCAGGGCCGAGGATTGTGCGCTCGCTAGAGGATATCCAGGTCGAATTGCGTTCGATCGCCGAAACGCGGGGAATGACCCGCCTCACCATCGACGAACTCGCTGGGCTAGCGAGCGGCCACGCCGCCAAGCTGCTCGGCCCGATTCCGGCCAAACGGCTGGGTCCCGAGACCTTGCCGCGGTTATTGCGGGCGCTGGCGTTGCGGTTGGTGTTGGAGGACGACCCGGAGCGGCTGGCCGAGATTGCCGAGCATTTGCATGGACGGAGCGAGGGCCACGCCAATACGCACGTCGTGCGTATTCACCTGAAAACCCTGTCCTATGTGAACAAGGTTGCGGCGCGGATGATAAGGCGCGAGCGCCGCAAATGGGCGTTGGAAGCAACAAAACAGCGGCTTGCCGCCTTGTCGCCGGAACACCGCACCCGGCTGGCGAAGATTGCTATCCGGGCCAGGTGGAAGAAATACCGGGCACTGCGGAAGGCCAAAAGGGAGATGGAGGCAACCAATGGACAAATTGAAAAATGAGCCGGCGCGGACGCGGACCGAGTTGGCGGCGGTATGGCCGCCAACGGCTGAAGTAGCGCGTGAGGCTGGCCATGAACCGATGAGCCCGCTTAAGGCCATCCGAGCGAAATGCTATGACTGCAGTTACTTTCAGTACCACGAGGTCCGGTTATGCGAGGCGATCAATTGTGCGCTGTGGCCGTTTCGGGCCGGCAAGCACCCCTACCATCACCTTGTCGGGAAGGCCCCTACTACAGGGGGGTCATCCAAGGATGACGACGAAGGGGTACCCTGACAGCCTCCCACCATTCTAAATTAGTTACACGCCTGCCAGCAGGCCGCTCCACGGAAAAGAAGAGCCATTCCGTTTGGGGCAAGGTTGGCCGACCGTGGGTCGAAGTCACGGCCGGCCTATTGCCTTGGCCCATGGGCATGGGGGGATGGCGCGGGCCGTGGCAAGCCAGAATATGGTACCGGGGTCCGGGCTTTGGTACGGCACCGCGCCAAGAATTTGACAATTGTGTCGGATATTGCCTCGTTTTGCAGTCGTCACGCGGTGGTTTGCAAACGAGAATTTGGTCGCAAACGAGAATTTGGTCGAGTTTCAGCCCTGCCGTTCGAGCGTCTTTTGCCACAGCTTGGCGAGGTAGCGGGCTCGCGCGGCCTCAAAGTCGATGCCATCGGCGATCGCCCAATAGCGGACCAGCTGCCGCGACGTTTTGGCCAGTGCGGCGAGTTCGACCAAACTGGCCTTGCCGTTGCGCAACAACTTGAGGGCGGCGCGTTTTGTGTTATCAGTGGGTGCCATCGTATGCTCCTCGATGTGTCCTATCAGGCATTTGAAGGCGCTACGGTGGTAGACCCCGGCAGGCTTGCCGGCTTGCCGGGGTCGACCATGGTCAGAACGACCCGCCGAGCACGCCGGCCCACAGCAGCATGGCGAACGTGAACGCGGTCAGGCTTGCAAGGCTCAGGGCCTCGAGGCCGATGAGGATAGAGAACCAGCAAATGCGTTCCAGCATGGCTCAACCCTCGCCCTTGGTGGTGAAGGATGCCTTGTCACTGCTTTCGACGCAGACAAAGACGTTGCCCGTCTGATCCGGCATGCCGCCGCCGTACCATGTGCCTTTCCATTTGTATTTGTTGGCCAACGCTTCCGCCGCCGCCGCATGATTGGCATCGGAGTTAAGCGCGTGATCCCATTCCACCGTCACGCTGCCAGCCCAAGCTTTGGCCTTGATGCGACCCGCGCGGGTATTGCTGGGGCCGATATATTTGGTGGTGATTGCTTGATAGATGCTCATGATATTCCCCTATCAGTTACCCGGTTTGCCGCCGGGGGGCGAATTCCGCCCCATAACCCTCCGGAGAGGGCTACAGGCCGAAATCAGACCGGATCGAAAGCGTCCGGATTACGCTTGATGAAATCGGTGATTTCGTCGCTGCAATCGCGGGCGGGACAGCCGCCATACTTTGCGGCGGCTTCCTCACATTGCGCCAATGTGTAGAGCTTGCGGATACGCTTGCCGCTGGTGCCGAAGGCATAGTCCACCGGGAACTTACCGTCGCGGCGCGGCGCGTGAATGGTGATCACAGTACCGCTAAGGCGGCCGTCGTTCTCTTTTGTGAACGATCCGTATGTACCGATAATTGCCATTTTACTCTCCTATCAGGTTGGGCTCTGCGCCCCCCGGCTTGCCGGCCGGTAACACCATAGAGCACGACCGCCACATGCTTGTCAACCGACAAGATGAAAATAACTGAATTATTTTTCAGGCGACAAAGAATAACGCGCCGCATTCTGCCGGTACGTTGCTCACGTCGCCAGCCCTTGGCGCAATCGGCCGATGGCATGGCCACCACAGCGTCCAACGGATGCGCATATCAAAGCCCGCAAGGCAGAGATCGCCAAACGCTATGCGTGGCATGAGCAATACAGCAAACGACCGCGAACCATCGCGGCGCTGCGCCTAGCAGAACTCACTCGGCTCTATGACCACCGCTATAGCCGCATGTACCTGCCGGAATCCGACCATACCCTCATGCTCGTGCGCATCATGGCACACCACATGGGATCGCTGCCCAATGCCGATCGCCGCATCCAAGCCTACGTGCTCACATGCGCCTCGTGGCTGTCCCTGCCCGAAATGGAGCGCCTCATCCGCGAAGTGATGGAATGCCCACTGCGCTGGCGCGCCGCCAAGCTAGGCTGGAAACTGAAACTGACAGACAATGAACGAACGGCCCTCAAAATCAAAACCATCGCCCCCTGCGACATGACCCCCGCACAACTCGCCGCCCGGCGTAAAGAACGACAACGCCAAGCCAGCGCCAGATACCGCGCCCGCAAGGCCAAGCCGCAAACCCCAAAACCATGGCTGGAACTCGGCATCAGTCGCGCAACCTACTATCGCCAAAAACAGCCCAAAATGACGTGAGACAAAAACCGTCAACAGCATATCTCTCTATATACTATGCTGATGACGGAATCTGTCTCACGGTACGTTGCTCCCTGGCCCCAGCTAACGCTAGGTCTCAGACATGCACGCTAACATCGGTAGGCCATCCCGATACTCAGACGATATCGCCGTTGCAATCTGCACCGAAATAGCTGCAGGCCTCTCGCTCCGCGATGTAGCCAAAATGCCCGACATGCCGCCTGAACGCACGCTGTATGCGTGGTTGGTTGCGCACGAGCCGTTCCAGCAGATGTACGCGCGGGCCCGAGAACAGCGCGTAGAGCGTTGGTCCGATGAGATAATTGAGCTCGCCGACGAACCGGTAGCACCGAACGACAACGCCGCAGTTCAGCGCGCCAGGCTCCGGGTCGATACACGCAAGTGGCTCATGTCAAAGCTTGCACCACGCAAGTATGGGGACAAGATCGAGCACGTGGTCCGCAGTGGCGCTCCTGAGACGCTGTCCGATGAGGAACTGGCACGGATCGCAGCATCTGCCAGCCCTGCACTGCTGACACTGTCAGCTAACCCTGATTCAGACAGCGATACTGGCTCAGTACAGAACAATCCTGAGAAATCAGATACTTAGCAACGGCCGTACCACCCTATCTACCCAGGAAGTGACCCGGGGGGATGTCCGGAAAGAGCCGGGGGGCCAGAGTGTCTTGTAGGTGTACCTCCACTGCCTCTCGTCCTGGTCTTTCCACCTGAGACACGCCTCCCGGTGTTGCGGTTCTTTCACATCTGCACCTTCGCATTCGACGGACGGACGGCCGCTTACGGATAGCTCGAGCCTGGGGGCGAGAGCGGTTCGGTCTCCGCCTAGCGGTTATCGTGACCGGTGTTCTTGCGGGCTGTGGTGATACCTGTTGCTAGTGTGCTGGGTGGTTCGACGTGGAAACGGTTACCACGTTGCGCGCAGTCCTGAGGCGGGCGGCCCGGGCTTTGTTCAGCTTGTTCTAGGGCTGTGGTTTGCGCTCGTTGCCCGTTGTTGCTGCGAGTTGCGGCCGGTGTATTGTGCGGGGGTGTTGATGCACTGGGTGGGTGTGATGGCTGAGGATGGTGATGACGAGGTTGCGGACGGTCAGTGTTGTGTGACCTGCCGGTTTCGGTTTCGGATTGGTCGTGCGGGTGAGGAGGTGCACAACGAGTGTCGGCGTTATGCGCCGCGTGCTGCTGCGGTTGACGGTCGGGAGTGGCGATGGCCGGTTGTTTTGGCGGACGACTGGTGTGGCGAGTGGGGTGGACTGGATGAGTGAGGTTGTGACCGAGCAATGCAGTCCGCCGCGGGCCGCGGTTGAGATCCAGAAGCGGCGTGCGGTGCGGCGCGGGTTCGAGGCTTGGTGCCGCTATCGCGGTTATGAGCCGGCGCAGCATCATCAACTCATTATAAGGAGTGTCGAGGAGTTTCTGGCGGCGACGGGCGAGGGCAGCGATCAGGTGCTGCTGATTTTTGCGCCGCCCGGCTCGGCCAAAAGCTCATTCATGTCAGTGCTGTTACCACCGTGGTATTTGGCCAATCATCGCAAGGCGGGCATTCTGTTTGCGACCCACAGTGTCGAGTTCGCCGAGCGGTGGGGGCGAAGGGTAAGGAATGACATCGCGGCCGAGAGTTTGATGCTGGGGATCGAGCTCAGCGACGACAACAAGGCGGCGGGGCGCTGGAGTTTGAAGAGTGGCGGCGAGTATTACGCGGTCGGCGCGGGCACGGGCATCTCGGGTTATAGGGCAGACTTAGGTATCATCGACGATCCATTCGGATCGAGGGAGGACGCCTACTCGGAGACGGTGCGCAAGGGGCGGTGGAACTGGTACCTGGACGATTTCTCGGCGCGGCTGAAGCCGGATGCCAAGCGCATCATCATCGCCACACGTTGGCATGAGGACGACATCTCGGGCATGGTTCTGCAGCAGATCGGGCGCGGCGAGGTGCGCGGCCGGGTGATCTCGATCGCGGCCGTTGCGGAGGAGAACGACGTCCTGGGCCGCGCGGTGGGCGAGTATCTGTGGGACGATCCCAAGGGTTACAATTACGGCGAGTTCCTGCGCAGCCGCCAGCGCGAGACCTCGCCGATGATGTGGTCGGCTTTGTATCAGCAGCGGCCGGCGCCGGAAGAGGGCGACTATTTCAAGAGCGAGTGGCTGGTCGAGGTCGAGGAGAGTGAGATTCCGGAGCGGGCGCGGCTGACGGTTTATGGCGCGAGCGACTACGCGGTGACGGCGGACGGCGGCGACTACACGGTGCATGGCGTGGTCGGGCTCGATCCGGAGGGGCGGATGTATCTGCTGGACGTGTGGCGCAAGCAGACCTCGACGGACGAGTGGGTGGAGGCGTTCTGCGACCTGGTGGGCAAGTGGAAGCCGATGGCGTGGGCCGAGGAGCAGGGGCAGATCAGGGCCGGCGTGGGGCCGTTTCTGGATCGGCGGCAGCGCGAGCGCACAGCCTATGTGGCACGCGAGGGCTTTCCGACGAGAGGCGACAAGTCGGTGCGGGCGCAGTCGATCAGGGGCCGGATGGCGCTCGACAAACTGTATGTGCCGCGCAATGCGAAGTGGTGGCCGGCGCTGCGGTCGGAGTTGCTGACGTTTCCGGCCGGCCGGCACGACGATCAGGTCGACATGCTGGGGCTGATCGGGCAACTGCTCGACGTGATGGTGGCGGGGCGGGCGGCCAAGGAGCAGAAGAACGTGGTCAATATCGGCTACCGGCGGCTCGAGCGCCAGGTCGAGGGCTTCAAGACCTACTGAGCCGGTCGATGATGGCGGTGACGCTGTTCAGGCCCGTATGCGGGCGGGTGGCCCTGAAGATCAGCTTGTGGGCCTCGTGATCGGCGTCCCATATCATCCGCCATTCGGTTTCGTGGTAGACATCGCGCAGCACGCGGTCGTTGAGGATGTCATGCAGCGCCTCCGTGTCGGCATTCCATTGCGCCTCTAACTGCTTTTCGATCTTGGCCAGGATCTTCTTGTTGCGCCGCTTGCGTCGGCCCGGGGTCATCGGCCGTCTCCTATCAGGGGGTGACGGACAGACATTATATATAGTGTGTCAGGTGGTGTGGGGTGGCCCCGTTTAAGCGGAACCACCCCTCGCGAAGGTCAGAGAGGCAGGATGTCACAAGGACACCCGGAAGCTCCTGACGTAACGGTGTCTGCATCGCTATTGGCTCCTAGGATGCCTCAGCAGCCTGTACGTTACACCCGCGCGACGGCCACACGCTTTAGGCCGCAAGCGAGACATTATATATAGGTGTGTGTGGAGTGAAGCATCCCGCGGCCGGTCCCGCCGCTCGCCCTGCGCTGCAGGTTTGCGGGCGTGACCGGAGGGGAATGACCCCGTACCGCGAGACCGGACTAAGCTAGGGTCGCAAGGTCTCACGCGCAAGCGCATAATGAGCCAGCGCGCGCAGGAGGGGAACACCATGATAACCCGCACTTCGGTTGCAGACGAAATTGACGTGCTCGACGCTGAAATTGCCGAACTTCAAGCCAAAAAGGCTAAAATATATCGCAAGTGGCGAACCCACCTTCAGATTGCGGGGGTGGCCGACGTTCCGGCAGAAATTGCCGCCCTAAAAGACGAACTAAAGCGGAGACATCCTGAACCGAGCAGTCATGAGAGGCCGCCAGCGAACAGTTTTCAAAAACCGCGCCTCGCTCCACTTGCCGAAACAAAGGCTGCATATCGTAGTGGCCATCCGATCAGCGGGGACCAGAGATATCAGAACGCCTCGGTGTATTTTGCGCAGTGCCGATCGCTGGAACTGTTGAAAATAGGCATTTCGAACGATGTTGAGGCCCGCCTTTCGGATCTTCAAGAAAGCACCGGGTTGCCGCTAACGCTTCTGCGTACCCTGCCGGGCACGCGGCAAGAAGAGTTGCGGGCGTTGGAAGCCTTCCGCGCCTGGCACCTGCGGGGCGAGTGGTACGACCTGACGCCTGAATGCCGAGCCTTTGTTGACCGCTATATTGCGGAGCAGGCGGCATAAATCGCGCCAACTTTCTGATGCATATCTAGTGCCTCTGTGCACCACTTCCTGGCGAAGGGGCTTTAAGCAGCGGCCCCAAACCCTAAAACCCCTTCGCCGCCACAGTGCGTTGCTCGCGGGGTCCCCGCGGCCGACTTTGCCCCCGTTTACTACTCGTACCTGCCTAACCTGGGGCGCCGGTCGCGATGCCCTCCTGGCCGGCGTCCCTCTTCTGGAGCATTCCCCATGACTGAGCCCAAGGCCGGCACCGGCCAAGACAAGGACAAGGAGCAGGCCGAACGCGCGAAGGAAACGGCCGGCAAGACCGCCGGCACCAAGACCACGCCGGAACCCAAGGCAGCGGAAACACCGGACGAAATCGTCACCCGCATCGAGGCCAATGTCGCCCGCATGCACGCGGCCAGCCCCTCCGGGACCGAAAGCATCCAGGCCGAGATCACCAAGGATCTGGAATCCTTGCGCGCCACCGCGCCGCCCGACCCGCCCGCCCGCGCTGCCAGCAAGAGTGGCTATCACCCAGTCGACGAAGACGAGGACGATGAGAAAGCCAAAGGCAAAAAAGGCAAAGCCTGAGCCGAAGGTCGAGCCGAAGGCCCCGCCGCCCAAGCCTCCTGCGGAGGTGCCACCCGAGCCGCCAACTCCAGCGCCCGAGCCAACGTCGGGACTGGGGCCGCAGCGCATCGAGCGGGCGGATGTCTTCGTGGTCAAGAACAACGGGCCGGTGAAGAACCTCGCCCCCGTGCAGTTCGCCGACTGGAAGGCGCCCGGCATCGCCATCACCGGCGACAAGGCGGCGCAGCATGCCAGGAACCTGCGCGCGGCGGCCGGGCTCCTCGATCCCGATCATGAAAACTACGCCACCTATCTCCGCGGCTTCGCCGAGCAGTTGAGCCCCACGGCGGTGCCGGGGAAGCTAGAGGACGCCTAGATGCCGGTCCTCGCGCTGCCGTCCCGCCCCGGAGTGCCGGCCCCGGTCGCCGGCGGTGACGATACTTTCGAGGACGACGGCAAGTATTTCGCCATCAGTAAACTGCGCCGCCAATACTTGGATTTTCTTGGCACCAAGGCGGGCGAGATCCAGGAGCAGAAACAGGCGCGGCGCTACGACAGCGGCGATCAGTGGGAAAAGGCGGAAATCGAGAAACTGCGCAAGCGCGGCCAGCCGGTCATCGTCGTCAACCTGATGCACCCAAAATACAACGCCGTCGTCGGCATCGTCGAGCGGTTGCGGCAAGACCCGAAATGCTATCCGCGCACCCCGCAGCATCAGCAGGGCGCCGATCTCGCCACCGCGGTCCTGCGCTTTGCCCTCGACGGCAACGACTGGAAGGGCAAGCACCCGCGCATTGCCCGCTTCGGCGCGGTCGACGCCATCAGCGGCGTCGAATACGACCTCGAATACGGCGACCGGGGCGATCCCGACGTGCGCATGCACATCGTCTACCCGGATACGTTCTTCTACGATCCGCGCTCGTTCGACCAGGGCTTCACCGACGCCCGCTTCATGGGCGTGGCGAAATGGGCCGACCCCGAGCAGGCAAAGGAGATCTTCCCCGACAAGGCGGAGGAAATCGACAACGAGATCGAGCACGGCACCGACCTGACGCAGGATTCCGATCGCGAGCTGGTCTGGGCCAACTCCACCCAGAAGCGCGTGCGGCTCATCGACCACTGGTACATCAAGGACGGCGAGTGGCGCTGGTGCGTCTATATCGGCAACACCGTGATGGATCAGGGCCTCTCGCCCTATACCGACGAGCGCGGGCATACGTTCCCGAAATACCGGATGTTTAGCGCCACCATCGACCAGGACGGCGATCGTTACGGCTTTCACCGGCAGTGGAAGGATTCGCAGGACGCCTACAATCACGACCGCTCGCGCATGATGCACCAGCTCAACTCGCGCCGCGTCCGCTCCACCAAGGGAATGGTCGACGATGTCGAGACGGCACGCCGCGAAGAGGCCCGCGCCGACGGCTGGATCGAGCTCAACCCGGTGCCCGACGGGAAGTACATCGCCGACGACCAGCGCCAGATGGCCGACATGCGCGCGTTCATGGAGATCATGAACATCTCGCGCGACATGATCGAGAATTTCGGCCCCAACTTAGCCCTCCTCGGCCAGGGCCTGCAGGACAGTTCCGGCCGCGCCATCGCGCTGTTGCAACAGGCCGGCATGTCGCAACTCGGTCCCTACTTGAGCGCGTTTAAGAACTGGAAGATCCGGGTCTATCGCGACCTCCTCAACATCATCCAGCAGCACTGGACGCAGGAACGCTGGATCAGGGTCACCGACGACGACAACCTGCCGCAGTTCTTCCAGATCAACAAATTGTCGGTCAACGAATACGGCCAGCCCATCATCGTCAATGCGGTCGGCTCGCTCGACGTCGACATCGTGCTCGACGAAGGCCCGGACAGCATCAACATGCAGGCCGATGCGCTCGGCGTCTTGCAGTCGCTCGGCCCGCAATTCGCGCAGGAGTTCCCCGAGGTCGTGCTCGAACTGGTGCCGCTGCCCTCGCAGTTGAAGAAGGGCATGCAGCAAAAGATCGCGCAGAAACAAAACCAACCGCCGCCGCCCGATCCCAAGGTCGAGGCCATGAAGCAGCAGCTGATGCTGGAAGACCAGCGCGGCAAGATGGAGTTGCTGCAGAACGACAAGCAGTTCGAGCAGAAACTCGAGTTCCAGCGTCGCGAGGCCGAGCTCAACCGGCAACTGAAGCTCGAAGAGTTGCAGATGAAGGACGAGGCCGATCAGCGCGCCCACCTGGTCGATCTGCACAACACTCACCAGCAGCGCGAGGTCGATATCCGCGACGCCGAGGAAGATCGCCGCCTTGCCGCCGCCAATGCCGCCCGGCCGCCGTCCGAAAGCATCTCCTACAAGGACTTGCCGCCCGATGGCCAGCAGCAGATGGCGGCGCAGGCGGGCCTCGACATCGCGCTGCCCGACCCGCCACCCGAACCACAACCGCAACCGTAAGAGGCCGTCATGGCAGCCCTAACAGGCGATCGATTTGTCAACAATACCGGGGGCCTGTCCGACCCCGGCTGGGACGCCGTGGCTGTCACTCCGTCGAACTCCGTCGACATCGCCGCCACGGCTCGCGCGCTCTATGTCGGCTCGGTCGGTGATGTCACCGTGGTCACGGCCAACGGCAACGTCGTGACCTTCGTCGCGGTGCCCACCGGCACCATCCTGCCGATCCGCTGCACGCGGGTGAACTCGACCGGCACTGGCGCGTCCAGCATCGTCGCGTTTCTGTAGGACGCCGTTATGTTAGGTCTCGGCCTCTCGCTGACACAGGTCGCCGTTCGCGGCGGCAATACCCGCAGCGTGGGTCCGCAGATCCTGATCTCCAACCGCACGCAAGATGAAAACACCGCCATCGGTACCACCATCGGCACCTTCACGGTGATCGGCGGCACCGGCACCTATACGTTCAGCAAGACCGCCGATCCCTCGAGCGCGTTCACGCTCACCGGCGCCGTGCTCAAGAATGCCATCGTGTTCGATTACGAAACCGCTACCGCCTACAGCCTCACCATTCACGCCGACAACGGCGCCGGCTCCACCGTCGATCGCACGCTCTTCATCTTCGTCAACGACATCGACGAGGTGCCACCGGTCATCACGGTCTCGACCTCGCAAACGGTCGCCGAGGGCTCGGCCTTCTCACTCACGCTCACCGCCGATAAACCCGTCACCTGGACCAAGACCGGCGGCGCCGACCAAGCGTTGTTCACGCTGACTACCGCCACATTGACGTTGCCGGCGAAAGATTTCGAAGACGTTCACGGTCCCGCCTATGTGGTGCAGGTCACCGCCGCTAGCGTCGCTTTCCCGTCCGCCACTACCAACGCCACCATCACGGTCACGGTGACCGATGTCGCCGGCCCCAGCATCACCTCGTCGGCGACCGCAAGCATCCCCGAGAACATCACCGCCGTCATGACCTGTACGGCGAGCGAAGCCTCGACATGGGCCATAACCGGCGGCGCAGATCAGGCATTCTTCTCGATCAATTCCTCGACCGGCGCGCTCGCCTTCTTGGTGGCGCCTAACTACGAAGCTTTCGCCGACGCCGACGCCGACAACATCTATCTGGTGCAGGTCAAAGCCA
>Ga0184628_10001462_pt1 | contig 11677 bp, 9 predicted proteins | sample PLM4_5_b1_FD_133149 | JGI IMG/M metagenome (GOLD analysis project Ga0184628, IMG submission 133149) | Groundwater sediment microbial communities from an aquifer in East River, Colorado, USA - PLM4_5_b1 | ecosystem: Environmental > Terrestrial > Soil > Riparian zone | place: USA: East River...
CGCGCCCGCCCATTAAATCGGGCTCATTTCCGCATCGGCCGGTCATCAAATCCGGCGATGACATCAAAACGGGGTTCCCATGGCCGACGCCGAACGCATTCCAGGTTTTTCGACCCTTGCCATCCACGCCGGCGCCAAGCCCGATCCCACCACCGGCGCGCGCGCGACGCCGATCTACCAGACCACGTCTTTCGTGTTCGACGACGTCGAGCACGCCGCCTCGCTGTTCGGCCTGCAGGCCTTTGGCAACATCTATACCCGCATCGGCAACCCGACCTGCGCCGTGCTGGAAGAACGCGTCGCCGCTCTCGAAGGCGGCACCGCAGGCCTCGCCGTCGCCTCCGGCCACGCCGCGCAAGTGGTCGTGATGCACGCGCTGATGACGCCGGGCGACGAATTCGTTGCGTCGAAAAAACTTTACGGCGGCTCGATCAACCAGTTCAATCATTCGTTTAAGAATTTCGGCTGGAACGTGGTGTGGGCCGATCCCGATGACATCTCGTCGTTTGAAAAAGCGGTGACGCCGAAGACCAAGGCGATCTTCATCGAGTCGATCGCCAATCCTGGCGGCATCATAACCGACATCGAGGCGGTGTCGAAAATCGCACGCAAGGCCGGCGTGCCGCTGATCGTCGACAACACATTGGCCACACCCTATCTGTGCAAGCCGATCGATTTCGGCGCCGACATCGTGGTGCATTCGCTCACCAAATTCCTCGGCGGGCATGGCAATTCGATCGGCGGCATGATCGTGGACGGTGGCATCTTCAACTGGCTGCAGAACAAGCGCTATCCGATGCTTTCGGAGCCGCGCCCGGAATATTCCGGCATCGTGCTGGGCGAGACCTTCGGCAATTTCGCCTTCGCCATCGCCTGCCGCGTGCTGGGCTTGCGCGATTTGGGTCCGGCGCTGTCGCCGTTCAACGCCTTCCTGATCCTGACCGGCGTCGAGACGCTACCGCTGCGCATGCAGTGCCATTCCGACAATGCGCTCGCGGTTGCCGAATGGCTGTCGAAGCGGCCGGAAGTGGCCTGGGTGAGCTATCCGGGGTTGAAGGGCGACAAATACAATGCGCTCGCCAAGAAATACGTGCCGAAGGGCTGCGGCGCGGTGCTCACCGTCGGCTTGAAGGGCGGCTATGACGCCGGCGTGAAACTGGTATCGAACGTGAAGCTGTTCTCGCATCTGGCCAATATCGGCGACACTCGCTCGCTGATCATTCATCCCGCGTCCACCACACACAAGCAATTGTCCGACGCGCAGAAGGTGCAGGCCGGCGCCGGACCCGACGTGGTACGGCTGTCGATCGGGATCGAAGACAAGGCCGACATCATTGCCGATCTCGAGCAGAGCCTGAAATCGGCGTGACAACCAAGATTGTCCTCGGCACTGCGACGCCGGGCGGGGGCTTCCCGCTCTATGGCGGCGCTTTCGCCGAGACGATCAATGAGACCGATCCTGCGCTGTCGGTCGAGCCGCGCAACACCAAAGGCTCGACCGAAAATATTCCGCTCTTGGAGGCAGGCCAGCTCGACATCGCGCTGGTCACCGGCGAGCCGGCTTACGAGGCGTTCGAAGGCATCGGGCGGCCGCGCTCCGATCTGAAGATCATCGCCGCGATGTATTCGACCGCCGGCATGTTCATCGTGCGCGGCGACAGCGCGGCGCGCACGATCAGCGATCTCAAGGGCAAGCCGGTCGCCTTCGGCGCCAAGGGCTCGGGTCTGACGATCCTGTCGCGCTACGTGCTCGACGGGCTCGGGCTCGACCAGGCCCGAGATTTCCAGGCTATCTTCCTCGACAAAGCCGGCGACGGGCCCGCCATGGTGCTGGACGGGCGCGCCGCGGCGCTGTGGGGCGGCGGCGTCGGCTGGCCCGGTTTCGCGGCGGTCGCGCAAGCGGGCGGACGCTTCATCGCGCCGAGCCCGGAAGAAACCACGCGCATCCGTGCCAAGCACAGCTTCCTGAAAGCGACCGTGCTGCCGGCCGGCAGCTATCCGGGACAGAACGAAGCTGTGCACTCAGTCGGCTCCTGGAGTTTTGTGCTGGCGCGACCGACTTTGTCGGATGAGATCGCCTACGCGCTCGCGCGCGCCTTGCACAAAGGCCACGCCGCGTTCGTCAAGCGCCTGGCGCAGGCGGCGGAGACCACGCCGCACTACACCGCCACCGCCGCGCCGCGGGTGGAGCTGATCCATCCGGGTGTACGGAAGTACTTGAGAGAGATCGGGGTGTAATTCCCCGTCATGGCCGGGCTTGACCCGGCCATCCACGTCTTACTTGTCTGCAAGAAAAACGTGGATGCCCGGCACAAGGCCGGGCATGACAGCAACATGACTTGCACAGTTTATTTCTTCAACGTCCTCGCAACATAATCACGGATAAAGCCGAGCGTTGCCGGCGCGGTCCAAATATCGGTGACCTTTTTGTCGGTCGCCTCTCCGCTCGCCACCATACGCTCGCTCACCGCCTGGCGGATTTGCTTTTTCGTCTGCGCGAAGGCCGGCGGCGACAGCGCGGCGAGCGTCTGCGCCGCAGTGATCGCGCGCGACATCAGCTCCGCTGGCTCCGCCAGTTCGTCGACCATCCGGCGGGCGAGCGCCCCATCGGGCGGATAAGTCGTACCGTTCAGGATCACCTCCGGGAAGAACGCCGGCGGCGTGGCGAAGCGCATGACCTCAAATGCCATGGCCGGAAACGGCACCCCCACCAGCAATTCGGTGACGCCGATGCGGCCGCCGTCGCGCGCCATGATGCGCCGGTCGGCGCAGGCAGCTAACACCGCGCCGCCGGCAATGGCGTGGCCGTTGATCGCAGCCACCACGGGCTTGTGGTGATAGAACACCGCGTCATAGAGCTTGTGCAGCGCGGGCAGGAATTTGCGGATGTAGTCGGCGCCGCCCTCGCTCAGCCGCTTGAGATCGACGCCGGCAGAAAATATCTTGCCCTGCCCGGTGATCACCACGGCCTTGGCATCGGATTGACGCAGCGCTACGAATTGCGCGGCAATCGCCTTGCAGAACTCGATGTCGAGCGCATTGGCCTTGCCGTGCATCAGCGTCATCACGGCAATCCCGCCATTTGTTTTGACGTCGATCATGGGCCGCTACTCGGCCGCCGCCAATTGCGACGCTTGAAACGGCAAGCGATGCGACAGGCGCTCGGCATGCACAACAGCGTAAGTGAAGACCACGATCGCGGCGACCTGATGCGCCAGCGCCAGCGCCAGCGGCGCTTCGTAGAGCAGCGTGACGACGCCGAGCGCGGCCTGCAGCGTGACCAACACCGCCAGGATGACGGCGCCGCGCAATTCATGGCGCAGGCGCCACGCAACATACACCTGCAGCATCGCCAGCAACCAAATCCCATCGGCCAGCATGCGATGGTTGAGCTGAACCATCAGATCGTTCTCGAACAGATTGCGCCAGAGTGGAGTGATGAACAGCAGGCGGTCGAGTGACGGCATCAATTCGCCGTCGATCGTCGGCCATGTGTTGTATTTCAATCCGGCATCGAGTCCGGCTACCAGCGCGCCGAGATAGATTTGCACCAACAGCAGGGCAGCCAACGCCAGCGCGCCGAGGCGAAGCCATGTGGGCGCCTCGCGCGACGTCTGCGGCGCGATCTGCTGCGCCGTCCACAGCACCGCGGCATAAATCGCGCAGGCAAACGTCATGTGAAACGCCAGCCGATATTGCGAGACCTTGGTGAGCGTTGTCCCGGCAAGGCCCGACGACACCATCCACCAGCCGACCACGCCGAGCAGCGCACCGCCGGCGAAGATCGTCCATAGCCGTAAGCGCAGCGGCGGCGGAATCCAGCCGCGCCACAGAAAAAACAGGAACGGCGCCAGGAACACCGCGCCGGTCAAGCGCGCCAGCACACGGTGGGTCCATTCCCAGTAATAGATCACCTTGAACTGATCGAGCTTCATGCCACGGTTGAGCGCGCGGTATTGCGGGATTTCCTGGTACTTTTCGAACTCGGCTTGCCAGGCGCTTTCGCTGAGCGGCGGCAGCACGCCGGTAACCGGCTTCCATTCCACGATTGAGAGCCCGGACACGGTGAGCCTAGTGGCGCCACCAACAACAAGCGTCAGAAAGATCATCGCCGCGACGCAAAGCAGCCACAACCGCAGCGCGCGCGGGCGGAAATTTCGAACTGACACCTGATCGGGCATGAACGGTCGGTTTGCAGGAGACGGTGCGGACCATATAGTCAGGCGCAACGCTCTGCAAATAAAGTTGGCGAAAGCCTGCCATGTCCATCCGCACCCGCAAACTGATCGGTACCATCGCGCTGCTGCTGCTGGTAACGGCGTGGGGCCTGCTGGCGATGGCACTGGCGCAATCGGTCTTGACTGACATCAACGGCGTGGTGGCCGCGATCTACTACGTCGTCGCGGGCCTGGGCTGGGTGCTGCCGGCGATGCCGCTGATTAGTTGGATGGCGCGGCCGGACGCGCCTAAGCCGCGTTGACGCGGCGGAAGCCGTTCCACATTGCTGTGGCGGCGCCCGACATCAGAACCTTCAGATAGCGCTGCTGCTGGAATTCGCCGTTGACCGAAATGCGCGGCAGCGCGGTCAGATGGTCGCGGTGCGCCTTGAACAGCACGCCCGGCCGCGTGGTTGTCGCGGTCTTGAAGCCCAACTCGGCGGCGATGCGGAATTCGCGCGGGCCGGCCGAGGTTGCATCGCCCACCGGATAGGCCAGATGTTGCGGCCGCTTGCCAAGGGCGGCTTCCAGCACCGAACGGCTCATTTCCATTTCGGCGCGCACGGTCGACTCGTTCGGCACCTTCTTGAGCATCATGTGATTGACCGTGTGTGCCCCGATGGTCACCAGCGGATCGGCGGCAAGCGTCATGATCTCCGACCAGTCCATGCACAGATCGCGGCAGAACGAGGCAATGTCCACCTTGTAGCGCGCGCACAGATCGCGCACGACATGGCGCAGTTCGTCCTCCGTCTTCAGGCTGCGCAAATAGGTGTAGACCGCATCATAGAGTTCGCGTTTTTCTGTCACCGTGCCGCATTCGAAGTACTGGTCCTGGCCGTTGATGACAAGGCCGACGCGGCTGTTCTGCGCGATCACCGCCTCGATCGCGACCCACCACAATTCGCCGAGACGGTCGGGGAAACTGGTCGGAATGTAGAGCGCGAACGGCAGCTTATATTTTCGCAGCAACGGATAGGCCCAGCGCATCATGTCCTTGTAACCGTCGTCGAAGGTAATGCAGACGAAACGGCGCTTAAAATCGCCGGTAATGTAGCGCCGATGCATTTCGTCAAGCGAGACGACGTCGAGCGCCGAGCGCGACAGCCGCCATAGCAAGCGTTCCAGGAACACCGGCGTCACCTCGAGCAGCCGGTTTGGCTGGAACGCCTCGCTGCGCGGTGGGCGCACATGATGCAGCGTCAGGATGGTGCCGACGCCACCCACCAGCGGGCGCATCAAATGATGCAGGCCGCTGAAATACAGCGTTTCCAGCCCGCCGCGGATGATGGTTTTCTTCAGTCCTGACAAGTTTTTATGTCCCAGGCCAAGTTTGCCTAATATTCCAACGCTTTATTGAGAAATGTTTGCGAACCTGTGACCAGCGCCAACTTATTAAGGGCCGCCGGCCATGAATGTCGTCGCCATTCGCTCCCTGATCGCCGATAGCCGGATTACGCCGCCTATCGACGGCCGGATTGCGGGCATTGAGATACTCGACGATATGGCCGCCGCCGAACCGCATTGGCGGACGCTCGAACAGGCCAATAACCTCGTTACGCCCTACCAACGCTACGACTTTCTCAAGCTGTGGCAACGCCATGTTGGGGCCGAATCCGGGATAACGCCGTTTATCGTGGTCGCCTTCAATGGCATGGGGACGCCACTGTTCCTCTGGCCGTTCGGCTGCCGCAAGCTCGGCGGTTTGCGGGTGGCGGAGTTCCTTGGCGGCAAACATGCCAACTTCAATATGGCGCTGTGGCGGCGCGAGGTTACGGCTACTATCGGCGCCGACGACCTGCGCGCCGTGCTCAAGCGCATCGCCGAACGGGCTGACATCGTCAAACTGATCAACCAGCCGCTGACCTGGGCCGGCACTACCAATCCGTTCGCGTTGCTGGCGCATCAGCGTTCCGCCAATTTCGGCTTCAGCGGCGCCTTGGTGCCCGACTTCGAGGCACTGTTCCGCGCCCGCACCAACGCGGCCGCCCGCAAGAAAATGCGCAAAAAGGAACGCACGCTGACGGGCTACGGCACGGTGCGCCTCGAGCAAGCGCATGGCGCCCATGACGTGCGCCGCGTGCTCGATGCCTTCTTCAAGCAGAAAAGCGCGCGCATGCGTGCCCTCGGAATCTCCGACGTTTTTGCCGCACCCGCCGTGCGGCGCTTCATCGAGGCGGCGGCGACCGAGCAGCCCGCCGGCGGCGAACCGCCGATCGAGCTTTACGCGCTTTCGGTCGACGGCATCATCGTGGCGACCATGGGCGGCATTGTCGGCGGCGGGCGCTTCTGCGCAATGTTTAATTCGATCGCGCAAGGCCGCTACGCCGTCGAAAGCCCGGGCGAGCAATTGATCGTCAATCTGGTGCGCGGCTGTTGCGAGCGCGGGCTCGACACCTTCGATCTCGGTATCGGCGAGGCGCATTACAAACATTTGTTCTGTGGCGATGCCGAGCCACTATTCGACAGCTACTTACCGCTCGGTACCACCGCACGGCTCTTTTCGATTGCCTTCGCGTTCTCCGCCTCGATCAAGCGCGCGGTCAAGCAACGCCCCGCCTTGTGGGCCCTGGTGCGAGCCGCGCGCCGCCTACGAGCGCTTCTTTCCGCCGCACCCTGATCGGATTGAGGTTACGCGGCTGCCGACTGCACGCGCCCAACGAGCAGCGTAATGTCGGCGAAGCCCGCCATCATCAATCGCTCGCGCGCAGCCTTGGTTGCCGGATGGGTCGGATCGACCGCCACCAGCACCGCATGCGTGGCAAGGGACGCGAAACGCTCGACCGCGATATCCGCGGCCGAACCTATATCGATCACCACATGATTGTAGCTATGCGTCAGCGCCTCGATGACGGTCGCCAGCGCCGGAGACGCAGCGATCAATGCGCCATCATTTCCGACATTGCCGGCCGCCACCAGATGGACGTTTGAATACTGGTCGCGGGTGATTATGTCACCGAACGAGGCGCTGCCGCGGACGAGTTCGGCGATGCCGGGCGCCTTCGGATCGGTCGAAATCACCGACAGATTGGGCGCGCCGAACGCTAGATCGACCAGCACGACATTGGCCGCGTGCGCCAGCGCCCGGGCAAGCGTGATCGCGGCGTAAGTCGTACCGACATTGCGCATGGTGCCGACCACGGTGACGCGGCGGCCGGCCTCGCCCGCATGCCGAAGGCCGCGTGCAATCTGTTCCACCGTGCTGACCGGCAGAGGCGCGGCTGCGATACCCGCGGCCGGCGCCAAAGGCGGTGACGCCATGCGCGGCATCGGCGGCGGCTCGAACGCCGCAGCACCATAGCCGTACGAATAGGACGCCGGCGGCGACGCCAGCAACGCGCCGGTTACCGTGAAACCTGCCGACAGCGCGAAGGCAGCAAAGGCCGCGATCAGCACGGTTGGCAATTTCTTCGGATAGGCCGGCTTGGTGGCGGGTGTGGCGCGCGAGATGATGCGGGCCTCCGGCGGCGCAGCAATGATGCTGTCACGTGCCGAGGCTTCGCGGTATTTCGCCAGATAGGATTCGAGCAGGTCACGCTGGGTCTTGGCCTCACGTTCGAGGGCGCGCAACTGCACGTCTTGCTCGTTGGTCTGCGAGGCAAGTTTCTTGACCTGGTCGATGCTTGCTGTGAGAGATTCCAGGCGGTTGCCGGCGACCGCAGCATCGTTGTCGAGTTGGCGCGCCAGCCGTTCCCCCTCGCTCAATATCTGATGATCGAGCTCTGCGATCTGCGCTCTCAATTCCTTGATACGTGGATGCTGATCGAGCAGCGTCGAAGATTGTTCGGCGAGTTGGGAGCGGAATGCGACACGCTGGTCAACCAGCCGTCGCATCGAATCCGAATTGGCGATGTCGGAGGATTCCACCGGCTTGCCGGAACGGACCAGATCGCGCAATTGCCGCGCCCTCGCCTCCAGGTCCGCTTTCTGGCCGCGCGCCACCGCAATCTGCGAGTTGATTTCGGTCAGTTGCTGGTTGGGCAGCGAGCTGTTGTTGGAACCCACGAACAGATTGGACTTGACGCGGTACGCTTCAACGTTGGCTTCCGCGTCCGCCACCTTGGTGCGCATCTTGTCGATTTCGCCGGCGAGCCAATTGCCGGCGGCGCGGGTCTGGTCCTGCTTCACTGCCTGCTGCACGCCCAAGTACATCTCGGCGATGGTATTGGCGACGCGGGCGGCGAGTTCCGGATCCGCCGAGCTGAAGTCGATCATGATCACGCGCGATTTCTCGACCGCTGAGACGCTGAGACGGTCGTAGTAGGATTCCATGGTGCGCTCTTCGCGAGACATCGTGCTGGGATCGCGGCCGATGCCAAGCAAGCCAAGCAGCGTGCGGAGCGCGGGTATGCCGTTCAAGTTCGTATCGAATTCAGGCTTGTCGCTGAGCTTTTCCTTGTTGATCACGTCACGGGCGAGATCGCGCGACAGCACGAGCTGAATCTGGCTGGTCACCGCTTCCGGATCGACGGTGCCGCGATCGACGCCCTTGTCGGCTTCGGCGCGCAGGAACACGTTCTCGCGCGTATCCAGCAGCAGGCGCGATTCGGAGCGATAGCGCGGCGTAATCGCATTGACGACGAGGAAGGCAAAGGCCGCCGCAAGCAGCGTGAAGCCTAGAATTTTGGTTTTCTTCTGCCACAAGACGCGGCCTAAACCGCGCAGATCGGGCTCGCCAGCGATGGCGGCGGACACAACGGCCGGAGTCGGCGGGACGGCAACTTTCGACTTATTACGGAACAACATTCCGACTCCAAACGCACCACTCACAGACGCCGGGGTGATCTCAAACTATTATGGTTGCTACCGCGTTAATCGCAGGCGCCCCTGGCCCGAAATTAGGTTTTGTTAACCATCCGCACCGCTTACTCGGCCTGAAATTCTCGCCGTCGGATCCAGATTCGCTTGATCGACAAAGCTGCGGCCGCACCGGGCCACGACCAAACTAAAGCGATATGTCAGGATTGACCTATAATTACCTGATTTAACATGGCTTTAATCAATGACGCCCCTTAATATTTTGCACGTCTTTCGCGCGCCGGTCGGCGGTTTGTTCCGCCATGTGCTTGACCTCACCTACGAACAGATCGCGCGCGGGCATCGGGTCGGCCTGATCGCCGATGCGCACACCGGCGGCGTCCGCGCCGAGGATATCCTGCGAAAGCTCGAACCTTTGCTCGCGCTCGGCCTCACCCGCATTCCCATGCGCCGCCACATCGGTCCCGGCGATTTTTTCGCGCTCGCGCATGTCATGCGCCGCAGTGCGCAAACCGGCGCCGACGTGGTGCATGGCCACGGCGCCAAGGGCGGCGCGTACGCCCGTATGGCCTTCAACAACGGCCGCGCCGTGCGCGCCTATACGCCGCATGGCGGCAGCCTGCTGTTCGGCCACGATACCTTGGCCGGGAAATTTTATCTGGCGACCGAGCGGTTGCTGATGCTGCGCGGCGATCTGTTCCTATTCGAGAGCGCCTACAGCGCGGAAATTTTCCGCCGCAAGATCGGCACACCGCGCGGGCTCATTCGCATCGTCCACAACGGGGTGTCGCGCAAAGAGTTCGAGCCGGTGGTGGCGCAGGCAGACGCCAGCGATCTCGTCTTCTTGGGCGAGTTGCGGCCGGTGAAAGGGATAGACGTCCTCATCGATGCGATTGCGCGTCTGCGGCGCGACGGCCGCAGCGTGAGCGCGGCCCTGGTCGGCGACGGTCCCGAGCGCGAAGCCCTGCAGAGCCAGGTCGAACGCTTGGGACTCGCACAATCCATCCGTTTCATGCCGGCGATGCCGGCACGTCAGGCGCTGACGCACGGCCGCATCATGACAGTGCCATCGCGCGCCGAATCCCTGCCCTATGTGGTACTGGAGGCCGCCGCCGCCGGCATGCCGATGATCACCACCAAAGTGGGCGGAATCCCGGAAATTTATGGTCCTTTGTCCGATACCCTGGTTCCGCCCGAGGACGCCGGCGCGCTGGCCAAAGCCATCGCCCGTGCCATCGACCAACCTGACGTGACGGCCGATATCGCGCGACGCCTGCGCGAGCAGGTGGCGGCGGCGTTTTCGGTCGATACCATGATCGACGGGGTGCTGACCGCCTACCAGGCTGGGCTCGATAACTTGCAAGCCAAGGGCCGCCGTTAAGACATTTTTTAGCATCCCGATAAGCCTTTCTTGAGACTCTTTCCCTAGAAATTTCCAAGCATTAGGGGAAAACCCGCCTGCTGCACCGAATGGCGCAGCAGGCGGAGTTTATGGCGCCAGCTATGACCGACATCGACATCCGTCCATCGCTCAGCGCAGCAAGCGCCGCTGCGGTCCTTGAGCGCATGCGCGCCGAGCCGCGCGCGCAAACCGAGACGTCCTCGCTATCGCCGGAAGGGCTCGCGGTGGCCGCCGCTCCAACGGCGGCGCCGATATCACCGATCGTGCTCGCCGGCTTCGTGCGCACGGCCGAATTCGCCCTGATCGTCGTGGTCGGCCTTGCAATCTTCGCCGTCTATCAGCCGACCGGCGAGACACTGTTCTGGCGCTATGTCGCCGCGGTCCTTGCCATCGCCACGCTGGCGATGCTGGCGTTCCAGACCGCCGACATCTATCAGGTGCAGGCCTTCCGCGGTCACGAGAAGCAATACATGCGGCTCGCATCCGCCTGGTCGGTCGTTTTCCTGATCGTCATTGGTGCATCGTTTTTTGCCAAAGCCGGCGATATGTTTTCACGCATTTGGCTCGGCGGCTTCTACTTCATCGGGCTGATCGCGCTGATTGCCTCGCGCAAGCTCCTGTTCCTGCTGGTACGCAAATGGACGCACGAGGGCCGCCTTACCCGGCGCACGGTAATCGTCGGCGCCGGCGATTATGGCGAGCACGTCGTCGAAGATCTGCGGCAGCAAAAGGATTCGGGCGTCAAGGTCATTGGCGTATTCGATGATCGCGGCGATGACCGCAGCGCTACCGATTGCGCCGGTGAGCGCAAGCTTGGCACGGTCGACGATCTGGTCGAATTCGGACGCCGCACGCGCATCGATCTGGTGATTTTTTCGCTACCGATCTCGGCGGAAGACCGCATTCTTCAGATGCTGAAGAAATTGTGGGTTCTGCCGGTCGACATCCGGCTCGCGGCGCACACCAACAAGCTGCGATTCCGCCCACGCTCCTATTCCTATATCGGCGATGTGCCGGTGCTCGACGTGTTCGATCGGCCGATCGCCGATTGGGACGTGGTTATGAAATGGCTGTTCGATAAGATTATCGGCGGCATCATGCTGCTGTTCGCGCTGCCGGTGATGGCGCTGATCGCGATCGCTATCAAGCTCGATAGTCGCGGGCCCGTGTTCTTCAAACAGAAGCGCTACGGCTTCAACAACGACCTAATCGAAGTCTACAAATTCCGCTCGATGCGCGCCGATGCGACCGACGCCTACGCCGACAAACTCGTCACCAAGGACGATCCGCGCGTCACCCG
>Ga0184628_10001463_pt1 | contig 11674 bp, 10 predicted proteins | sample PLM4_5_b1_FD_133149 | JGI IMG/M metagenome (GOLD analysis project Ga0184628, IMG submission 133149) | Groundwater sediment microbial communities from an aquifer in East River, Colorado, USA - PLM4_5_b1 | ecosystem: Environmental > Terrestrial > Soil > Riparian zone | place: USA: East River...
AACTCCGCGCCCGCGATGCCGCCCGCCGTTTCCTTCGTCGGCATCCAGTGCGTCGCGATGTAGTCGCCGTCATTGCTGTATTCGACGATGGCCGTGCGTCCTCCCTTGTCCTTCGCGTTTGAGAGGCACGGAACGAGCACGCGGCCGGGCAGCGCATAAGCGCCGTGCGGTCCGACCGCTCCACCCGTGGTCTTCTCGAAGTCCCCAATGGTCTTCACAAGGTGCGGCTTCGCCGGATTGGAGTGAACATCGAAGATGAAAATCTTGCTGGTCTCCAAGCCGCAAAGCCAAAGCTGGCGACGGTCATCGGTAAAGCCGCCGTGGTGTGCCTCGTTTCTTCCGCCCACCGATTGGCTGTTGATGACCTTGCCGTATGAGGGCGAACCGGGCTTCACGTCCACGACGACGAGCTTGTCTGAACCGTCGCCGAGTCCCTCAACGCCGAGCGTCCAGACATAAACGAATTCTTCCTGCCCTTCGATGCGGGCCAAATAGGGCGAGGAGCAGGTTTCATCGGCGCGGACGGAGATAACGGAGGCAGTCAGGCCGCAGAGCGCCGCGACGATGATGACGAGCCGGGCGATTCGTTCGCTCCGGCGAGCAACAGTGAGAATGTTCGCTTTCATGTGATGAAGTTAATTGATGTTTTATCACGTTGTGAATGGGACGAAAGAGGTAGCCATTTCAATTCAGTCAGTCAACGGCTCTAATGTGGAGCGGATGGACCGGTTCAGCAATCGACACGCGATTAGCATTATCACGGTGCGGTTCTGGGCAAAAACATCGCGCGGGAGGCGCATTCCACTCAGCGCCCGCTGGATCTTGAATATCGAACCGAAAGCATTGAATCCGTCAGTATCGCGGGTTTTCCGGTGGTGGCGATTTCAATTTGATTGGTCGGCTGGAGAATTTTTGCTTCCACCGAGAATTGGAGCCAATTGCTTTCCGTGTTCGCAGTTTTCAAAACGACTTTGTTCAGATGCACGCGCAATGCGTCCGTTTGCACTGGTTCTTTGAATTGCAGGCACAACGTGATTTTGCGCTTAGCGACTTTACTTTCAAAATCTTCCGGCGCTCGAAGGGACAACTCAATCGGCTTGTCGGCACGCAAAGGCAACGGACTTGCCGGATTCAACGTCGGCAGGTTTTGAAATCGATCGTGCGGCACATCAACAGCACCACGGCCGAGCACGCTGACGAAATAATCCTTGTCGGCTCGTTGCAATCCTTTCGCGTCGCCCAGTTCCCGCCAGACTGTGCTGTCGGGATTGAACAAGTTGAAAACGTAAATGCCATCCATGCCCGCGGCCCAGGCGTTTAGCGCGCGACCGCGATAGGCTTCGATGGAGCTGCGCAAGGTGCGCGCGGCGGGGTCGCGAACGCGCGATTCATCAAACGATGGATAAACTTTGACGCCGTATTTGTGGCCGAGCGCGACGCTGGTTTCCCACGGGTTCAAATGCACGTAACCGCCAGAGATCATCAAATCCAGCAGGCCTTCGGCAAGCCAGCGTTCCAGATCGAGGCCGATGAATTTGCAATATTCCACTGAATCCGGCACGCGCATCGCGACGAGAATTGGCCGCTGCCGTTTGCGCCCGACATCTTCTGTCATGAGACGAATGCGCCGGATGAGAGCGGTCATTTGGTCCAGTTCTTCCGCACGACAAGGTTCGCCATTGCCGGACGACTTGAAGAAGAACGCGTGACGAAAGAAGTCCAATTCGATTCCGTCCACGTCGTAATTCTGGCAAACCTCCTCGCAGTACTTGAAAGCGAGTTCGCGCACCTCGAGCAGGGCATAATTCACCGCTGTCCAGTGACCGAACTTTGGGCGATTAGTTTTCGTTCCGATCAGATATTCCGGATGCACCTGTTTCAGTTTGTTCGCGCGAAACATCACTGGCCCGTAAGCCGCGCCCGAAGCGTCGTGTGTATCGTTCATGCGCATGGACCAGAAAATTTCGATGCCGTGTTTGTGCCCGAAGTCCACCATGACGCGCAGCGGATCAATTCCCGCGTCAAAAAATTCCCGCGTGCGATTGGGCGCGAACATCTCTTCGCGCGTGGTGAAAATCTGTCCGACCTTCGTGTGGTGCGTGAACAATCCGAAACCCGAACTCCACGTGCAGTAAAAAATGGAATCCACTTGCGTGCCGACCAGCGGCATCGTGCGCGATCTCAGAAGTTCCTCAGCCGTGGCCGCCTTGCAGAAGTAAACCGGTTCGTTGCCGTCATTATTGAAAATGATCCGGCGCTGGCGATTGGCGGCGGCATGACGGGCGAGATTGGTTTGATCTGCAATCACCGGGTTGCAAGCGAGCAGAGCGAAAACACAAATCAATCCGGCAAAACGCATGGCACAGATTGTCGCGGCAAGGCAATGACGGAAAGGATTTTCAAGGGAGCAAGCGTTTGTCCCGCTTTACGCGGTCAAGGCTCGACCAGAAATTGAATTTCCGTCAGATAGTTCTTCGGGTTGCCTTTGAAGATCAGGCCCGGGCCTTTGACATAGACTTCGCGCGTCGGAAGGGCGATAGCGAGTTTCCGCTCGTTTGCGTGCTGCAAGATTTTCGCGTAGCTGCGGCCCAATTGATCGTATGGGCCGCGGTTCATGAGCGCGAGGCCGCGTCCGCACGGCAAGGTGCGCACGCTGACGCCGTCCACGGTGACTTCCTTGCGAATGGGAAAGCACGGCTTGAAGTCCGCGTCGTCCTCACGGTATTCGCCGTCGTAGTAAAGGCAGAGCGGCTTGCCACAGACGTGGCGACCCACGGCTTTGCCGAGTCGCGCGAAACCCGCACCGATGTCGGGGTATTTGCCCTTCATGCGGATGCCGGCGATGAGCAGCGGTGCGAAGGTCTTTTCTTCCACGGCGAAGTTGCCGGCTTCGAGAATTTACCGCGCGGATTTTTCTTTGGCGATGATTTCGTTGAGCGAGCGGACGATGTCGCGGTCTTCCTGGATGCGTTGTTGGAGGACGTTCTTCTGACGTTCGAGATAATTCAGGATGTCGGCTTCGTCGGTACATTCGCCGAGGACGGCGGCGATGTCTTCGATGGAGAATTCCATCTGGCGCAGGCGCATGATGACGCGGGCTTTCTCGACTTTGGCAGCGTCGTAGAAGCGGTAGCCAGTGGCTTCATCCACGGAACTCGGAATGAGAATGCCTTTCTCGTGATAGAACCGCAGGGTTTTGACGGATAGGCCGGTGACCTGCGAAAACTCGCCGATGCTGTAGGAAGTTTTCATAGTGCCCAGGTGTTTAAGGCATCCAGCAAGGGGAGAGTCAAGGGAATGATGAAGGCGGAATCGGTGGCGCTCATGGCTTCTCGCTCAGGAATAAGTCCAATACGCGCTTCACGTTCTCGGAATGGAGCATCAATGCTCCGTGCCCGGAGTTCGGGTCTTCGATGCTGTCGAGAACGATTGCGCCTTGTTCCTTTAACCACGCGGCGGCGTGTTTCATGCCAGCGATGCCGTCACGTTCGGGCTGCGGGTCACGCGCACCGGCGGCAGTGACCCAGCGAGTACCTTTGAGTGGGTGCTCGCCATAAGCGCCGGTCGTGATCGCGCGCGTGGGAGGGTAATCGACTCCCACGCCGCCGGAACTTGCGACGCAGAGCAAGAAATATTTTTTCCCACGCCCGGCATCGAGTGCGGCCACCGCGTAGGAATTCGCCGAGCCGCGGCTGAATCCGTGCAGCATCACAGCGCCCGGTTTCACGCCGAGTCTTTGCAACGCGTGATCCACTTCGCGGTAGATTTGCTCAGGGCGGTAATACTTATCTTCTTCGCCCAGCCACCATTGGAGGCAGAGCAGACTGACCTTGCGTCCTTTAAGATGTGGAATCCAAATCGCGAGATCGTCCGTCGCAAAGCCGTGTGTGCCGTGAAGCGAAACGATCCAACGCTTCGGTGCATTCGTGGCATTCGTGGATTTCCACGCGATGAGAAAACTTTCACCGTCCGTGGTCGGCAGAATCTCCGGCTTCAATTTCTCCGCTTCGTCGAAAAACTTTCCGGCTTTGGCCGTCTGGTAAAGCTCCGCCGCGTGAACGGCGAGCGGGGTTTCCGCAACAATGGCGAGTTGTGCGCAGCCCATCACGGCGAACAGCCAGAGGAGTATCATGCATTTCAGGACGGAATAATCAGCAATCAGGTTTCAGCCGCGCTCGAAGTTTCTCCCCAATTCTGGCGATTGCGGCGCGTGCACGGCGTGATAGGTTCACGCAATCTTGTCGCACCGCATGTCGTCAAAGTTCTTCATCTACGCTCCCAGGTTGCATCGTTTTCACCGTGTCACACTCGCTGCCGCATTGATCTTGTTTGTGAGCACGTTCCACGGCTCGGCTGCGATTTACTTTGTCGCGACGAACGGCGCGGACACAATTAACTCCGGTGCGAGCAACGCGCCATTCGCCACCATCAAGAAGGCGCAGACGATTGCATCTTCTGGTGACACAGTGTACCTGCGCGGTGGGACTTACTTTTTGGACAACCCCCATCTCACCACGACGAACAGCGCATGGGCCATCGTCAACAACATGACGAAGAACGGCATCAGTTATCTCGCGTATCCGGGCGAGCGGCCGGTGTTTGATTTTTCCGCCGTGCAACCGACGGGCTGGCGGACCACGGCGTTTCTGGTAACGGCGAGCGACTGCGTGTTCAAAGGGTTCGAGGTCGTAGGCGTGCAACTCGTCAAGGCTGGCGACGAGCAGTCGGAGTGTTTTAGGGTGGCGGGAGGGAATAGGAATCGTTTCGAACAACTGGTGATGCACGACGGCGAGGGCATCGGCTGGTATCTGACTTCAGGCCAGAGCAATCTCGTTTTGAACTGCGACGCGTACAACAATCGCGGCTTCGACAACAGTTCGGACGGAAATATTGACGGCTTCGGCGCGCATCCGACGTCCACGAGCGGCACGGGAAACGTGTTTCGCGGGTGTCGCGCGTGGTTCAACAGCGACGACGGATTCGATCTCATCAACGCCAAGGGACCAGTCACGATTGAAAACTGCTGGGCGTTCTACAACGGATACTACTCGAACTTCGCCAATTCCCACGGCGACGCGAACGGTTTCAAGTCCGGCGGCTACGGTGTGACGAACGGTTCGCCGCCCAATCCCGCTCCGCGCCATGTCACCCGTTTTTCTCTCGCCGTGCGCAACCGGGCCAACGGTTTTTATGCAAACCATCACACGGGCGGCTTGGACTGGTTCAACAACACGGCCTATCGAAACGGAGGCAACTTCAACATGCTTTGCAATCTCGATGCTAAAAGCAAAACAAACGACGTGCCCGGCTTCGATCACGTGCTGAAAAACAATCTCGGCTACAAGGGCGGCTCGGAGGTTTCCAATCTTGGCACGTCGAACGACGTCACTTTTAATTATTTCACGCTGCCCGTGACCGTGGCAACGAATGATTTTATGTCGCTCGACGAAAACCTGCTGACCGCGCCGCGTCAGACAAACGGCGACCTGCCCTACGTATCGTTCGCACGACTGACGAATAGCAGTGATTGCATCAACGTGGGCACGAATCTTGGTTTTGCCTACTACAGTACCGCCCCGGACTTGGGCGCATTTGAGTTTGGGCCGACGAATCCAGCGGTGACGCTCGCGATCGCCAAGCTCGGCGCGAATCTGGTTTTCACCGGCAGCGGCGGCTGGGCGAACACAACAAACTACCTAATCGCCTCGACGAATCTCGCCCTTCCGCCAGCGCAATGGTCGCGTATCACGACGAACAAGTTTGATCTTGCGGGAAACTTTGCCGTTACGAACCCCATTCCCGCTGGTGTGCGGCAACGATTTTATCTCATCAACCTGCCCTGAACTGCGCCCAGCCGTTCTCCCGACGTTCCGCATCACTGCGGCGGACTGCCTTGATCAAAGAAAACCAAAAATCGGCTGGCGAATTTTTCCCAGGACGGTTATTTGCTGTGGCAGACAATTTGTTTTAGTCCAGACCATGAAGATCACGAAAATCTTGCTCGCTGAACATGTCGTGTTCCACAACCTGTTCGATCACATCGAGAAATCCGTCCCCAAACTCAAGACATTGGCTGAGATCAAATCGCTGGCCGACACGCTGGAGGTTTTGCTACGCGCGCACTCGAAGACCGAGGATGAATTGTTCATCGAACCGCTGGAGCATTGCTTCGAGCAGATCGGGCATCGGAAGAATTTCCACGATGAGCACGAGGAGATTGACGAGGCTTTGCTGGGCGTCCGGTCCGCGCGGCAGGTGAAGAAAGCCCGAAAACTGCTGCTCGGAGCGGTCTCGGCATCGCGAAAACATTTCGACAAGGAGGAGCGCATCGTCTTCCCAATGGCTGAACGCACCTTGAAAGCCGAAACGCTGAAAGCGCTCGGCGACCAGTGGATGAAACGGCGCGAGGCAGCGTTGAAATAGGAATTGTCTGCGGCGACATCCTCAGGGATTGCCTCCGGAAATCGTCGCTCCGATCAACGCTGCGTTTACGCCGGCGACCAGTGCGTCCACGCGCGTGCCTAACGGGAAATCCGACGGGGCTTCAAGCGTGTAACTCAGCCGCGTCTTGTGCGAGATGAGCCAGAAGGCTTCGGGCCACTGCGGCCGGGAGTGCGGCTCAAGATTTGGCCGAATGATCCCGCCATGTGCTTCGCGACCTTCGATGATTTCCGACTCATCAATCGGGCAGACTTTCGCCACGCCTGCAACGATCGCTTTGGCGAGCGACGGTTTGTTTTCGGGATTCAATTCGTAAACGTAGAAGCCGTGGGACTCCCAATCCTCGTGCATGCAAAGGCAGAAATCGAAGCGCGGTTGCTTCTCCAGCCATGCGATGTGCGCGCGAATTTCCGCAGACTCGAAGTGGAGGTAGTCGCGATTAAGATCAATCCCCTGCCCGTTCGCGCGAGTGTTCTGCGCGAAACCGGTCGGGTTCAAGCACGGGCAAAAGAATATCTCCGCGTGCTGCGGCCACTGGTTTTCGCGAAGCAGCTGCAACGCCGCAAGCGGACCCGCGGGTTCATCGCCGTGGATTCCAGCGGAGATGTAAATGCGGACTGCGGATTGGGGAGTGCGGGCCGCGCGACGAAGGGCAAACCACTCAATGTTGTCGGCGGAGTGGAATGTCTCGGAAGTCCAACCATTGCCTTGCGCGGTGGCTCGGATTTCGCGCAGGACTTTGATGATGTTGATCTGCTCGCCGAAGTAGCCGCCGAGATTTTTTCCGAGACGCTGCACGACAGGACGAATTACTTCGCCAGGACGGCGTCGGGAGACTCACAAGTTTCGGCGCAGCCGCAGTTGCTCTCCTCCTGATCCGCGAATCCGTGGCTATCCCAACTCGGATCAAGACCGAGGTCCTTGATCATTTGCAGATCCTTCTCGACGGGCTGATTCAGCGTCGTGAGATAATTACCAACCATGAGCGCGCTCGCGCCGGCCATGAAGATCATGCTTTGTGCGTCGCGCAGATTCACGGTGCGTCCGCCCGCGATCATGATTTCCTGTCGCGGAAGAATAATACGGAAGCACGCGATGGTTTTCAAAATCTCCATCACGGGCAACGGCTCGTTCTTTTCGAACGGCGTACCGGGAATGGGATTGAGAATGTTGATGGGCACGACGTTCGCACCGATTTCCTTCAGCGAAAACGCCAGATCGCAACGGTCTTCGCGCGTTTCGCCCATGCCGATGATGCCGCCGGAACAGATTTTGAGGCCGGCCTTTTTCAAATAGCCGATGGTTTCAACGCGATCATCATAGCTGTGCGTGGTGCAAGTTCGCGGAAAAAAGCGGCGCGAGCTTTCGAGATTGTGGCCGTAACATTCGAGTCCGGCTTCCTTCAGCCGATCAGCGACTGCCTGCTTTTTGATAATACCCAGCGAAGCATCCGGGCGCGTCTTGCCACTCGCCTTCAGTTCACGGATGCGATCGCAAACCTCGTCGAGCATCGGGCCTTCATTCAAACCTTTCCACGCAGCGACGAGACCGACGGCAGTGACGGCATTTCTGTTCGCTTCGTCAGCGGCTTCGAGAACGGGCTCAGGATCAACGAAACCGTATTTCGGCGAACCGGTTTGGTAAAAAGATGATTGCGCACAAAAGCTGCAGTTCTCCGAACATGCGCCGGCCTTTGCGTTCACGATTGAGCAAAGGTGAATCTTGTTGCCTTTGAATTTTTCGCGGATGCGATTCGCCCACGCGAGCAGGTCAAGAATATCCGCGGACGCTTCGAGGTCGAAGAGCCACATTGCCTCTTCGCGCGTAATGCGTCCGCCGTCGAGAACGCGTTGGCCAAGTTCCGAAATTCGGACGCGCGGGTTCCCGTCAATAATTTCTGCGGTCATGATTGACAGGATAGATAGCGGCGCGGTCAGCGCAAGTTAACTTGATGAACGGTCTCGGAGAAGCTCCCAAGTATTCAGGCACTCGCTTGCCGCGAATGTTGGGCGCGGCCAGCCACCATCGGCAGGACGATGTCGTAAAGCTGCTCGTCAAACTTCAGCACCAACTGCACCCCAGAAAGATGGTTCGCGACGCAAAAATCTATGGCCTTGGTCGAACAGAGAAAATCCGCAGCCTCGGCGGCGAGACGGGTCCACAGGTCTTTGTCTTTGTAATAAAGACCGCTGGCTTTTTGCTGAAGCAGAACCCTCATCGTCTGGGCATTTGATTCTGTGTGACTGCCATTCCGCAGTGTCACTAACCGGGCTGCTTTCTGCCGCGGACTGTATGCCAATTGGCGGTTTGCTGCAATGCTTTTTTGGGCGGCGGCCACAATCGAATCCGGCTTAAGGTTTCGTTTCTGCCGCGAGTTTCTGCAACTGCTCCTGTGCCGCCGTGTAATCGGGCTTCAGCCGCAACGCCTCGTTAAAATGTGAAACCGCTTCCGCGCGCTGGCCAAGCCGCACCATGACGCATCCGAGATTAAAATGCGCCTCCGGATTTTCTGCGTTCAACTGCAAGGCCATGTTGTAATTCGTCACCGCCTCGTCCAATCGTCCGAGTTCGGCAAGCACGTTTGCGAGATTATTTCGTGTTTGGGCATCGTTGGGCGATAGCTTTAACGCCTCGCGATAATGCTTCATCGCCTCGTCGAACTTGTGTTGCGCTGCGAAAGCGTTGCCAAGATTGCCATGCGCGCCGGCGTTGCCCGGTTTAAGGTGCAAAGATGCGTTCAGGTGCTCGATGGCTTCGTTCAGTTGTCCTTTCATCGCCAACGCAATGCCGAGATTGTTGTGCGCGTCGATGTGATCGGGATTGCGCTGCAAAACAAAACGATATTCGGCCATCGCGCCGTCCACGTCGCCCAGCTCCGAAATCGCGTTGCCAAAATTATTGTGAATCTCCAGATTGTTCGGGTTGGCGCGCAGTGCGATACGATAATGCTCCAGCGCTTCCGTGTATTTCTTTTCCACCGCGAGCGCATGACCCAGATTGTTGTGCGCATCCGCGTAATTGGGATTGATGCGCAACGACTCGCGATAAGCCTCCTTCGCCTCGGCGTCCCGATTCTTCGCCGCGAAATAGAATCCCAGATTGTTCCAAGCGAGGTAATTGTTTGCCGTCACCTTCACCGCATGACGGAACAATGTCTCGCTGTTCTTCCAGATGCGAAGCTGAACACTTGTGGCAAGGCAGCACAGCGCGACGATCACGCCAGCCAACGTGGCGAAGATCGGCCTTGTCGCCACCCGCCATTCGGCCACCACGCCCGCAGCCCAGACGACGATCACGAAAATCCCGATCAGCGGCAGATACGTGTAACGATCCGCCATGGATTGGATCCCGACCTGCACCAGTCCAATCACCGGCACCATCATGCCGAGAAACCAAAACCATCCAACCGCGACGAAAGGCGCGCGACGCCGGAGAACCATCGCGACCACCGACACCGCCACAAGGACCGCCGCTGCCGCGATGACTTGCCCGGTTGGCCAATGGCCGGGATGTGGATACAAGATCGAGAGATCGTCCGGCCAAAATGTTTTGGCCAGATACCGAACGTAAGACACGAGCGCATTCCCAATGCGATCCGGGACCGGAAGACTTTCCAAAGGTGAAACCGCGCCGCCCTTCCGTTGCACGACAAACGTGATCACCGACGACCCCAGACTCAACGCGAAGAATGGAAGTTTCTCCATCAACAGACGTACGAATTGCCGCCCGCCTCCGGCGATTCTATTCAGCGGCCAGTAATCCAACAGCAACATCACGAACGGCAACGTCACGAGCATTGGCTTGCACAGCAGTCCCAAAGCGAAGGCACCCACCGAAATAAGATACCATTGTGAGGCACGTCTTGCCGTGTCGGACTCCAAAGGATTCGACTGTTTTTTTCCACCCTTTGTCCGCTCCACCGGTTCTTGACTCACCTGGACGGCAACGCCTTTTCCATACGCCAGCAGCGCGAAAAGACCGAAGAGCCCGCTAAGCACGTCCTTCCGTTCGGAAACCCACGCTACCGATTCGACGTGCAGCGGATGCATGGCAAATAGAGCCGCGACGACCGCACTTCGCCAGCGTGCGCCGGTCAAGGTCTGCCACAGAAGAAATACGAGCACGACGTTGGCGCAATGAAACAGCACATTCGTGAAGTGATGACCACCGGGGGTTTTGCCAAAGACGCTCACGTCCAGCATGTGCGAAAGCCAGGTGAGCGGATGCCAGTTGCTCGCGTGCCCGGTCACAAATGCCCACTTCACCCCGGCCCATGTCAGCCCGCGCTGCACCTGCGTGTTGGCGACCATGTAATCGCCGTCGTCATAATCCACAAACTCGTGACTCATCACCGGCCAGTAGATGCCCAGCGTCAGCACGACGAGCAACAAGCACATCGGGAACGATGGAATGACAGGCAACGACTTCACGCGCAGGAGATTTAGCCAATCGTGAGGCGGCACGAAACGAAAAACGGTCGGGCTTCGTGTTGCGTATTGCGTCAAGGACGGCTCGGTTGTCCTTTGCTACTTGACGCAACACGCAATACCAAAACGTTTTCATTGCCAACCCGTGCCGGTTCAGTTGTTCTTTCCGCGTGAAATCACCCTTCCTTCTCCGCCTTCTGCTTACCGTCGTGCTGTTTCAATTCACAATCGCAGCGCGTGCTCATTCACCCGCGACCGACATGGCCGAAGCTGCGAAAAACTTCCTCACCGCCCTCACGCCGGAGCAGAAAGCCAAAGCCACCTTCGCGCTGACGAACTCCGAACGCATCAATTTCCATTTCATTCCGCGACCGCGAAATGGTTTGCCCTTCAAAGAAATGACCCCCGCGCAACATCTCCTCGGCTACGCGCTGTTGAACTCCGCCCTCAGCCAGCGCGGTTATCTCAAGGCCACCACCATCATGAGCCTCGACGAAATCTTGCGCGGCCTCGAACAAGGCCGCGGACCCACTCGCGATTCCGAACTCTATTTCGTCAGCATCTTCGGTGATCCCGCTGCGACCGGGCCGTGGGGCTGGCGCGTCGAAGGTCACCATCTCTCGCTGAATTTTCTCATCGCGGACGGCGCGCACATCGCGAGCACGCCATCATTTTTCGGCTCGAATCCCGGTGAAGTCCGCGAGGGCTCGCGCGCCGGACTGCGCGTGCTCGGCGCGGAAGAAGACCTCGGCCGTCAACTCGTCCAATCCCTCACCGCCGACCAGCGCACGTTGGCCGTCATCACC
>Ga0184628_10001465_pt1 | contig 11663 bp, 8 predicted proteins | sample PLM4_5_b1_FD_133149 | JGI IMG/M metagenome (GOLD analysis project Ga0184628, IMG submission 133149) | Groundwater sediment microbial communities from an aquifer in East River, Colorado, USA - PLM4_5_b1 | ecosystem: Environmental > Terrestrial > Soil > Riparian zone | place: USA: East River...
AAATGTGGCGTCGATGGCGCTGCGCGCTTCGACGGGCAGCCTTCGTGTTCGGCTGGCTAGCCAGCGGTATGCCGCCACCTCGGCGGGCAAAGATTGGAGGCCCGGCCTGGAATCGAACCAGGCTGGAAGACCATGCATGGCTTCTGCGTAAACCACTCCGCCACCGGGCCGTCCCCAACATGAGGGCGCGAGCCTTGATGTGAGGTATACGGCCGCCCGCCCGGGCCAACGCCCGCAAACGCGGTTAACCGAAGGTTACCTGCGCATGATCCCGAAAAGTGGGAACCGGTTTCCCGCCTTCGCGAAGCCCGCTTCGGCGGGCGAAGCAAGGTCGGACAAGATCATGCGCCAGAATCAAGCCGCGCCAGGAACGTCATGCGCCACTGATTGTGGCCGATATTGCGGCCCGCGCGCCTGGCCGAGAAGCCGGCCCGGGCGAGCCGTTCCAGCATCGCGGCCTCGGTATAATGCGACAGGCCGTGGGTCTTCTTCAGCCGAAAATAATCCGACACGAAAATTCGCATCAGCCCGCCGACCGCGGCCCAGAAGAAACCGTTGGCGGCGCCGAAGCGCAGCAGCGCCAGCGCCGCGGCGGGCGCCGCCATGCTTGGCGGCACGATATCGCCGATGATGCACAGGCCTTCGGGCTTGAGCAGCCGGCGGAATATCGCCAGCAGGCGGTCGAACTCGGCTGCGCTCAGATACTGGGCCACCGAATGCATCACGATGAGATCGAGCGAGGCCGGCGGCTGTGCCGCCGCCTGCTCCGGCGTGAGCACGGAGATTTTCGGATTGTCGGCATAACGCGCCGTCAGCGCCGCGCGCACATTGGGAGCGGCTTCGACCAGCGTCAGATGGCTGCTGGCCGCGGCGACGAGATCGGCCGACGTCGCCTCGCCGCAGCCATAGTCGAGCACGGCGGCGGAATGCGGCGGCACGTAGGCACGGATGTCCTCGGCGATCTTGCGGTAGTGCACGTCGCGGTGACGCGCATTCACGTAGATCACCGAATGCTTGAAATCGTAAAAGCTGATCCAGTCGGACATCGCTTATGCGATCTTCCGCTTCGCCTGCCGCATCATGTCGACGAAGCGGGTGAACAGGTAATGACTGTCGCGCGGGCCGGGCGAGGCTTCCGGATGGTACTGCACCGAGAACACCGGCTTGTCTTTCAGCGCGATGCCGCAATTGGAGCCGTCGAACAGCGACACGTGGGTCTGCTCGACATTCTTCGGCAACGAATCCTTGTCGACCGCGAAGCCGTGGTTCATCGACGTGATCTCGACCTTGCCGGTGGTGAGATCCTTGACCGGATGATTGGCGCCATGGTGGCCCTGATGCATCTTCATGGTCTTGCCGCCGACCGCGATGCCGAGCATCTGATGGCCGAGGCAAATCCCGAACGTCGGCGTGCCGCTGTCGATCAGTTTCTTGATCACCGGCACCGCATATTCGCCGGTCGCCGCCGGATCGCCCGGGCCGTTCGACAAAAATACCCCGTCGGGTTTGAGCGCCATGATGTCGTCGGCCGAGGTCTTGGCTGGCACCACCGTCACCTTGCAGCCCGAACCGGCGAGCAGGCGCAGGATGTTGCGCTTGATGCCGTAGTCGACGGCGACGACGTGGAATTCCGGATTGGTCTGGCGGCCGAAACCCTGGCCCCACGTCCACGGCGTCTCGTCCCAGGTGAAACGCTGGCCGGACGTCACCATCGGCACCAGGTCCATACCAACGAGGCCCGGCCACGCCTTGGCTTCTTTCTTTAGTGCGGCGAGATCGAATTTGCCGTTGGGCGCGTGCGCGATCACCGCATTGGGCATGCCGTTGACGCGGATCAGCGCGGTCAGCGCGCGGGTGTCGATGCCCGAGAGCCCGATGATGCCGCGCGCCTTCAGCCAGTCATTGAGATGCCTGGTGGCGCGGTAGTTCGACTGCGGCGTGATGGCGCTGTGCAGAATGACGCCGCGGGCGCCCGGCGTCGCCGCCATGTTGACGGTCTCGATGTCGTCCTCGTTGGTGCCGACATTGCCGATATGCGGGAAGGTGAAGGTGATGAGCTGCCCGGCATATGACGGGTCGGTGAGGATTTCCTCGTAGCCGGTCATGGCGGTGTTGAAGCAGACCTCGCCGACCGCGGTGCCGGTGGCGCCGAGGCCGATGCCCTCCAGCACGGTGCCGTCCGCCAGAACCAAAAGCGCCGTCGGCTTGGGCTCGGCCCAAGCCTCGCCGGAAGTCCCGGCGGCGGGGGTCGCTTTCGTCTGGGTCATGGCCTCTTAGTTGCGTATTATAAGAAGAGAGGCAAGGGGTCGCCCGATTCCGCCCCCAGCAGATAAAAGTCTAACGAAAGGGGCTCCCCGTGCTGCGAGACGACATCAACAAGGCCTTGATCGAGGCGCAGAAGGCCAAGAACGAGCGGGCGGTTTCGACGCTCCGCATGGTCAATTCGACGCTCAAGAACGCCGATATCGAGGCGCGCGGCGCCGGCAAGCCGCCGCTGACCGATGCCGACGTGCTGCCATTGCTGCAGAAGATGATCAAGCAGCGCCAGGAATCGGTCTTGCTCTATGACAAGGGCGGCCGCGCCGATCTGGTGAAGCAGGAGGAGGAAGAGATCGCCATCATCTCCGGCTATCTGCCGAAGCAGATGTCGGAGGTGCAAATGACCGCGGCGATCGAGGCGGCGATCAAGGACACCGGCGCTGCCGGCATGAAGGACATGGGCAAGGTGATCGGCGCGCTGCGCGGCAAATATGCCGGGCAGATGGACATGGCGAAAGCTTCGGGAATGGTGAAGGCGAAGCTGCAATGACGAAATGCAAAAATTCGTAAGGGGAGGGCACATGAAACGGATTTTGACAGCCTGCGCGCTGGCCGCGGCAATGTTCGCAGGCTCTGCACTGGCGGACGACTATCCCAACAAACCGATCCGCGTCTTCACCACCTCGAGCGCCGGTGGCATTAGCGATATCTTTATGCGCGTGCTCGGCGATGCGATGCGGCCGCAGATCAACAACCAGCCGCTAATCATCGAGAACCGGCCCGGCGCTGCCGGTGGTATCGCCGCGCGCGCCTGCCAGGATGCAACTCCGGACGGCTACACCATCTGCATCATCAATGTCGATGTGGTGGCCTACAACCAATTCCTGTTCAAAAATATCTCGTACGATCCGGAGAAGCTCACCTCGATCGTCAATCTGTTCCATCTGATCCAGGTGCTGGTGATCAACTCCGACCTCAAGGCGAAGACGGTCGACGAACTGGTCGCCGTGTCGAAGCAGAAGGCGGGAACCCTGAGCTACCTCACCGCCTCGGTGCCGCTTGCCGCCTATATGGAGAGCCTCAAGCGCGACAAGGGCGCCGACTGGGTGCGTGTGCCGTTCAAGGGCGGCGGCGAGGCGACCAATGCCATCCTCGGCGGCTCGACGCCGATCGGCCTGATCGGGCTCGGCAACGTGATTTCGCAGATCAACGCCGGCAAGATGACGGCGCTGGCGCTGGTCAACAATATCCGAACACCGCAATTGCCCGACGTGCCGACTCTAGCCGATCTCGGCTACAAAGGCGCACCGTCGCAGACCTGGTACGGGCTGTTCGCGCCCGCCGGCACGCCGAAACCGATCATCGACAAGATCAATGCCGAAGTGAAACGCGTCTTCGCCGACAAGGATTTTGTCGAGAAATACGTGATCAGCCGCGGCCAGGTGCCGGCGATCAACACGCCGGAGGAATTCGCCAAGGAGATCAAGGAAAACCGCGAGGCTGCCAAGCAGGTGGTGAAGGAGAGCGGACTGGAGCCGCAGTGACCTGTCATTTCAGGGCGCCGCGCCACGGTGAGCCCGGAATCGGCTGAATAACTTGGAAAGCCCCAAATTTTAGCTCCCGATCGTAGCGCCAGCCGGTTTGCGCTTTGCTCGGTAATAGTCCTAGGATGCCTTCTTTAGCTGCGTGCACGGCCTGTGGGGGCGACCGAGGTGCGACGCTACGCTTTCTTGTTTGGTATTTTATTTTTTTCTGGCGCGGCGTGGGCGCAGAATGCAAATCCTATTTTGCCGGCGGGCGATGCCGCGGTCGCAGGTTTTTCCGGGACGATCGTCCTCGGTTCGCCGCCGCCGCCTGAAGCGCGGCGCCTCGACAAGACCTATATCAATCTCGACGGACCCGCGCTGCGGGTGATCGGTCTTGGCCGCATGGGCGGGCCGCCGCAGGGCCAACTCGTCGCCGCACCCAAGCCGTTCACGGCGACAGCCGGACAGATCGGACAAGTGTTCGCGCTTGCGCTCGACGACGCCAGCCCGCCCAACATCTACGCTGCGGCCAGCTCGGCTTACGGTTTGCCGATCGTCGTGCCCGATGCCGATGGTGACGGCGTGCCCGATCGCGCGCGCCGCGGGGCGCCGAACGCGGCCTTCATGCCTGGCCTTTTTGGTCCGATCACGGTCGATGGCGGACCTGGCTCGATCTGGAAGATCAACGGCAGCACCGGCGCGGTGACGCTGTTCGCCAATGTCATGCTCGGCGGCGTGCCGAATTCAGGACCGGCGCTCGGCGGCCTTGCGTTCGATCCGGCATCGCGTCAGCTCTTTGTTGCCGATCGCGACACCGGCTTGATTCATCGCTTCACGCTCGACGGCGTCGAACGCGGACGTTTCGATCACGGTTCGCAGGCGCTGAGCGCGGCGGGCTTGCCGCCGATCGGCTTCGATCCGCGCAAGCGGCTGAATATCGAGAGCCCGGCGTTCGACAGCGGCAATCCGGCGACCTGGGCCTATGCGCCGCCGGCGCGGCGTGTCTTCGGAATGGCGGTCAAGGGCGGTCGGCTCTATTACGCGGTCGCCTCGGGCTTGCGCATCTGGTCGGTCTCGCTTTTGCCCGATGGCTCATTCGGGTCTGATGCGCGTGTCGAGGTCGCTGTTCCACGGAGCGCGCCGGCGAGCGCCGAAATATCCGAGATTCTTTTCGACGACGGCGACATGCTGGTCGCCGAGCGCGGCGCGCCGACTGGGGCCTATGACTACAAGGCGCTGGCGGAATCGCCCGAGAACCGCGTGTTGCGCTTCCGGCCGAGAGGGCCGGATGATCCGCCCGGCCGCGATCTGTGGTTTCCGGTGCCTAAGGAATATGCCATCGGCTTCCCGCCAAATTATCGCAATGACAATGGCGGCATTGCCATCGGCTACGGCTACGATCCGGCCGGCAATATCAACCGTGCGGTCTGCGGCGGCACGCTCTGGAGCACCGGCGAACAGCTGCGCAACGCGCGCGATCGCGCCATCATTCAGCGCCTGCAAGCCGGCGGGCCTCTCGTCGTCGACGGATTGCAAGGCAATGCGATCCAGTTGCTGAGGCCGCAGAACGAGCCTCCGTTCGCAACCTATTTCATCGACTATGACGATCGCTTCGAGGACCCGCAGACGCGCGGCTATCTCGGCGACGTCGTCATTTGGCGGGTGTGCGGGCAGGCGGCGCTGCCGCTCGTGCCGGTGGTGCTCATTTGTCCGCCGGGCCTGTTCGATGTCGATGGCTTTTGCCGGTTCCCGCTCACCTGTCCCGCGGGCACGGAATTTTCCGATGGCTGTTGCGGCTATCGCGGCTGTCCGGCGAGTTATGTCCGCATCAACGGAAAATGCGTGCCGCCACAGAGGAATTGCAATCCCCGTGAGCTTCTCAGCGAGGGAGGGCGCTGTGAATCGCCGAAGTGTCCGGCCGGGATGGTTTTTGTGAGCAGCGATGCGCCCGGTGGTGCTGGGCTTAATGCGGGAAACAGCGGCGCATCCAATTCTGGTGCGCTCAACCAACTGCAAGAGGCACAGCAAAGGCTCCGCGACAAACCGAAAACGTGCAGCGGCGGCGGCTACTGCAGGTGTCCCGAAGGCACCCAGCGCAGCGAGGACGGCACGTGCAAGAAGTCGAGCGGCTGCGGACCCAACATGACGTTGCGCGACGGCGAATGCATATGCGAGAACGGTTATGGATATTCGACTGATCTAAAGACATGTGTACCCATCTCGGTGTGCGACCCGGGGACCCCCGGGGGAAATACGTCGGGATGCTGCAAGCCGGGCAGACAGTGGAGCCAAGCTTCCCTCTCGTGTGACCCGCCGCCGCGGTGCGACCCTTCCGATCCCACGTCGATGGTGACGAAAGGCGGCCAATGCGTATGCAAGGACGGCTCGTCCGGAGCGCAGCTTGGCGGTTCTAGTCCGGCGGCGGGTTTGTCAGGGCAAAACTGCTGCCCGACGGGCCGGCGTTTTAATCCGATCACGAATAAATGCGACCCGGGTGACTCCGGCACGCCGCATCTGACGATCGTGAAGTCCCTGCCGAATAGTTGCACGCTCGTGAGCAATGACGGGCAGACGTCGCTCTATCGATGCGTATTCACGATCACGATAACAAATGACGGCACCGGCCCGGCGAATAACATCCCCGTTATCGATGCGCTCAGTAATCGCTCCAACATCGCCGGCACCATCGTTGGCGTGCAATCCGACGGCAGCTGGAATTGCGGTATTGGCAACAATACTGCGACCTGTCAGCGGCCGAGCGCGCTAGCGCCCGGTGCGTCAACTTTTTTCACAGTTACGGTGGACGTTCCCAGCTCCAACCGCGATCCCAATGGCCCGGTGCGCCAAACCCCACATGGAATTTACAACTGCGCAGCGATCGGCACGGTGGCGGTTAACGGGCCTTTCGATCTCCCGGCGGGATCGGAATCTTGCGTCGGTGTCGAAATTCCGAGAAATCCAAAAAATCCGCCGGTCACCACGTGTACTCCGACGCGTATGCCGCCCTGTTCGGGAAACCTGATTACCGTGGGCGACCAGCAAAGGCGTCTTTGCAAGCCCGGCGAGTGCGATTGCCCGCTGATCGACGGCAGGAATCTTTGCGGCCCCAGCACGTGCATGACGACGTGCCCCGCAAGCGCCACACCGCCGCTACCACCGCCGCCGCCGCCGACGATCACGGTGGACTGCCCCGCAGGCACGCGGAGAGGTCTCAACGGCCAATGCTTCTTTGTCGACCCGGGTTGCCAGGGCCCGAATTGTGGTCAAGTGACCACTGGCTGCGCCGATAACGCGCCGCGCAACAGCGACGGCAACTGTCCGACGCCAGGCGGATCGCAGCCGACCTGCACATTCCCCAAGATAGCGTTTGACGGAAAGTGCGTCTGCCGCGGCGGCACGGTCGGCGACGACTGTCACGTACCGACGTCGAGTTGCGACAAAGGCGAGCACATGGTCAACGACAAATGTGTTCGTGACGAAAAGAAAAAAAGAAAACGAAAGCCAAAGTCCAGCGACGATGACACGCCGAAGCAGACGGTGCCGACTATTGACTTGAACATCGGAATTGGAATCGGCGGAGGCGGACGCGGCGGACCGCGGCACAATACGCCGCCGCCGCTCAATCGGGGATCGAAAGGATGAACGAAAATCGCATTCCCATCCGTTTGATCGCGGCCGCGTTGGCGCTTACCGCCTGGGGCCTATCGACATCGGCTGATGCGGCGCCCTGGTGCGCTCTGTATCGCAACGGCAGCCAAAATTGCGGTTTCTATACCAACGAGCAGTGTCGTGCCGCCGTCAGCGGTGATGGTGGTTCTTGCAGACAAAATCTTTTTGAAGACGAGAAACCCGCCGCGCGCAAGGAGCGCAAGGCCGAGCCGAAGCCGAAACGCAAGGAGGAAAAAAAGGAGAGGATGGCTCCGGCAGAACGGCCGGCATCGCCGCCGGCCGCCGCGCAACCGGTGCCGCCACCGCCGGCCATCGTGCAGCAACCCGTGCCGGCTCAACAGCCGGCCAACAATTTCCAATCGGCGCGGGCGCTCATCCTCTCGGGAAAATACGAAGCCGGCATCGCCGCCATGAAATCGCTCGGCTATGACGACCATCCCGACGTCGCCAGTTCGATCGGATTTGCCTATGCCAAGCTCGGGAATCTGGGCGAGGCGCGCGCCTGGTACAACAAGGCGCTTGCCGCCGATCCCAATCACCTCGCTACCTGGGGTTATTCCGGTGCGCTCTATGTCGTGCAAGGCGACATCGCCAAGGCGCGCGGCGATCTGGAGCACATCAAAGCGATCTGCGGCGGCACCGCGTGCCGCGAATATCAGGAGCTCGAAGGCCTGATCGCCGCCAAGGGGCGGTAAGCAGCCGCTGCTGCCCCCTGTGAATAACTAGGAAAACGCCGCAATTCCCCAGCCAAACAGGGGCTTCCACCGCCCGCCCCGAAAACTCTCCATTCCCGGGCCTATGATGGGCCGACCGCGCCGCCGCCAAGGACGTGGTGAAGGAGACTGGGCTGCAGCCGCAGTAGCGCGCCTTGATTGTTCGAGTACATCCTATCAGCGCATTTTGTTCACAATGATCCACAGGCTGTAAACAGCCTGCGGTGCAATCTGTGCATAAATACTCGTTTCAGTTGTGCGGCCTCTGATACCAGTCCGTAGTCCGACCTAACCGGGAAACGGGCGGGGGGCCTATGCGTTTTGTAACGACGTTGGTCGTGTGTGGCGGTCTGCTGTTGGCGACGGCGGGCTGCGATCCCGCCGCTGAGCGGAGATATATCACCGAAGGTGGCGGCGTCGATCTTTATACCGCCGACCGGCAGAGCCAAGTCGAACTACAGAAACAATACATCGACTTCGTTTGCGACCAAGCAGGCCCGCAATGCGGCGGCAATTGGACCTTGTTTGTGCAGGCCGGCATGAACGACATCGACCAGCGCTGCGATGGATTCCTGACCTGGCTCGACGCGCGGCGTCGCGACAAAGAGCCGATTTTGGCGGAATTGTCGGCGCTGAATACGACCGCCCACACGATCATGGCCATATCGGGCGCCAGTCCGAAATCACTCGACATCGTGACTGCGGCATTCGGGCTCGCCACCGCGACCTACAACAATTGGAATTCGCGGCTGTTGCTGTCGATCAATCAGTCGACCGTCCAAGAGGTTGTCTACACCAGCCAAGGGAAATTCCGGGAGAAAATCAAGAGTTTCCCGATCAACGATCAACCGACTGCTATCTATCTGCTGCGCAATTATTTGCGCCTATGCATGCCGACCACGATCGAGGCCGCCGTCAACATCAGCACGACACTGGTGCAACGCGAGGCTCCGCCGGAGGCTCAGGAGAATCTGGTCGTTGCATCGGTCAAAAGCAGTTCGCCGGTAAGAATACAGACAACGTTTCGATCGGACAACGCTACCAAAGCACTGGAAGACTGGCTCAGGCCAAATGGAGTTTTAAACAACGATCGCGTCAAGATCATCAATGACTTCTTAGTCGAGAAACAGTTGAGCCCAAAACCATTTGTAACGACGTTCCTGAAAACGGCGAAATATGAATCAGAGCGTCTTGAACTCGCACGCAGGCTCAAGCTCGTTCCGTAATTCTAGTCCAAAGCAATATGGAGGATAAAATGCCGACTAGAATCGACACGATATCGGGCGTGCCGGAAGGCGACCTGCAAGATTTGATAAGAGACTTCAAGGAAATCGATCACGTTGATGTTGCTACGGCTATCAACGACGGGAAAGGCACCTTTACCGTCGAGGCAACCATTTTCGATCGGGCAGCAGGCGCGTCGGACGCGGCCATCACCCTGACCGGCAAAATGTCGACCTTCGGCGGTCCAGACGATACTGGGGTTCGTCCCGATGAAGGGCTTTCGCTGTTTGATGCTTCTGACATCGCGGCAAACCCGGATCTTTTTTTGCCAACGCAACCGTCGGGTACGACCGGAGTGGCGCGGCGTCTCAATCCGCAAGCCAAGTATCTGGCGTGCCGGTGGGACTTGAATCTGACCCCTAAGAGATTTCTGAAAACTGCCACGGTCGTCGTGTCCAACCCGGCAAACGGCAAATCCGAACGAGCACGTCCGGCGGACACTGGGCCGGCTGTTGCGACCGGACGCGTGGCGGATCTATCGCCCGGATTGGCAACCGCTTTGGGGCTCAAGACGGACGACTCTTGTGAAGTGCAGATACCGACGCCTGGGGGTACTCAGCTCCCCTCTACCGGAAGCGGAGTTGCTGTTGGCGTGAGTCCGGCGGCGATCGACTCAACGATCTTTCCCGCGGACATGACACGCAAACTCGTAGTTTTGGCTACGACCGATGGCGCGACTTTTTGGGTCACTAATCAGATCGGTCCGAACGAGGGCGGGCAGACCTTGCTTCGCCACGTCGGCAACAAGACCGACATCCTTCTCAGCGACACGACCGTTTTTCCGGTCAAAACAAGCGATCAAATCCCGGCCGCCGTTGCAGCCGAGTTGAACAAAGCGGTTCCCGACCTCGCGCCAGCGCCCAGTGGGCCGGGCGGCAGCCCACCGGTCTCGGACGCTGATCTCAATGCTAAGATGTTTGCAGGAGCAAAGGCTTTCGTCGATCACGATACGAGCAAAGACCCGCGAACAGACAATGGAAACCTGGCTTGCGCGTGGGCCGTGAACGAGGTGGCCCGCCTGGCCCTGGGTAAGCCGATTTCTACCGATGGAGGGAGGAACGGCGTCAGCACCATTCAGATGTTCGATGTTTTGAACGCGCACCACACGCCACTCAATTCTGCGGACGACGCCAAACCGGGTACGATCATCATCGCGCCCACAGGGAAGCGTCACGGCCACGTCGGCATTGTTGGCGCTACCACCGGCGGCGTTGGCGGTACGCTGGTCTATTCGAACAAGTCCGTACCCGGAGTGTTCAAACAGAACTTCACCATCAAATCCTTCACTGACCACTACACTGGAATAGGTCTCAAGGTGTTATTCTTTGCTTTGAAGCGAGACCAGTTCTGATCGGGTGCTACCGCCGCCGCTGGGCAAGCGGTTCATTGGCTTTAAGAACGCCTATCCCCTGTGACTAGCGGGGAAAAACCGCCCATAAACGCGCCCTAATCGTCCGATATGCGCAACAGTCGACGGCTGGCCCCGAATCGGCCCAAACCGCGAGCCCCATGCGCTTCACGCCTCAGTTCCTGGACGAGCTGCGTGCCCGCCTCCCTGTCTCGGAGGTGGTGAGCAAGCGCGTCAAATTGCGCAAGCAGGGCCGCGAGTTCATCGGCCTGTCACCGTTCAACAAGGAGAAGTCGCCCTCGTTCACCGTCAACGACCAGAAGGGCTTCTTCCACGACTTCTCCTCCGGCAAGCACGGTGACATTTTCGGCTTCGTGATGGAAACCGAGGGCGTTGCCTTCCCGGAAGCGGTCGAGCGCCTGGCGCAGATGGCCGGCGTGGCGCTGCCGAAAGTCTCGCACGAGGATCAGGCGCGCGACGCACGCCGCAAGACGCTGTACGACGTCATGGATCTGGCGGCAAAGTTTTTCGAAGCAACGCTGGCGTCACGCGCCGGCGCCAAGGCGCGCGGCTATCTCGCCGACCGTTCGCTCGATCCGGCGACACAACTCAAGTTCCGGCTCGGCTACGCGACCAACGAGCGCTTCGCGCTGAAGGAACATCTGGGCAGCCACGGCATTCCGGTCGAGGACATGGTGGAGGCGGGGCTGTTGATTGCCGGCGACGACATTCCACTGCCGTTCGACCGCTTCCGCGACCGCGTGATGTTCCCGATCACCGATCTGCGCAACCGCGTCATCGCCTTCGGCGGCCGCGCCATGGAGAAGGACGCGCAGGCGAAATATCTCAATTCGCCGGAGACGC